>Ga0105245_10005989_pt1 | contig 10688 bp, 9 predicted proteins | sample KBSM54metaG_FD_81523 | JGI IMG/M metagenome (GOLD analysis project Ga0105245, IMG submission 81523) | Miscanthus rhizosphere microbial communities from Kellogg Biological Station, Michigan, USA - KBS M5-4 metaG | ecosystem: Host-associated > Plants > Roots > Rhizosphere > Soil | place: Michigan...
CGCCGGCGAGAACCTTCAAGAGCTCGGCGCCGGCTTCGGTCGGCTTGGGATTGCCGGTCTCAAAGAAAAGGCCATGCTCGGTCTCGATCAGATCTACCCGCAAGCCCTCGGCGGTCAGCATGATTCTAATTTGGTTCTTCATGGACTGGAACTCGGGAATCTGCCGCACCACTTCTTCCAGCTTTTCTTTCAAATCCTTCAGCTCGTCACGTTTCAGTGTGAGCGTTTCGCCCGAGCCCGCGTTGGTGGTGCCGGTTTGCCGGCCTTTTCCCATGGGGTCTAAAAAATATCCGCCCACTGCCTTTTGCACCTTTTCGCTGGCGCTTAACAGCCACAGAACGATGAAGAGCGCCATCATAGCGGTTACGAAGTCGGCGTAGGCGACCTTCCAGGCGCCCCCGTGCTCATCATCGTGATGCGCGACCCGCTTACGAATAATAATGATCGGCGCACCGGACTTGGAGCTCAAGCGGCCTCCTCGGTCGGCGCGCTATCCTGTGTTGCGCTCTCCGGTGTCTTGCGGCATATTTTGTCCATCTCTTGAAAGGTGGGTCGCAAGTGGTGTGGGATGGCGCGCCGCGCGGCTTCGAGCGAGAGCATCGGTGCGAGTCCCTTGATGTTTGCCAGCAAGCCCATGCGAAGACACAGGAAGTACTCTCCCTCCGCATCGGTGTGCTTCTTTATATGGGCCGCCACTGGCCCCAGGAAGCCATAACACAGGAGGATGCCGAGAAAGGTTCCCACCAAGGCGGCGGCGACCTTATGGCCGATTTCCTCCGGTGGGCCGCCCAGGGACCCCATGGTAATGACCACTCCCAGCACAGCGGCGACGATACCCAGCCCCGGCAGACTATCGGCCACCGTGGTCAATGCACTGGCCGAGAGGCGGCCTTGATGGTGCAAGATTTCCAAGTCGGTTTCCATCATCTGATCCAGATCGTGCGTTTCCACGCCTCCCGTCATCTGTGTGCGCATGGTGTCGCAGAAGAAATGCAGAGCTTCTTTATCTTTGTAGAAGTTTGGATGGCGTTTGAATAGGGCGCTCTTCTCCGGTTCGTCCAAGTCCTGTTCGAGGGCGGTCAAGCCGTTCTTGCGGGCCGTATTGAAGAAGTCATTGAGAAACTTCAAAGTATCGAGGTAAATGGCGGCGGTGTAACGGCTCCCTTTAAAAACCTGGAGAACTCCAGCAGCGATGGCCTTCAAGACATAAATTGGATTTCCGATCAGAACAGTCCCTAATGCCGCGCCAGCGATGATGAGCAACTCCGCGGGCTGCATGAGCACCAGCAGATTGCCCTTTTCCATGAGGTAGCCCCCGGCGATACAGCCGAGGACGACAACGATGCCGATTACTGGAATCATGCTTTACGAATTCTCCGATTGTTCCGAAGCTGCCACGATTTAGTCTTTACACACCGGCGGATTCAGCGGCGTCCAGAATATCGCGCGCCTGCTCAGTAAGATGCACAATCCATATCGCAAAGCCGCGCCGGGATTCTAGCCGGGATGTAAGTTTCCGGCGCACCGGGCTGAGCGAGTGCATTTTCCGCACCAATAACAAACGGGCCAAGAGCTATTCCGGGAAATTGATGAGATATTATTTTCGAATGTTCGCTTTATTTCGCGATATGAAAGAACCGTGTTCTAAGTAGTCCTGTTGAAAAAGCCCAGAAGATAAACCAAATGGACAAAAGACATAGTTTCCGCCAAGCAGTTGCCTTTCAAGTACGCGTGACGGCGATGGCGAACCCTGGATTGACGGTCTCGGGAGAGACCTTAGACATTTCCGAATCTGGAATTGGCGTTTGCCTGCCGGTCCAGTTGAGTTCCGGTAGTCTGGTCCAGTTGGAGATTGCCGACAGTGTGCTGTACGGATTCGTTGCCCACAGCCGCGAGTGGGCGCCTATGTCAGAGCCGTCCTTTGCCCGCAATAAGTCATGGGTGGGCGAGTCTGAGTCGAACACCGCAACCGTGCCTTCTATAGGCCGATTTTTTCGTACCGGGATCGAAGTTGTCGAGGTTCTGATCGGAACTTCCGGATTGTCCCAGCTCTTGAGGGAGAACTTCGAAGAAAGAATGCCGAACCTGCAGATGACTTATTCGGGTTCGTCTTCTAACGACGCCTCAAACTCGCCCCGCTAGGCGGCGACAACGCCGGCTTGAGGAACGCCGATAGCTTCCGAGACGCCAGTAAATCCCGCTAGGCTTTCTAGTAGCCCCGTTCGATCAACTGGCCGGCCGGTCTCAAATGCTTCACGCGCTCTTTATGCTCGTACATCGCAGCGTCGGCGCGCTGCAAAATGGTTGCCGTGGTATCGCCAGGTTGCCATGATGCGACCCCGCATGCCGCGCTCACGTGAACCTTGCTAGCTCCCGAATCTGTCGTCAACGTGTATTCGCCATCTACCCATTTTTCGATCCGTTCCGCGCGGGTAAGGGCATCACGAAAGTCTCCTTCTACCAATACGATGAACTCGTCGCCGCCCCACCGGCCGACCATGTCTGTGGTTCGGAAAGCCGCACGGAGTTCCCCGGCGAATTGCTTCAGTAAATCGTCCCCGGCAAAATGGCCGAACGTATCGTTGATTTGTTTGAAGCCATTGAGATCGATGTAGATGACGGAAAACGGACTCCCTTGGCTGGAGTGTAGCTCGAGTTCACGCTCGATCAAGCGCCGATTTATCAAGCCGGTGAGAAGATCCTGGGAAGCAATCCGCTCCACCTCCGCCAGGCGGTCCTTGTACACTTGCATCTGCGCGCGCAACTCCGTCACGGATTCCTGGCCATCTCGAACCATCTTGGTCACGCAGGTTTCAAGCTCCGCGACATTTTTGGCCAGCGACTGTCGAATGGTGGTCAGATCATTCAGCTTCGCCGTGCCTTGCAACCGCTCGGTCAATTTTCCGAATTGCTTGGCGTAAGACTGATCCCGCTCCCCTATCTGGCCGGCGGCCTTGGCCACGATAGTCAGGATTTCCTTCACTTCGTCGGTTTTTTCCTGATAAAACTGGGCCGCGCGTTCGCTCCACGTGCTCAATTCCATTTCAAAGAGTTGCTCAGTTTCCTCAATCACACTGGCCGAGGATTCAGCGTTCAGACGCCGCTTGAGATTCAGCAAGCTCTCCTTGAACTCCTCGCCCGCTGGAGGGCATGCCTGTGCGCCAGCCTCCCCGACCGCGACAAATACGTCCGCATATGACTTCAATGCGGATTGCAGAACCTCCTCCGCCTGTGCCGCCATCGATTTCCGTAATGAGATCATTTTCAATTTTGTCCGGGTGGGACTCGATACCTGATTACTCTGCATTAATCAGGAATATTCAACAATCGTCGTTATCCCGTCGAGACTGTATGCCTGGCGCCTTGAAGGTCGACTTACCGTGCGCTTCCAAACATTGTTATCGACTGGCGTTCTTAGGCCGAGCTCCGCGCCTGAGTTGCGATAAATCTAGTTATCGCAACCCACCACGCATCCACGCAGGACCGGAAGGGCGGTCTAGCGATCTGCCGGCCGGCCTTGCGCCCCTTTGGCTCCCTCAGCGCCGGTCGCGCCATCGGCCCCTGCCGCCCCAGTAGTGCCGCGCCGGCCATTTGCTCCGTCCGCGCCCGATTTCCCGTCGGCGCCCTGAGCGCCAGTGGTGCCGTCAGCGCCAGTGTTACCCGAGGCACCTGTGGCACCGCTGCTGCCAGTCGCACCGACGGCTCCCGAAGCTCCAGGAGCTCCATCGCGCCCTCGCATATCGCACCCGACGTTCAGAACTGAAAACAACGCTACGCAGAATATCAATCGTTTCATTTTTTGGTTAGCTCCTGGGAGAGTGGGGCAATCCAGCGCCCAAAACTCGAGGCGTGAATACTTCCAGGTCGCTTGCGTTGATCTGGTCAGTTAGACCGAAAATCGCTTGGTGCGCTAGGTTCCGATCTTTGACCTTGCGCAGTCGAATGACCGTATGCCGTTACTTGCGCGAGTTGGAGTTGCCCTACTCACCGGGCTTCAGCCCCGGCCGCTCAACGATCTCGATCCTCGCGCCGGCGGGCCCGGCCACGTAGGAGAAGTTGACTCCCGGGCCGTTCGCCATCGCGAGCGGGCGCGGTTCGCTGGTCACCGTCACGCCTTTTACGCGCAGGCCATCGATCGTCTTCCCAAGTGGGCCCGTGGAGCGGAAGCCGATATGGTCGATGGCGTGTCCCTCGCTGGGCTCGGCGTCACCCCGCTGCACCAGGATCCATACGCTGCTGAAGCCGGCAGCGCTGTACTTAATGCCGTCGATCCGTCCTTTGAGCTTCATGCGCTCGCCGCCGAACTTCGCCAGCAGCCAACTGAGAGCCTCATCCGGGTCCGGAGCGCGCATATGAATGTGGTGCAACCCGAGCAGTTCCGGGTCTTGCACGACTTCGATACGCGTGCCCCAGGGGTCTTCGACGAAGGCCATCTTAAAAAGCCCGGGCGCGTCGCGCATCGGCGTTACGACCTTGATCCCGGCTGCTTCGAATTCCTTCATCTTCGCGTCGAGGTCCGGGAACGAGAAGCCCAGGTGATCGACAACGCTTCCGCTGCTCGGTTTCGCATCCGCCTTGCGCATGAACAGGAAGCGTGTGCTGCCGAACATCAGTCTGTCGGGGCCCTCGGGAAGGCGGCGCGCGCCGAAATACTTCTCGTACCAAGTGGCGGCCGCGGCCGGATCCGGGACGTTCAGATGAAGGTGGTCGTAGGGAAATGTCTGCGCCGCGGCGGGGCGGGCGAAGGTCCCCAAGGCGAGACACGCAAGAGCAGTCGAAAGGATGGCTCGTCGCATAAAAGAACTCCTTCCACATCTAGTCCATTGATTAATGATGCCGGATCGAGATCCAGTCTACCCTACTCCTAGATCTCGCCAGTGTCCCCCAAACCTGCAAATGATGGTCTTAGATGATCCCAAGGCTCGCGCGGAGCGGTATCTTCCAGGGAAGACAAAAGTAGGGGCTAAAGTTTTTCCGTAAATTTGTCGAAGCTTTGTGTGTATATTCGACTTTTCGGCGCCATGGTTGGCGACGGCGAACGGGGACGCATGAGATCCGATTTCATAAAGCCGCTCAACAGAACTACCGATCAAACAGAAGGAAGACGATTCAAATGAGGGACCGAAGAATTTATGACCGCGTTCCAGTAGCCTTTCAGGTTTGCGTGACCGTCGTCACGAATCCTGAGCTTACGGCCACCGGAGAAGCTCAAGATCTATCAAAGTCCGGCCTCGGCGTCTTTCTGCCAATCCCGTTTCCGGAGGGAAGCCTGGTCCGCGTGACAATCGCCGACAGCGTATTATTCGGGTTCGTCGCCCATTCCGAAGAATGGCCGGTCATGTCGAAACCCTCTTTCGCCCGGAATAAGCTGTGGTCTGAATCGAGTACAGAAGGCGAATCCCATGCCGAACGTCGATATCACATCGGGATTGACATCGTCGAAGTAGCCATGGGCACGTCAGGCTTATCGGAACTGTTGAAGACGACTCTCGACGAGGCGCTGCCGAAAATAGAGATATCCTCCTCGATTCGGGCTTGACAAAACGGCTCAGACGCCGTCATGCCTGCGCTCCGCATCCTTTGCAAAGTACGGGGCTTATAACGGTCGATTTAATGCGAATTGTCCTTTAGATAGCCTTCGGTTTTCACTCAAACACCTTATAATTTCAGGCAAGGCGGACACTTCCTCCGATGTGTCCCCTAGGAGAGGGAGCGCTTGTTCTTCGGAATGGGCGTTCCCCCTCTCCCTCAATCCATCGGTTCCGTGAGGCGTGTATCGATGTCCTGCCGATCGAAACCGGTGTATACTTCCCCACGGAGGAAAGTGATTATGCTCAACCGGCGCGAGTTTCTAGGAGCAGGCCTCGCCGCGGCTGCGACATTGCACGCCGTGCCGCAGGACCGAATGCGGTACGCCATGAGCGGCCACGAATTTCGCCTCACACCGCCGCATCCCGAAACGGGCATCAAGATGGCGGCGCGTTACGGCTATCACGGATTGGAGCCGTTCCAGGAAGACATCGCGAAATATTTGGATAAGCCCCCCGCGGCGCTGAAAGAAGTGCTGGATGCCTCCGGCCTGGCGCTATGCACGGTAGGCAGCGGCGGGCAATATCTGGATCCGGCGAAGGTACCCGAGACCATCGCAAGCAATGTCGCCCGCTGCCGCTACATCTCGCATTTCGGATGCGAGCACCTGAAGGTCAACCTAAGCCGGCGGCCCGGCGATGGCCGCGCGAATCTGAACGATGAGAACGCCGCGACGATTGCTAAGACACTGAACGAAATCGGGAAACGCACTTTGGGCGAGACGGGCGTCAAGTTCGCATTTCATCCGCACTGCTGGACGCTGGTGGAACGGCAGCCGGAACTAGACAAGATGATGGAACTGACAGATCCCCGGTATGTGTTCTTGATTCTCGACACCGGGCATGCCAGCCTGGGCGGAATCGATCCGGTGAAGGCGTTGCGCGACTATTATTCCCGTCTTGCGGCGATTCATTTGAAGGATTGCGAGGCCAAGTACAGCGCTGGCCATGGTTGGAAGGGGCCTGCGCCGAGCGAAGAGGAGCACAACCGAGTGAACCTTTATAAGCGCCTGGGCAGCGGCGGTGTGGATTTCCCGGCCTTCTTCGCGGTCTTGCGCGAGAAGAAGTACGCGGGCTGGGTTACGCTTGACTTCGACGCTCCCCGGCCGGGCGAGGGAACCGTGGAGCAAGACATGGACTCCCACAGAAAATATCTGCTCGAAACACTACACGTCACGTTGAAGAGCTAAGGCACCGGCAGGGAGTTTGGCGGCCGTGAGCTGTCAGGACTGAGTTGCCGGCCGATTGCGCTGGAGACCCACTGGAGGTCACATGAGAATGCGTTTCTATTTTCCCTTGGCATTGGCCGCGTTGTGCGGCGCGCAGACTCTGCCCGCTCCAGGTTTCCATCATCTGCATCTCAATTCGGTGGATCCGGACGCGGCCATCGAATTTTACACTCGCCAGTTTCCCAGCACCGCGAGAGCGTCGTACAGCGGAGCGCCGGCGCTCAAGTCGGGCCCGGTCTGGGTGCTGTTCACGAAGGTGAAAACGCCGCCGCCTACACAGCCGCAGACCGCGATCTGGCACTTCGGCTGGCACGTCGTCGACGCCCATAAGAACATGGCCGAGTATCAACAGCGCGGCGTAAAGCTGCTGCCACTCTATACGACCGACGAAGGTGGTTCCGTCTTCGTCAGCAGTGATACCTGGCCGGGAGCCAATGGATCGTTGGGCCGAACCAAGGCGGAAATCGCCGAAGCGATCGCCAAAGGCATACTGCCCACTCATGGCGCAGGCTTCGCATACCTCGAAGCCCCGGATCGCGCCATCATTGAATATCAGGGGGACATGCCGGCAGAGCGTTTCAATCACGTCCACATGTTCCAAAAAGATCCGTACTGCGCGGAGCTGTGGTATCACCAGCACCTCAACGCCCCGCTCTCCGCGGCGTCCAAACGAGCGGGCTATACAGAGGCGAATTGCCACGTGCTGATGCCGGAGCGTTCCTGGCCCGCTCTTGAGCGTGAAGGCATGTTCCGGATGCCCGGCGGAGTAACGTTCAGCGACGTTTCGCTCAGTTTCCACATTCAACAGGACAACCGGCCGCTGGCGCCGACGCGCGGCCAGCTCTACGATCACATTGGGCTGAGTGTTACAGATCTGGACGCATGGATGGCCAAGTTGCGGGGCGAGCACGTCAAATTTTTGACCAAGATATATAAGTTGGGTGATGCCCGCGCTGTGATGATTGAAGGTCCCAGCCGGGAAGCATTGGAGCTAGTCGAGGTCAAATGAGGCGCGGCCGCGCGGCCTCGCACGATGTTCGGCGAGCGGCAAGGAAGCGCTTTTCTCCTTTGTTTATCAGCTTTTCGTAAGCGAAACCTGCCCATTTGGCAGTGACTTCATTGGCTCCTTCCGGGTTGACACTGTCCGCTTTTTTCTGGTAGACTGCTTCCGCTGCGAGTCAGGTCGACACGCGACTTGCATATTGAGATATTCGGCGGTTAAGGCGATTGTAGGGGACACGATCTTCCGCGAGCGAACCCACCGCACGTTAAGGAGAATAGAAATGAAACGCTTGTTATACACGGTAGCCTTGTCGGCTGCTTTAGGAGCGGTGGCGGCTCAGGCCCAAAACGCACCACCGGCCTCCGCCGATCCCTACGCAAATAATGCGAAAGCCGGAACGATGCAGTTCCCGCTGGCCGCGCCCGCAGGTAAGGACAGCGGCGCAATGAACAAGGCCCTGCCCGGCGCCGTCAATACTTCCGGCGTGCCGGATGAGAAGACCTGGAAGTACGGACCGGACTTCAGCGCGCCGGCCGGCTCCCAGATCTGGAATCCGGTAATGGCCAAGATGAAGGCCGGCGGTAAGGTTACAGGCGGCACGGTTTTCAGCGCAACCGACGGCACCACCTATTGCGCGATGGCGAATGCCGGCTACGATTTCATCTGGACCGAGATGCAGCACTCCACGCACGATTGGGATCAGGTTGCCAAGATGTGGGGCCATTGCCCGCACGCCAAGGCGGTCCCCGGCGCACGCGTAGCGTTCGCCAACGAGCGTGAGATTCAGCATGCTACAGACGCAGGCGCCCTGGTGATCGTGGTTCCGACGGTTCGCTCGGAAGCAGAAGCCATTGAAGCGCGGGACTGGACCTACTTCCCGCCACTCGGCAAGCGCAGCCTCGGCGGCGGCACGGGTTTCGATCCGCAAATGTGGGGGAACGTCCCCGGCGGATATCGCCAGACTGCCAATGACAACATCGTGCTGATCCTGATGATCGAGACTGTAGACGGCGTGAAAGACGCTTATAAGATCGCCAAAGTACCGGGCGTGACCGCGGTGTTCGCCGCGAGCGGCGATCTGGGCAACTTCTCAGGCTACAAGCAGGGAACGCCGGATTATGAACGCCTGATCAACGTGGTTCACGACGCTGCCATTTCGGCGGGCAAGCGGCTGTGCGGCCCGTTCGCATGGCGTGATCGTCCAGACTTCACTTGCTTCCAGGCTGGCAGCGAACTGGCTGCAATCGCGAAGGGCGTGGGCGATGAACTGGGACCGTTGAAGAACACTCAGGGCAAGGTTGAAGTTGGACCCTACGCGGAAAAGAAGTAGGATTTTGCGGGCGGCAACGCCTGTAAAGCTTTGAACACTGTAGTGGAATCCGGGAGGGCGCAATCTGGCTCTCCCGGATTTGTTTGTGGGTGTGAAATTTACGAAGACCGAATTGATTGAGTTGAGATAGACTGGTAGCGCTCAAAATCGAGTTCCACGTTCCTTCGGGACCACGTCGTGTAAAGAATGGAGAAAATCGATGTCGAGATTCTGTAGCAGCGCGCTCACGGGCGTCCTTAGTGTGGGTCTGTTGTGGGTAGTGATTCCGGCGAGCGCACAGACCGGTGCGAAAAACGGGGAATGGCGAACCTACGGAGGCGACCTCGGGAATACGCGCTATTCGCCGCTCGATCAGATCAACGCATCCAACTTCGGCAAGCTGCAGGTCGCTTGGCGATTCAGCACGACCAATCTGGGGCCGCGTCCGGAGTACAACCTGGAGGCCACGCCGCTCATGGTTGGCGGAGTGGTTTACTCGGTGGCCGGCTCGCGGCGCGACGTGGTGGCGCTCGACGCGACCAACGGCGAACTGCTATGGGTCCACGGAGAGAACGAGGGCCTGCGCGGCGACGATGCTCCGAGAAGACTTTCCGGCCGCGGTTTGTCCTACTGGACCGATGGCCGCGAGCAGCGCATCCTCTATGTCACACCCGGCTACCGCTTGATCGCGCTCGACGCCAAAACCGGCAATAAGATCCCCAGCTTCGGCACTGCCGGCGAGGTGGATCTGAAACTCCAGGACGACCAGGATATCGATCTCGTCACCGGCGAGGTGGGTTTGCACTCCGCTCCGGTTGTGGCCGGCAATACGATCATCGTCGGCGCAGCTCACTTGGCAGGTGGCAATCCGAAGACCAAGAGCAACGTCAAGGGCTATGTGCGTGGATTCGATGTGAAGACCGGTAAGCGCCTGTGGATCTTCCACACCATCCCGAAGCCCGGCGAATTCGGCTACGACACCTGGGAAAAAGATTCCGCCGACTATACCGGGAACACCGGTTCGTGGGGTCAGATGAGCGTCGACGAGGATCTGGGATTGGTATACATACCGGTTGAATTGCCGACGGGCGACTACTACGGCGGCCATCGCCCCGGCAACGGTTTATTCGGCGAGAGCATCGTCGCGGTGGACCTCAAGACGGGCCAGCGGAAGTGGCACTACCAACTGGTTCACCACGGCATTTGGGACTGGGATATTCCGTGCGCTCCGATGCTGGTGGATTTTACGCTCAATGGCCAAACAGTGAAAGCAGTGGCCCAGCCAACCAAGCAGTCGATTCTGTACGTTTTCGATCGCGCAACCGGCAAGCCAATCTGGCCGATCGAGGAGAAGCCTGTGCCGACGGGAGATGTGCCGGGCGAAAAGTATTCGCCCACGCAACCCATGCCGACCAAGCCTCCGGCGTATGGCCGCACGGGCACGTCGGTCGACGAGCTGATTGATTTCACTCCCGAGCTGCGAGCGGCAACGATCAAAGTGGCGTCGCGATATAAAATGGGCCCGATTTTTACACCACCCACCGTGAGCAAGGCAGACG
>Ga0105245_10005990_pt1 | contig 10688 bp, 7 predicted proteins | sample KBSM54metaG_FD_81523 | JGI IMG/M metagenome (GOLD analysis project Ga0105245, IMG submission 81523) | Miscanthus rhizosphere microbial communities from Kellogg Biological Station, Michigan, USA - KBS M5-4 metaG | ecosystem: Host-associated > Plants > Roots > Rhizosphere > Soil | place: Michigan...
CCAGTAGTTCGGGCCGCGCAGGACGCGGGTCTCGAGGATCCGCAGGGTCGGTTCGGGCGTCGTCGGGACCGCAGTCGCAGGCGGTGTGGCGGCAGCCTTCGGGTCCGCGCGCTTCGAGCGGGGGCGCATGGGCTTGGCGGTCGGCTCTGCCGTGTCGGTCACGCTCGCCCTCCTGCTCTCGGGTGGGCCGTCAGCGTAACGAAGGGCAGTCCTACCCCGAAGCCGCCTCGCCGCCCTTGAGCGCGTGCAGGGTCGGGGCGAGGACGCGCTCTCGACGCTGGAGGTCGAACCGGTAGCCGGCCGGGAGCGAGTGCAGGACGACGCCGCTGATCATCAGCGGTCGATGACCCTTGACCTCCCACGCGTCGGTCTCGGAGCGCGCGCCGTCCACGACGGTGATCGATCCGCGGCCGATGACCTCCATCACGTGGTCCGGGCTGACGACACCGGCCGTGTCCTCGTCGACGCCCAGCCCAAGCAATGACGGGTTCTGAGCGATGAGGCTCAGCAGCCGGCCTAGGCGGTTCCGCTGCTGGAAATGCTGATCGATGATCACGCCCGGCAGCACGCCGAGCCCCGCCGCGATCTGGGCCATGCGGTGCTTGGGCGTCGCGCCCGATGCACCGAAGGCGATCATGTGGCTCGACATCGCGGAGGCACCGGCACTGGTCCCGGCGATGACTGCGCCCTTGCGGAACTGCTCAAGGACGGCATCCGCCAGGCGCGTCCCGCCGATCGTCGACGACAGTCGAAGCTGGTTGCCACCGGTCATGAACACGCCGGTGGCGTCGCGCAGCGCGAGCGACACGGTGTCGTCGTTGGCCTGCGCGCGCGTGACGGCGTGGATCGCCCGGACCTTGCTCACACCGAGCTCGCCGAGGACCTGTTTGTAGCGCTCACCGGCCAGCTCGCCGAGGGATGACGCGGTCGAGATGACCGCGACCGTCGCGTCGCGACCGCCGGCGAGGCTGGCGAAGCGGCTCAGGATGACGCGGTCGCGGACCTTGTCCTCCGCACCGCCGATGATGATGACGTGTCCGTCGCTCACGGGCGTTGACTGGGCTCCCCTGGGATTCGTTCGCGACAGGATACCCGGCTCGAAACGGTTCTGGCGGGTGTCCTGCCGGAAACCCATGCGAGAATGCCGGCGCCATGGCCGACGCCTCGCGACCGCCGGAACTGCAGCCGGTCCCGGGCACGGCTCGGGGGCGGGGACGGGTGGTCGTCGGCTGGAACGAGCTGTTCGGTCAGCCGACGCGGCGCCGGGCCGGTGTCTATCGACGGGCGATCCGGCGCGAGGTCTCGCGGCTCCGCGATCCGCGCCATTTCGTAGCGATCGTGCTGATCAGCTTCGTCTTCTCGCTGCTGGCCGCGGGGATGATCGGTCGCGGGGACGCGGCCGGTGCCGATGCTCGCGCGTATTGGGCCGGGGTCCGCATCTGGCTCAATGGTGGCGACCCCTACCACCCCACCGGTCCGTTCCTGCCGTACGTCTACGCGCCGTGGATGCTGCCGTTGTTCGCGCCGTGGGCGCTGCTGCCGTGGGACGTCGCCTGGGTCGTCTGGCGCGTCGGGACCATCCTGCTGCTTCTCTGGACGGTCGACTGGGCGTACCGACGGCGGCCGCTGACGACCGCGCTGATCATCGTGTTCCTCGCGTTCCCGGTCGGCGCCAACCTCGATACCGGGAACATCAACCTCCAGCTCACGCTGATGCTCTGGGCGGCGCAGTTCAGCGGTCCACGCCTCGGCGGGGCGCTGTGGGCGCTGGCGACCTGGATGAAGTGGGTCCCGGCGATCGTCTGGCCGATCCTGCCGCGGTCGACTCGTCGGTGGGGGCTCGTCTGGCTCGCCGGATCGATCGGGCTCAGCATCGTGCTGCTGCCGATGACGATCGTGCAGTTCCAGGCGCTGTTCGGGTTCGGTGCGCGCCCGATCCGGCTCGACTACCTCGTCTACCTGTGGGCGTTCATCCCGTGGCTGTATCGGTGGCTGGACGCCCGGAGCGCGGCGGCTCCACGACCGGCCGCAGCGTGAGGGCTGCGATCACGTAATAGGCGCCACCCAACAGGTACGCGGCACGCGGCCCGAGGCCCAGCCCGAAGTTGATGTTCACGGTGTCGAGCAGCAGCCCCGCGGTCGCGACGGCGATGACCGTCGATGACGTGGTCGCGACGTTCGACAGGCCCATGTACCGACCCGACGACGCCTTCGGGATGATGTCAGTCATCAGCGCCCAGTCGACCGCGAGGAATGTGCCCGCCGAAGCGCCGAACAACGCACCCCCGACGATCGCCAGCGGAACCGCCGGCGCGAGTGCCGCAAGGACGATGCCGATGAAGCCGATCACGCAGCTGGCGTAGATCACGGGCTTGCGTCCGATCCGGTCCGAGATCCGAGCCGACGGGATGATCGCGATCACGTTGGCGATGACGATCGTGACGAGCATCACAAGGTTGGTGGAGTTGGCAGCGTCCTCCCCGAGGTTGTGGGTCTGCTTGAGGTACGTGAGAATCAGGTTCACGAGGACCGCGCCACCCATCAGGAAGAAGAAGCGCGACGCCAGCAGCCACACGTACGAGCGCTCCTTGAGGACGTCGGTGCCCCAGACCTCGCGCGCGATCGTCCCCCACGACTTGCCGTTCCGCGGCTTAGGCGGCTGACCCTCGCCGACGCGCAGCACGACGGCGGCCATCGTCACGAGCTCGACGAGCGCGACCACGAAGATCGCGACCTCGATCTGACCCATCAGGACGGCGGCGGTGACGAGCACGAACCCGGTCACATTCCCGAGGATCTGCATCAGGCCGACCATCGCGCTGGCCAGGCCGACCTGCTGCTCCGGGACGAGATCCGGGACGTAGCCCTGGAACGGGCCGCGCGCGATGTTGGTGCTGACCGACAGCAGCGCCGCAAAGGCGCCGAGCATCAGGATCGTGTTCGACGTCGCGATGCCGACGAGGAAGACCACGTCGAGCACCGAACCGATGACGATGTACGGCTTCCGCCGCCCCCACCGGCTGACGGTGTAGTCGCTGATCGACCCGACCGTCGGCTGGACGAGGATCGAGATCACCGCCACCGGGATCGAGAGCAGGAACAGGACTCTGCCGACCTCCAGCGGGTCGACCGCGAACGGCCCGAAATTCACCCGGTTCTGGATGAACAGCCCGACCGCCCCGTCGATGGCGGTCAGCCCGAGCCAGTACAGGGAGATCCGGATCAGGTGTCCGAGCGGGAGGGTCAGGGTCGGACGGAAATAGGTCTCGTCGAGGGTCGCTTCGGCCTGCATCGCGCGTACCTCTTGGGCGAAGGTTACGGCCCTGTCGTTCGGATGCTACGACGCGCGGATCGGACTCCCGTTACGGTCGAGGGTGACGATGTCGCCGACGCGCATGAGCCGGCGTTCGGTCGCGCCGCTCGCTGCGTAGGTGAACACCGAGCGGTCGAGCGAATAGATGCCTGTGCTGGCGATGCCGATCCGCCCGAGACGGAAGGTGAAGATCGGGTTTTCGCTGTTGCCGTTGTAGTGGATCGGCGTGCCGTCGTCCGTCAGGACGGCGAGGTTCGCCTGTCCGCCGAACGCGTCGTGGAGCGCGCGAAGGCGATCCGGCGCATCCCCGGTATCCCGCCACGCATCCTCCAGCCAGCGCGCACCGACCTCCGTATCGCCGCGGCCGTGGATCCGCCCCTGGGCCTGGAACGTCGGTCGGAACGTGCGCCACTCTCGAAGGTCGCCGTTGTGGCTGAACGAGAACCGTCCGGCCGGGTCGTCGAACGGCTGCGCGTCGGCGACCTGGAGGGTCGACAGGCGCGACGGTCGACGAAGGTGCACGAGCAGTGCGGTGGTTTCCTCGCGACCGACGTTCGCAACACCCTCCGTGTCATCGCGGAAGGCGCGTGCAGCACGGTGGCTACATAGCCGACCGTCCGCCCGCACCCAGGCGACGCCCCAGCCGAACCCTGCCAGACCCCAGCGCTCGAGCCGTTCGGTGAACGGCCAGAGCTCGTCGATCCGGAACGGCTCAGCGGCCCGAGCGACGTATTGCTCGCACATCGCGGCGATGATACGCGCCGTTCCATGGCGGCCGGCGGCGCGCGCGAGGCGCGACGCTACGGCGCAAGCCGGCTCTGGATCTCGTGCTCGTACTCGGGGAAGTAGCGGCTCACGACCGACAGATCGAACGCCGAGAGGATCTGCTCCTTCGATTCGCGTTCGAGCAGGAAGTCGAAGGTCTCGTACAGCAGCCGTTCCACCTCGTCATCCGTCGTCGCAGCAGCCAGTCGGGCGGCGTCCTCGTCGCTGACGCTGACATCGTGCGTCGAGGTGCTGTCAGGGTCGCGAAGGGTGACCGTGCATCGCCAGCCGCCTTCGGTCCGGCCGCAGTCCGGCTCGATCTTGGCCATCACGACCCTCCCTGACAGCTGGGGCACCAGTACGTCGTCCGCGGGACCTCCCCGGACAACGGCGCTGAGCGGATCACCGTCCCACACCGTGGACACGGCCGGCCCGCCCGTCGATAGACCTTCGTCGACGTCCGGCCCGGGGCCACACCGGCACTCTGCGTCAACAGCCGGCGCGCCGTCGCGATCAAACGGTCGAGGGTGGCGTCATCAAGTTCGCGGACCGGGGCCCACGGATCGACCCGCTCCGCGAACAGCGTCTCGTTCCGCCAGATGTTGCCGATGCCCGCGAGCGCCCGCTGGTCGAGCAACGCCGCGCTGATCGACATCTCGGCACGCTCGGGGGCCCGCAGTCGTCGATGCGCTTCGGTCGCATCGAACTCCGGCTTCAGAAGGTCCGGACCGAGGCGCGACAACGACGGATGGAGGGGCTCCGTCCGAGTCTCGAACAGCTCGACGACCGGAGCGTCGAAGCAGACCGCGACCGTGCCATCGACCTCGAGGACCAGCCGCGCGCGGCCCGGCGGGCGGCGCCAGCGTTCGCCGGGTCGATAGCGATGCCACGAGCCATTCATCCGCAGATGGGTACGGATCTCGAGCCCACCATCGAACCGGATCAGCAGGTTCTTGCCTTGGGCCTCCACGGCATCGACGCGCTTGCCGACGATCCGCTGGACCTGTGGCACCGGTCCGGGCCCTTGCGCCCTCGCCGCAAGGATGTCGCGACCCACGAGGTACGGGCGCAGGCCCTGCGCGGTCCGGAAGAGCGTGTCGCCTTCAGGCACGGCTCGAGCCTAGCGCGCTTGACGCAGCGTCAGACCGCGGTATCCGGCGATGAAGCCTGCCTCCAGCAGTCGATCGCGCCAGGGCGAGTCCGCGACTGCGACGCCATCGACCTTGCGGATGACCATCTCGCGGAACCGGCCGGACCCGACGAGCGAGGTGAGGCCACGGAGCGCGGCCTCGGCGATGCTAGGATCGTCGGCCGCGGGCAGGGTCTGGAGCGTCGCGCCGCCACGTTCCAGGTATAGGGCGGCGACACCGTCGACGATGACGACGTACGCGCCCCCGGCCCGCTGGAACGGGCGGCGATCGTCATCACCTCGCCGCGGCCAGGAAAGCGCCGCGCCGTACGGGTTCGCAGGGTCAGCGGCCGCCAGCACGTAGACCGCCGGCGCTTGCGACCCTTCCTCGCCGTCACGGACGGCACGGAGCCGATCGAGCGCGCCGGCGAGTGCGAACTGGGCGGCACCAAGACCGTCGACGAAGTACCCCCGCCGGATCCGGCCGGCCTCCTCGAGAGCGCGAAGGACGGGATAGACCGCGGAGAATCCGCCATTCACGCCGTCGGCCGCGACGGCCTCTCGTGTGAGCACGCCATGCCGTTCGAGCAACGCGAGGGTCTGCGCGTGGAGTCGCTCTGTCGGCGCGGTGTCCTCGAGCGGCTCGACGAGCGACCAGCGGCCAGCAGCCTCAGGCGGGCCGAGCGCGGTGAGCCGTCCCGGCCGGCCGCGACGCGCGCCGGACCCGGAACCGGACGGGCGCTTCCAGCGGAGCGCCCGCAGCGGCGCGAACGTGTCGTTGGTGACCTCGCCGGCCCAGACGAGATCCCACAGCGCATCGAGCATCTCGCGGTCGGATCCGCCGCCCGCCGCGGCATGGATCGCCCGATAGAAGCTTGCACCGCGCAAGCTGAGATGCGCGCGGATCGCGTCGTGGCGAGGGCCGGATGGGCGAGCCGTGGCGTCGTCGTTCGCATCGACCGGCGCCTGCGGGCGCACGATCTCGCGGCCGGGTCGATAGAGGGCGATCCGTCCGTCGTCGCGGCCAAGGGCCCCACGACCCACCCACGCGACCTCGCCCATCGCACCGAGCTCGTCGAGGAGACGCGGCGTGTAGCCGGGAAGGCGTGACGGGAGGACGTCACGTTCCAGCACCGAGGCGGGGATCGGCACGCCAGCCAGCTGGTCGACGATCTCGGCCAACCGTTCCAGTGCGGCCGAGCCGCGGAAGGGGGTCGGCTCGGCGCCCGGACCTGAGACCGGCGCGATGCCATGCCAGGCCGGAAGGAACCGGCCGAGGGCAGCGGGGTCGACCGGCTCGACCTCGCGGCGGAGTCGCGCGAGCGATCGGCGACGAAGCAACCGCAGGACATCGGGGTCGCACCACTCACGTTCCGCGCCACCAGGCCGGAACTCGCCGCGGAGCAGGCTGCCGGCGGCGAACAGGCGCTCAAGTGCATCTTCGACGATGCCGAGCGGGAGACCCCACCGAGCGGCCGGCTCAGGCGTGAGGAATGGCCCATGGGTTCGCGCATACCTCGCCAGCAGCCCGTCCAGTGCCGCGGCCGCCGGGGCGAGGAACGCCTCGGGAATCCCGACCGGGGCCGTGACACCCACGCCGTCGCGATAGCGCGCGACGTCCTCGATCGCGATCCAGCGCTCGTCTTTCGCGATCCGGACGTTCACGGCCCTGCGACCGGACTCAAGCTCCTTGAGCCATGGCGTTACCGCGTCCCGCCCACCGACGACCCGTGCCGCGACCTCATCGGTCGACAGGTCGCCGAGGCGGCGCAACAGGTCGTGGACCTGGTCGACGGTGATGGCCTGCCGCTCTTCGGCGAGGGCCTGCAGCGACAGCTCCAAGTCGGCGAGCGCCTCAGGATCGAGCAGCTCGCGAAGTTCCTCCTGACCGAGCAACTCCCGCAGCAGGTCGCGGTCCAACGTGAGCGCGCCGGCGCGTCGTTCTGCAAGTGGGGCATCGCCCTCGTACATGTAGGCGGCGACGTAATCGAAGAGGAGGCTGCTCGCGAACGGGCTGGCACGCGGCGTCTCGACGCCGTGGATCGCGATCTCGCGACTCGCGACCCCTCGGAGGACGTCGCGGAGCGCGTCGAGGTCGAAGACGTCGGATAGGCATTCCCGGTACGTCTCGACGAGGATCGGGAAGCTGCCGTAGCGACTGGCGACCGCGAGTAGGTCGGCGGCCCGCTGGCGCTGCTGCCAGAGCGGGGTGCGCGTCCCCGGGCGCTTGCGTGGAAGGAGCAGCGCCCGCGCGGCGTTCTCGCGGAAGCGGCTCGCGAACAGCGCAGAGTTGGCGACCTGGCCGACGACGAGGTCCTCGATGTCCTCGGCTGCCGGGAAGAGCAGATCCTCGACGCCATCGACGCTCCCCTCCCCCTCGGGCAATCGGATCGCGATGCCGTCGTCCGACCAGATCGTCTGGACGTCGAGGCCGAGGCGGTCGGCGAGGCGGGCTTCGATGGCGAGGGACCAGGGGGCGTGGACACGGCCACCGAACGGACTGAGCAACGTCAGCCGCCAGTCGCCGAGCTCGTCCTTGAATCGCTCGACGACGATCCGCTTGTCGGTCGGGAGCGCGCCGGTCGCGTCGCGCTCGTCCTCGAGATAGGCCAGCAGGTTGTCGACTGCGCGGTCATCGAGGTCGTGGTGCTCCTGGAGCCGCTCGCGGGCCTGCGTGCGGCCCGTCGCACCGCGCTGGAGGTCATCCTCGATCTCGCCGACGAAGGCGCCCAGCGCACGACCCAGCTCGATCGGTCGACCGACGGCGTCGCCCTTCCAGAACGGGAGCTTGCCCGGGACGCCGGGCGCGGGCGTGACGATGACCCGGTCGTGGCTGATGTCCTGGACCCGCCACGAGCTCGCGCCGAGGATCACGACGTCGCCATGCATGCCGGCCCGGAGCTCGTAGACCATCTCCTCGTCGAGTTCGCCGACGCGACGCCCAGGCGTCCCCGCCTCGCCCTCCATGAAGACGCCGAACAGGCCGCGATCGGGAATGGTGCCGCCACTGGTGACGGCCACGACCCGTGCGTCGCGGCGGCCCTGGATCGTGTCGGTCACACGGTCCCAGACGAGCCGGGGCTTGAGCTCGGCGAATTCGTCGGAGGGATAGGCGCCCGCGAGCATGCCGAGGACACCGTCGAGGACGTCGCGCGTCAGCGTCTCGTACGCCGCAGCCTTGGTGACCGTCCGGAACAGGTCATCGCCCGTCCACTGATCCATCACGGTCATCGCGACGATCTGCTGAGCGAGGACGTCGAGTGGGTTGCGCGGGATGCGCGTCTCCTCGATCTCGCCTTCATGCATGCGCTTGGTCACGACCGCGACCTCGAGCAGGTCGCCGCGGTACTTCGGGAAGATGATGCCCTTGCTCGGCGCCCCGACCTGGTGGCCCGCACGGCCCACGCGCTGGAGACCGCGAGCGACGCTCGTCGGACTTTCGACCTGGATCACCAGATCGACGGCGCCCATGTCGATGCCGAGCTCGAGGCTGCTCGTGGCGACGAGCGCGGGAAGGCGGCCCGCCTTGAGCTCCTCCTCGATCTCGAGACGTTGCTCGCGCGCGATGCTCCCGTGGTGGGCCCGGACCAGCTCCTCGCCGGCAAGCTCGTTCAGACGCTGGGCGAGCCGCTCGCTGAGGCGGCGGCTGTTCGTGAAGACGATCGTGCTCTTGTGGCTCCGGATCAGCTCAAGGATCCGCGGGTGGATCGCCGGCCAGATGCTGCTGCGTGCATCGGGGCTGACGGCCGGGCCGCCCGGCTGCTGCTCCTGTGGGAGGACCTCGCCGAGCGAGGCCATGTCATCGACCGGAACGATCACCTCGAGCTCGAGGGGCTTGCGAGCGCCAGCATCCACGATCGTGACGTCGCGATCCGGGCCGATCCCGCCGAGGAAACGGGCGATGGTGTCCAGGGGCCGCTGGGTGGCGGAGAGGCCGATGCGCTGCGGGGGCCTCGCGTCCTTGGCCAGTCGCTCAAGACGCTCGAGCGTAAGCGCGAGGTGCGCGCCGCGCTTCGTGCCGGCGATGGCATGGACCTCATCGACGATGACGTACTCGACACCCTTGAGGATCTCGCGGGCCTGGCTCGTCAACAGGAGATAGAGGCTCTCGGGCGTCGTGATGAGGATGTCGGGCGGCCGACGGGCGATCTCGCGGCGGTCTTCCTGTGGCGTGTCGCCGGTCCGGGAGGCGACCGTGATGTGTGGTGGTTCTTCGCCTTGCTTCTGCGCCGCGAGGCCGATGCCGGTCAGCGGCGCCCGGAGGTTCCGTTCGACGTCGTAGGTCAGTGCCTTGAGCGGCGAGATGTAGAGGACACGGACGTGGCCCGGCTTCTCCCTGGTCGGCGGAGGACTCGGATCCCGCGAGAGGCGGTCGAGCGCGTAGAGGAAGGCGGCGAGCGTCTTGCCACTCCCCGTCGGGGCGTGGATGAGCGTGTGCTCACCACGGGCGATCGCCTCCCAACCGCGCGCTTGTGCCTCGGTCGGCGCCTCGAAACTGGCCTCGAACCACGCGCGGACAGCCGGCGAGAACGGTGCGAGCGGGTCGGCGGGAACGATGGTGGCCACGGGACCTGCGAGTATAGGCCTCGGGACCGGTTTCGACCACTTGTTCGGTTTAGATCATCCCGACGAGCGCGCGGACCTCGCCCACCGTGCGCGAGGAAAGGGCGCGTCGGGCCAGCTCGATGCACTGCCCTGGATCGAGGACCGACACCTGCTTCCGTACGGTCCCGACCGACCCGGAGGCGACGCTCAGCTCATCGACGCCGAGCCCGACGAGGAGGGGGATCATCGTGGCCTCTGCGGCCGCCTCCCCACACACGGTGACCGGCCGGCCGTGGGCATGCGCTGCGCGCACGACGCCATCGATCAAGCGAAGGATCGCGGGCTGAGGAGCTGACGCCAGATCGACGAGCTCCGGGTTGGTCCGGTCGGCCGCCATCGTGTACTGGACAAGGTCGTTCGTCCCGATCGAGAAGAAGTCGGCCGACTCCGCAAGGGCGTCGGCCATCACCGCCGCCGACGGAACCTCGATCATCACCCCGACCGAGATGCGTTCGGGCCGAAGGCCTCCGGCGGCGACGACGTCATCGATGACCGCCACGAGGCGCGCCCGCATCGCGTCGAGTTCCTCTCGGACGGCGACCATCGGGAACATGACCTGCAGGTCGCCGTCGCCTGCCGCTTCGACGAGCGCGCGCAGCTGCCCGTCGAGCAGTGCCGGTTCGCGTTGGGCGAGCCGAGCACCGCGGACACCAAGGGCCGGATTCGCCTCCGCCGGGCCCGTCTCCCAGCCGGCTGGCTTGTCGCCGCCCACGTCCAGCGTCCGAAACACGATCGGACGGTCTCCGGCGGCCGCACGGATGCGCGCATATGCGGTCCGCTGCTCGTCGACGCTCGGGACCGTGTGTCGCCCGAGGAACAGGAGCTCCGTCCGGACCAGGCCGATCCCGTCCGCGCCCGCAGCCGCGGCTGCCTCGG
>Ga0105245_10005991_pt1 | contig 10688 bp, 10 predicted proteins | sample KBSM54metaG_FD_81523 | JGI IMG/M metagenome (GOLD analysis project Ga0105245, IMG submission 81523) | Miscanthus rhizosphere microbial communities from Kellogg Biological Station, Michigan, USA - KBS M5-4 metaG | ecosystem: Host-associated > Plants > Roots > Rhizosphere > Soil | place...
AAGCGATTCGCGGACCTCGTGCATGCGGAGATCGCCGAGACCGGTGCATGGCGCGCCGCGACGCACAGTGGAGTATTCGTATGCCGGTGACCCAGCAGGTGAATCGCCAGATCGTTCTGAAGCAGCGCCCCGAAGGGCTCGTCACCCGCGACGACTTCGAGGTCGTCGACGCGCCGATGCCCGAGCCCGCCGATGGCGAGGTGCTCATCGACACGCTCTACCTCGGGATGGACGCAACGGTGCGCACGTGGTTGTCGAAGGCCGAGGGCTACATCGAGCCGGTGGCGATCGGCGAAGTCGTGCGTTCGAGCGGCATCGGCCGTGTCGTCGAATCGCGCAGCAAGAAGGTGCCCGTCGGCGCGCTGGTGGCCACGTTGACCGGATGGCAGGAGCACGCAGTCGTCGGCGACGATCCGATGCTCACGACCGTGCTCGCGGACGACGCCGATCCGCTTGCTGAGCTGAGCGTGTTCGGGTCCGCCGGCATGACGGCCTACGTCGGTCTCACCGAGATCGGCAAGGTGCGCGAAGGCGACACGGTCGTCGTGTCCGCCGCGGCTGGGGCCACGGGCTCGACGGCGATGCAGATCGCGAAGATCCTCGGAGCCCGCGTGATCGGCGTCGCCGGCACCGACGAGAAGTGCAGCTGGTTGCTCGACAGCCTCGGCGCCGATGGCGCGATCAACTACCGCACTGACGATTTGGGTTCTCGCATCAAGGAGCTGTGCCCGAAGGGCGTCGACGTGTTCTTCGACAACACGGGCGGCCCGATCCTCGACGCGGTGCTCGGTCGCATCGCGAACGGCGGCCGTGTCGTGCTGTGCGGTGCGATCGCGTCGTACAACGACCATCACAAGCCACCCGGCCCCGCCAACTACCTCAACCTCATCAGCCGCCGGGCCAGCATGCAGGGCTTCATCTCCTGGGACTCGTGGGGCCGCTGGGCCGAGATCACCGACCAACTGCGCGAGTGGGTCGCCGACGGCCGGCTTCGGCATCACATCCACACGTTCGATGGGCTCGACGCCGCGCCCGACGCCCTCAATGCGATGTTCACCGGTGAGAACATCGGCAAGATCGTCGTGCGCTTGCCGGCAGCGACCACCACCTAGCGGTCAGCGGTCGAAGAACGGCTCGCCGTAGCGGGTGCGGGTGCGCTCGACGGCCCAGTGGAAGAGATGCGCGGCCCTCCAGGTCGGATACACGACCATGCGCCAGTTGCGAACATCCTCGGCGAAGTCCTCCGACGTGAATCGCTGCGACAAATTCAAGGCAACGCGAGATGTCCCGCGCCGCGCTCGGTGACGCTTTGTTGCTCGAGTGACGCCGTGTTCGCGCAGCCATGCGTCGAAGTCCTTCCGGCTCTCGTCGGCCATCTGCGTCGACGCCGTCACCTGCGCGCTCGCCATCTTGCGTTGGCCGAACGCGTCCCGCGGCACGCCGCGCTCCTCCGCGATGCGGCGGGGGAGGGGACGGTCGTAGTCGTTGTCCAACTTCCACGGCGCGAGTTCGGCGGCCCCGGCCACGCGCCGGAGTTGAGCGCGGTCGTCGGCACCGAGCGACGGAACCGGCAGGAACACCGACCCGATGCGCAGCGCCCATTCGTTGAGGCCGTCCTCCGTTCCCGGGTAGTCGAACGGCCGTCGGTATCGGCGACGGATCATGGGGACTCCCGGCTTCCACGCCATGTCGCCCATCGTGCCCGTGAGGATCACGGACTGCCCCAACGTCGACGCCGCCGTCAGGCGCACGCGCGTCACCGGGCCGGCCGCGACCAGGAACTCGGCCTCGGGGAGGGGACCGCAGGCTTTCCACGCGTCGGCGGAGATCGACTCGCAGCGGTAGCCGAGATGGCCGGCCACCGCGGCGCCGCTGTCGTCGGCGCCGCTGTCGGTGCGCACGATCGTGACGGCGTCGCGCCATCCCGCGTCGCACGCGAGGGCAGCGGCCGCGGCGGAGTCGTAGCCAGCGGAAAGGGTCGCCTTCAACGTGAGTGGTTGCACGCGTGTGGCACACGTCGCGTTGTCGGCCAACCCGGCGAGCACGTCGGTGAGTCGAGAGCGGAACGAGGTGAAGTCGGAGAAGCGGATGTTGCCGGTCGTCGTGACCCGTTGCACCGCGAGGTCCGCGTCGACGACGAATCGATCGAGTCGGAGCGAGCGGATGACCGTGTGTCCGAAGTCGAAGTCGTGGTCGTGGTCGGGGTAGCGGTTCTGTCGGGAGAGCACGTTGAAGTAGTGCACGCGGCCGATCACCGGGCGAGCGTCGGTCTCTGCGAGGAGACCCACCATCGAGTTCGACGCGAGCAGTCGGCCGTCGGTGCGGGTCACGTAGACGCCGGAATACGGGTGGGTCGGAGTGATCAGTTCGAGGTGGCCGTCGCGCAGCAATGCGCCGGTGCCAACGCGTACGTCTGCGTTGGCGAAGTCGGCCGCGCCGAACTCGCCGGTCCACACGCCAGAGAAGAACCGGTCGTCGAACGTCTCGACGTTCGCGCCGTGGCGCACGACGACGTTGTCGCTGTGGGAGCGAGCGCGGAGCGCCCACGCGCCAAGTGGAAGCGTGTCGTCGCGGATGAATTCGAACCGCATCGGCACGGTCAGCCGAACCTCGCCGAGGCATACCGCTCGCGGGTCTTCTCGACGCCCCAATGGAACAGATGCCCTGCGGCCCAGCTCGGTTGCGACAAATGCTCACGCTCGCGGAACGTCTTGCCACGCGGTGACCTTGGCGCAATCGCCCTGACGGTCCGCACCATCGCGCGCGACGCGTACCAACTCGCGTGTCGCGTCGTGAACCGCAGCGGAAGCTTGTGTGCGGCGAGCCACGCGCGGAAGTCGTTTCGACTTGCATCGGTCATGCCCGAAGGCGTGTCGACGTAGCAGCCCCCGCGCTTGGTCATCCCGAACGCCTCGCGAGGAACGCCCTTCTCCTCCAGTAGCCGGCGCGGGATCGGGCGGTCGTAGTCAGTGCCCAGCGTGAACTGCGCCATGTCGGCGGCCGCGGCCAGCCGGCCGATCTGTGCAGACTCGTTCGCTCCGATGGCGGGCGCCGGGACCTGGATCGCGCCGACGCGCAGGGCCCATTCGGTGGTGCTCGTCGACGAGGGAACGTAGGCACCGGTACGCACGAAGCCGGGACCGATCTGCGAGGGGCGGCTCGCCCAGATGACGTCGCCGCAGTTGCCGTTGACCACCAGGGAGTCACCGAGCACATCGCTCGCCCCTGCGAACTGCAAGCGTGGTGTCGGCCCTGATGCGGCCAGGAACTCGGCCTCGGGATACGAGCCTGCGTCTCGCCACGCGGTGGCCGCACAGCGCACGACCCGTAGCCCGAGGTGGGCGCCGATCGCGCTCCCGTCGTCGGGGTCTTCCTGGCCTCGCACGAAGGTGATCGCGTCGCGCCAGCCGGCATCGCCGGCAACGGCTGCGCTCGCGGCGGAGTCGTAGCCCGCGGAGATGGTCGCGTTCAGCGAGAGGGGGCGGCGCCGATGCTCCGACTGCGCGTTGCGCGCGAGCCCGGCGAGCACATCGCGCAAGTGGCATCGATAGGCCGTGAAGTCGGGCAGGGTCAGGGCCTGGGCACTCGGCTCGCGCCGAATCGAGAGGTCGGGCTCCACGATGAAGCGATCACACAACAGGAAGCGAAGCGTCGTGCTGTCGAAGCGGACGTCGACGAATTTCGTGGGCGCATCATGTGCGGCGTTGAAGCGGAAGTAGTACCGCGACTCCGCGAGGCGGGGCGACGCGCCGGTGACCGCCAGCAACATGACGAGTGAGTTGGAGGCGAACAGCTCGCCGCGGTGGCGAGTGATGGCAATGTGCTCATAGGGATGCGACGGCGGTAACAGCACGAGGCGGTCGTCGTGGATCGCGGCGCCAGTGCCCATCCGGATGGACGCGCGGGCGTAGCCGTCGCCCGTGAACGGACCGTGCCATGCGCCGAACGCGAAGGCGGAGTCGAGGACCTCCACGCGCGTGCCGTGGCGCACCGCGACGACGTCGTCACCGGCCCGCGCGCGAGCGCACCACGCTCCCACCGGCAACCGTTCGTCCTCCTCGAAGTCGAAGCGCATCGACACGCGCTCAGTCGAAGGGGAACAGCGGGTAGTGATCGCTGATCCGGTCGTGGGCCCAATGGAACAGACGGCCGGTGGTCCACGACGGATTCAGCTTCCGAAGGTGCCGCAAGCGCTTCATCGTCTTGCTGTTGGGGTGGTGCGCCTTGGCGAAGTGAAACGCTCGCTCCACGGGTGAGCTGCGTAGGCGATCGAGGGTCATACGGAGCGGCAGCGGGTGCTCAGCCACCCAGGCGAGGAAGTCGGCACGGGTTTCGGGTGTGAACTCCATCGGCCCGCGCAGCCATGCGGAGGCCACCTTTTTCTTGGCCATCGCCTCGGCGGGGACCTTCTGTTCGGTGATGAGACGATTGGAGATGGGCCGGTCGTAGCCGTCGGCACCCCGAAACTCGCGCATCTCGGCGGAATGGCTGAGCCGGGTGAACTGATCGAAGTCGTCGGCACCGAGAGCCGGGACCGGCAACGCCATGGTCCCGACGTGAAGGAGCCACTCGTTCATGCTGCGCTCACCGGGAGCGCTGCTGCCGACCTGGGCGTAACGAGGTCCGATGTCGTCGGTCGACGCGTCCCATGACGCGTCGCCGAATCCGCCCGTGATCATCAACGTGTGGCGCACCTGATCCTCGAGGCCGACGAACCGCAGCCGAGCCTCGGGGCCCGAGACCGTGTAGAAGGGCACCTCCTGGAGGGGACCACGCGCCTTCCACGCGTCGAACGACACCTCGTCGACCTTGACGCCGAGATGCTCGCCGATCACGGTTCCCACGTCTGTGCGCTCGTCGTCGACGAGCGTCACCGCGCGGTTCCAGCCTGCGGGGGCGGCCATCGTCAGCGATCCCGAGGAGTCGTAGCCGGCCGAGAGGGTCGCCATCAGACCGAACGGCGTCGCGCGGGCCGTGGATGTTGCGTTGGCTGCGAACCCAGCAAGCACCTCGGTGACGTTGTCGCGGTATGACGCGAAGTCGTCGAACCGGACCGCGCTCGCGCGTCGCTCCCGATGCACGACGAGATTGCCGTCGATCCGAAAAGCATCGAGCATCAACGGCTGAACGGACGGCCCCACGAGCTTGATCTCGAGGTTGCGATCGGGCCGGAACAGTATGTGGTTGAGGTCGGCGTGATAGGTCGAGATGAACGGAACCGGCGTTGCTCCGGTGGCCCGCATGGCGAACGCGAGCGAGTTCGACACGACGAGGCGATCGTCGTCGACGCGCGAGAGGTTCAACCACGAGTACGGGTGCGACGGCGCCAGCAGCACGAGCTGCCCGTTGCAGATGAGCGCGGCAGTACCGGTGCGGTCGCTGCTCTCGAAAAGCGTGTCGGCGTCGAACACGCTCGGCCACGCTCCGAAGCAGAACGCGTCGTCGCCGATGCGCTCCACCAGCTCGCCGTGGCGCACTCGCACCAGCTCACTGCGTCGCCGTACCTCGAGACACCATGCGCCAGTAGGGATCGCCGGGTCACGAACGAAGTCGAAGCGCATTCGTTCGAAACCCTACCGAGCAGGCAGAAGGGCGTCTGTCACGATGGCTGGATGTCCAGCACCGAAGTCGAGACCACCGATCGCACCAAGGTTCGGCGCCTCGCAGACCGCGGCCGGTACGACTGGGCCACGATCCATTCGATCCTCGACGAGGGGCTCCTCTGTCATCTCGGGTTCGCCGTCGACGGCCGATCTTGGGTCGTGCCCACGACCTACGTCCGCATCGACGACCAGTTGTACGTGCATGGAGCGGTCGCGAACTTCGCGTTGCAAACGCTCGCGTCGGGCGCCGACGCGTGCGTGGCCGTCACGCTGCTCGACGGGCTCGTGCTCGCACGCTCCGCGTTCCACCACTCGATGAACTACCGATCGGTGATGCTCTTCGGCCGGGCAGAGAAGGTCGACGACGAGCGCGAGAAGTACGACGCGGTCGTCGCGCTCGTCGAGCACTTGATCCCAGGCCGCAGCGATGACACGCGACTCCCGACATCAGCGGAGCTGCGCAAGACGCTCGTCGTGCGGCTACCGCTCCTCGAGTGCTCTGCCAAGGTGCGCACCGGTGGTCCGCTCGACGATGCCGAAGACATGGAGCTCGGACACTGGGCGGGCGTCGTGCCGCTGACCATCGTGCCGGGGGCACCCGTACCCGACGGGGCCGAGGCCGTTCCAGGGTCTGTGCCTGGCTACGTCAGCGACTGGACGCGAGGGCGCTGAGGAGCGCGTCGACGTCGTCGACGGGCAGCTTGCACACGTAGTCGCGACACACATAGGCGAAGCCGTCGGCGCGGTCGTGCCACAGCGGCGACTCGTACGGCTCACCCCACGCGAGCACGGCGGCCGGGTCGTAACGCGTCTGCACCGCGGTCACGAGCTCGGGGCGATCGCCGACGACCGCGATCTCGGTGACGCCAGCGTCGACGAGATCGACCGCCGTGAGGAGATGAGCGAACGCGGTTGGATGCTGGCCGGCGACGCGGCTCAACAACCGAAGGATGGTCTCCGCCCGATCTCGGTACCGGTCGATGCCGGTGAGTGCAGCAAGGCGCACGAGCGCGACGGCGGCGAGCGAGTTCGCTGCGGGGGTCGCGTTGTCGAGCAGGTCCTTCGGGCGGGCGACGAGTTGCTCGCCGTCGTGAGCCGTCGTGAACAGGCCACCGGCGTCGTCGTCCCAGAACAGTCCGAGCATCGCCTCGGCCGTGTCGACCGCAACGGTGATCCAACGCGCCTCGCCGGTCGCCTCGGCCAGCCGCGTGAACGCATCGACCAGCGCACCATGGTCCGCGGCGAAGGCCAGCGTGTGGGCCCCGTGGTCGGCCTGCCACGTGCGTAGCCAGCGTCCGTCGTCGCGTCGCAGCTCCCGCACGAGGAACTCGCCTGATGCGCGGGCTGCGTCGAGCCAATCGCGACGCCCGGTCGCGGCCGCCGCCTCCGCGAGGGTGGCCAGCATCAGACCGTTCCACTCCGTGAGCACCTTGTCGTCGAGCCCGGGCCGAACGCGGGTCTCGCGGGCGTCGAAGAGTCGGACCCGCGCCTGCTCGACTTCAGGGGAACGCGCGAGCTCGCCGCGGTGCTCGATGCGATTCAGGATGTTCTTGCCTTCGAAGTTGCCGGCCTCGGTCACGCCGTACCACTCGATCGCGGCATCGGCGAGCTCGGGTGCGTCGTGCAACACGGCGCGGATCTGGTCAGGCGTCCACACGTAGAACTTGCCTTCGACACCTTCGGAGTCCGCGTCTTCGGCGGAGTAGAAGCCGCCCCGCTCGTGCCGCAGTTCACGCAAGACGTACGCGATCGTTTCGTCGAGCACTTGCAGGTACGCGGGGTCGCCCGTGACCTGCCACGCATGCAGATAGACGCGGGCGAGCAGGGCTTGGTCGTAGAGCATCTTCTCGAAGTGGGGGACAAGCCAGACGTTGTCGACGGAGTACCGAGCGAAGCCGCCGCCGAGGTGGTCGTACATGCCGCCCGCCGCCATCGCGTCGAGCGACGTGCGCACGGTCTCGATCGCGGCATCGGAGTGGTTGCGAGCGTGTGCGCGTAGCAACAACTCGAGGCTCATCGACTGCGGGAACTTCGGCGCGCCCCCGAAGCCACCCCACACATCGTCGTGCTGCTCGCGCAGGTTGCGGTACGCAGCGGTGAGCACCTCGGTGCCTGGCAACGCCATTTCATCGGGCGAGGCAAGAACGCCCGAGCGCCCGATCGCGCTCGTCAGTTCGTCGGCGTGCTCGAGCAGCTCGTCGCGTCGGTTGCGCCACGCGTCGTCGACGGCGCGACAGATGTCGAGAAAGCTGGGCATGCCGCCGCGGGACTGTTTCGGGAAGTACGTCCCGCAGTAGAAGGGCCGACCGTCGGCGTCGCAGAACACGGTCATCGGCCAACCGCCGTGCCCGGTCATCGCCTGCGTCGCGTCCATGTAGATCGCGTCGACGTCGGGCCGTTCCTCGCGATCGACTTTCACGTTCACGAACAACTCGTTGATCACCGCGGCGGTGGCGTCGTCTTCGAACGACTCGTGGGCCATCACATGGCACCAGTGGCACGCCGAGTATCCCACCGAGAGCATCACCGGTTTGTCGTCGGCCTTCGCCTTCGCGAACGCTTCGTCGCCCCATGGGTACCAGTCGACGGGGTTGTCCTTGTGCTGGCGGAGGTACGGGCTCGACGCGTCGGCGAGTCGGTTCACCTGGCGGACGCTATCGGCGGATCAGCTACTGCTCGTCACCGCGTCGCCGTCCTTGAAGAAGAACGCGCCCTGCATGCTGTTGCTTTGCAGATGGAACCGGCAGTGGAACTCGGTGGCGCCCGACTGCGGCAGGGTCACCTGGACGTCAGTGGATTCGCCGGGGTTCAGCGTCTTGTTGATGCCTTGCGCCGAGATCGTGAAGTTGTGTTCCTGCTGGCCCTTGTTCTCGAGGTGCACCGTGATGGTCGCCCCCGGCGTGCCGCCCTTGATGAACGTAGGGGTGAAGGAGAAGTCGTTCTGCTCGAGGGTCACCGAGGTACCACTGAGATCTCGCGTGCCCTTGTTCGTCGGGTTGCCTGCGAGCTTGACGGGGGCGCTCGAGCTCCCGCCGCCGCAGCCGACCGCAAACGCGGCGACCGCACCGAGCAGAATCAGGATCTTGCGCATGCCGGAGCATAGGGACGGACTGGGGACCGAGACGCGGTCACCGACCAATCCCTTGGCGCCCGGCGGCCGTAGATACGACGTGTGGGAAGTGTCGGACGAGGCGCTAGTCGCAGGGCTCGCGGTGCGCGATGGCGATGCCGCGCTCGCGTTCGTGCGACGGTTCCAGCGCCGCGTCTTCGGGTGCGCGCTCGCCATCGTCGGTGACGCCGGCCGGGCCGAAGACGTCGCGCAGGAGGCCTTCGTGCGCGCATGGCGCCACGCAGCCGTGTACGACACCCGGCGGGCGTCGGTCGCAACGTGGCTGCTCACCATCACACGCAACCTCGCCATCGATGCGGTGCGAGTGGAGCGAGTGCGTCCGTCCGATCCCGTCGACACGATCGACCTCACGCTCGTCGAGCGGGGCGCAGGCCCGGCCGACCTCGCCGTTCGCAGCGCAGAGGTCGAGCACGTGATGGGCGCGTTGCGCGACCTGCCGACCGACCAGCGCCGCGCGGTGGTGCTCGCATCGGTGCATGGTCGTACCGCGCTCGAGATCAGCGAGATCGAGGGCATCCCGCTCGGCACTGCGAAGACCCGATTGCGCACTGGCCTGTTGAAGTTGCGCAGCGCGCTGATTCCGGACGCCGCGACATGAGCTCGTGCCTCGACGTGCAGGCGATGACACCCGAGGCCGCGCTCGGCCTGTTGTCGGGGAGCGATCGCGCCGTGGTGTTCGAGCATCTCGAGACATGTGAGGCGTGCCGCGACGCGATGCACGAGTTCTCCGCGCTGGCTGACGAGCTCGTGTTGCTCGCGCCTGAGGCCGAGCCTCCGCTCGGGTTCGAGCAGCGTGTGGTGGCGGCGATCGGGCCGGTACGCGCCCGGCGCTCGCGCTGGCCACTGGCGGTCGGCGCGATCGCCGCGACCCTTCTCGCGGTGCTCGGCTTCGCTGTGGGGCGCTCCGGCCAGTCGCAGCCGTCGGTGCGAGAGGTGACGCTGCGAACGTCGTCAGGTCATGTCGTCGGTGACGCGTACATCCACGACAGCGAACCGTCGTGGGTGTTCGTGGCCGCGCCGGGATGGACGTCGTCGTCGAGCGAGATGCGCCTGCGGCTCACACTCGTCGACGGAACGTCGACCGACGTCGCCGGGCAAGGTTCGTGGGCCACCACGCTGTCGGCCGATGCGGCCGACGTGCGTGAGGTGGCCCTCGTCGACGCCGACGGCACCGTGTGGTGCTCCGCCACGCTCACCTAGCCACCGGGCTCGCACATTGACGGTTGAGCCACCGAAACCAGTGGCTCCGCCGTCACAGTCGCGACACGGTTTGGGTCAGTGCTGGCTGAGCCACCAAAGCAGCGGCTCAGCCAGCACAGACTCAGGGCGGCGGTCGCGGAGCTCGCGGCTCCTGCGGGAAGGGTCGATGTACGTCGACGTCGTACAGCGTCACGCAGTCGCCCACGCCCTGCCCGGCTTGCATTGCGATATCGGCTCGGATCAAGACGGTCTCACTCGACATCTCGAGCTCGGAGGCGGCGACGCCGACCTTCACTGACAGCGGCCCACGGCTCGACCGGTAGTCGAGCGAGCGCACGGCACAGCGCATGGCTTCGCCGGTAGCGATGCCGTCGTCCGCCGTGCCCGTGATGACAGCGACGAACTCGTCGCCTCCAACGCGAAACACCCCAGGGACGAATGACCGCAGCGCCCGCGCGACATCGATCAGGAGTTGATCGCCGACAGACAGACCCTGTTCATCGCAGAACGTCTTCATGTCATCGATGTCGACCAGCAACAGAGCAAACGGATGATCGAGACGCTGGACGACATCGCGGAACGCCGCTCTCGTGCCGACGCCGGTGGCGCCCGTCAGTGGATCCAACTCCACGACGACACCATACGAGGCTTCGTCAGAGGTCGCGGCGGCGGATCTTGCCGAGCGCGGTGCGCGGGATGGACTCGACGAACTCGATCGCGCGCGGCGCGGCCCATGGGCCGAGTTGTTCTTTGAC
>Ga0105245_10005993_pt1 | contig 10688 bp, 10 predicted proteins | sample KBSM54metaG_FD_81523 | JGI IMG/M metagenome (GOLD analysis project Ga0105245, IMG submission 81523) | Miscanthus rhizosphere microbial communities from Kellogg Biological Station, Michigan, USA - KBS M5-4 metaG | ecosystem: Host-associated > Plants > Roots > Rhizosphere > Soil | place...
CGTGGGCAACATCACGCGCAAGTTCTCTTCGCGCAGGCTGAAGAACCACGTGATCAAGCAGAGCCCGCGCGCAGGCCGCCGGTTCGCCAACGGCCACAAGGTCAACCTGACCGTCGGCAAGGGACCGCGGCACAGGTAGGAACGAGCGTTGCTAGCGGGGCTCGATCGCTTCGGCGGTGAGCCCCGCTAGCGTTTCCACCACGAGATCGGCCTCCGCCAGCGCGTCCTCGCCGGGCGGGAAGCGCCGGTTCGGGATAGCGATCACTCGCATGCCGGCGGCCTTCGCGGAGCGGATGCCGTTGTGGGAGTCCTCGACGGCCGCGGCTCGGTTCGGGTCGACGGCGAGGCGCCTGGCGGCTTCGAGGTAGACGTCCGGCGCGGGCTTGCCGCGGGCGACCTCCTCGGACGAGACGGTCGCCTGGAAGCGGTCGGCCACGCCGAGCAACCCGAGCGCGAGGACGATCAGCTCGCGGTTCGACGAGGAGGCGAGGGCGAGGGGCCAGCGTTCGGCCATGCGCTCGACGGCTTCTTTGGCACCGGGCACGGTGGGGAGGTGGTCGCGGTAGACGGCCTCGAGGCGGCGGACGACCTCGGCGGAGATCTCCTCAGGTGGGTCGGGGACGCCGATCTCGTCGTGCATGTAGCGCGACCACTCGAGCGAGCTCATGCCCATCATCTCCCGCTGCGCCCGCTCGTGCCAGCGGCCGCCGCGCTCCCGGGCGAGCTGCTCGCGGACCTCGTCCCAGACGTGCTCGCTGTCGAGCAGGACGCCGTCCAGGTCGAAGATGACGCCTTCGATCAAAGGCTCGCGTACGACTGGCGGTGGAAGACGAGCGGCTGGGCGTTGCCTGGCGCGAGCTCGGCCTGCTCGACCTCCGCCACGAAGAACGTGTGGTCGCCGGTCTCGTGTTCGGCTTTGACCGCGCAGCGCAGCCAGCCGACTGCGCCCTCCAGCTCCGGAGGGTCGTCCGCTGCGCCTTCGCGGAGCGGGATCCCTGTCCAGAGCGCGATCGGGGGAACGCCGCGCGCGAAGTGCTGCGCCACCGCTTCCTGCCCCTCGGCGAGCATGCTCACGGCCAGACGGCCGGCGTCGCGGAGAAGCTCGCGCAGGGCGGCGTCGTTCCGGATGGCAAAGCCGACGAGCGGCGGCTCGAGCGAGAGCGAGACGAGCGAGGCGACAGTCAGCCCGACGCGCTGCCCACGCACCACGAGGGTGACGACCGCCACCCCGGCCGGAAAGCGCCCCATGACCGTGCGCAGCTCGTCAGCCCCGACCACTGCCGGATCATATGAGGGACCTAGCTCAGTGCTGGTGGCACTTGCGCCAGCCGCCGCGGATCTCGTCCAGCTTCGCGTTCATCGACGCCTCGAGCTGGACGTCGTTCGGGTTGCCCGCGTCGTACTTGTGCAGCCCAGGCCCGTGCCAAACGATGTCGGGCGTGACGCCGGGCCCGACCGCCGTGATCCGGTACTGGTCGCCGTGAGCCGGCCCGCGCCGCTTGTGCGTCGTCCCCGGCGGATGCGGGTGCCCGTTGATGAGCGGATCGCGCCGGAAGAAGCCGAAGCAGAAGATCCCCGGCGGGCCGCTGCTCACGAATGCCTCCTCGCGCTTCCACCCACGGCCGTACTTCGAGTTGTGCGTGTCGAGGTAGAGCAGCCGGCCGTAGTTGTCGGTCGGTGCGCCCCAGTGCGTCGTGCCGTACCCACGCACGCCCACCCCGAGGTACGTGAACTGGCCGAAGACCTCTTCGACGCGGTGGCTGTAGACCCAGTCCTGGTAGGCGTCGAGCTGAGCCAGAGCGCCGGTCCAGTGCGAGAGGTGCAGCCACCACAGCTTCTGCTTGGGGAGCCACGGCTTGAACCCGAGCCCGGGCAGCTGCGTCTGCCAGTTCTGTAGCGCCCAGTACGAGCCGTCCGGCGCCTTGCACGCGGCGACGAGCCACTCGAGCGCGGGCCCGTCGTAGGGCTGGCAGCCGTTGCGGAAGTGCCGCCAGACGCCGTGCCCGTAGAAGAGCCGCCCACCGGTGTAGTCGAGCCGGAACTTCACCTGCGGAACACCGGCCCGCGGCGGGCGGACGCGTGCGTTCACCGCACCGCGCGCGATCATGTGCAACGGCTTGCCCCGGCCGTGGTCGCGGAACGTGACGAGCGCGACGCCCTGCGCGTTCACCGCCAGCTGCACGCTGGTCGCGTTGCGTGCGATCACTTGCGAGCCGTACGCAGGCCCGGTGAATGCGCCGGCGCAGCCAAGAACACAAGCGACGAGAACGAGACGATTTCGCATGCCAGACAGACCCCGCATACCAGAGTACATCGGAAACCGGAGAGTTGTCCTTGACCCTCGGAAGGGTCAGGAAGCAAGCCGGTCGGGCCGTACGTCGTCCTCCGAGGCATCCCAGGAGATGCCGAGGAAGACGTCGACCACGCTCGGATCGAACTGCGTTCCCGCGGCCTCGCGGAGCCGCAGCCGCGCCTCCTCGGTGCTGAGACGCTTGCGGTACGGCCGGTCGGTGGTCATCGCGTGGAACGCGTCGCACACGAAGATGATCCGGGCCTCGATCGGAATCTCCTCGCCGGCCTTGCCGTCGGGATAGCCGGCGCCGTCCCAGCGCTCGTGGCACCCGCGGACGATCGTCCGCACCTCCGCGAGACGCTCGATCGGCTCGAGGATCCGCTCGCCGAGCTCGGGGTGCGTCTCGATCACGCGCCGCTCCTCCGGCGTCAGCGGCCCCGGCTTGAGCAGGATGCTCGTCGGGACGCCGATCTTGCCGATGTCGTGGAAGAGCGCACCGAGCTCGAGGCGCTTCAGCCCATGCGCGTCGAAGCCGAACTCGGTCCCAACCTGAAGCGCCATGTCGGTGATCGAGCGCGTGTGCGAAGAGGTGTACTCGTCGTTCGCCTCGAGTGCGTTCGCCAGCGCCTCGACCGTCGAGACGAAGGTGCCCTCGAGGCTCTCGAAGCTGCGCGCGCGCTGGAGCGCGACCGAGGCCTGGTAGGAGAGGCCGCCCAGGAGGCGCAGAAGCTCGTCGCTCGGGAGAACGCCTGTCGCGGGCTCGCGAATGGTGATGAAGCCGTCGACCTCGCCGTCGGCGCGCAGAGGCGCGAGCGCGATGTCGGGCCACGGACGACCGCTCGGCGACGGCAGGACCCCCTCCAGCTCCTCCGCGCCGGCGAGGAAGGGCTCGCTCCGCCCGCCGATCGCCTTCCGGACGTGTGCGCCGTCGAGGGTCACGTCCATCACGCTTCGAAGCTCAGAGACGCCATCGTGGTCGGAGTGCGACGCGATTCGGAAGTTGCCGTCCGCGTCCGGCAGCCACAGCGCGCAGCTCTTGGAGAGCAGCCGCGAGGCGGCCGTCACCGTCTCGCGCGCGATGTCCTGCAGCGTCTCTGCCTCGGAGATCGCGCCGGTGAACTCGAGCAGGGCCTTCAGGTGGTCGGCCTCGCGCCGCTGCGCCTCGTACAGGCGCGCGTTCTCGAGCGCGACCGAAGCGTGGCCGGCGAGCACCTCGAGCAGCCGGACGTCGTCCTCGTCGAACTGGCCGACACCCAGCTTGGAGATCCCGACCACGCCGATCACGCGCGTGCCGTAGCAGAGGGGAACCGCGATCTGCGACTCCTCGATTGCGTGGGTGCCGGGGATCATCACCGAGTACTCGCACTCGAGCGTGTTGGCGACGAGCATCGGCTCGCCGGTCTCCGCGACGCGTCCCGTGATGCCGTTGCCGATCTTGATGCTCGGGAAGTCCACGCGCTCGCCGTCTCGTGAGATCAGCTCCCCGCGGAAGGCGATCGGGACGACCTCGTCGCCCTCGACGACCGACACGCGGCAGTTGTGGTAATCGATCAGGAGCCGGAGCTCGTCGGCGATCACCGAGCCGATCTCGCGCACGTCGTTCAGGCGGTTGAGCTTGCCCGCTAGCCCCTGGAGCATCTTCATGTGGGCGATCGAGCGGACGTCGCGGCGGGTCGCCGCGGGGGTCTCGGGCCGCTCGTTGGCGGTCTCGTCGAAGAGCACGATCTGGTTCTTGCCGCGGGCCTTCGAGGTCATCATCGCGGCCTCGGCGCAGGCGACGAGCTCGCGCGGGTTCATCGCGTGCTGCGGTCCCTGGGAGATGCCGATCGAGGTCGTGATCTGCCCGGCGGGGCCGAACTCGATCGACGAGAGCGAGTCGGTGAGGCGGCGGGCCAGGTTGAGGGCGTCGCCGGCGTCGCAGGAGGACATGATCACGCCGAACTCCTCGCCGCCGAGCCTGCAGACGACGTCGGAGCCGCGCAGGGCGGCGCGGAGCAGGTCGGCGAGGTCACGAAGGACCTGGTCGCCGGTGCCGTGGCCGTAGACGTCGTTGACGCGCTTGAAGTCGTCGATGTCGAGCATCAGCACCGCAACGGAGTCGCGCGCCCGGCTGGCGCGGGTCAGCTCGGCGCGCAGGCGCTCGTGGAAGTAGCGGTGGTTGTAGAGGCCCGTGAGCGAGTCGGTCTGCGCCTGGTACTCGAGCCGGGCGCGAATCTGGGCGTTGTCGAGGGCCAGCGCGGCCGCGTCGGCGAAGCGGCGCGCGAGCTCGAACTCCTCGTCGGAGAAATTCGCCTCCTCGCCGAGGCGATAGATGTTGAGCGCGCCCTTGACCGCGTCGCGCGCGATCAGCGGGATCGTGATCAGCGCCTCGGGCTCGTCGGGAGGCGTGCCGGGAACGACCTTCATGCGCGGGTCGAGGTGCGCCTGATTCGTGCGCACGGGCTCGCGGTGGAGCGCGGCCCAGCCGGTGATTCCCTCGCCGAACTTCCGGGGGCTGTTCATGATCTTCTCTGCCCACTGGTCGCGGGCGAGCACCGGCGTCAGAGTCGCCTGCGCCTCGTCCGCCTGGTAGATCGAGAGCGTGTCGTAGGGGACGAGCTCGCCGAGGGTGTCCGCAATCCGCTCGAGCAGGTTGTCGATCGAGTGCTCCGAGAGGATCTCGTGGAAGACGTCGGCGAGCTGGCGGTACGACTGGACGAGTCCCTCGGACCGGGGTACGCGAACAGCGCCCGGAATGACTTCCAGGTCGCGAACAGGGACCTCGGCCGCGAAGAGGTTCCGCATCCGGCTCAGTTTCATGGGAATTCGGGCCGCCGAGATCCCCCGGAAAGGGGAACCTGGCCGAGGGCTTCCGCTTGCTAGCGCGCTTGCTCTACAGCCTGGTCGGCCGCGTCGAAGTCCCGGCGGAGCTCGTCGATCGGCGGCATCACCGCCAGCGCGGGCACGATCGGCAGCCAGAGGTTGAACAGCCGGTACACCACGACGCCGAGCAGGGCGCGCACGAACGGGAGACCCATCCAGTGGAGCGCGAACGTCAGCGCGATCTCGACGACGCCGGCACCGCCCGCCGGGAGGGACCTGCGCGTGAGCACGTAGCCCGTCGCGTAGCCGATGATCAGCGCGGGCACGGACAGCCGCGGATTGCCGAAGAACGCGAGCGCTCCCCAGAGGCACGCGATGTCGCCGGCCCAGTAGAGGGCAGCCCCGAGGACGCCGAGCCCGTGCTCGCGCGGCGGCGCGACGAGCATCGAGCGGAGGATGCGGAGGCCCCGCACGAAGTGGGCAAAGGCGGACTTGAGGCGGCCGGCCTCGCGCGCAGGGCGGGTGAAGCGGTCGGCTCGCTTGGGCGAGCTGATCCAGATCGCGAAGGCCGCGCCCGGGATCACGGCGAGCCAGGGCAAGGTGAGACCGAGCGAGATGTCTTCGCCGCTGGCGATGACGGCGATCGCGGCGCAAAGGGCTGCGGGCGCGAGGACGGCGTACTCGAGCGCTCCCAGCGCCAGCACGCGCGCCACGGCGCCGTCGCGGTCGTCGCCGGCGTTCCGTAGTGCCCAGTAGTCGACGGCGAAGCCGCCGCTCGTCCTGGTCGCGGCGAACACGCCGAAGCCGCCGATCACGGCTCGCCCCGAGTCGCCGAAGCTGAGCTTCGGTCCCTGGTCGACCTTCGCCGTGTCGCGCACGGCGAGCACGTAGCCGAAATACGAGACGAGCTCGCCGCAGAAGCAGAGGACGAGCCAGACCGGGTGCAGGTGGCGGGCAGCACGGTCGAGGCGCTCGGCGCCGGCGATGTCGGCAAGCCCCGCGACCGCGCCCAGCGCGAGCGCGGTCGGGACGAACAGCACGAGCGTCGGACGCCGCTCGACCCACGCGAACGCCCGCGCCAGGCGGTCTCTGGTTTCCGATGCCCAGCGCGCCCACATCATCGAATCGTGGCACAGGCGTTTCGGGCGGTCAGTCTCCGCGGGCGAGCGCGGCGAGACTAGGCGTAGCGCCCGCGCCGGGCTCCGCCGCCGTACGAGGCGAGATCACCCAGGAACGCGAAGAAGACGAAGATCCACTCCCAGCCGGTGACGCCGTGTCCGCCGGTGTTCCAGAGGATCACGTAGAGCAGCGTGGTCAGCGGCAGGAAGAGCAGGCCGAGCAGGGGCCAGATCCAGGGGCCGAACGTGCGGTCGACCCACGGTGTGAAGATCCACATCAGCGCCAGCGCCAGCCGAGGCGAGAGCGCTGCGATCAGTACGAAGATGCATCCCATCGTCCCGGTCTCCTATCGTCGGCCCCCCGACCAGAACGAGTTTCCCACAAAGCGGTGGGCGAGGGGCCGCGGTTGCGGCCCCTCGCCCAACCTCTCAGTGCAGGGGTTCGAAGTAATGGAGCTGGGCGTAGCGCGCGACGCGCTCGCCGAGCAGTGCTCCCTGCTCGTCTGCCGTTCGGAAGTGGATCCCTCCCCAGATGCGGGCTTCCGTCACCTGGTTCGTCATGTCCGACAGACGGCTGAAATGAAGACGCTCTCCCGGGAAGCGGCTGCTGGTCACGTAGAACGTCACCTCGTCGGCGCCCAGGAACGCTTGCAGCGCATGTGCGACCGAGCTCGTGAAGCAGAGGTGCCCGGAAGGATGCTCCGGAAACGGCGGCGTGATCAACGGCGGCCCGGCGCCTGCGATCGCAGGGTCGAGCGTCGGAACGAACAGCGGGAGCCAGTTCGGGTCGGCCGTCGTAGCCGGGTTGTCGTCCTGGTCAGCGCTTCGGATGGCAGCCATCGGCCTCCAGGACCCCCAGTAGTACTTGTCGTTCCAGCAGGCGATCTGTGCGTCCCCCGCGGTCAGGTCGAGCATCCCGAACAAGAGCGCACTGTCGGTCAAGTCGAGCTGTCGTTCGTCGACGAGCCGCCGGGCGAGGCCGTTGAAGGTCGCCGTCGGGTTGCTCTGCCAGAAGACGGCGAGGTGCGTCTCCTCGGGCGTACGGAACAGGCTGTCCAACGCGCCGAGCTGCTCGGTTTCGTTGACGTCCGCGGCGTAGGCCGGGCTGCTCAGGGGATTTGGCCCCGACGTGCGGAACTGGGAGCCGCTCCGGATGAGGAACGGCTGCGCGAGAGCGACCCAGGGGCTCGGGTCGAGCAGCGGATTGCCGTCGGGGCCGATCAGCGGCTGCCAGCGGCCGGGCCCGGGGGGTGGCAGCGGCGGGATCGGGCCGCCGCGGCCGTCGTGCCCTCCGGCGAGCATGGCCTCGGCCGCCAACGTCCCGACTTCGATTCCCTGGTTCTTGGGTCGCCCGTCGGGAATGTCATCCAGGGACGTGTCGTACTGCGCCTGCAGCACTGCATGCTGCGCCGGGAACAGCGCGTCGAGGACGCGGAAGGCGGCCGTTGCGACAGCGGCCTCCTTCGAGGCGTGCGGGAACCTGCGGTGGACGAGGTACGGACGGTGCTGTCGATCGATCGCGTTGACGGCGCCGTAGACGGCCCCCTGGACCATCGCCATCATGACCGCGGAAGCAGGCGGCGCCGAGGCGAGCGGCGGCTGCGCGAGGATCGTGCTCTGTGCAATCGAGTTCCAGTTCGTCACCTCGTTGGCCTGGGCCGCGACCGGGACGGCGAGCGCGGCGAACGCCGCGAGCACCACGATGCGGCCGATTCGTGCGGATCTCATCTCTCCCCCTTCCGCTCGGCTTTCGCCGAGCCTCCGTGAACATCACGAACGATCGGCCGCGGGCTGACTGGAGTCCATTCGTCATTCGTCGTATCTTTGGGAGACCGTGACCGCGCTCGCCGCCCGAGACGCGGAGAATGTGCTCCGCTTCGTCGCCGCCGCAGAGGAGGTTGCAGGCGACCACGCCTTCACCCCGGAGGTCCTGGCGGAGCTCGGCAGGCTCGTGGAAGCCGACTGGGTCGCGTACTCCGAGATGGACCGGGTGCGGCAGCGCTTCGGCTACGGAGCTTTCCGGCCGGAGGACGAGTTCTGGGAGGGGGAGGCCACCTACTGGGAGATCGCAGCCGAGCATCCGGTTTGCAGCCGGCACAACGCGGGCGACTTTCGAGCACTCAAGCTCTCGGACTTCATGACTCGCAAGGAGCTGCGGAAGAGCCGGATCTACGCGCTCTGGTTCAGGCGCCCGGGCATCGAGCACGAGCTCAATGTGGCGATTCCGTCACCACCGTGGCACACGAAGACGTTTCTCTTCGAGCGCAGGGGTGGACGGGACTTCACGGAGCGGGACCGCCGCGTGCTCGATGTCCTGCAACCCCACCTGGCTCGCCTCTGGCGCGCAGCGCAGGTCCGCCGTCGGCTCGGGGCGGCGCTCGCGAGCCTCGACGAGTCGTCGGATCAGGACGGGCAAGGCGTGCTCCTGCTCGCGCCGGGCGGAGCGCACGTCGAGTTCGCCTCGCCTGCCGCCCGGCGACTTCTCGAGCAGTTTCTCGGCGAGCAGCCGAACGACCAGACCCCCGAAGCCCTCTTCGCCTGGTTCGAGTCGGGGTCCCCGACTTTCGTCTGTCGCCGGGGGCGAGATCGTCTGACCATCAGCCGCGGCGACGGGATGCTCCTGCTCGAGCCCACGCGCGACGAGCTCGGCCTGACATCCCGCGAACGCGACGTCCTCGCCTGGGTCGCACGTGGGAAGACCAATCCCGAGGTGGCGGAGATCCTCTGGGTGACGCCGAGCACGGTGCGGAAGCACCTGGAGAACATCTACGCAAAGCTCGGAGTGCACACCCGAACGGCGGCGGTTACGCGGTTCCTGGGCGCGCTGGGCGACTAGTCGTCGGGCCCGTCGACGTTTACGACGAGCGGGCCCGTGCCGACGAACGAGATGACCATCTCCTGCGGCTCGGCGTCGGGGTTGACGTCGCGGTGGACGAGGCCGGCCGGGATGTGGAAGAAGCCGCCCTCCTCGACGATGGTGTGCTCGCCACCCTCGGGGCCGAACTCGAACCGGGCGCGGCCGCGGATCACGTGTCCGAGGACCTCGCGGTCGCCGTGGTGGTGCCAGCCAGAGGTGACGCCGCCCTCGGCGCGGACGCGGGTGAGCATTCCCCTCTCGGTGGCCACCGCCTCCTCCCAAATAAGGCCGGGAGTCGTCGCCGCGGCCGGTAGGCCGTCGGGTCCGACCGTTGTGACGCGCGCGGATCGGGTCGTCGAGCCCACGCGGCGATCGTAGTCCTCCGCAGGCAGCGGCGGGGGTGGGATTCGAACCCACGGGCGCCTGTTACGGCGCCTCCGGTTTTCAAGACCGGTCCATTCGTCCGCTCTGGCACCCCGCCGAGCGAGTCCTGGTGTCACTGCGCCTATAGTTTGCCCGTGGACCCGCAGCGCGACGGCGACAGGGAAGCCTTCGTCTCCGCGCCGGACGACATCTGGTCGGGACATGACCACAGGGGCTGGAACCGAGCGTCGATCAGGTTCTGGTCGCGGAGCGATGCCGGTGCGGCAGTCCGGCCGGAAGACCTGCTGCTGCCGAGCGGTCTGGGCAACGCGCGCATGCTCGGGTCGTGCGCCGCGATGGGAGCGATCGGCGCGCTGCTCTACGTGTGGGTGCCCTTGATGCTGGTCGAGTTCTTCGTCACGATCCCCGGCGTCCTCTTCGCCGCCATCCTCGCAGCCGCGTTCGTCGTCTTCACCCTCGCCCTCTACGCGTCGGCGACGATCGAGACGCATCGCGACCGCGAGCTCGCCGGCCGCCTCTAGCTACCCGACTCGAGCCGCTGCGGCGCGCCGAACTCGATCAGGCACTCGGGGACGGCGACCTTGCCCCCCTCGTCCTGGAAGTTCTCGAGGATCGCGAGCAGCCAGCGGTCGGTGACGGCGGTGCCGTTGAGCGTGTGCACGTGCTCGGTGCCGCCGTCGGCGCGGTAGCGGATCCCGAGGCGGCGCGCCTGGTAGTCGGTCGTGTTCGACGCCGACGTCAGCTCCCGGTATCGCTCCTGCGACGGGAACCAGGCTTCGAGGTCGTACCGCTTTGCCGCCGCGGCGCTCAGGTTGCCGGCCGCGATGTTGACGACGCGGTAGGGGAGCCCGAGCTCCTGCGCGAGGGACTCCTCGGTCGCGAGCAGCCGATCGTGCTCGTCCCAGGATTCCTGCGGGCGAACGTACGAGAACATCTCCACCTTGTTGAACTGGTGGACGCGGAACATGCCGCGCGTGTCGCGGCCGGCCGCGCCCGCCTCGCGCCGGAAGTTCGTCGAGTACGCCGAGTAGCGGAGGGGCAGGTCGGCCGCGTCGAGGATCTCGCCCATGTGGAGCCCGGCGAGCGCGACCTCGGAGGTCCCGGTCAGATAGAGGCCCTCGTCGGCGACCTCGTAGATCTCGAAGCGCTCGGCGGGGAAGAAGCCCGTGCCGTACATCGCCTCCTCGCGCACGAGCACGGGCGGGATGACCGGCACGAAGCCCTGCGCGGCGGC
>Ga0105245_10005995_pt1 | contig 10686 bp, 8 predicted proteins | sample KBSM54metaG_FD_81523 | JGI IMG/M metagenome (GOLD analysis project Ga0105245, IMG submission 81523) | Miscanthus rhizosphere microbial communities from Kellogg Biological Station, Michigan, USA - KBS M5-4 metaG | ecosystem: Host-associated > Plants > Roots > Rhizosphere > Soil | place: Michigan...
AAGACGCATTTACCCGCGACACAACTGCCGAGCGTCGGCGGGCAGGTCTCCGGCAAACACGTTTGCGGTGGGATGCAAAGCTGGATCGTCGCGCTCACGTTCATGATCTGGCCTTGGTTTTGATAACCACAGGCCGTGCTCGCGCCGCCCGCGCCGCCCGCGCCGCCCGCGCCGCCCGCGCCAGTGCCACCGACCCCGCCCTGGCCCGCGTTGTTTTGCGCGCCACCGCTGCTCGAGCCCGCGATCGAACCGACGCTGCCGCTCATACCCCCGCTGGCAAGGGCGCCCGCCGAGCCGCCAACACCGAGTGTCCCGGTTCCGGCCCCGCCGCCTGTGGGGCCCGCGCCGGCGGTGGTCGGGTTGCCGGTGCCACCTGTCCCGGTTCGCGTGGAACCCGACTGCGTGCCGCCCGAGCTACACGAAAAAACCACGGCAGCGAGCAGGGTGCACAGCGCGGCGGAACGGATCATCACCCCTCACAGTAACGAGTCGCGCGATTTTTCAGCCAACGTTTCGCATCCTATTTCTGGCTGTTTTGCACCGCCCGCTGAGCTACGTGTAGGTGCAGCGGTGCGGCGGCTCAGCCACGCACAAACGAAAATTTCAGTGCGTGGCGAAGGCGAGCCACTCGACCAGGGGTGCCGCGGCTTTGGTTTGCGTCACGACCCAGGGCACGAGCTTGGGCGTCGCCAGAATGCCCTTCGGCAACTCGGGAAAGGCGACCGTGAGCCCCTTCCGCCGCAGGTGCTCGGCGCGCGGGTGCTCCGGGTCGTAGCCCTTGGGGACGCGTTTGTAGAAATCATGCGAACCGACGACGAAGCCCTTTTTCACCAAGCCTTTGAGCAACTTGTCGAGTTCAGCGCCGCGCTTGTCGTCGGCCACGGCGGCGCGAAAGCGCTCGAGTGAGCGCGGATCCATCATGTAGTGGCCCGCCGCGGCGAAGGATTTGGGCTCGCCCACGTGCATGTACAGCGCCATCGGCACCTCGGTGACTTTGCCCTGCCGCTTCAGCGGGATGATGCCACCCACGTGCGTCTTATAGGGGGCCTTGTCTTTCGAGAAGCGCACGTCGCGGAAAATGCGAAACAGCTTGGGGTCGTCCAAATCCGTATGGTCGAAGGCGCGGTCGATGCCCTCTCGCACTTGTTGCAAGAGCTCCTTCATGGGCTGTTGCCAGCCGGTTTCGAACTCCGCTTTGTGCTTCTGAAACCAGTCGCGATTCTGATTTTTGGACAGCAGGCGAAAGAACTTCGCTCCCGCATCTGCAAAGCCGGAAAACGCCATGCCCGGGAGCCTACACGATCAGAGCGCGCTACTCGACGCGTAGGGTATGCTGCCGCGCATGCTGCTCGGGCGCGCGCTTTCCGGACTCACGTTGACGCTGATTTGCGGGGCCTGTTCGTCGCGCCCGCTCGATCCGCCCCCCGGAACCGATCTCGGCACTACGCAGCCCACGCCCGACGCCGGGCTACCGAACCCGAGCCAGACGCTCACCGTTTTCGATGGGGCGCGCATCTCGAGTGACAGCAAAGCCCCCAATTTCCAGGTGATCTCGAGCGATGTCGACTTTTCGGGCGGCCCGTTCACGAGTGTCACGCTGAGCGCGGATCTGGGGACCACCTGCGTGCCGTTTTCGGCTTGGGCCGACCATCCTCCACCGAGCGGTCAACACTGGCCGGCTGATTGCGACGCGTTCGACCGCAACTTCGAAATCTCGCTCGACGGCCCGGACGCAAACGACAGTGATGCCGGCCCAGTCGCGCCTGGCCTCGAACTGGTGCGTGCGATCACGCCCTTCGGCGGCCCGCTGCACTTGGAGCACGATCTGACGAATGTGGCCAACGCGCTCAGCGGCGTGCATCGCCTGCGAGTGCGGATCAACACGTGGCCCGATCCCGCAGGGCTCGTCAGTGGCTCAGCCGGCGGCTGGAACGTGTCGCTCGCGCTGACGCGAGTCATGGGTGCACCGGCGCTCCACGTCTCGCAAGTGACGCCGCTCGTCTACGGAGACCTCAAGAGCACGGACAGTGACTCCTTCGCGTTCGTCACCCCCGGAGGGACCGCGCACGCCTATGTGGAGTACCGCACGACCGGGCACGGGGCGGCCGCAGGCAGCCTGTTCGACTGCAGTGGTCCTGCCGAAGAGTTCTGCCGGCGCCAGCAGCAAGTGCTGCTCGATGGCGCCGTCATCTCCAGCTTCACGCCTTGGCGCGATTGCGCGAGCGCCTGCACGCTGAGCCACGACGCGAGCAGAAACGTCGATTATTGCGCGGAAAATCCCTGTGGCGATGTCGCCAGCGTGAAAGCTGCGCGCGCCAATTGGTGCCCCGGCAGTGAGTCGCCCGCACGGCTCATCGACGACCCACAGTTGGCAGTAGCCGGGCCGCACCAGCTGAGCCTTCACGTCTCCGACATCGCGGACGGCGGGAGCCTGCGCATCTCAGCGACGTTCTTCGCGTTCGCGCCGTGATTGCCACGGGCACATCACTCCGCGGAGTGGTGTGCACGACGGGATGACGAAAGTTGCGTAGCTTGCGTAGTAAAAACGCCGATCCAAGCCGGTTTCAGCCTCACTGGAGACGGCATTGATTTTGCTCTGGGGGCGCATCACCGATGCGTACGCAAATCTTTGGTCTTCTCGCCAGTACCTTCCTCGTTCTTGGCGGTACGGTTTTTTCGGCCTGTTCTGACGCGACCCCGAGCGCGAGCGGGCAATCCGGCTCGGGCAACGGTGGCAGCACCGCGATGGGCAGCTCGGGCAGCGGCAGTGTCGCCGGCAGCGGCGTGAGCGCGGGCGGCAGCAACGTGGCAGGCAGTGGCGCGGGAGGCAGTCCGAGTGCGGGCGCCGGCGGGAGCGCTGCGGGTGCAACGAACGGTGGCAGCGGCGGCGCTGCCGGTGGTGCGAGCGGCGGCTCAGCCGGCTCGCTCGGCACGGCCGGTAGTGGCGGCGGCAGCGGCACCCCGAGCAAGCGCGTCGTCGCGTATCTGCCCAATTACAGCGGCAGCTACGCCGATTGGGCGAACAAGATCGACTTCACCAAGATGACCCACCTGAATTTGGCTTTCGCGGATGCGAAAGACAACAACGACTGGGACATGGGCGCGTCCGATAACGACGTGAAAGCGCTGGTCGACAAGGCGCACGCCGCGGGCGTGAAAGTGCTGGCCTCGCTCGGCGGCGGAGGTGGCGATCAAACCGTCATCTCGCGTTGGAAAGCGAGCCCCGACAACATCGCGCCGATGGTGCAAAATCTCGATAATTTCTTGAAGCGCCTGAACCTCGACGGCGCCGACGTCGACATCGAAGATGGCGGGCAGCTCGGCGACAACTACGGCAATTTCGTCAGCAAAATCGTGAGCACGCTGCACCCCGAAGGCAAGCTGGTCACGGTGGCCATCGCCCAATACTTGCAAGGCGGCATGGCCGATTCGACCCTGCACCAGTTCGATTTCATCAACGTGATGATTTATACGAACAACATGAGTGACTTCACGAACGAGATGAAGTGGTACTCGGACACCAAGCAAGTACCGAAGAGCCAACTCACGGCGGGCGCGGGCTTCTTCGGCACCGATAGCGGCGACAACGAATACAGCTACTCGGACATCATGGCCGCTGACGGCAGCGCTTGGAGCAAAAACCAAACCTCCGTGAAGGGCCAGCAAGTGAACTACACGGGCGTCCAGCTGATGAAGGATCTAGCCAATTTCTCGAAGGGCTACGGCGGCATCATGTTCTGGGAGCTCTCCGAAGACGTGCCCGGCGACCACTCGTTGTGGAAGGCCATCCAAGACACGATGTGAGTCGCCGCGCGGGGCGAGTCGCGGGGGCGCCGCGCTGCGTCGCCCCTCACCCCGCTTCGCCGTTACCTCACGTCGGGCACGACGATGCCGCAGTTCACGAACGATAGATTCGTGTCGATGCGGAAGTTGGAGCCGGTGTCGTGCCGCTCGGCGTGGAACAGATCGAGGTTGTAGGTGTTGCCCTTGGCAATGCCCAGGGTCGCCGCCGATGAGTCGAGGTTGATCGAGCCGGACTTCGGGCCATGGAGGCCGCCGAGGTCGACCGCGAGGTGGCCGTTGACGAACACCCACACGTCGTCATCGCCGTCGAAGGTGAAGGTCTCCCCGCCGTTGTAGGCGAACTGCGTGTGCAGTTCGGTGGTGAAGCTGAAGTTGTGTGGCTTACCATCATCACCGACGACCGGTCCGCCGCCGTGGTCATTCGGGCCGGTGGTGTTGCCGAAGCCCGCGTTGTCGAGCGGGAAGAACAGCTTGCTTTGGAAGGTGAACAAGCCGCCTGCTCCCGGCGCAAACCAGAGCTTGAGCAAGAAGGGTTCGTTGACGCCCTGAGCGAAGCGGTACCACTGGTCGAAATCGGCTTTTGTGGTGGTTTCTGGGCCATAGGGGCAGGCCGGCGGCATCGGCGAATGCACCTTCGCTTCTTCGCACAGTGAAGCGTAGACGGGCTTTTGGTCGGTGCCCAAAGTCATGGCCACGAGGTTCGGCGTGATGTCGTCGCCGTACAGCGGGCCTTGGAAATCGCAGCTCGCGTTCATCAGCGTGCTGCCCGCCGTGCACGCCGCCGCGCCCAGCACGTTACGACCTTGGAAATCGCGAACGACTGCGGTGAGAATATTGCCGCACGTCGTGCCATCCGGCGTCATGGTCGTGCCGGCATCCGGTCCGCTCAGCGCGTCGCCGAGCTGCCAGCCGCCTTGGTCGGCTTGGGTGAAGCCCATGGGTAGTGTGGTGATCACTCCACCGTCGTTGGTGAGGGGTCCGCCATCCGGGATCACTACGCCGCTGCCGCCACTACCGCCACTACCGGTGATGATGGGAGGCATGCCACCCGAGCCATCGCCGCCGGAGCCGCGACCCGGTCCACTACCGGGCGGCGAACTCGTGGTGCAGCCACTCAGTAAGACGACTGCGCACAAAGGCCCGATCAGCGACGATTCTAGTTTGAATGACACTCGCTAAAAATTACGCGCCGCGCGTCAGCGAGCCAGATAAATCGTAGTCAATAATCGAGTTTTACTCAGACGCGCGTGTCAGACGACCTTTGCACTCGCCAGCCGAAAACCGCGCAAAGCGACGCCTAGGATCTCGCGCAGTTGTTCGAACACCGTGAGTTCGAACGAGCCCAAAACGACGGTGGCGATGCCCATTGGCTCTCCGTCGAACACGAGCGGCTGCACGAGCAGTGTGCCGCGTTCGTTCTCGAACAGATCGCTCGGCCCGAACTCGTTCGTGCGAAAGGTTTCGGGGGCCAGGAACTGCCGACCACTGTTGTAGGCAGCGAGGCACAGGCAATCGGGCGTCGCCCTACCGGGCTCGGTGAAGAGCCCGAGCGCGAACGCCGTGATGCCGAGCGCGCGAAAGCGCTCCTCGATCTTGCGGCGGAGGAGAGCGAGGTCGCCGTCGGCAACCAGCAGGGCGGCGGTTTGGGAAAACTCGCGCAGTTGCGCGAGTGTCTCGATTTTTCGCGAAATTTCGGTACGGATCAGCGCCTCACTGACGAGCTCGCGCGCCGCATCGAACAAATCGGCGACGCGTGAGGAGAGCGCCGAGTCTTCGGCGGCGCAGTCCTGAATTTCGCGCCGCAACTCGCTCAGCACCTGCTGGCAAACGCCGATATCGCCGCCCGCGCGCTGCAGCTTGGTCAAGATTTGATCCATGGCGGTCGTGAGCGATGCTCCACCGCCGCCGTCGATCAGGTCGTTCGTGACCGCCGCGATCAAGCGATACTCCCAACCGCTGCCGACACCGAACAGCGCGCCGTGGGCAACGCGCGCGAGCTCCGCGCAAATCAGCGTGCGGCGCTCGACGAGCGCGGCTTCGAAACTCCGCCCGCGAGAGGCCGGCCGCGCTGGGCGTTCGGGCCCGACGCGCAGGCAGCCGCACGAACGACGCTGCACGATTTCAGCCGAGAGCTCGCTCACCGCCGGTTCCTCGGCACCGTTCATCAGCTGCATCAGCCGCCGCAACCCGTCGCGCCCGAGCGCTTCGGTGGGCTGGCGAACGGTCGTGAGCGGCGGCACCGCGCAGCGCGTGATGTCCAGATCATCGAAGCCGGTCACGGCTAGATCGCTCGGGACGTTCGCGCCGCGCTCCGCGAGAGCATCCAAAGCGCCCAGCGCCATGTAGTCGTTCGCCGAGGCGATCGCGTTCAAGGCTTCGATGCGCGTGCCGCGCTCCTCGAGGAGCTCGCGAACCGCGAGCGTGCCGGACTCGCGCAGCCAAGTGCCGTTCAACACCAAGCGCGGGTCGAACGCGATGCCCGCGTCTTCCAAGGCTCGGCGATAGGCGTCGTAGCGTTGCTCCGCTTCTTCACTGCTGGCGGGGCCGCGAATGAAGGCAATGCGGCGATGATGGTGCACTTGAATCAAGTGCGAGACCACGCCGTACATGCCGGCCGCGCCATTGACCGAGATACTGTGCACTCCCGGCACGAGGACACCCAAGGCGACCACCGGCACCGCCGGAAAGCGCTCCAGCCAGTGGGCGAAGCCCTGCGCCCCCAGCTGGTTGCCGAGAGCTCCGGAAAGCGCGAGCACGCCTTCGAAGTGGCGCGAGTCGACGGCGTCGAAGAGGAAATTTCGTTGGGAGCGATGGTCGGAACGCGCTCCCGGCAAAACGCCGCCGGCAATGCACACGATCTGCACGTTCGTCCGCTCGGCGGCGCGCTGCACGCCGCGCACGATGCCGGCTTGGTAGTCGTCCTCGATCGCATCGATCAAAAATGCGACGCGGCGTTTGAGGCTGCGCAGACTCATGGTCTTTCGAGCGTCATCGGTTCACTCGACGAGCGACGACGCGTGACTCAGTCGTTGGGTTTTCCGCCGGGGGGCTCGCCCTTGTAGAGCACCACTTCGTCGATCGAAAAATCGGACGTGACCACGGGGCCATCGTTGATCCAGAGCAGCGTGTTGATCACGTTGTTGAACGTCGCTTTGGTACCCCAGCCGTATTGCGCAAGTTCGCTCCACGCGGCCGAGTAATGGGCCCAATCGCCCGTGAAATTGAACAATTTCCCCGGATGATCGTAGCAAGTCATGGTGGCGGAATTGCAGTCACCCACGCCGGGCGTGGGGTCCGTCGCGGGGATCGCGGCGAGGAAGCGCACTGGGCCACCCGTGCCCGATTTCGCCCAAAACGAGATGCCATCGAAGGCCGAAACGTCCGTGCACGACATGCCGTGGCCCATGCCCGACTTCATCGCGTCGTCCCCGAAGAAGCGCGCGCCTTGGTCCGTTCCCAACGCGCCCGGCGAAGTACCGACGACCGGTGCTGGCGCACTGTCGAGATAGCCGAACCAGTTGTTGGTCACGCCCTGCTCGAAGTCGTCGATCAGCGCTTTCGCTTTGGCGCGCTTGCCATCGCACGCGCTCGGCGCCTGGGGTGCACCGGCGGCGCCAGCCGCACCCAGCGAACCGGCAGCGCCGGCAGCCCCACCAGCGTGCGAGCCGCCCGTGGCCGTCGCTCCGCCCGATGCGGTCGTCCCGCCACCACTGCTCGCGCCGCCTGCACTCGCACCGCCGGCACTGGCGCCGCCCAGGCTCGTTGCGGACCCAGCCGACGACGGTTGCCCGGCTCCGCCGAGCAGCGAGTCCGACCCACCATCCGCGGCGCCGGCGGCGGAGTTGGCTGCCCCGCCCGCACTGACTCCCGAGAACAGCGAGTCAGTCGAGATCGAGCCACAGGCGCACAAACTGCCGAGCACCAAGCCGGACACGGCACGCCAAAAGCTCTCGCGGAACATCGACATTTGAAATCCCAACTGCGACTCGGGTGAACCGACCCAAGCCGCGTGAAGGTCAAAACGTCGGCTAGTTTCTATGGTTGATCAATGAAAATGGTAGTCAATATACTACTTTTACTTACACGGTGTGCAGCGTTCGTGCGTGCTCGGTCGAGTGTTCGCGCTGGTTCGGGCATACGAGATCGCCCACGCAAAACTCGTCGCTCACGCTCACTGCTGCTCACGGATGTTGCGCGTAGTACTTGGCGATCTGCAGCGCGGCGGCCTTGTTGCTGTCCGCTGACAAGTGCGCGCCGTCGACGGGCATGCGGCACGCGGGCGCTTCTACCTTTGGCCCCACACCCACGAAGTCCGGATGCAGCGCGGCGAACTTCTCGATCGCCGAGTCTTCGTAGGGCGGCACGTAGCAGTCTTGACGCCCGGCGACGGAATTCGCGCCGGGGCCGTAGTTCGCGTTCGGGTTGCACTTCTGATTGTTGGGGCAACGGATCATCGTCATCACGTCGAGCCAGCGCAAACTCGGATACTTTTGCTTGAACGTGGGGATCGTCGATTCCAGCGCCGCGAGCCAATCCGCTTCGTTCAGCATTTCCCAATCCAGCGCGGCAAATACCAGGCGATCGGGCGCAGTCGAGTTCGCGGCGCAGGGTGATTGCAGCGGTGAGCCTTTTTGCAGGTCGAATGAGTCACCCGTGTCGGCCCAAAATGGGCTCGTGGGATCCGCCCACGTTTTCACGTAGCCGTAGTGGTGGTACTTCAGTTCCCACTTCATGCCGTCGACGCCGTCGCCCTCGAAGCCTTGGCTGTACCACTCGTTGGTGGTGAGCAGGCCGAGGTACTCGTTGCAAATGAAGTTCATCGGTTGATTCGGATTGCCGCCGCCGCCGGCGCTGCCACCCGCACCCGCGACGCCGCTCACACCGCCCGAGCCCGAACTGGCTCCGCCGCTGCCCGCCGAAGCACCGCTGGCGCCCGCATTACCACCCGCTCCCGCGGACGAATCGCCGCCGAGCGCGCTATCGCCGCCGCTGTTCGCACCAGCCACGGCTGCGCTGCCACCGCTCTCCGAGCCGCCATTCGACGCCGATGACGAGGGGCTAGTGCTGCTGCATGCCGCACTGACCACCAAACAACCAGACAGGAAAATGTGTTGGAATGAGGAACGCATGGCGTGGATCGCGGGCGGGCGGCGAAGGTCGCCGCTCATCAGTGTCCGCCGCGCCGAGCAACCGTGTGACGGCGCAGGGCCGTGCAAAAACCCGCGTAAAACCGCGGCGATCTTCACAAAAGCGGGGACAACAAGCGCAGCACGTCGCCCACTGCACCGCGCACCACGCCACGCTTTTCTGGCCCCGGGCGAGTCGAACGCAACGTGTGCTCGAACCAACGCGCCAGTCGCTCGACTTCCTGCGCGCCCGAGAAGAACAACGCGATCTCGTAGTTGAGGAACAGACTGCGCATGTCGAAATTGGCAGAGCCGACCACCGCGAGTGAGTCGTCTACCAACAGGGCTTTGGCGTGCAGCATGTGATCGAAGCAGGCGATGTTCACGCCTTCTGCCTTCAGGTCACGCAAGCAGGATTCCGATGCGAGATCCGAGAGCAGGTGATTGGAGCGCGAAGGCGTCACCACGCGTACGTCCACGCCGCGTCGAACCGCGATCATGAGCGCGCGCAGCAGCGCTTCGTCCGGCACGAAGTAAGGTGTCGCGATCCAGATGCGCTTCTCGGCGCGAAACAAGGCGGTGAGATCGGCGTCATAGATCGGATCGCTGTCGGCATCCGGACCGCTCGGGACGACACGCACCGGGATGGGGCCGGGTTCGACGCGCGCCGCGGGTGACAAGCGCTCTCCACACGCAAACGCCCAATCGGCGCGGAACACGGCGTCGAGTGCGGGTGCCGCTTCGCCGCTCACGAGCAGCGAGAGGTCCCGCCAGCGCGTGGGCTCTGGCGTCGGCCCCATGTATTCGTGAGCCAGATTCATGCCCCCGACGATCGCGCGTTGCCCATCGAACAAGGCGATTTTTCGGTGGTTTCTCAGGTTACCGTGACCACGAAAGGGCACGTGCAAGAGCGGCATGAAGCGCTCCACGCGCGCTCCGGCGCGAACCAGTTCTCTCAGCTTGGCTTTGGGCGCGTGAAAGCGCAGCAAGTCATCCAGTAAGAGCCGCACCTCCAGGCCTGCGCGCGCCCGCTCGATGAGCGCGTCGATCAGCGCGTGCCCGGTCGCGTCGTCCCCGAGCACGAAGCTCACGATGCGGATCGAATGCTGCGCGCCTGCGATCTGCGCGATGAAGGTGTCGAAGGCCAGCACGCCGTCATCGAGCCAGGTCAACTCCGCGATGGTGCTCGGCGTTCCGAGCCCCAAGGCGCGAGTGGGCAGTGAGATCCGCTCTTTGCGCCCGGCGCGGCGCGAGAGCTTGCGGCCGCCGATCATCAGATAGAGCGGAATGCCGAGGTACGGGATGAACGCCACCGCGAGCAACCACGCGATCGCACTCCCCGCGGGGCGGCTCCGCTGGCGAAGCAGCGACAGCACGAACCACATCACGAGCAGATCCGTGACGATCGCCACGCTGTGATGAGTGAGAAACCAGTGCGGTTGGCCCGGCATAGCGGTGGTGCCTCTGGCCCCCCAAAGGAGCGCTGGCCTAGTGCTTGATCTCGCTCATGGCTTGCGCGATCGAGCCATGTTTGGCCAGATCGATGATCGCCACGGGCTGACCGCGGAGCAGCAGCGTCGCCTGCGGACCGACCTCTTTTTTCGACAATCGGCCAGCGAGGCGCGTCACGTGATCGGGATCGCCGATGCCGAGCGCCGGGCAGCCGCCGGGCAATTTGCATTCACCCGGCGAGCGACATAGCTCCGGCGCGTAAGCGAGTGACAAGAGCACGTCCGCCATGTCCCCGTTCGAGAGC
>Ga0105245_10005998_pt1 | contig 10681 bp, 4 predicted proteins | sample KBSM54metaG_FD_81523 | JGI IMG/M metagenome (GOLD analysis project Ga0105245, IMG submission 81523) | Miscanthus rhizosphere microbial communities from Kellogg Biological Station, Michigan, USA - KBS M5-4 metaG | ecosystem: Host-associated > Plants > Roots > Rhizosphere > Soil | place: Michigan...
GAAGCCGTTCCGGTTTCGCACAGCCGGGCAGTCTTCGAAGCACCAGTTGGCCTGCCATTGCGTATCGAGACGCGCTTGCTTACTGGAGTGACCCCGAATCGCGTTGAATTGAATGGACTGGTTACAACGACTTACGAAATCGGATCGCTCGAGGGCATTGAAGGGCGCGACTCAAACTTGCCGCCTGACGCATACATCTTTCCCGAAATCGATTATTCGACCGGCAAATCGTGGCAGGCACTGGCAACCGAGTATTCGAAGATCGTGGACAGCAAGGCGAAAACAGAATCGGTGCAGTCCATCGTGGATGGATTGATTGCGGGCAAATCCACAGCGAGCGAGAAGGAAGCTGCGATTCTCGATTACGTTGATCGTGAAGTTCGTTACACCGGGATCGAATTCGGCGAGGCAGCGATTGTGCCGCACAATCCGGCGGACACGCTGGCGTTGAAGTACGGGGACTGCAAGGACAAAGCTACGCTGCTGGTGGCGATGCTGCGCGCGGCCGGAATCAATGCTTATGTGGCGCTGTTGAACGCGAGTTCGCGGCTGGATGTGCCGTCAGAGTTGCCCGGCATGGGGTTGTTCGATCACGCCATCGTGTATGTGCCAGGGACACCGGCATTATGGATCGATGCGACTGATCAATATGCGCGCCTGGGGCAGTTGCCGATCAACGATCAGGGCAGGCATGCGCTCATTGCGCGGCCGGAAAGCACATCGCTCACCGCCACGCCGGAATCCACATCCCGCGAAAATCTTTTGCTGGAACTGCGGGAGATTCGCCTGAGCGAAAACGGACCCGCAACAGTTATCGAGAAGACTCTTCCGTCGGGCGTGTTCGAGTCGCACTATCGCGCATTCTATGCGGACAAGCCGGACAAAGAAACGCGCGATGGACTGACGAGTTACGTAAAGTCGCAGTACATAGCCGAGAAGTTGAGCAAAGTTGATCGCAGCGATCCAGGAGACTTAACGAAGCAGTTCGAATTGACTTTGCAGTGCGAGAAGGCACGCCGCGGGTTTACCGATCTTGACAGCGCAATTGCCGCGATTCGCGTGGACACGCTCTTCCAGCAACTTCCAGAAGACTTGAAGCGCAAGGACGACACGGAGCAGAAAAAGAAAAAAGACGATCAAGACAAGCCGAAGAAGCCGCGCACTGCGGATTGGGAACTGGACCAGCCCTTCACGGCGGAGTGGAAATACAAGATCATTCCGCCCACAGGATTCATTCCCAAGGAACTGCCGAAGGATGACCGTATCGTAATGGGTCCCGCTGTGCTGACGCAGAAATTTTCAAAAACACAAAATGGCGCGGTGGAAGCAGACCTCACGTTTGATTCCGGTAAGCGGCGCTACACGGTTGCGGAGGCGACCGAGTTGCGCAACAAGGTGACAGAGTTTGTGGCAGGCCCGGCGCTGTTTGTGAATTTCGAGCCGGAGGGCGAAGCACTTCTTCACGAAGGCAAAGTCAAGGAAGCGCTGGCAAGTTATCGAGGTTTGATCGCGGCCCACCCGAATGATCCGATTCACCACCTGCAGGTTTCCCGGGTGCTGATGCAGGCAGGGTTGGGTGAGGCAGCACGAGCCGAGGCGCGGGAGGCGGTGAAGCTCGATCAAACGTCGGCATTGGCCGAGCGAACATTGGCGGACATTCTGAAACACGACCTGGTGGGCCGAGATTTGCGGCCTGGGACGGATTGGGCGGGCGCAGCAGAGGCGTACCGTGCAGCTACAAAGCTTGATCCCGATGATCACACTGCAGAAGGCAACCTCGCGATTCTGCTGGAGTATGACGGGGTAGGCCGGCGCTACGGGGATGAAGCACACCTCAAGCAGGCTGTTGCCGAATATCAGAAGCTTGGGCAGGACAAGCTTGCAGAGTTGGAAATTCCAAATAATCTTCCTTACGCGCTGTTCTACAGCGGTGACGCTGCGGGCGCCATCAAGGCCGCGCAGGCATTGAATCCACCGCCGGTGGCGCTGATCGCGGCGAGTACAGCGGTTTTGCAGAGGGCCAAAGAAGGATTGGCGGAGATCAACAAGCGAATCAACTCCGATTCGACATTTAAGGAAACGGCTCGCACCGCGGGCGAGATGTTGATGAATACGCGGCGTTATGCCCTGGCTGCTGACTTCCTTCAGTCCGGTGCATCGGGTGATAACGCAGCGCAGACGATGGGGCTTGCGGGGATGCTCCGCGATGCAAAGCGGCATGAAGATCTGCAATTTGCAAACACACCGACAGATCTAGTGAGGCATGTTTTTGCGCTGACCATGGATCCAGGCTTGAGCGAGTCGAAGATGATGGCGATAGCGAGCAAGAACGCCATGGTCACGATGAAGGCTACCGATCCCGATGAGATGAAGAAGTCTCTCAGCACGGCTAAGAAGCTCAACAGCCAGATGGCGCGCAAAGACAACTCGCTTGACGTGACGGTGGACATTCTGCTGCAGGCATTCGACCCCAAGGTGGAAGGCGACGATTCCACGGGCTATCGCGAGAAGGTCCAGATTCCAGGCGGTCCGAGTCTGACATTCTTTGTGGTGAAAGAAGCTGGGCAGTACAAACTGCTGGATACTTCAGACAAGCCAAACTCGATTGCACTGGAGATGCTGGATCGGATTGCGGCCGGCAACTTGAACGGCGCGAAGGTGCTGCTCGACTGGATTCGCGAGGATCAGCACCTGGGCGGAGGAGACGACACGCTGGGCGGGCCTGTATTTCCGCGGTTCTGGATCAAGGGCCAGGCGGCCGATGCGCACAAAATGACGCTTGCGGCAGCCGCGTTGCTGGTAGGTACGAAGCCAACGGCTGCGCAGGGAGCAAAGCTGCTGGAGGACGCGCGCAAAGTTGCCGCGACCGATCGCGAAAAAATCAACATTGAACTCGCGCTTGCCGAAGCATACTCGCAGTTGAAAGATTACGCGAAGCTTCAGGAAGTGAGTTCAGATCTTTTGAAGGAAGTCCCGGAGTCGCGAAGTGCCTTTTTGAGAGATGTGGAGGCGCTGATCGGGTTGAATCGATACGATGATGCCATCGCGCTCGCGACCGAGCGATCGAAGTTGCTCGAGGGCGACGCCGATGCCCTGCTGGCGAAGATGCGCGTCGAGGCAAGCCGGGGAAATTATGTTGCGGCGAGAGGCTGGATCCAGAAGCTGATCGACCAGGGAAAGGGAGATGCGAGCCTGCTGAATTCAATGGCCTGGTTTGCTCTCTACACTGGCCATGTGGAGCAGGCCGACCTGGCAACCGCGACCAAAGCTACGCAGATGGATCAGAATAGTCCGGCGATTCTGCATACCACGGCTTGCGTTTATGCAGAGATGGGAAAAACCAAGGAAGCGCACGACCTGCTGTTGCGCGCCATGGATGAGCTGAACCTGGATGAGCCTGATGAAGATTACTGGTACGCTTTCGGACGAATTGCAGAGCAATACGGTGAACGCGAGGTTGCGATTTCAGATTATCGCAAACTGGAGAAGCCGAAGGACGCGCTACTGATTGCAACGTCGAGCTACCAATTGGCGCAGAATCGCCTTAAGGCAATGGGTGCTGAGGGTACGGCAGAAGCCAAGTAAAAAACTGTCTGTACAGTCAAGCTCAAATAAAAACGCCGGAAGAGCAGAAGCTCTTCCGGCGTTTTTGGCGGTCGATGGTTAGAAGTCGAAGCGCAGGCTGAACTGCATGCGGCGCGGGACAGTGAGCAGGCCGCTGGCGATTCCAAGGCTGCCGTCAGTCAGACCGTTGTCAATGGTCTTGGAGTCGAAACGTACGGTATTCGCAACGTTGTAGACTTCCCACGCAAACTTCAATGATCCAAGTTCTTTGACCTTCCAGACCTTAGCCAGTCCCGAGTCGATGTTCGCGAAACCATCGCCACGGAAGTTGTTGCGCTGTCCAGCTTCCCCTGGATATGGAAGGCGGATCAAACTGCCGGTCGATGTTCCGGAGTTGATTGCGTCGGGGTCTGAAAAGTACTGCGGGTTTCCATTGTTGTCGATATGTTTGTGAACCTTCACATTACCGACGTTCACGCCATAGCTCTCGATTTCCCAGTCGGTGGACCATCCAGGCTCATACACGGAGAATGGAAGCCCGCTTGACCAGCGTCCGATGCCGGACCACTGCCAGCCACCAATGAAGAAATCAACCAGCCCATTTGCACCACCAGCCACGGCCTTACCCCTGCCAACCGGAAGAACGTAGAGCCAGTCAGTGGTGATGAGATGGTGCGTATCGAACGCCGAAACGCCACGATTCAGCTTCGGGTTCCACGTATTGATGATGTTATCGAAGTTGTATCCACCCGTAAAAATCGTGTCTCGTTCAGCGTCAGATCCCATATCGATTGACTTTGACATGGTGTAGCTGAAGTCAAACTGAAGCCCGTGGCTGATCGGATGGCGCAGAGTGATCTGGCCAGCGTGGTAGGAGCTGTTGCCGATAGTCGAGAGAGCGTAGAGCGACGAGAACTGGTCCTGCCAGAACTTTGACTGGTAGACCGCGCAATCGGCGTCGGACAGGTATGAGCAGAAGAAGTCAATATCTGCCAGTGCCGAAGTCGCTCCGTACTGCGAGCGGTATGGAGCCCACTCGTTGGTGTAGATGGCTTGGGTTGCGCTCTCCCCGTCATAATCAAGATTCGCCATGAATGGGAAGACATTTTCGAAATATGGGATTGCCGCGACCGAGGCGTCCGGATCCCCACCGTTGGCATCGACCGCCTTGGACAGCGCGGTTCCAGCAGTGTAGTAGTCTCCTGCTCCATTGGGGTCTACATAGTTCACAGGTTCTGCTAGGTCGAGGCTCTGCAACAGGTGATGACCGAGGCGCCCGACATAAGCGGCTTCGATCGTGAAGCCCCCCGGAGTTTGACGCTGAATCGAAAAATCGAAATTTTCCGAGTATGGTGTTTTGAGCTTGTTATCCAGTCCGTATGTGATTGCGAAGTTGAACGGAGGGGCCGTAAATGGATATGTTTGGGTTTGCGGCGAACCGCCGTTATCGATGTTGGGCAAAGTATGCTCATCGAGGAAACGCGGGGCTGCGGGGTGTCTGCAACCAGTTACGCATTGGCCCGTGATCTGGTATACGCCGGCGGGGTTGCTAACGGAGGATGCGATGCCGAACGAGCCTGCCTGATCAAAGTTGTTAACGAGAGATTCGCCGTAGTGGTCAAAGTAGATTCCGGCGCCAGCACGGATCGAGGTCCTGCTATCCGGCGAGTAGGCGATTGAGAGCCTGGGCGCGAAGTTATTTTTGGACTTCGGCCAGAATCCCGGCTTGTTGTAGTGTGGCCCGGCAGGAGAGAACTGCAACTCTTCCTCATAAATCTGGCCTTTCTGAGCTGCCGCTTCTCGTTGCAGATACCAGGCATGCGTATCGATCGTGGGAGCAACTTGTTGTCCGCTGGTTTCGTAGGGGGTCTGCAAAATTGTATGCCGAACGCCAGCAGTGATGGTGAAATTTGGTTTCATACGCCAGGAGTCTTGAACGTACCACTCATACTCATTTGCCTTGAAGTGGCGGTCAAGGAGAGCGCCGTCCGGCAGCAGAGTTCCCGACGAAGCACTATCCACGTGATAGTTGTAGGAATTATCGAGCTCAGCAATCGTTCCGACGAGGTTAGCAAATGCGATTTCGTAGGAGTTCGCGAAACCGTCCGAGACACCATTGTCCGGAGTAGGAGGATTGCCGCCGAGATAATAGGGATTGCTGGTCGCAGACTGCCAAGTTGAAGCATCAGACAGGTGATTTTGGTGAATCAAACGCCAGTTCCCGCCGAACTGAAGGCTATGTTTCCCTTTGGTCCAGCTCAGATTGTCGACGATATTATTTACTGGAACACTCGTGATCGTGGTACGAGTCTGCGCAGTTCTCGTGCTCATAAACCGGAAGTGCGTATAGTCGCCTTGTGCAATGCCCACGCTGCTGTTGCCCTGCCGGATGTAGCCATAGCGAATGTCGTTAATGAGGTTTGAGGTGATGGTCCACGAATGCCCGACAATGATTCCCTTGTTATTGCTTTTGTCAGTGGATGATGGAGGCTGTCCTGGAAACTGCTCCGGCTGCAGGATTGTGTCTTTCTGAAGGTTGCCGCGAACAAATATTCGATGGCGATCGTTTGGCGTGAAGTCCAGACGTGCTATCGAGGTGTTCAAGCGGATAGGAGCGGGTGATGCGAACGAAAAGGAGCCGCGATTCAATCCGTCGCCGGTGAGCGTTCCGTTGGCGAGGGGCATCGAGTTGAAGTAAGCCAGAGCATTCGGATCTGGACCGGCAGGAAATGGGTAATCGGCGGTGTTGCAGACCAGACATCCAGCATCCAACGCGGCAACGTCACTCGGGGTCAGAGTTTGCTGATTGCCTTCTGCATCGAAGTAGCCAATATTTCCAGCAGCATAGCTCGGGGTGGCAACAGTTTGAATAATCTGGGCGTCCTCAGCCTGACGCGAAGCTTCAAAGTTGCCAAACAGAAACAGCTTGTCTTTTACGAGAGGACCGCCAAGCGATGTTCCGAAGATGTTGCGCAGCACCTTTGTTGGAGTATTCGGCAATCCCAGATTGGCCTGAGCCTGTTTATTGAACCAGTTGTTTGCAGCGGTCAGGGGCGGACGGTAGTACTCGTAGGCAGCGCCATGAACCTTGTTTGTTCCGGACTTGGTAACCATACTGATCTGCGCGCCCGAAGAACGGCCGCTATCGGCATTGGCGTTGCTGGTGGTGACGCGAAATTCTTCGATTGCATCCTGCGTCTCGCGAAGAACGCCGGCGAAGGCGGTTCCGCTTACCTGGTCATTGTCGTCCACGCCATCAAGCGTAACGTTGCCTTGGTCGGAGCGACCGCCGTTCACGGCGCCGCTGCGGCTGTCATTGACGGTTGGGGGCAGGTAAAGCACACCTGGCTGCAGTGAGAGCAGATCAGGCACATTGCGGGTTTCGCTGGGAAGAGCCTGAATCAGCTCATTGCTTGCAGAACTCCCTAGCGAGGCATCCGATGTATTCAGCGTTTGCGCGGCTGCCGAAACGTCGACAGTAACAGTGCTGGCCTGAACGGTAAGAGCGAAGTCAATGGTCGCAGGCTGATTGACGAGCAGTTCAGCAGACTTGGTCTGGTTGCCGAAGCCAGTCGCGCCGACCATGATCTCATACTTCGCCGGGGGAATCTGGTTGAAGACATATTGACCGGTGTTGTCGGCAATAGCCGAGAACGACTTGCCGGTTGCTTTGTCAGTGATGGTAATTTTGGCGCCGGGAACCAACGCTCCGGAAGGATCCTTAATTGTACCGCGGAGAGAGGTGGTTGCGAGTTGGCCAAATACAGGTGTGACGATGGAAAGGATACAGAGCAGTATCCATCCCGATAGGGACTTTTTCACGGCTGTTCCTCCAGAAAATTAACTGCATGTTTGGTCGTGGGAAGCGCGACCTTATTTCATTTCTTATTCACGCTTTTAAGTCAGAGCCTTGAGCCCATTGCTTTGTCGTTCAGTAAGTCATCACTCCTGAGGGAATTAAGAGTGAGCCGCGGGGATCAAAATACCCGCGTATAAGCGAATCAGCAACACCGGCAACGATCGCCGGTTCAGCGGGTTCTTTTAAATCTAGTCCGTGGACCGATGATGATTCAATAAAAAAAGCGCTCAAAATGGAGCTGTCCTCGTCCCAAAATGCTCCATTCGTCCCTGAAAAATGCCGTTTCGTAATGCGATATGGCCCATTCATGTCATTGTTGCTGTTGCTGTTGGATTTGCTGCAAATCGACGGGTAATTGTGGACGGTCGGGCGGCTGCTGGGCGCGTTCGACCAGCACTGACCAGTCTTCGGGGATGGGAAGCTTGCGATCGAGGGCGGGGGGCAGTTCGCTGGCTTCAACATGAACAGCAACATAAAGTTCACTCGAAGCCTTGCCCCGAAAAACCCCGTGAGTGGGGGGAACGTCAGCATAGTCGCGTCCAACTGCGGTACGGATGTGACGATGATGGGCAACGAGATTATTTGTGGGATCAAAGCCCACCCATCCCAACTGCGGCAACAGCACATCGACCCATGCATGCGTCGCGTCTGGCGTCGATCGGTCGTGGTCTTCACGGCTTCGATAGAGGTAGCCGGAGACGTAGCGCGCGGGGATGCGAACGTGGCGGAGCAAGGCGATCATGGTGTGGGCAAAGTCCTGGCACACACCGCGTGCGCTCAGAATGGCTTCATCGATGGGTGAATCGACTCGCGTGCTACGCGGGACATATTCAAAATAATCGTAGAGCCTCTGATTGAGTTCCCGCACAAGCATGAGGGGATCGTCACGGCGGGTGATCTGCAGTCGGGCTGCCAGGTTAAGCAGGGCGGGCGTTTCCAACGCAAACTCACTCGGCAGCAGCATTTCCCAGTAATCGCCTGCATCGATCATGGCGTCGAGCGCCTGCCATGCGTCGGGAGAAAGAAAAGCAGGCACCTCGGGCATTGCCTGCTGTTCAACAACCGATTCGGCGACGATGACGAGTTGATTGTGCTCACCGGGAATATCAAAGTGATGAACGTTGTTGCCGAAGTGGTCGCGGTAGGTGAAAACGCGGCAGCGCGGACTGACAGAAAGCGAAAAGGTAAGACAGTGCTGGTTCGAATCGGAACGCGGGTGCATGCGCGTCTCCATGATGCTTTCGCTTACTGAGCGCGAATAGCGGAAGCGTGTAAGGTGCCGGATGGAGAAGCAATTCATGCGGTCGAGATCCTGGAATTCAAATATTCAGAGCAGACTGAATGGAGTACTGGATGTAGTAGCGGTACATGAGATCGTGAATCCCCATGCACTGCTGGCGAATGGTATGGAGAAACGCTGCGGTGTCGCCGGAAAGGATCTCGCCGATACTCGTGAAGCTCAGCATCGCGTGGAGACGGCCGATGCTTGCGGTCAGTTCATCCGGTGGCCGGCGGCCCCCTGTGTACTGGATGGATTGAATCGCCTGGCGAACCCCGTCAACGGAGTAGCGAATAGCATGAGGAAAATCGCGATTGAGGAGAAGGAACTCAAGAATGCGCTCGGGGGTGAGATCTGCTGTATACACCTGGCAGTAGGCTTCGAAAGCCGTGCAACAGCGAAGAAGGCCAACCTGCTCAAGGTATTGGTAACCGGAGTGTTCCCTCTCCGGCGATTGGGAGAGATTTGGCTGATAGACCTGCAGCAGAGTTGCAATCGCGTAGGCGCGCTCCAGATAGCGCCCGAGCCGGATAAAGTGCCATCCCTGGCCGTGGATCATGGTGGTGTCGCTGACGCCTTTGAAGAGATGGATGGCGTCGATCAAGGATGAAAGCACGTCGTTGATGTTGGAGTGAAACTGATTCTGAGTGTGCGGCGAATGCATGAAGTGATACAGGCGGTTTAGCCGCTGCCATTGCTCGGTGGAAATTTCTTCGCGGATCTGGCGCGCATTTTCGCGGGCGGAGTCAATGCAACCAGTGATGGAAGCAGGATCATGCTTATCGAAGACCAGTTTCTCGGCATTCGCACCGGGATCGCCAGCCCACTCCAGGCCCTCAGGGTTACCGAGCGATGCGATGAGGCGCTCCCAGTGGGTCTGCGCGCTGACGCCACCGGTATCGAGCATGAGGCTCATGGCCACGTCGAGCTGACGTACCGTGTTTTCAGCGCGCTCGAGGTAGCGGCTCATCCAATACAGGCTGTCGGCAACCCGCGAAAGCATCTTGGTACTCTCCCGAACTCGAAACTGCCTTGCTGTCGCTTCCATCTTGGTAACCGTGAATCTTTCGTTTCCGCAGTGGATGCCCGGACTTTTGTGCCCCTTGCTAGCTCAAATAAAGTTGTGGCCCTTTACATACAGATCTCGTTCAAGCGATCCGCCAGTGTCCGTCCGATTTACTCAAGCACCCATGTGTCCTTACTGCCACCGCCTTGTGAGGAGTTAACCACGAGCGAGCCTTTTTCAAGCGCAACTCGCGTGAGGCCTCCAGGAACAATGTTGATCTTGTCGCCACAGAGAATGTAAGGCCGCAGATCAACGTGACGCGGTTCAAGCTGATTGCCGATGAGACACGGGGCGCGAGAGAAATCGAGCGTGGGCTGGGCGATGTAATTGCGTGGATTGGCCTCAATGCGTGCGGCGAACTCCTCCCGCTGATGAGCGGTGGAGTGCGGGCCAATCAGCATGCCATATCCGCCACTCTCGCCGACGGCTTTCACCACGAGCTTGTCGAGGTTGGCAAGCACGTGTTTGCGCGTCTTGTCTTCCGTCATCAGAAAGGTTTTCACGTTATTGATGATGGGATCTTCATCGAGGTAGTAGTGAATGATGTCTGGCACGTAGGCATAGATGGCCTTGTCATCAGCGAGGCCGGTTCCAAACGCATTTGTGACGGTCACATTCCCGGCGCGGTAGGCGTTGAATAAGCCGGTGCAGCCAAGGATCGAATCATCGCGAAAAATAAGGGGGTCGCTGAAATCGTCGTCGACCCGGCGGTAGATCACATCGACACGCTTGAGCCCGTCCGTGGTGCGCATGTACACGATGTTGTCGTGGGCCACCAGGTCGCGGCCTTCCACCAGGTCGATACCCATCTGACGAGCGAGGTATGTATGTTCGAAATAGGCGGAGTTGAATACGCCGGGTGTTAACAAGACAATGTTCGGTTCGGGACGGCCCTCGGGAGCGAGAGAGCGAA
>Ga0105245_10006001_pt1 | contig 10678 bp, 6 predicted proteins | sample KBSM54metaG_FD_81523 | JGI IMG/M metagenome (GOLD analysis project Ga0105245, IMG submission 81523) | Miscanthus rhizosphere microbial communities from Kellogg Biological Station, Michigan, USA - KBS M5-4 metaG | ecosystem: Host-associated > Plants > Roots > Rhizosphere > Soil | place: Michigan...
CCAAAATCAATTGTCCATAAACAGGCGGTCGATGCAGCGCTTTACCAGTCGGCCCCTGTTAGGGGCTAGCTTTTTGGCGCGGCGATGAAACGTCTTCCTTCGTTTGCGGGGCTGATAAGATGCGAGAATTTAAAGAGATAGCTATTCTTGTCGCATTAGTCGTGCTCTTTGCAGTTATGGTGCGACTATCTGCGGGGCATCTTCTTCCAGCAGATTTGAAGCATATCATCTTCCGATGATTTCAATGCGCCGTGCGGCGGGAACGATTTCGTGCCGCTTTGCGGTACTTGCCAATTTGTCGCGGAAACTTTTTAAAACGGGTTTGGTTGGACGGTAGCGTGACAGTGCATTTCACCACCCGCCCCCCGCAGAGCGCTGCCGCGCAGACTCATCACCCCTGAAGCCCGGTGTTTCCTCCAATAGCGCCGGGCTTCTCGTTTGAAGTGCTAGAGAGTGTGCGCCGCCACGCAGTGCCGGGTTGCGTCAAAATGTACAACCGACGTCTTTCCGAGTTTAGAGCAGTGGCCCAATTTGCCGCTAAACTGAGCTTTGCGGGTGGTTGCTTCAGGCACATTCGCTCTCCTGAACGGCTTCGGGACTAGCCTCCTGAGGCCGTTTCTTCCACCACCAAGCGATGTACTAAAGCGCGGTCCGGCGCGGACTTGGCCTTGCTCGTGCAGCTCTAGGTGTTGCCTCCACCTCCTCTTTCGCAGGCTTCCCCATTCGCCTCCGCACTGAATCACGCACCCTGCCGCGTCCCTTCGCCTTTATAACCTGTTTGAGCACTGCCAACCGTGCCTGTGATGTCGTCACACGCGAGGCAGTTTGAACAAATGGCTTCGCAACGACGTTATCACCCCGGTATAAAGATGGCGGCTGTCGCTCTCAAAAGCGGCCCACCTGTTGAGCATCCGCGGGTGGGGGAAAGGAGGTGACGATGCCCCAAGCGAAGCAAACTTCAAAACGAAAGCGTCGGAGCAAGGCCCTACCAGTATTAGGGGCCGCTGGATTGTCATTGTCGCTGGCGGGCACCGCGTCGGCCGTCCCTGGTGGACCAGCAGTAAACTTGCCTACTTCAGGCAACGGAGATCGCAATCAAGTCTTCCTTGATGAGGAAGAAATCGCGGACGTTAGCTTGGCGACGTTCTATGTCTTTGACAAAGAAGATTTAGGAGGGTCTTCCGGCTCAAGCGTAGAGCTGGTCCGTCACGGCTGTCACGGCTGCCATGGCTGCGGCGGTCGCGGTTGCCACCGCGGCTGCGGAGGGTGTCATCACGGCTGTGGCTCCCATGGGTGCCACCACGGCTGTGGCTGGCACGGCTGCGGCTGCGGAGGCTGCGGCGGCTGCGGCGGTTGGCGGTGGGGCGGTTGCGGCGGCTGCGGTGGCTGCGGTTGTTGGTGCGTGCGCGTCGGCGGTGTGGCTGTTTGTGGGAGATAGGCACCCCAGTAGCTACGCACTTTGGCTTGGCATGTAGGTGGCCCAGCCAGAAATCAATGGGCCGTCCGACGCAGAATTAGGGTGAAGTTCCCATTCCCGGATTTGCGCCTCCGAGCCAGATCGCGCATTCTGATCTTAAGCGCGAATCATCGCGACGGAATGCGTGGCATGGGAAAGCTATTTTCGAGCGATAACGCGCGAAAAATGATTGGAAGCGTCCGCAAAAGTTATTCCAAATCCGCGCAGTTATCGGTCCGCCGCCAGAAGGGGCACGGTTCCCGGTGAGGTTGGCTAGTTTGGCTGACCCTGATCCGTGGCGTGGTCCCCTTCCCACCTAATTCTGGGTGAGATTGAACCGAAGGGTTAAGGGCCAATTCTGTGTCGGGATTTGCCAGGGCAGGCGTTGAAAGGAGCGTAGTTACAGCAATAACGAAAAGAAGTTTGCTCATGTGTATGTTCTCCAAAGTAGGCGCCAAGCAGCTGCTTGCGCTCATTCACAACAAGACAAATAGGAAGAGCGCGCCAGTGGAGCTTGATCAAAATTGCCGACGTTAGCTCTCCTTTGCATTGAAATGCTCAGGTGGACGAGCGACAGGTCCGATTATTGAGCCCTCAGGAAGGGGAATTAGCAGGGTCGGGAATACCCGCCACCCACCGGGCGAGTAATCGATCACTACGCCACCGCGACTTGTCCTAGGGGCCCTCAAGCGCTGGTCGGAGCCGAAACTGGGTTTGCCACAGCGGAGCGTTCGCGCCGCACCAAGCTGCCTAAGCGATCAAGATAAAGATAGACCACCGGGGTCGTGAACAGGGTCAGAATCTGTGAAAGAAGCAGGCCTCCTACAATCGCATAGCCAAGCGGCTGTCGTATTTCCGATCCGGCGCCGGTACCCAGCATCAAGGGAACCGCTCCGAGCAACGCCGCCATGGTCGTCATGAGAATGGGCCGGAAGCGTAGCACGCTCGCTTGATAGATCGCTTCTTCGCGGCTTCGCCCTTCGTTGCGCTCAAGTTGAAGCGCGAAATCGACCATCAGGATGCCGTTCTTCTTCACGATGCCAATGAGGAGCAGAATGCCGAGCATTGCGATCACGCTAAGATCGAGATGCACCGCCATCAGCATGAGCAAGGCGCCGATGCCGGCCGAGGGAAGCGTCGACAAGATTGTGATCGGATGGATCGTGCTCTCATAAAGCACACCAAGAATGATGTAGATGGTCACGAGTGCGGCGGCGATGAGAATCGGTTCACCCGCGAGCGACGAAAGAAACGCATTGGCGTTGCCTTGGAAGGCGGTGACGAGCGACTGAGGCTTGCCGCTTTGCTGCTCGATTTTTCTGATGGCGTCGACCGCATCGCCAAGAGCGACTCCGGCTTTCAGATTGAAGGATATGGTCGTCGCCGGGAACAGGCCCTGGTGGTTGATCACGATTGGCGCCCCCGTGATGGTGCTGTCTACGAGGGTGCTTAGCGGCACCTCCTGTGCGGCGGAAGAATTTACATAAATGTTGTTGAGTGCTTCCGGGCCGGACTGGAAGCGCGGATCGACCTCGAGAACGACATGGTACTGATTGAGGGGGCTGAAGATCGTCGACACGATGCGCTGGCCGAAGGCATCGCCGAGGGTATTGTCCACAGTTGAGGGCAAAATCCCGAAGCTCGAGGCAATATCGCGATTTACCGTGGCGTTAAGGCGCGGCCCGCCATTCTCCTGATCCGAGGTGACATCGGTAATTTCTGGCAGGCTTTTTAGTTTGTCGAGAAAGAGCGCCGACCAATGATTGAGCTCATTCTGGTCGGCATCGGTCAACGTGTACTGGTATTGGGTCTTGGAGACTCTTCCGCCGACGGTGATGTCCTGGGCGGCCTGCATATAAAGCGTGATGCCTTGCACTTTGGCGAGCGCCGTCTGCAAGCGGTTGATGACCTGATCGATGCTGGCGTTGCGCTCGTTTTGCGGCTTCAGCGCAATGAAGACGCGTCCCTGATTCAGCGTAGCCGTCGCCCCACCCGGACCCATGCTGGCACCGAGCGATTCGACAGCCGGGTCTTTCGACGCCACCTCGAGCAATGCCTGCATGCGGTTGGCCATCGCCGGGTAGGAAATATCTTGCGCGCCCTCAGCCAGGCCGATGATTAATCCCGTATCCTGTTGTGGAAAGAACCCCTTGGGAATGACGACATAGAGGTAGCCGGTGACCCCGATGGTTCCCAGCATGATGAGCAAAGTGACGAAACGGTGCCGCAAGGCAACCTTTAGGCCGTGCTCGTAGGCTCCGACCAGGCCGTCGAAGCCTCGCTCGACCAACCGATAGAGCCATCCGTGCCGCCTGCCGGTATCGCTCTTGAGCAGGCGCGAACACAGCATCGGCGTCAGCGTGAGCGAGATCACCAGAGAGAGAACGAGCGCAACGCTGACCGCGACGGCGAATTCCTGGAACAGCTTGCCGAAATACCCGCCCATCAGGAAGAGCGGGATGAACACCGCAATCAGCGACAGCGTTATGGAAACGATGGTAAAGCCGATCTCACCCGCGCCCTTGAGCGCGGCCTCCATGGGGCTCAGTCCATTCTCGAGGTGGCGGACTGTATTCTCGATCACGACTACAGCGTCGTCGACCACAAACCCGACCGCAATGGAGAGAGCCATAAGTGACAGGTTGTCGAGGCTGTAATTCAACTCATACAGCACCGCGAAGGTGCCGATAAGGGAAAGGGGAATGGTGATCGCGGGTATGACGGTCGCCCAAAAGTTACGTAGGAACAGGAAGATGACCATCACCACGAGGGTAATCGTCAACATCAGGGTGAATTGCACGTCGGTGACCGATGCGCGGATGGTCTGGGTGCGGTCCGAAACAGCGTTGAGTTTGATCGATGGTGGAATCGAAGCTTCGAGCTGCGGCAGCAGCGCCTGGATGCGATCGACCGTCTCGATCACATTGGCGCCGGGTTCGCGCTGAACAGAGAGGATGATGGCGCGCTGTTTGTTGTACCAGCCGGCGATCAGGTCGTTTTCAGGTCCCTCGATGGCCCGGCCCACGTCGCTGATGCGCACGGGTGAGCCATTGCGGTAGGCAACGATGAGATTGTTGTAGGCGTCAGGCTTCAACAGCTGGTCGTTGGTGTTGAGCGTGTAACTTTGCTGAGGGCCGTTGAGCGTTCCTTTGGGAAGATCGACATTGGCCTGTCCGAGCACATTGCGGACGTCTTCAAGGCCGATACCGCGGTTAGCCAGCGCCTGCGGGTCGACTTGGACACGAATCGCCGGTTTTTGCTGTCCGCCGATGCCGATCAGCCCGACGCCTGAGATCTGCGAGAGCTTCGGCACGAGAATGCTTTCGGCGAAGGCATCAACGGTGGTCAGCGGGAGCGAATCGGAGGTTAGCGCGAGGACGAGGATCGGCGTGTCAGCCGGATTCACCTTGCGGATGGTCGGCGGATAGGGGATACCGACGGGCAAAAAAGGACTCGCTGCATTGATTGCCGCCAGAACGTCCTCGGCCGCGCTATCAACGTCGCGGCTCAATTCAAACTGAACCGTAAGCTGGGTGATGCCAAGCGCGCTCGTTGAGATGAGCTGGGTAACGCCTGGAATTTGGCTGAACTGCTGCTCGAGCGGCGTGGCCACCGATGACGCCATGGTCTGCGGATCGGCGCCGGGCAATTGCGCCGTCACGGCGATCGTCGGATAGTTGACATTCGGCAAGGCGGAGACCGGCAGCAGCCGGTAGGCGGTGAGGCCGCAGAGCAGCAGGCCGACCATGAGCAACACAGTGGCTATCGGTCGACGGATGAAGGGGGCCGAGAGGTTCACGGGATGGCCTCTTCGACTGAGCTTTGCAGATCGGCCTCCTGGGCAGCTTTGCCGTGCAGCTCCTCCACAAGACTGCCAGGCTGGAGGCGGTACTGCCCCTCGAGCACGACTTTCGCGTCGGGTTTGAGGCCGGAATCGATCAGCGCTTGTCCCTCGCTGATCTGTGCCACGGTAACTGGGCGCATCTGCACCGTCCTGTCAGGTCCGATCACATAAACATAAGGTCCCTTGGGTCCCTGCTGCACTGCCGACGACGCGATGCTGAGCGCGTTACGCTTGGTCTCAAGCAGCAGCCTGACATTGATGAGTTCGCCCGGCCACAGCGTGTGCGCCGTATTGGGAAAATCGGCCTTCAGCTGGACCGTGCCAGTCGTTTGCAAGATCTCGTTGTTCACCAAGGTGAGTTTGCCCTCATCGAGTCGGACCTTGTCGTCGTGGCTGTAGGCGAGGACCGTAAGTGGTCCCTTGGCCATCTGCTGTTGAATCTCTGGCAGGTCTGCCTCGGGCAGCGTGAAGATCACCGAGATCGGCTCGATCTGGGTGACCACTACGAGACCGTTCGGATCCGTCGGGTGGATGATGTTGCCCATATCGACCTGGCGCACACCGGTGACCCCGGCAATCGGGGAGGCGAGCTTCGTGTATTCAAGCTGCACTTTCGCAGCTTCGATGAGCGCCTCGTCGGATTTCATGGCGCTTTGCAGTTGGATGACTTGCGCTTTTTGGGTGTCCGCCAACTGTACCGTTGCGTCGCCTTTGGCCAGCAATTGATTGTATCGGTCGAGATTAGCTTGTGAGTTTGTAAGTTGGGCCTGATCGCGATCGCGGGTGGCCATCATCTGGTCGAGTTGAGCCTGATAGGGTCGCGGGTCGATTTCGGCGAGCGTGTCGCCGGCTTTTACGGTCTGTCCCTCGGTGAAGGTAATCTTTGTGATTTGACCCTGAATCTGGCTGCGAACGACGACGGTGTTATAGGCGATGACCGTTCCGATCCCGCGCAGATAGATTGGCACATCGCCACTGGTAACGGTGCTGGCGACGACCGGTACGGCCGGGGGTGCTGGCGGCGGCGTGCTTGCCGTATCTCGCGCGCCCCCTTCGGTTAGGACGACACCAACCACCACGAGGATTGTGACAATCGCGATTGCAAGAATTGCAACTCTTCGTCTCATCAGCCTTGCTCCGTTGTCCGCTCTAGGCGTGCAGGTGGACGATCTCAAAGCTCTCAAGCAGAACGGCAGGTTCGAAATCTGATTTCAGGGCCTGCCGAGTCTTTGCCCCGATTAGCGGATTTGCCGAGCGCTATGCGAGGCTTCGGTGATAAGCGGTCGGCGTGAGCCCGGTTGCCTTGCGAAAGGTTGCGGTGAACGAGCTCGTGTCACTGAAGCCAAGAGTCAATCCAATGCTGGTCACCGACGGCGCGGGTTTCGTGAGAAGCGCCTTGGCACGTTCGATACGCCGGCTCGTATGGTAGCGGTGCGGTGGTATGCCGAAGGATTGTTTGAAGGCGCGGCAGAAATGGTAGGTGCTCAACCCAACTAGCTCTGCAAGAGTTGCAAGCGGTATTGGCTCGGCCAGGTGATCCTCGATATGGCAGGCGACGATGCGCTGCTGCCAAGCGGCAAGACCACCGCGCACCGCGCCTTTGCGTAGCTTCCCGTAATTCAAACGTGTCAGCTCATGGGCAAGCACGCGGCCAAGCGCCTCGATATAGCAACGATTGTCCGACTCCGACCCATCGATTAGCCCCGCGAGCTTTTGAGCCGTGGCCAACAAGTGCGGCTCCTCGAAAAACAGCCGCGGTCCTAAAGGAATCCTGTTGCCGTCCCGAGCGCCCGGCAGTTCTGCGGGATCGAAATAAAAGAAAGTGATTCGCGCGGGCGTGTCCGGCTCGTGCCAATCGCGATATGTGTGACCTGCGGGTACGAACACGAACTTACGCGTGAGCTGGCGGAGTGTAGAGGGCGGCAATCCAGCGACATTGGTTTCCCCCTCTCGACGAACACCACGTTCAAATAGGACTAGAAGATGGCTTGGCGCCACGAAGTGATAATCGATTCGGTCGCTGCCCATCTCTTGCACGAGCTCGGCCGTCATTCCAGGCGAACTCACCATCCGGCGGCGGACACTCTGTCGGGGGCTAATCTCTACAACGGGATGTTGTGCTAGCGTGACCTGACCGGGACCAACGTGATCATTCTCCCTCGTCGCCGGGTCTGCGAAACCGTTGCCCCGGATCGGCAGAACGACAGCCTTGCCCGTTGTTGCAAGCGAGATATTTCGTTGAAACCGAAATGCAACATTGTTGCGCACTGCGCTAGTCAACATGACAACCAACCTTTATTTCTGGTTTCGTCGGTGTTGTTGACTAGAAGATAGGTCCCACCCGAGTAAAACCGCTATCGTACATGGGGTGGGATCGATGACCGCAATTGGTCTGAGCGACCTATACTTTAGTAGACACTTTTTTCCACCCGCCGTCCCCCATCTAGTCGCTCACAGCGTAGTTCCCAGCATTCGATCAGACTTTCTGTCGAATGGTGCTCAAAATGCATGCGACGCATCATGCAATGCGCGCCTTGAGCGTCTTTTCGTGGAAGGCATAGGAATGCTTTGGGCGCACTTACGTCCGTGCGGTGTCAGGAATGAATCCTCACCTCCTGGCGCTAAGTGCAGAGCAGTTAAGTCGTGACCAGCGAACTCGATGAGCACGCTCCGCGCCGAGGGTGATGCGCAGCCGAAGTCAGAGCAGCATCTATTCCGCTATCGAATATTTGCGTCGATGGGTTGTCCGCTTCATGCCTTCCTCTTGAGGCCTTCGTCCAGGAGACCGGCCTCCTCCGCGGCGACTAGGGCCAGCGCCGACCAATCCAGTCCGCCACCGCCGCGTGCCACTCCGGCAACAAGCCTATTGTGCACGACATCGAGTGATGGCAGGGGGACGCTCGCGCTATCCGCCTCCGAGAGCGCCAGGCGGACATCCTTTAGGGCGAGGGGAAATGCGAAACCCGGTGTGTAGGTCTCGTGCACCATCTTGGCCCCGTAGATTTTATGTACGCGGCTGCCGAACATCGTGCTGGTCATGATGTCGAGGAATTTCTCGGGCGCGACACCGCGCTTGCGCAGAAGGGCAAGAACCTCGGCCAGCGCCTCCAAGGTGGTGGCGGTCATGGCGTTTCCTGCGAGCTTCACCAAATTTGCGCTTGCCGGCTCATCGCCGATGACGAAGGTCCATTGACCGAGAAGGTCAAATAGAGGACGGACGCGCTCAATCTGGTCGGGTTCCCCGGCTGCGATGATATAGAGCTCGCGCGCTTTGGCGGCATCTGGATTTCCGAACACCGGCGCCGCCACATACATTTGACCATGCTGCACATGTTCTGCTGCGATTGTGGAAGACAGCGTGGGGCTGATGGTGCTCATCGAGACGTGCAAAGCACCGGGCTTGAGACCCAATGCGAGGCCTTCGCCGTTGGGTGAACCATCGCCGAGTACGATCTCACGAGCTGCCGCATCATCGGACACCATGGTGATGACGATGTCGCAGTCGAAAAGTTCAGCCAGCTTGTTCGTAGGTTCAACGCCGAGCGCTTTAATGTCGGCATTGCGCTCAGGATGGCGCAGATAGCCCAGAACGGCGAAGCCGACACCAGCCAGATTGGCCGCCATGGCGCTGCCCATGTGACCAAGGCCGATGAAGCCGATGCTTCCTTTGAAGGACTTTCGCATGACCCGAGCCGATCGACCCGATGATGAGGCGAGAGACTTAACCTCGTCTTTCGACGAGATGGAACGAGAGTTAGTATCTTGCATGGCTCCTCACAATCGACGCTTGTTGCTAATCCGAAGATAGGAAATCGAATGTGCTTGGGCTGCGCGGGGATTGCGTCAAATGGTTCAGCCTTGCGGAGATCGGTAGCGGATAGCGTTCGAAGGCAGTCGCCGGTCAGTCGCTCTTGGCCCTTTGATTTGCCAGGGAGCGGGAAGGACATAGCTAAAGACAAGCCCGACGCCCGCATCCGCACAAAGCCGGTCGTGGCCGTTTCAAAAGTCACGACGAGGATCGCCGAAACCCCCGCTTGGGCTTGGGCCCCGTTGCTGCGGTTGGGCTGCCCTTGCTCATTTCACCGTATCGAAATCGAGGCAAAGCGAATCGGATCGCTCGCAAGATCGCAACAGTACCCGAGAACACCTACCAAAGGTTTTGCCCTCGCCTCAGGCCTCCATTCCTCCAGCGATTCTCGTGTCTTTTTGATTTAAACGTGCATGCACTCCCAAACGCGCGCTTGCTCGAAAGGGGCACACAGAGACTAGGCCTGAAGGGCGTAGCAAGGACGCCAAAACCCATTTCATTTGCTTGATAGCCAGACCGCGGATGGATGAGGAAATGACGTCGCACAATTGCCTCGACATCCACGTCAATGATCGATCGGCACAACCTTGGACAATCGGCAGCAATATCCCCCAAGCCGCGTTGCATTGTTCTCCCGATCTTAGTTGCGACCCTTAAATCGAAACTGCCAGCTAAGGATTGCACCTTTGTCGAATGTCTCATTGATATCAATCGTTGACGATGACGAATCCGTGCGCGTGGCAACGACCGCTCTGATGAGGTCGCTTGGACATGTTGTTCACAGCTTCGCATCCGCCGAAGCCTTCTTACAATCGGCTGATGTTGATGAGTCATCTTGTCTGATCGTCGACGTACAAATGCCGAGGATGAGCGGCGTTGAACTACAAAGCGCCTTGCTCTCCCAAGGTCGTCGCATCCCCATGATTTTCATGACGTCGTACCCTGAAAACAGAATTCGATCACAAGTCCTTCGCTCAGGAGCAGTTTGTTATATCAGCAAGCCTTTCCGCGCTCAGGCGCTCATCGAGTGCATCGATAAGGCGCTAAAAAGACACGCTTCCCATGAAGATGCTGGCAGCGTCGTATCTGAAGTGTAAGTAGCCCGACCTTCTGGGTGGAAGCAGCTTGGTTAAAGGGGCCACCTTCACAAGCAAATTGCGAGGACCGATGATACTCGCCTCCGAGGAGAGCCACGCCAGTTATGGCGGCGTCAACCTAGCCTGGTTATCACTCGCCTCGGGCTGCATCGACGTGCTGAGCTTCATCGCGCTTAAGGATCTGTTCGCATCGGCCATGACTGGCAACAGCGCACTGCTCGCCCTTGCGATGAGCCGTGGGGACTGGCTAGCCGCCTCCCGCTCATTAAGCGCCCTTCTGGCTTTTGGGCTTGGCGTTGCAGTGGGAACACTGATCTACCCACCCGAACATCACAGCACGCGCAGCGCGACTAGGTGGCTCCTGGTGCTCGAGCTCATCTTCCTCATTGGCTGTTCGATTTTGTGGGGCGCGAGCTCACGTCCGGTCGAAGGTATTGTTCTTTACGGGGTCATTGTGCTTTTAGCGCTCAGTA
>Ga0105245_10006002_pt1 | contig 10677 bp, 9 predicted proteins | sample KBSM54metaG_FD_81523 | JGI IMG/M metagenome (GOLD analysis project Ga0105245, IMG submission 81523) | Miscanthus rhizosphere microbial communities from Kellogg Biological Station, Michigan, USA - KBS M5-4 metaG | ecosystem: Host-associated > Plants > Roots > Rhizosphere > Soil | place: Michigan...
CGTGGAGCGCTTCTTTCCCGACGCCGCGTCGTTCATCACGCCCGACGGCAAGGTCTACCTCCCGTACTACGTCAACAAGCTCATCGAAGCGGAGCTCGGCGACTTCACGTCGGCGACGAAGATCGCGGCCGGGCAGTACCGCTTCACGGTCAACGGCTCGGATGTTTACGTGCTCTGGAGCGGCGTCCCTTCCACGCTGACGGGGCGGGTGACGGCGACCGACATGTACGGCAATCAGACGACGCTCGACGCCTCCGCGCTCGCGCCGGCCGAGGCCTCGCCGCTGTTCGTGAAGGCGGACGGGACGGTGCGACGGCGTGCCGCAGGGCGTTAGCAACTCATCCGAGTCAAAACGTGACTCTCATGAGTTCCTGCACCAAAAAATCTTCCCCATTAGGGTAGGGATTGGCTCTTTTCCGTCACTCCTTCTATGGGGATGGACAGTATTCTTCACCCGTGCTAGATTGCCGTAGTTCCTTTTGGGTGTCATGACGACAACAAGTCACTTTGATGAGTTCGCGCTTTTCGAATATGCGGAAGGCACCTCAGAACAGCGCGAGGAGATAGAGGCCCACCTGGCAGGCTGTCCGGAGTGCGCCACGAGTATCGGCGAACACCGACAGTTCGTGGCGGCCCTCGGGCAGCCAGCCGTCTGGGACACGGCTCCCGACCCCGCGCCGAAGACGCGGATGCCGGACCTCGTGTCGATCAGCGACCGCGTGGAGCGTGAAGACGCCGCCGCGGCGGTCCTCCTCGAAGACGCCCTCACCGGCCCCACCGCCTGGTGGCGCACCCGTCTCCGCCAGGCCGAAGGGTGGCGCACCGCCGGCGTCGTCCGCCAGCTGCTCGAGCGCGTCCGCCCGACCATGGACGCAGGCTCCCCCGCCAACGCCCTCCGCATCGCCGAGCTGGCGGTGGAGGTCTCGAACGAGCTGAACGTAGCGGAGTATCCCTCGGACTTCGTGATCGGAGTGCGGGCTCAGGCGCTGCGGGACTACGCGTACGCGCTCTACTACCTCGGCCGTTACCCCGAGGCGCAGCACGTCGCCGACCGCGCGGAGAAACTGTTCAAGCAGTCGCTCCTGCCGGAATACGAGCTCGCCCGGCTGAAGCTGGTGCGGTCGATCATCTATCGCTCGCTCGATCGCGCGACCGAAGCGGTCCTTCTCACGCGCGAGGCGGCCGGGGCCTTCCTTCGTTTCGGACAGCACCGCCGCTACATCGACGCCCGGGTCTTCGAAGCGACGATGCTCGGCAAGATCGGCCGCACGAAAGAGGCGCTGGCCATCCTGCTGGAGCTCGAAAAGAATCCCAACATCAACGCGACGACGAAGATCATCGTGTTGCACGACATCGGAACGTCGTATCACGATCTTCGCAAGTTCCGCGAGGCCGCCGAATATCTCGGTCGGGCACTCGCCGAGTTCGAGCTCCTCGGGATCAAGCCGCAAGTGGTGCGAACGCGCTGGATGCTCGCCCGGACGCTGATGATGGCGAAGCGGGCCGTCGACGCGATCCCGCTGCTTCGCGACGTCTGGCGCGAGTTCGAGTCCCTGGAGATGGAGGCCGATGCCGCGCTGGCGGCGCTCGACCTGGTTGAAGGTCTTCTCGTCGTCGGCGATCACGAGCAGGTTCCTGCGATCTGCCGTACCCTGCTCGACCGCTTCACGCGCGCCGGCATGAACTCCCCCGCCATCACCGCGCTGGCCTATCTGCGCGAGGCGGTGGCCGCCGGACAAGCCACCCGGACTCTCGTCCGCCATGTGCAGAAGTTCCTCCGTGAACTGCCGAAGGAGCCGTCCCTGCTGTTCGTGCCGCCGCCGGGCGGCCCGATGGCGTAAGCGGCGCCGCGCCTCGATCGCCGATTACTGCGGTTCTGCCGAACATCGCATTTTTTTACACGTTCGGAAGACTGCGCCCAGAAAAAGTGCCTACGTGTACCTCAATCAATTGTGAACTGAAAAAGGAGATCAGGAATGGACCGACATGACAATCTCGCATTCTCGACGGCGGCGGCTTCTCAGCAGCAGGCGACACGTGAGCTGAGCGATCGCGACCGCGAGGCGCTCCACCGCATGTTCAACGACATGCGCCGCGCTCTCGTCGGAGCGTCGACTCACCACCTCGCCGCGGTTCCCCACCCGTAACCCGAAAAAGGAGAAACATCGTGAAGAAAAATTTCGCACTCGCCGTCGCTCTCAGCATCGCCCTCAGCGCAACCGCTCCCGTGTTCGCCTCCAACCGTGATGGAGGCTTCGGACGCGATCGCGAGCTAAACCCGATCGAACGTGTGATCAAGTTGATCAAGAAGATCCTTCATCCGGCCCCGCAGGATGTTTGGGGCACGCCGCATCCCTGAGGCCCTCGCTGCACCCACGTCTGCCGGCCGGCCGCTCTTCGCGGCCGCCGGCGCCGCGCGTCACGCGTGCGCGGCCTGGCGCGGCTCTTCCTCGAGGGCGTGGCTCTCGAGCAGCGGAAGGAGCACGGTGAAGCGCGCTCCTTTGCCGGGGCCGTCGCTTTCGGCGGTGATCTCGCCGTGATGGAGATCGACGATGTGGCGGGCGATGGCCAGGCCGAGGCCGAGGCCGCTGCGGCTGTGGACGTTGCCCTGGCGCAGCCGCTCGAACACGTACGGCAGAAACGCCGGCTCGATCCCTTCGCCCTGATCGGTGACCGAGATGCGCAGCTTGTGATCGATGCGCCCCACGCGCAGCTCGACCTCGCGCCCCTTCGGTGAAAACTTGATGGCGTTCGAGAGGATGTTGCCGATCACCTGCTGCATCCGGCTCGCGTCCGCGGCGACATACGCGTCGCCGTCTTCGATCCGCGACGTCAGCTTCACCTCGCACTCCGACGCCGTGGGACGCGCCGTGGTGAGCGCGGCCTCGACGATGTCGGCGATCCGCATCGGCCGCAGGTCGACCTGGAACTTGCCGAGGACGATGCGCGAGACGTCGAGCATGTCGTCGATGAGCCGCGCCTGCAGCCGCGCGCTGGTCTCGATCGTCTGCAGCGCCTCCTCCAGCTCCTCTTCCGAGTAGCCGCCGATGCGCAGGAACTGCACCCAGCCGAGGATCGACGTCATCGGCGTGCGCAGCTCGTGCGACAGCGTCGCCAGGAAGTGGTCCTTCGCCCGGTTCGCCGCCTCCGCTTCGCGATAGCGCCGCTCCGCTTCCGCCGCCAGCGCCGCGGAGCGCCGTTCCGTGACGTTGCGGAACGTCAGCACCGATCCGAGCGAGCGCCGGTCTCCCGCGTCGCGGATCTCCGACGCGCAGAACTCCACCGGGAAGCTGCTGCCGTCGGCGCGGAAGAACGTCTCCTCCCCTTCGGCCAGCATCTCCAGCCCGTGCAGCGCGGCGTAGAAGCGGCACTTCTCGATCTCGCACGTGACGACGCCGGGCAGCGTCGGATGGACGAGCGAGTGGATGTCGTGTCCGCGGATTTCTTCGATCCGCCGTCCGATCATGTGCGCCGCCGCCGGATTGACGAACGTCGTCCGCCCGTCGAGATCGACACCGAACACTCCCTCGGCGACGGCGTTGAGGATCAGCTGGTTCTGCCTCGACAGCCGCTCCAGCTCCTGCGCCTGCCGTTTCAACGCCTCGCGCTTGCGGAACAGCTCGACGAAGACGTTGACCTTCGAGCGCAGGATCTCCGGCTGGATCGGCTTGAAGATGTAGTCGACCGCGCCGAGCTCGTATCCGCGGAAGACGTTCGTCTCACTGCGGCTCAGCGCCGTGAGAAAGATGATCGGCGTGCCGCGCGATTTGTCGCGCCGGCGGATCAGGCTCGCCGTCTCGAAACCGTCGAGCTCCGGCATCTGCACGTCGAGGAGGATGACGGCGAACTCCTGGTCGAGCAGATGCCGCAGCGCGCTGAGCCCGGAGTCCGCCACGACCAGTCGCTTGTCGTCCTCGGCCAGAATCGACTGCAGGGCGAGCAGATTGTTCGGCTGGTCATCGACCAGCAATATGTTGACGATCTCTTCGGAGGTCATGTTTGGTGCTGGCGCCAGAGCTCAACCAGGAACGGCCCGATACGGTCCAGAGGCAAGATTCGATCCACCCTCACGGCGTCGATCGCCGCCTGCGGCATGTCAGGCGCTTCGGCCGTCGCCGGCTCCTGCACGATCACGAATCCGCCCTGCTGTTTGATGCGAACCGCGCCGCGCGCGCCGTCCGCGTTCGCGCCGGTGAGCACAATGCCGACGACGCCGCCGCGATAGGCGTCGGCCGCCGATTCGAAGAGCACGTCGATCGACGGCCGCGAGTAGCTCACCGCCCCGTCGACGGAGAGATCGAACGTCCCACGCTCGACGAGCAGGTGATAGTCGGCCGGCGCGAGATAGACCTGGCCCGGCCTGATGTACAGCTTGTCGTCGACGTCGACCACCGGCAGCTTCGTCTGCGTGCGCAGGAACGTCGGCAATCCTTCGTTCGACGCCTTGTGCCGATGCTGCACGACGGCGATCGCGGGCCCGAAATCAGCGGGCAGCGCGCCGAGGACGATGGAGAGCGCGCGCATGCCGCCGAGCGAGCAGCCGATGACGATGATCTCGATCGGCGTCACTTCGTCCTCCGATACAGCCGCTCCTCGGCGTCGAGCTCCTCGTAGTGATCGACGACCGACGTGAATCGCAGCGACTCCTTCTTGCCCAGCCCGAGGATGCCGAACATCTCCAGGCTGTTGAGGAAGAGCGATTGCACCCGCTCCTGCAGCGTGTTGTTGAAGTAGATCAGCACGTTGCGGCAGAAGATGACGTTGAAGTGATTGAACGACGAGTCGGTGACCAGGTTGTGCTGGGCGAAGACGACGTTCTCGCGCAGCGACGGCCGGAAGATGGCGTAGTCGTAGCGCGCCGTGTAGTACTGGCTGAAGGTCCCGCTGCCGCCGGCGGCGATGTAGTTGCTCGTGTTCTCCTGCATCGACGACACCGGGAAGATGCCGTCTTTCGCCCGCTGCAAAACCGCTTCGTTGATGTCGGTCGCGTAGATGCGGCAGCGGTCGTACAGCCCTTCCTCGGTCAGGAGGATGGCCATCGAGTAGACCTCTTCGCCCGTCGAACAGCCGGCGTGCCAGATGCGGACGAACGGATAGGTGCGCAGCAGCGGCACGACCTTGTCGCGGAACGCGAGGTAGAACGTCGGATCGCGAAACATCGCCGTGGTATTGATGGAAAGGTCGAGCAGCAGCCGCTCCATGCACGCGGCGTCGTGCAGCACTTTTTCCAGCAAACCGGAGATGGTGCCGAGGCCTTCGGCGTAGACGCGCTTCCAGATCCGCCGGCGCATCGACGGCAGTGAGTAATCGCGGAAATCGAATCCGTAATGACGATAGATCCCCTCGGTCAGAAGATGGATTTCGACCATTTCCAGATCGAGCTTCTCCTGCTCGTCGGCGGGGTTGAACGCCGGTTGTTGCGACATCGCTGAGGCGGGTATACGCAAACGCCGTGCAAAAATAGGGCTCCGTGCGACGTCTGCTCCTGATTCTTCTGCTGGCGCTCCCCATTTCGGCCGCGGAAGTGCGCGTTTCTGCGGCGGCGAGTCTCACCGACGCGGTCACCGAGATCGCCGACCGTTACGAGGCCCGAACAGGCGAGACGATCGTCCTCAACTTCGGCGCGTCGAGCATCCTGGCGACGCAAATCGTGAACGGCGCGCCGGCGGACCTCTTCATCTCCGCCGACGAGGTGCAGATGAATCGCGTGGCCACGGTGTCCCGCGTCGCGCTGCTGTCGAACCGCCTGGTGGTCGTCGGCGTCCCGCTGCTGAAGGCGCGGCGGATCGCGATCGCGAATCCCGAGGCCGTTCCGGCCGGCGTCTATGCCAAGCAGTGGATGAAGCAGCGCGGCCTCTGGACTGTGCTCGCGCCGAAGCTGATCCCGACGGAGAACGTGCGCGGCGCGCTGGCGGCGGTCGAAGCCGGCAACGCCGACGCGGCGATCGTCTACGCGACCGACGCGCGGATCGCGCGGCGCGCCCGCGTCGCCGAGGTCATCAATGACGGGCCGCCGATCGTCTATCCCGCCGCCGTATTGCGCGACGCGGAGAACGCCGCGGGCGCGCAACGCTTTCTCGATTTCCTCCGCTCGCACGACGCGGGTGCGATCTTTCGCCGTTATGGATTTCTGGTGAAGTGAACGACGCAAGCGAACCGCACGGAGGGGAGCGGACGGCCTCGTCCGCTCTGGTTGCTCATCCCGAGCGGACGAGACGTCCGCTCCCCTCAACGAGGCTGAAGTGACCGACGCGGCGATCATCTGGTTCACGGTCCGCATGGCGGCGCTGGCGACGGGGTTGCTGATCCCGCCCGCCCTCGCCCTCGCGTTGTTGCTCGCGCGCGGCACGTGGCGCGGCAAGTCGGTGATCGAAACACTCGTCGCTCTGCCTCTCGTCATGCCGCCGGTGGCGACGGGCCTCATCCTGCTGAAGCTCGTCCCGCACAGCGTGGTCTTCACCTGGCGGGCGGTGGTGATCGCGATGATGGTGATGTCGTCGCCCTTCATCGTCCGCGCCGCGCGGGTGGCGTTCGAGAACGTGAATCCGCGCTACGAGCAGATCGCGCGCACGCTCGGCGCGCACGAGCCGCGCGTCTTCTTCACCATCACCTTGCCGCTCGCGCTGCGCGGCATCGCCGGCGGCGTGGTCCTCGGTTTCGCCCGCGCCCTCGGCGAGTTCGGCGCGACGATCCTCGTCGCCGGCAACATCCCGGGACGCACCACCACGCTCGCCGTCGCCATCTACGATCGCGTGCAGCTCGGCCACGACAGCGCGGCATGGCATCTCGTCGCCGCCGGCGTGATCGTCGCGTTCGTGGCCATCCTGCTCAGCGAAAAATCGACGAGGAGGCGCGCATGACGCTCGTCATCGACGACCTCGTCGTGCCGCTCGCGCACTTCGACCTCCAGGTGACGGCGACGATGGGCGCGCGCGTGACCGCCATCTTCGGCCCCTCCGGCGCGGGAAAAACATCGCTGCTCGACGCCATCGCCGGACTGCGTGCGCTCAAGAGCGGACGGATCACGTTCGACGACGTCGTGCTCTCCGATCTGCCGGCTCGCGCGCGACGCATCGGCTACGTCCCGCAGGAGACCGCGCTCTTTCCGCACCTTTCGGTCGCGCGAAACATCCGCTACGGCGGACGTCATCACGAGCACCATGTGGTCGAGGTGCTGGAGATCGAACATCTGCTCGACCGCGGAGTGACCGCACTTTCGGGCGGCGAGCAGAAGCGCGTCGCGCTCGCCCGCGCGCTGCTCACCGCGCCGCGACTCCTGCTGCTCGACGAGCCGCTCTCCGGCCTCGACTGGCCGTTACGTGATCGGGTGATGCAGTTCCTCCAGCGCGTGCGCGACGACTTCAACGTGCCGATGCTGTACGTCACGCACGACGAAGAGGAGCTGGCGGCGATTGCGGATGAGGTGGTGAAACTACCGATACAGCCACACTCGAAGTAACGACACCAACTGCTGCGCGTCGATCGGTTTCGTTATGTAATCCGAAGCCCCTGCCTCCATGCACTTCTCGCGGTCGCCCTTCATCGCCTTCGCCGTGAGCGCGATGATCGGGAGGTTCTTGTATTCGTCCATGGCCCGGATGCGGCGCATCGCTTCGTAGCCGTCCATCTCCGGCATCATCACGTCCATCAGCACGACGTCGATGCCGGGCGTGCGGCCGAGGACTTCGATGCCTTCCGCTCCCGACTCGGCGTAGCGCACCTTCATCTTGTGCCGCTCGAGCAGCGACGTCAGCGCGTAGATGTTGCGCATGTCGTCGTCGACGACGAGCGCGGTCTTGCCGGCCAGCACCGGATCGGATTCGTGCAGCTGCTCCAGGATCTGCCGCTTGTTCGCCGGCAGGTTGGCCTCGACGCGATGCAGGAAGAGCGCGGTCTCATCCAGCAGCCGCTCCGGCGAGCGGACGTCCTTCACGATGATGGCCTCGGCGATCCGCTTCAGCTCCGACTCCTCCTTCCGCGTCAGCTCGCGGCCGGTGTAGACGACGATCGGGATGTCGTGAATCTCGAGCTCGTTCTTCATCCGGTCGATGAACTCGAAGCCGCTCATGTCGGGCAGCCCGAGGTCGAGGACCATGCAGTCGAAGCGGCGGGTGCGGAGCGCGTCGAGCGCTTCCTGGCCCGAGCCGACCGCCGTGATCTCGACGTCCGCCTCGCCGATCAGCTCCACGATCGCGCCGCGCTGCGACTCGTTGTCCTCCACCACCAGCAGCGATTTGTTCGGACGCTCCACGAAGCCTTTGATCTTCGCGAACGCGTCGTCGAGCGCGTCCTTCGTCACCGGCTTCTCGAGGTGCGCGAACGCGCCGAGGCGCATGCCGCGGCTCGACTCTTCGTCGGCGGAGATGATGTGCACCGGAATGTGCCGCGTCACCTTCTCGTGCTTCAGGCGATCGAGCACCGTCCACCCTTCCATGTCGGGGAGCGCGATGTCGAGCGTGATGGCGTCGGGAGCGAAGCGCTTCGCCAGATTCAGTCCGCTCTCGCCGCGCGTGGCGACGAGGCCCTTGAAGCCTTTATCGTGCGCCATCTCCAGCATGATCTTCGCGAAGTTGACGTCGTCTTCGATGATCAGCACGGTGCGGTCGCCCTTCTCGATCGTGTCGCGATCGTCGGGGACGAGCTCCTCGTGCGGCACAGACACTCCTGTCTGTGCTTCTGGTGGCTCGGTAACCGGCGGCGGGGGCACAGACAGGAGTGTCTGTGCTACACCTTCTTTGCGCAGCGGCGCGACGTAGCTCGCGGGCACGAAGAGCGTGAACGTCGAGCCGATGCCCGGCTCGCTCTCCACCCTGATCTCGCCGCCGAGGAGCCGCGCGATCTCGCGGCTGATGGAGAGGCCGAGGCCGGTGCCGCCGTATTTGCGTGTCGTCGACGCGTCGGCCTGCTGGAACGCCTCGAAGATGATCTTCTGCTTCTCCTCGGCGATGCCGACCCCGGTGTCGCTGACGTTGAACGCGATCACCGACGGAGCGCGATCGAGCGTCTCGTGGCCGTGCGTCCAGCCCGACGCTACCGTCTCGACCTTCAGCGTCACGCCTCCCGTCTCCGTGAACTTGAAGGCGTTGCCGAGGAGGTTCTTCAGGATCTGCTGCAGCCGCATCGGATCGGTGTGCAGCGCCTTCGGCAGACCCGGCGTGAGGTCGATGTCGAACTGCAGGTTCTTGTCCTGCGCCACCTGCCGGAAGTTGCGCTCCATCAGGTCGCGCAACTCGTCGAACGAGAGGTCGCTCAGGTTCAGCGACATCATTCCCGACTCGATCTTCGACAGGTCGAGGATGTCGTTGATGAGCGTCAGCAGGTCGACGCCCGAGGCGTGGATGGTCTTGGCAAAATCGATCTGCTTGTCGTTGAGATTGCCGTCGGGATTGTCGGCCAGCAGCTTGGCCAGGATGAGCAGGGAGTTGAGCGGCGTGCGCAGCTCGTGCGACATGTTCGCCAGGAACTCGCTCTTGTACTTCGAGGTCAGCGAGAGTTGTCTCGCCTTCTCCTCCAGCTGCTGCTTCGCTTCCTCGACCTCGCTGTTCTTCCGCTCCACCTCCGCGTTCTGCGCCTGCAGGAGCCGCGCTTTTTCTTCCAGCTCCTCGTTCGACTGCTGCAGCTCTTCCTGCTGCTGCTTGAGCAATTCCTCGGAGGCCTGCAGCGATTTCGCCTGCTGCTCGAGCCGCTTGTTCGTCTCGGTCAGCTCTTCCTGCTGCGCCTGCAGCTCCTCGGCGAGCGACTGCGATTGCGCCAGCAGCTCCTCCGTCCGCATGTTCGCCTGGATCGTGTTCAGCACCACGCCGATCGATTCGGTGAGCTGATCGAGCAGCGACTGATAGGTCTCGGTGAACGGCGTGAACGACGCCAGCTCCATCACCGCCAGCACCTGGCCTTCGAAGACGATCGGCAGGACGATGATCTGCAGCGGCTTCGCCTCGCCGAGGCCGGAGTTGATGTGGATGTAGTCGTCGGGTGCGTTCGTCAGCAGGATGCGCTGCTTCTCCACGGCCGCCTGTCCCACGATCCCTTCACCGAAGTGGAACTCGCGGTTGAGATTCTTTCGCTCGCGGAACGCGTACGTCGACGCCAGGCGGAGCATCGGCGTCTCGTTCGACGTGTCGTTGATGTAGAAGACGCCGTGCTTCGCGCCGACCACCGGCGCCAGCTCGCTGAGGATCATCTGCGAGACGGTGTTGAGGTTCTTCTGCCCCTGCATCATCCGCGTGAACTTGGCGAGGTTCGTCTTCAGCCAGTCCTGCTCCGCGTTGCGCGACGTCGTCTCGCGCAGGTTGCGGATCATCTCGTTGATGTTGCCCTTGAGCGCGGCGAGCTCGCCCTCGGCCTGCACGGTGATGTTCCGCGTCAGGTCGCCCTTCGTCACCGCGGTGGCGACGTCGGCGATGGCGCGCACCTGCGTGGTGAGGTTCGCGGCGAGCTGGTTGACGTTGTCGGTCAGATCGCGCCACGTGCCCGACGCGCCGGGCACGTTCGCCTGGCCGCCGAGCTTCCCTTCCACGCCGACCTCGCGCGCCACCGTGGTGACCTGATCGGCAAACGTCGCCAGCGTGTCGATCATCTCGTTGATCGTGTCGCCGAGCTCCGCGATCTCGCCTCGCGCTTCGACCGTCAGCTTCTGTTTCATGTTGCCGCGGGCGATGGCGGTGACGACCTTGGCGA
>Ga0105245_10006004_pt1 | contig 10675 bp, 6 predicted proteins | sample KBSM54metaG_FD_81523 | JGI IMG/M metagenome (GOLD analysis project Ga0105245, IMG submission 81523) | Miscanthus rhizosphere microbial communities from Kellogg Biological Station, Michigan, USA - KBS M5-4 metaG | ecosystem: Host-associated > Plants > Roots > Rhizosphere > Soil | place: Michigan...
GACATATGGGCCTGCGCGTCGCGATGGGGCATGTCCGAAAGTGGACAAGAGCCCGCGTGTCGCGATGGGGCATGTCCGAAAGTGGACATGGGTACGCGCGTCGCGATGGGGCATATCCAACTCCCTCAATACCGCACCATCGTTACTTTTCTCGGCTTCGCACGTCGCCGAGTCGCAGGCCGACGGGCAAGTCTTCGCCGAACCAGGCTACTTGTTCGGCGTCGGCGACGGGCACGAAGTCTTTCACCGAGGCGATCCAGTCTTCGGGTGAGCCCAGCGCTTCGAGTCGTTTGACGACTTCGGCACGCAGGGCGGGCGAGACATCACGCGCGCGGTCCTCCGTGACGCGTGCCAGCTGCACCGCGGTGGCCGCGGCCGTGGGTAGCTCGTGCCAGCGTTCGCGTAGCAAATGATCGAGCCACGTGGACACGACATGCGGTGACACCACGTGATGCGCGCTCGCGTAGCCGGGGACACGCGCACCCACACGACCAATCGCGGCCCACCATCGCGGATCGCGGTCGCGCCAAGTCCGATCGAGGAGCCAATTGCCGAGAGCCGCGCGTCGCTCGGCGGGCACGCGTTCGAGCGACGCTCCGAGCTCGAGCATTTCGAAGGGCCCTTCGGCTGATTTGAAACTCTTGGTGCGTTTGAGCTTGAGCTCGGCAGGCGCCCAAAAGGGCTCCAGTAAGCCGAGCACGCGCGCTTGGGTTTCTTCGCGCAAGCCCGCCGTCACGCGGCGCCAAGCAATCCAAAACTGTTGCCAGGTGCGCGCACTGGCGCCACCAGTGACGCCCGCTTCGAACAGCGGCACGAGCTGCGCGACGCGTTGGTCGTCGCTCGGCGACCCAAACCCGGGGCGCAAGCAATAGCCGCCCAGCATCCAAAACACGCGTTCGTGATCTTCGGACCGACGACGCATCGCGCGGCCGCTCGCCATCACGTCGAACAGGGCGCGATTGGTCTCGAGCGTCCAGCTGCGGCGTTCGCCGAGTAGTCGCTCGAGCTCGCGGGGCAGATCCTTGCTTTCGCGCTCTTTGACGTCCGAGCGGACTTCGCCAAACACGCGCCGCACGGCTTCGAGGGCCGCTTCGAGTCGCTGAGGAGCGGCGCTCGGTGGCGGCAACGAAGGCTTGCGCTCCGGGCTTTCCGCGGCGCGTAAATCGAAAGCGAGCCGAAAACGCCGCGCTTTTTGCCCTTCCGGCGGGTGGAGCTCGAGGCTCGCGAGTTCCACGGTGCCCGTCGCCGTGAGCTCGCCCACGAGCGCGACTTCCAGTTCCCCGCGCTCGCCCCCCTCATCGGCGCCGAACCGCGTGGTGACCGGGGGTAGCGCGCTGAAGCTCGCATCGATGGGCACGATCTCGCCCGCTTGGTGCACGGTGGCTTGATCGGAAGTGTACAAGTCGAGCCGCACCGGTTCACCGACGCGAAGCCACAGCCCGCCGCTGCGCGCCGTGTGTTGCTCCCCTTCGCGCGCGCCCTTCGGCACCACGCACAGCGCCCGCTGCGCCGAACGCTCGTCGATTGCCACGTAGAACCCACGCGGCGTGCCGCCCCCGATACGCAGGCCCTGCCCGGCAAGCGATCGCCCATAGGCGACCGCTCCCTGCGCGACCGACAAATCCGGATCCGGGTACGGGAGCACGCAAAGCTCGCGGCCGCTCCACCCCTCGACCACCTCACGCAAGCGTTGCGCCGCGTTTTCGGCGTGAAACAAGCCACCGTTCAAGAGCAGCGCATCGACCTCCGCGTGGCCGTGGCGCTCCAAAAACGCGACCACGTGCCTCGAGATCGCGGCATCGCGCTCGTAGGGTAAGCCGAACGCGACCAAGCCGCTGCGCGTCTTCGGCGTGGCCTCGCCGCGCGCGATCAGCGGCAAAAACCCCTGAAATACCAGCTCTTCCACCTCGGCGCGCGACAGCTCGGTGGAAAGCGTGCCGCCCACCAGCGCCGAGCCCAGTGCGGCCAAGCGGATGGGTGCCGTGTCAGGCGCGTCTCGCCCGAGCAAGCGCTCTTTGGCCGCACGGCAGGCAAGCAGTAGCCGATTGAAGCGAAGGGGATCGAGCCGTTCGGCTTCCGCGCCCAGCGCACCCGAAGAGAGCAGCTTGCGCTCACACAGGTGCGCGAGCGATAGGTCGATGTTGTCGCCTCCGAGCAGCAAGTGTCGACCGACGGCGATGCGCTCGAGTTCGAGTTCTCCCGCGACGCGACGCACTTCGATCAAGGTCAGATCAGTGGTGCCGCCACCGACATCGCACACGAGCACGATGGCGCGCGATCGTTCCGGAGTGAGGAGCGCTTCGACGGCCTGACGGCGATCGCTCGCGATCAAATCGTAGAAGGCCGCCTGCGGTTCTTCGAGCAGCCGAACGCGCAGCCCGGCTTGCTCTGCGGCTTCCACGGTGAGCTCGCGCGCGACTTCGTCGAACGACGCGGGAACGGTGAGCACCACCGTTTGCTCGGCGAGCGGCTCATCGGGGAATGCCTCGCGCCACGCTTCCCGCACGTGAACCAGCACCCGGCGACTCGCCTCGACTGGCGAAATTTTCGCAATTTCCGCCGCTTCAGCAGCCCACGGCAGAATCGCAGCGCGCCGATCGACCCCCGCGTGGCAGAGCCAGCTCTTCGCCGACGACACGAAACGCTCGGGCACTTCCTGGCCCCGGCGACGCGCATACTGCCCCACTAGCCAAGGCAGCTCCTGCCACGGATCAGCGACGTTCTCGCCGGCGCTGGGCGCGTACAGGCACGAGGGCAAGAGGCGCAGCGCTTCCAGTTCGCTGGCACCGACGAGTTGCGGCAACGGCAATAACCGTGTCGGTGAGCTGCCGCCCTCATCGAATGCGACGACGGTGTGCGTCGTGCCCAGATCGATGCCCACATGGCGTTTGAGCGGCGCGCTCATTGTCAGCCTCCCGCGCCGGCTCCGTGGCGCACGCTGAGCTCCACCTGCCAGCGCTCGTCGGGCACGAGGGGCGTCAGGGCAAGGGCCTCGAGTTTGAGCGTCCCGATCGCCGTCACCGACGCCTGCAGCTGGACCGGCACCACTTCGCCGACGCTGCGCCCCGCCGGCGGCAACGTGAGCTCGATCGGCGGCAATTCGGCAAGCTCCCCCGGCCGCCAATGTTCCAGCACATTTCCCGCGGGATCGTTGCGCCGCGTGGTGGAGCTGAAGAACCGAAACAGCACCGGCTCACCCACCACGACCGAGAGCTCTTGTGGCGGGAGCGCGGCGTGCGAGCCCTCCTCCATACCGAACGGGGCAACGCACAGCGCGAGGATCGGCGGCTCGAAGCCCGGCAACGCGGGCATCGGGCTCTCGATGCCGACGTAATACGCGTGCGCCGTCCCGCCGCGAATGCGCAAACCGCGACCGTGTCGGACCAAGCCGTAGTAGGCCGCGCCGCGCGCCACGGCCAAATCCAAATCTTCACCCGGCAAAACGCGCACGGGCGCTGCGCCCGCTTCCGCGAGCCACGCGTTGAGTGTCTCCAGCAGTCGGGTGCGGAGCAACGGCGATTTCAAGACGCCACCGTTGAACAGCACTGCCGTCGGCTGGGCACTGCTCTCGCCCGACTTTGCACTGTGCGCAGCGAGAAACGCGGCCAAATGCTTGGTGATCGCCGGATCGCTCGCGTACGGCAGACCCGCTTGGGTGAGGCCTGCACGCGGCCGCACTTTGGGTCGTTCGCTCGCTGCCACCTGCGGAAAAAAGCCCTCGAGCAGGTATTGTTCGACTTGACCGCGCCGGAGCTCGCCGCGCAGAGCGCCCCCCAACAATTGGGAGCCGCGGCTCGGGAGCACCACCGCTACTTGGTCGAGTTCGCTGTTACCGAGCAGCTTCTCTTTGGCGCTCCGACAAGCATGGCCGAGCGCACTCACCTGAAAGCGGTCGAGCTCTTTGCCCTGCAGAGTCAGCTCCTGCGCCACGACGTGCGCGAGCGCGAGATCCATGTTGTCACCGCCGAGCAGAATATGATCGCCGACGGCCACCCGGTGAAGCTCGAGCGAGCCGTCCGCCTCCCGCGCGTCGATCAACGAGAAATCGGTGGTGCCGCCACCGATGTCGACCACGAGCACTCGGTCGCCGGCGCGCAAATGTTCACGCCACCCATCACCGTTGCTCTCGATCCACGCGTAGAGCGCTGCCTGCGGCTCTTCCAACAAGGTAACGTTTTCGAAACCGGCGGCCATTGCGGCTTCGACCGTCAAATCGCGTGCGCCTGCGTCGAAAGAAGCGGGCACGGTCAAAATCACCTCTTGTTCGGCTAAATCGCCGTCAGCCGGGCGGGCAGCGCGAAACGCCTCGTTCAGGTGATCGAGATACCGAAACGAAGCTTCGACCGGCGAGATCTTCTCCACGTCCGCCGGAGCATTCAGCGGCAGTGATCCCAAACGGCGATCGACGCCGCCATACGAAAGCCAGCTCTTCGCGCTAGCGATGACCCGCTGCGGCACCTCCGCGCCGCGCGAGCGCGCGTATTCGCCCACCGCGAAGCGACGTGAATCATCCCAAGGTAAAGCCAGGGCCGCTTCACTCTCGTGAGCGAAGTACACGAAGCTCGGCAGCAACTCGCGGGTGGCAGTGGCACCCGCTGCTACCAATTGCTCGATCCCGACCACGGTGACGACCGCGCCCTCGCCCTCGAGCGGCGCGCAAGCCAGCGCCGAGTGCGTCGTGCCGAGGTCGATACCAATCGCAAAACGGGCGCTCACGACAGCTCCAATTCGGCCGGGGCCACGACGGTGAGATCCGGAGAGCCGACGACCGTAGGCAATTTGAGCGCTTCCACGCGCCAGCCCCGATGTCGCAAAACGCCGCGGAAGGGCGCCGCACCCGCCACGTTACCGACCAACTTCACGTCGTCCGCCGCCCGTTCGAGCGTCACACGCGCCCCCTCCGCTTCATCGCGCACGCTCCGCACGCGAGCATGACTGCGGAGCGCGCGCTGGCAGCCCTCGTGAACCACGCGCGCCGCCGCTCCGACGTCCGCGTCACTGAAGGAAGTGATGTCTTGCTGCACGAAGTCGACGAAGCGACCTTCACGCTGCAAGAGCGACAACAGCTGCAGGCCGCCGTTCGTCGTCTGCTCCGAGCCGACCGGCGAGGCAGGCACGACTGATCTTTCTAGCGCGACGGGCGCGGGCAACGCGTCCGCATCACCGCCAGCCTCGAGCAACGCGTGCGCGCGCGAAGCGAGCCGGCCATCGAACAAAACACGCAAGCCAAACAGCCAAGAGAACCAGAGCCGCTGGAGTAGCGGCATGTTCGAAACGGTCATCGCGGCGCAGTCTACGATCGGCGGGCCGCTCCACAACGGGCCCCGCAGAGTCCGCGTGAAACCAGCGCAAATCACGCCTGATTCGGCGTTCGACCAGGCTCATCCTCGACGCTGACCCGCGCACCGTCGCTTGGCAAGAAAGCGCCATTGCACTTCCGCGGAACCCGAAAACAGGTGACCAGAGTGCAATGTTCACCCTCGAGGGTGCGGCAGATTTGCGCAAATTCGCGCCAATTTTGTGACGCTGCCGCTGTGCACGTTTCGTATAGAACGCATGTCCGTTATCGGTACGGTGGTTTCCGGCGCGTTTCACTTGTCAGCGCACGAGTCCGCGCTCGTTGGAAGTTCGCTGCCACCGCGCTTCAATTGTCCGAGCTCAGTGTGGAATCAGCTCGCGAAATCACAGTGCGCGAGGAAAGATCGCATCAACGCGGTCACGCAAACTCCGTATTACATCGAGCTACGATGCTTGACTACGTCGACGCAGAACTGCAAGTGTTGCTTCACCGACATGCTCGCACTCACGCTGATTGAGTGCACGAAGACTCTGGTCGGTGTGAGTAGCCCCCCACTGCTCACGGCACGTCACTCGTAACCAGCGCGACTCGATGTAGGACTCGACTGCCGTCGGAATCCGTTCCGGCGCGGGCTGCATCATTCAGCAACGCAACTCCGCGTTTGCACCGATAGACAACAGAACTTCGGGTTTACGCCCGCGGTGCGAACGTGCGCTCCGATCGCTCGGGGTGCGCGGGTGTCTTTGGCGTCGTTGGTCGTTTTTAGAACCTTGAACAGGAGCCCCTTCCCCATGCACAAAACACTAGAAAACGTCGCAAAACTCGGTGTCCTCGGCCTCGGCGCCTTGGCGCAAGCGGCTTGTGGCGGCGCGCCCAGCGGCGGCGAAGCAAACCAAGGCGAGTCCGCGGCACTCTCGGCTTGCGGCGCTCAATACACGGTCAAGACTTATAGCGCGGGCGATACGGTTCAGAATCACGGCACCAACTATCAATGTAAGCCTTATCCGTTTTCGGGTTGGTGTGGCATGGGTGGCGCGTACGAGCCGGGGGTAGGCTTTGCGTGGCAAGATGCGTGGACGTCGCTCGGTGCGTGCGGTGGTGGGACGACGGGTGGTGGGACGACGGGCGGTGGCACGACAGGTGGCGGTACGACGGGCGGCGGCACGACGAGCGGCGGAGGCAGCTGTACCGCGTGGGCCGCTGGCACCAACTACACGACGGGCGCTGTCGTCTCCTACAAGGGCAGCAACTACATCGCGACGCACGACAACCCTGGCTACGATCCGACGATCAGCACCTGGTTCTGGTCGCCTGATTCCGGCGCATCGTGCGGCGGTGGCACGACGGGCGGCAACACGGGCGGCAACAGCTGCGCCGCATGGGCTGCCGGCACGAACTACGTCACCGGCAACAAGGTGACGTACAACGGCAACGGTTACATCGCGACACACGACAACCCCGGCTACGATCCGACGATCAGCACCTGGTTCTGGTCGCCTGATTCGAGCTGCGGCGGCGGCGGCGGGACGACCGGCGGCACGACCGGCGGCACGACCGGCGGGACCACGGGCACCGGCAAAGAAGCCGCGAAAAATGTGCCTGCTGAGTACTTGCCGTGGCTGCAGAAGGCCTCGGAGACGTGCGGCATGTTGGATGTGCCGCATTTGGCCGCGCAGATCGATCAAGAGTCGCGCTGGGATCCGAACGCGGTGTCGTGGATCGGCGCCAAGGGCTTGACCCAGTTCATCGACAGCACCTGGGCGGCGTACGGCGGTGATGCGAACGGCAACGGCGTGAACAGCCCGTTCGATCCGCCGGACGCGATCATGGCGCAAGGCCGCTACATGTGTGATCTGGTCAGGCAAATGGGCGGCAACCCGAGCTGGACGACGCTGCTTTGGGCGTACAACGCCGGCCCGATCGCCACGGCCAACGCCGGCGGCGCGGCCCCCACCGCAGAGGCGGCGCAATATGCCGACCTGATTCTCAATCAGCTGCTAGGTAAGTACCTTCCCTGAACCCCACCTGAAGGAGCGGCCGCCGCAACGATCAGCATGAAGAGACCCAGCGGATTTTCGATGCTGCTTGCGGCGGCCTGGCTCGCCGCCTGCTCCAAACAACAAAGTCACCGTCCCGATGATCCCGGATCTGGCGGAATGACTGGCGGCTCGGGCGCAGGCGGAGCCGCCACCGTCGTCGACACGACCGCGGTGAGTGGCTCGCGCTTGCGCGCGCAATACCTCACCACCACTGACGGCACGCGCCAGTTTCAAGGCTGGTTCGACCAAAGCCTCAAGTTTTCCTGCCATTTTTCGGCCGCAGAAGACGGTCAGACGCGCTGTCTACCGGACGCGGCCACACCGCTCGCAGGTGCATTCTCGGATGCCAACTGCATGCAACCGCTGGTGCAAGCGGACGTCAGCTGCAGCGATACGCCGGCCTTCGCCTCGAAGAGCAGCTCGGGCGACTGCGGGCCGACCGCACAGATCTTCGCCGTCGGTGCAGCTCAGACCCCGACGCAAATCTACTACGCTTCGGGCACCAGCTGCGTGCCAGGCAGCCCGCCCGCGAACCAGAAATTTTACGCGCTCGGCGCAAAAATCGATCCGAGCATGTTCATCGCGGGTGCCAGCGCGGGTGTGCCATCCGGCCATCGCCTCGATCCGGTCTACACGCTGGGCAGTGACGGTTCGAAGCAGCGCACGGGTTGGTTCGACACGGTACAAAAGAGCGCATGCACGATCGGCATCGCCGCGGACCAAAAATCGCGCTGCTTGCCGACGCCGTCGGCCATCGTGCTCGATACCTTCAGCGACGCAGGCTGCACGCAGCCGCTCGCCGAGTCCGTCGCCAACGCGAAGTGTGACACCGCCGGCGCGCCGAGCCTCGCGTTCAAGATCGATACCAGCGCTTGCCCAGCCGCCAAACACCTGTACGCCGTGACCGCGCCCTTTCAGGGCACACAGGTGTATGCGAAACAAGCCGGAGCGTGCACGGCGACGCCCGTCGGCAGCACCACTTTCTACCAAGTCACCGAGGTGAATCCGCCTGAATTTGACCTATTTCTGGATACCCAACCGGGCAGCGGCCGGCTGCACGCGGAGGCCCTGCTGGATGCCGATGGCGCAACTGAATTCGAAAGCAGGCTTTTCGATACCCAGCGCGGCGAGAGTTGCTCGTTCACGAAAGCCGCCGACGGCCAAACGCGCTGCCTACCCGACGGCGCGGGCGTGCTCTTCAACGACGCGCAGTGCATGCAGTCGATTGCAGTGGCAACCCCTTCGTGCGGCTCGAGCGCGCCTGACTACGCGCGGCTCAGCCAAGGCGGCAGCTGCGGCAGCGGCGTGAGCATTCACGCCCTGGGCGATAAAACCAGCGCGACGGCGCTGTACAGCCCTGGCTCCGACGGCAAGTGCGCGTCGACGGCCGCCCCCTCGGCCACGCTTTACGGTGTGGGCGCCGAGGTGGCCGCGAGCGAATTCGTTGCAGCGACGATCAGCACCGAATAGCATCCGCCGCGGTAGCCCCATGAACATCGCCTCATTGCTCGAGCGCATGACCTTGCGCGAAAAGGTTGGTCAGGTTTTCTTGTTGGCCTTCGCCGGGCAACACACGGCTGACGCGCAGAAGCTGATGGAAGAACGCGGAGTGGGCGCGGCCTACCTGAGCAACGATAACCTGCCCGATCCGCGTGCTGCGCTGGAGCTGACGCGCACCCTGCAGGGTTACGCGGCCAAAACACGCCTACAAATTCCGCTCCTACTGGGCGTCGATCAAGAAGGGGCCTGGGCCGTGATGACGCCAGAGAGTGCCCCCGGCCCGGGAAATATGGCGCTCGGTGCCGCGCGGGATCCCGCCATCACGTACGAGATGTACGGAGTCATCGCGCGTGAACTGCGCGCGGTCGGCTTGAACACCCTCTTCGCCCCGTGTGCCGATTGCAATTCCAATCCCGAGAACTCGATCATCGGCATGCGCTCGTTCGGCGAAGATCCGGCGCTCGTCGGCGCGCTCGTGGCCGCAGCGGTACGCGGAACGCAGGACGCCGGCGTGGTCGCCACAGCCAAGCATTTTCCCGGTCACGGTGACACCACACTCGATAGCCATCGCGGCTTGCCCACCGTGAGCCGCTCGCGGGAGCTATTGAACCAAGTCGATCTGGCTCCGTTTGCGCGCGCCGTGGAGGCCAACGTCGGCCTGATGATGACCGCGCACATTCAATTCAGCGCGCTCGACTCCGCCGAGCCGGCCACGCTTTCCGCGCCGATCCTGCAAGATTTGCTGCGAAAAGAGCTAGGTTTTCCCGGAGTCATCCTGTCTGACAGCATGAACATGGGCGCGATGCGCAAGCACTACGCGCCAGAGCGCGCGGTCGTGGCCGCACTCGCGGCAGGCGTCGATCTGATCATGCTGGCCGAGGAACACTACGACCATGAACCCGAGCGCTACGTCGAACGACAAATCGCCCTGCTGGATGCGGTGGAACGCGCCGTGCAGGACGGCACACTGAGTGAAGCGCGCGTCACCGACGCCGCACGCCGCGTGCTCGAGCTCAAAGCCCGCTTCCGCTTGTTCGATCGCAAAGAACCGGAAGCAGCGGCCCTCGCTGAAGTCGGGCAACCCGCGCATCGGGACATCGAGCTCGCCGCCGCTCGCGCCGCGGTGGCCGTACTCCGTGACACGTTCCAAGCGCTGCCCGTTTCACCCGAAAAACGCCTGGTGTTGGTCAACACCACGACACGCCCGAGCTACGCCATCTTGGCGGGCGCCCGCGGCATCGGCCCCAACCAAAAAACGCCCGCCTTCGATTCGTTCGCGGCCGCCGTCCGACACCACCGTCCCGAGACGCGCGTCGTGGAAGCCGAAAGCGTGCTGGATGGCAGCGCCAGCCACGCGTGGTCGCACGAAGAAGTGGTGGTCGCCGTCACGGAAAACTACCCGCTACCCGGCATGGATTTCGACCAATCGAGCCAAGCCAAGGTCGTGGCGCGGTTGCTCGCCGAAGTGCCCGATCGCCTGATCGTGGTCGGCCTGCGCGATCCCTACGAGTTGCCACGCCTCGGCGCGATCCCCGCCTACTTGTGCGCGTTCAGCTTCCGCGAATGCGCCGCCATCGCCGCCGCCGACGCGCTGCTAGGCAAAATCACCACCCAAGGCATATCTCCAGTCAGCACCGGCTAGCCGCTCGCCAAACCCAACCAGCGCGTCGGCGAAAAGGCTCTACGCGGCGCAAGAGAGCTTGTCGGATTTCCGACAAGGGTCCACGCGGCGCAAGAGAGCTTGTCGGATTTCCCTCAAGATTCTACACATCACCTTCGTCGAACCCGTTGGGGCAGTGAGAGATGGTGCGGTATTGAGGGAGTTGGATATGCCCCA
>Ga0105245_10006005_pt1 | contig 10674 bp, 9 predicted proteins | sample KBSM54metaG_FD_81523 | JGI IMG/M metagenome (GOLD analysis project Ga0105245, IMG submission 81523) | Miscanthus rhizosphere microbial communities from Kellogg Biological Station, Michigan, USA - KBS M5-4 metaG | ecosystem: Host-associated > Plants > Roots > Rhizosphere > Soil | place: Michigan...
ATCTATGACATTCTGCTGAAGCAAGGCCGCAAAGGCGAGTACTGGTTGCCGGAAGATATCGATGCGAAGGTCATCCTCGATATCGGCGCCAATATCGGAATTGCAACCAACTATCTGTCGAAGCGCTTTCCACAAGCCCAAATATTCTCGTTCGAGCCGGTGCCAAGCAATTTCGCTGTTCTCGGCATGAACGTTAAATCCCTCGGTAACGTCCATCCTGTCAACAAGGCTCTGGGCGCGAAGGACGGCTCCTTCGAAATGTTTTATTCGGATACGAAAGTAAATCTCGGCGGCTATTCTTTCCACGACGCCGGCAGTGATACCGGCCAGCGGTTGCGCGTCGAGGTTCGCGACGCGGGATCCATGATGCGGGAACTCGGTATCAAATCCGCGGACGTCATCAAGATCGATACCGAAGGCTCGGAGTACGACATATTGACAAGCCTTGGGCGCGACTTTCTCGGCAACGTGAAATGGATCTATGGAGAACTGCATGGGAACCGCGACTTTGAACTTCTGGCTTTTCTGAGCGAGCAGTTTGACATCGGCGTCAGAAAAACCATGGATAAACGCCTGTTCATGTTCCAGGCTCGAAACAAGACCACGGTGTAAAAGACAATCCCGCGGACCTTTCGCGGCCGCGTGGTGTTGAGAAAAACGTCTTCAGTCGAATTCGCTCGAAAACTCTGGTCGTGAAAATCCTGGTTATTCGCCGCGATAATATCGGCGATCTGATCCTTACTACCCCGCTGATCCATGCGCTTCGAGGGCGTTTTCCGCAAGCGTGGATTGGTGCCCTGGTAAACAGCTACAACGCCAGGGTGCTCGAGGCAAACCCGGACCTCGACGAGGTCCTTGTATATACAAAGGCCAAACACCGCGGTTCGGCGAGCGCATTGTCGGCGTATTGGTCCACTCTCAGTCTCATCCTGAAGCTCAGAAAGCTGCGTGTGGACTACGCGATCCTCGCGTCGCCGGCCGCCTCATCCAAGGCGCAGATGTTCGCCCGCCGTATTAATGCACGCACGATCGTCGGCTTCGGCGATTGCGCAACTCCGGAATTCGCCCTGAAGGCGAATCCTTCGGGTACGCTGCACGAGGTGGAAGAGGTATTTCGCATCGCGCCATTCTTCGATATCCACAGCACGCCACCGAACACCGCCGTGTTCGTCGATGCGCGCGACTTGACGGCGGCCCGCGATCTGATCATGACAGGGTTGCCGGCGAAGAAAATCCTGATCGGCGTGCACATCAGTGCACGAAAACCACAACAACGTTGGCCCGCCGAGAGATTTATTGAGTTCCTGCGTCAGTTGCACGAACGGCAGCCGGATCTGGCATTCGTCCTGTTTTGGTCGCCGGGCGAGTCGGATAACCCAACGCACCCGGGTGATGATGCCAAAGCGCATCTGATCTTGAATCTGCTCGGGACATTCCCAATCGTCCCGTTTCCGACCGATACGCTGTCGAAGCTTTTTGCCGGGTTGGCTGCGTGCGATCAGGTCGTCTGCAGCGATGGGGGGGCAATGCATGTGGCAGCCGCTCTCGGCAAGCCGATCCTTTGTTTCTTCGGCAATTCCGAGGTAAGGCAGTGGCATCCCTGGGGCGTGCGCTACCAATTATTGCAACCCACATCGAAAGATGTCTCGGACATCTCCGTCGACCAGGCGCTCGAAAGATATGCGGCTCTGCAAGAAGGGAACCCGGTTCACACAAGCTAGCGTTATTGCCGAATTCCAGTCGATTCCGGACGGCGCGGCTACAATGGATAAGCGGCCCCTCATTGGTTGCGGGTTCCATTGATCCTGGGTCACTGCGGTGCAGTAAATCACGCAAACGAACGCGCGGCTATCGTCTATCCCGGAATTTATGCGCCATCTAACTGAGTTCTCGGCAATGGAGTGGCTGCAACTACTGCCGGTTCAGCATGCGCTCAAGCAGGTTCGCAATGACGCCTGGCTCGCGGTCTATAAAAAATTTCGTCCCCGGCAACTGAGCAGGTTTGTGGCGGAACACAAACATCTGGAAGGCAAGAGCATGGCTTTGGTTATCGCCTTCGAACAGCCCTGGGCTTTGAACTGGCTATTGGAAATGGCGAAGAAAAACCTTTCCGATACGACCGTTCTGGTCTTCGACAATTCGAGAAACCCTTCAAAACGCACGGAAATAGAACGGGTGTGCAAAAAAAACGGCGCTCCTTATTTCGCGTTGCCCGCGAATCCCACCAAGCACGTCAATCGATCGCATGGCATGGCAATGACCTGGGTCTACCACCACGTCGTGCGGGCGATCGAGCCTCGCATTTTCGGATTCATCGATCACGACCTTATCCCGGTCCGCAAAGTGAGCGTTGCGGATAAATTGACCGGTCAACCTGTTTACGGTTTGCTCAACGTCGGTAAATTTGGATTCTGGTTTCTCTGGGCCGGATACTGTTTTTTTGACTATGCGCACACCAAAGGCAAATCGATCAATTTCCTTTACGATTTCTCTCGTGATCTCGATACTGGCGGCCGAAACTGGCAAAGCCTGTACCGTTTGCTCGATCGGCGACAACTGCGAGACGCCACCACTGAGATTGTAAATATGAAAGTCCCGTCAATCGAGAATTCGCGACCGACGCAGTTCGTTGACACGAATTGGCTGCATATGGGAGGGATCAGTTATAGCCACATTTCTGTGGACAATGTCGAATTCTTCCGGGGTTTGCAGAAGACTTTCAATGAAGATGTGCATGGAACAAGCTGAATGCCGGCCATGGGCTGCCTCGTGAACTTGGCGACGCCGCTATCGCGCATGCTTATTGGCTTCGGCTTGATGCGTGATGGTCCGTTTGGGAAAAAACCGGGGAACAGGCCACGCGTGCGGGACAATGCCAACGCGAGGAGCGCGACGGACGATAAGTGCCTTACAAGTCACAAAAAGCGCACCTCAAATCGATGAGCACGCGAAGAATCCTCGATGCAATGAAGTTCTCACGCAACTTCGTCCTGCTGCTTGCTCCGGCGATCTACCTCTTCGTACTGCCTCTGGCGCACATGACCGCTGTGCGAGCCGTCGCTTTCAGCATTTCAGCCTTGTTGCTCCTGGCAACATGGCGTTGCTTTCCTGCACCGCCCGTTCCGCTAAAGCTACCGTTCGCCGTCTGGCTGGCCCTGGCTCTGTTGTCGTTGATTTGGGCTATCCGCCCTGGATACTCGATCGGCGAGATCAGGCTTGAGATTTTGCAGGGATTCCTGACTTTTCTCATTTTTTTCAAAGCAACCCGGAGCGACCGGGAACTTGATTTCTGGTTTTTGACGCTGGCGGCATCGGCTTTGCTCGTCGGCATATTTGCGTTCTCGCACTTCCTGCGAGGGTTGAATCCGTACAGCGTTGGCATGCACGGCGGAATGCTTTATTACGCCGGCTATCTCAATACGATTTTCCCCATGCTTGCGGCGATAGCCATTCTTCGCGCTGGCTGGCGCAGAATATTCGTGATCTGCCTGGTGGTATTTCTGCTCCTAACAGCGATCGGGTCAAAGAGCCGGGCCGTGTGGGTGGGTTTTCTTCTGGAACTGGGCATTTTCGGAATTCTCTATTTCAGAAACTTGGAAACTAAACACGCGGTGCGGAAAGCGGCGGTGGTGGTTGGTCTCGCCCTTGTTGTCCTGTTTTCCGCAGCATTCATCCACGTCGCGGGAGAGAGACTCAATTCGTCTGGCGGACCGATCGAGATCCTCTCTCAGGCGAGCAAGGCCGACCAGCGTCCCAAACTATGGTCTGACAGCATAGCCTTGATCAAAAACCGGCCGATGACCGGAGCAGGTTTTGGTCGCATGGTGCTTGGAAAAGAGCTGGTCGAACAGCAGGGAGATCCCAATCACACGCACGCCCACAACATCCTGCTCAACTATGCGCTGCAACTCGGAGTGCTTGGACCGTTCGTGCTTGCGTTCCTGTTTTATTCAATCGTCTGGGAACTGGGAAAACTGGTGAACTCCTCCGACCAGGACGTCCAGGTATTGGGGATAGCTGGGCTTTCGATTGTCGGCGGACTCTTCGGGCAGAGCATGGTTGAAGACATTTTTGTGCGGCACCTGGCATGGCTGTTTTGGGCCACGCTCGGAATGACTCTCGGGTACGCGATGAACAAATACCGGGTGGCCCCTGGCCCTCCGGACCCGCGAAGACCGATCAGAGTGCCTGAATCAGCCGTCTGAAATGCTCATGCGATGAAGACTGCGATCAGTAGGCGCCTTTGCGTGCCAGGACAACCCGCACCGTCTTTAATATGATGACGAGGTCGTACCAGAGCGACCAGTTGCGGACATACCAACTGTCGAGCGCCACGCGATCGTCGTAACTCATATCGTTTCGACCGCTGATCTGCCATAGCCCGGTCATGCCCGGAGGCGCTTCAAGATAGTAGCCGACCTGATCGCTGTAGCGTTCCAATTCTTCTTCGACGACTGGCCGCGGGCCAACAAGACTCATCTCCCCTTTCAAAACGTTCCAAAGCTGCGGCAACTCGTCAAGACTGGTTTCGCGCAAGAACGCGCCGATCGGCGTAATGCGTGGATCGGTTTTGAGCTTGAAATCCCGCTCCCATTCGGCCCGCGCCCGTGGATCGCTGGCCAGAAATCCCTCGAGCACCTGCGCTGCGTTCGGCACCATGGTGCGGAACTTCAGGCATCGGAAAGGCTTGCCGTGCTGGCCAATTCTTACATGGCTAAAAATTGCCCCGCCCCCGCTACGGCGAATCTGCCAGTAGAACAATCCGATCACGGGTGCGAGTAGAACGATCAACCCAGTCGACGTGACAAGGTCGAAGATACGCTTCACAATTCGCGGCCCCGTTCGCGCCAGATTGTTGCGTACCGTAAGCATTAATACTTCGTGACTGAAGAAGTGCGTTATTTCCATGCCATACAGGGGAAGACCCCTGAGCGGCGGAATAATGCTCATGTCGCTGTGACGTGCCGAAAGCCTTTGCAGGAGCGCCTGATGAGGAAGCAGGCTCTCTGCCTCCAGGGCCACCACAATGTGTGGCGATCCAAGTTTTTCCAGCGTGGCTTCGGGGTTGTCGTCAAGCTGAAAAATGGGAATTCGTTTTCCCTTTACCTCGAACATATCCTCCAGCGAATTCTCGTCTGACGGGGCCAGAAAAGCGATTATCTCGAGCCCCATCAACGGTTCACCCTCAAGTGCCGCGGCCGCCTCCCGAGCATTCCGGCCACCGCCGAGAATGACCGTGGGACGCTGCCAAAGACGCATTTTCAGGAGGACTCGTTTGATTGACACGCGCGCCAAGGGTACGAGGATCAACGCCAGAAGCCAGGCCGCGAGGAACCACGATCTGGAGAAATACCACTTGGCGAGATAGGCGAACACCGCGTCGATGACTGCAACAATGAAAAACACCTTGGCTACGTCGAGAACCTCATCGGAGAAGGGACGACGACGCGAATAGTGGCCCCGCAACCCCAGGGCCAACAGCGCCAGCAAGAACAATCCGGCGAAGAGGGCGAGGCGCTGTTCTCCAAGCGTCGACCACCATCCGAGGATGCCTTGGCGCCAGGTCTGGGCCTCTACGAGCCACAGCAGGCAAAATGAAAGGAGCCAGGCAAGGGTTAGTCCGACGCCGTCTCCCGCGACCAACCACCAGTTTATCTTGCGAGGAGAACCCTGCCGATATCCGGTTGCCCGCGTTGCTGCCGGAGATTCGACGGATGAGTCAAGCGGTACCATATCCTTGTGCACGCCGTATTTTAGCAGCCACTGCGCAGGCGGAGCCACGCTGCATCCCACCGTAACGACCTGGCTGCGAACCGTGCTGTCACTCTCCGGACGCGTGAATCCTCTCACTGCCGCGGTTGGACCAATAAGCACGAAACAAACTCAGCTGGCGCTTTACGGCGATCGGAAGCCTTGCTTCTTGCAAGCCCAGTCGAAAACCCACCCATTTGAGCATCATTCGCAAAATGGAGGACGGAATGAGAAACGGGTTGCGGCCAATGAGATATCTCATCTCCGCTCTGACTAGGCGAAGGCCCTCATTCTCGGCACCACCGAAATGCTCCCGGATCCAGGGCTCCCGTGCATGGAGAACGCCTGCGTCAAAATAGCGGCGAAACTCCTCCACCAGATTGTAATCATGCGAATGCAATACAGTCGCACCCGCGCTGTAGGCAACTTTCTTTCCCGCGAGCAGCATTTTCGCGGCCACGTAGGTGTCTTCACCCATGATCAAATGTGACGGAAACCCTCCCACTGCCAGTAAATCCCCGCGACGATAAGCCGCAAACGAATTCGACAGGAATACGGTCTTGATCCCCATTGCAGCTCGATCAGCGAGTGTAGTGACCCGACTTGCGTCGGGATAATTGAACAATCGCGCATGAGCTTCGATGGCCCCTGCTCCAAGGCGCGGCAATTGTCGACCGAAAGCCACGCCGACTTCTGGATCGTGAAAACACCTGCTGAGTCGAACGAGCGCATTTGGGTCGGCCAGAATCGCGTCCTGAGTCAGAAATACAATCAAATCTGCATCCGGAAACATGTCGACACCGAGCTGACGAGTTCCTCCGTGATTGAACTCCTGACGTTTTATGGAATGAATGAGTGCTCCGGCTTCTCTGAACGTTTCTACCGTGCCATCATCCGAGCCGGAGTCGATAACGAGAACCGCATCGGGGCGCAGTGACTGCGACGCGATCGCCGCCGTTTGAGTTGATGCGTACGCTCCCGCATTTAGCGTGGGAATACAAAGGACCGTCTTCACGACAATCTCGCGGAATGTGTGGTCACAGGATTGTCCGCCTTCTTGCCTTCGAAGGAGACACGGCGGTGACGAGAACAAATCGCGATATGCCCACGCGGCCCTATTTTTCAGCTATTGCTATGAGGTCTTCACCAAGCGCGGGTCGAAATCGGTGCGCCACCAATTCGCCAAGCTGTGCGATCCGACCTGCGAGACGAGCGCTCATTGACTGAGGAGCGATCATATCGAAACGACCAATGCGGCCAATGGATCGGCTGGCAAGATAGACACCATTCGCGTCACGCGGAGAGGTGAAAACCCGGATGCGCGAGAATCCGGCTTTTTCGAGCAAGCGCCGCAAAGTTGCCATGTTGAACAAATGGAGGTGGCGTGGCGGGTCGAGCGCAAGCCAATCGCTTCCAAAGACACGGTGACCGAGACTTGCGTTGTTCGGCGTAGCAACTGCCAGGCATCCGCCAGGGCGCAGAATGCGAACGCATTCCTCCAGCCATAGCGTTGGAGCATGGACATGCTCGATGGAATGGCACATCGTCACTGCATCAAATGATCCGTTGGCGAACCGTTGGGACGCCAGATCACCCAGGTGAACTTTGAGCCCTCTGCGGCGGGCTTGCTCCACTGCTCGCGAATCGAAATCGAGGCCTTCAGCCTGCCAGCCCCCTGCGTTCATGTTCTCGACCAGCCAGCCGCTGCCTGAGCCGATATCCAGAAGCCTGCCGCGCCTGGACGCGGGCAACCACATAACCGAAAGGTCGAGTTCCGAGCTCCGGCCCGGATAAATGTTTGGCAACAGGCCGAGCATTCGGTCGGAAAAAGGAAGGCTTGGGTAATACCCGTATCTGCGGGCCAGATAGCCTCGCTTTGCGCCGATCAGGATCGCGGAAAACCAGGCGGGTCGATTCTTCGCGTTTTCGCTGTGAGTATAGTAATTTTCATACGCCTTCCAGACTTCGGTCTCCAGCGGCATGGGATCGAGCCAAAGTAACCCGCAGCTCGTATTGGAGCAACGCTTGATATTCCATTCTCCGGGCGCCGAGAACAAACGGTCGCGCAGTCCGGCGTAGAGTACTTCGCCGGGCGCGCCGCAAACCACGCAAGTGGGGTTTGGTCTGGAGCCGATCGCGTTTTTCGAGTTCATCTATTGCCCAGGTTGTCCTTCAGCAGCCACGGATGCCGGAGTGCTTTGCGCTCTGCAGGGGAAAGCAGAACGAATCCGGCGAGCGACAGGAAGAGCAGGAGCACAGCGAAGAGCAACGGCCAGCGTACTGCGGCCGTCGTTGCCATCCAGCTCACCGGCAGCAGAACAATCAGCAGCCCCGCTGCCAGCGCCTGTGTTCTCCCGAATAGCGGCGGCCGCCCCGGAATTCGAGATCCAGCCAGCATGAAAAGCAAGACTGCATCCAGCGTGGAGCGCAACGCCCAGGCAAGGGCGGCGCCTGAAATGCCGGAAGTTCCGACGAGCCACATCAGCAACAGAAAGTAGAACGGTAACTCGGCAAGATGCAGTTTTGCGGTAAGGTCGGCCCGGCCCGCCGATTGCAGCAAGGTGTAGGGCACGTAAGCAAGCGAGTTCGCCAGGACGCCGGCAGCCAGAAATTGGACGACCTGGTAGCTGCGCTGCGCATAGTCCGCGCCGAGCCAAAGCCCGAGCCAGTCGGGCGCAAGCAACGTGAGCAACAGAACCAGAGGATAGGTCGCGAAAAAAACAAACTTCAGGCTCCAGCGGTAAACGTCCTTCGCGCGTGCAGATGATTCTTTCAGGTACGCAGACAGCGAAGGAAAGACGACTGCGGTAAGCGCCGCCGGGATCAGCCACAACCGGGTCACGACCTCGTATGGGGCGGTGTAGTAGGCGACGGCGGAGACAGTCAGCATCGCCCCAATCACGAACCGGTCGAAGTACACCATGAGCGGCCCAATGACATTGGAAACAGTCAACCAGGCGCCGAATCCGAGGAGGGATGCGACGCCCCGTTGCGTCGTACGTTGTGCTCTCGCCAGTCCGGAGTAAAGCTGCGCGCACGGAATCCAGTGCGCCCATGCCGCGATTACACGCAACACGGCGAGTACTACGGCAATCGGAACGAGCCCGGGCATGATCGCCTGAATGCCTGCGGGCGCCAGGAAAGTGAGCAAACCTATGGGAGCACGAATTGCGTTCACCCATCCGAATCGCTGCCTTGCTTCGAGTACGCCGCGCAGACCGGCGGTAATGGTAACGAACGGCAAGCAAACCGAAAGGATCCTGAGGACCAAAGTTGCTTCCGACTGCATGGCGTCCGAAATTCGAAGCACGGAGACACACAACCAGGGCGCCAGAAAGAACATCGCCGCGCCGGCTCCAACTCCCAGCAGTGCCATCAGAACAAGCGAGCGCCTGATCAGCCCTGGAAGCGCAGCCTCTGCCGGCGTGCCCGTATCTTCGGCCACCGCACGAGTCAGCGCCCGCCCCACCCCGAGATCGAACAAACTGAAATAGCCGACCAACACCCATGCAAGCGAAAGCAGCCCGAACCGCTCCGGCCCCAGACCACGTACGAGAAAGGGTATGGCGACCAGTGCCCCCGCAATCGGCGCGATATGACCGGCAAGATTGAGAATGGCATTGCGCCCAAGAACGCGAAGGCGCGGAACGTCAGTCATTCAACTCTCGACGAAATCGCGCAATCGATATCGGATCGCAGCCTCATCGTCGGCGGTGAATGAGCAGACCCAGGCCGCGCGCCATACTTTTCCGCAGGGACCACGCGTCGACGCGTCGCGCACGCTGGTTTGCGCCGCGCGCATCGAACATCGCAGGCAACCCCTTCAGGGCATCCAGCTTGGCGCGGAGCACAACTCTGAATCGCCCTTGTGTCGCGTGCTTCGCCACCCCAGCGAGATTGGCAATCAGGTGCAGTGGCAAATACAGCCAAAGCAGGACGGCCGGCATGCTTTTGAAAAACGTCCATACCATGTTGCGGTGTCCGTGATAGACGGAGAAATCGCTCTGCTTCCCCGTGATGGCCGATCCGACGTGGTGCACAACCGCCTCCGGGACGTACCAGCAGCGGTAGCCGCGGAGCCGCAACCGGAATGCAAGGTCGATATCTTCCAGGTAGCAGAAGAACCGCTCGTCGAATCCGCCGACCTCCTCCAGGATATCCCGGCGATACAGCGCCGCCGCCGCGCACGGTCCAAATATTTCGCCAGCTTCCATCGTAGCCTTGCTCGCGGTAACACCACGATCCCGGCGCCAGCACAAACCACTCACGTGGTAAACGTCCCCGGTGCCGTCCAGCTTCTCGGATGAGTTCGCGTCGCGCATCAGGCAGCCGAAGAAAACGTATTCCGGGCGTCCCTCGGAAGCCCTCATGAAATTCTCAAGCCACTTCGGCTCCGCAAACGCGTCGGGATTGAGCAGCGCCACCCAGGGACAGTCCTGCGCATGAACCAATCCCAGATTGTTGCCAGCCGCAAATCCGAGATTGCGGTCCGATCTCAGTACCGTAACATTGGAAAACTGCGACTCAATGTCGTCCGCCGAACCGTCCGAGCTGGCATTGTCCACCAAAATTGTGCGGAAATCACGAAAGGTCTGTCGCTCCAGCGCATTGAAGCATCGGGTCAGCATCGGGCCGGCATTGTAATTCACAATGATTACCGCGACCGCTGTCATTGTGACGATCGTCTCACCGTGGTGAAGATTCCGGTAACTGAACGCGGGACTTGCGCCGTCGGAGGCGCGCGATGGCAATTCCAAGTGGCACGATGACAACCCAGATAAACAGGGTGGCCAGAAGCATCATTTGGTCGGCGAGGGGCTCCGCTTCACCAACATCCTTGTCAGGCATATAACCCGAGGGAGTTGTAGAAATACGATTATAGGCATCAATCATGATTGCCTCCATCGTCGCATCCAGCTTGCC
>Ga0105245_10006010_pt1 | contig 10670 bp, 8 predicted proteins | sample KBSM54metaG_FD_81523 | JGI IMG/M metagenome (GOLD analysis project Ga0105245, IMG submission 81523) | Miscanthus rhizosphere microbial communities from Kellogg Biological Station, Michigan, USA - KBS M5-4 metaG | ecosystem: Host-associated > Plants > Roots > Rhizosphere > Soil | place: Michigan...
GTCCCCGGTATCTACCGCCTCACGGTTCCGCTGAACAAGCCCGGAGAGTATCTCTTCTTTATCCTCGGCAGCGGCGACGAGAAGAAAGGCCTGCTGGGCAAGGGTTACGATTTCGGCGTCGACAAGCCGGGCAAGACGCCTGCCGCCTCAAGCGTAGCTAAATGATCCGTCGTCGGCCACGCCCACTCGAATCTCGCTGATTTTTTGACCTTCTACCATGCTCTCGAGCAGCCTTCTGGACATTTCCGGGAGTAACGTATTCGTCAGAATATTGTCGACATTTCGCGCGCCGCTCTCGACTTCGGTACAACGGTCGGCGACCGCGTCCACCAGAGTGTCATCGTATAGCAAGTCCAGCTTGTGGTTCTCCTGAAGGCGCCGTTTGATCTTCCCTAGCTTAAGACTGATGATTCGCTTCAAGGCTTCATCGCGGATCGGATAGTACGGAATAATCACCATCCGTCCCAGGAATGCGGGTTTGAAAATTTTGTTCAGTGCAGGCTTTAGCTCCTCCACCAGTTCCGCTGCGTCCGGCAATGCTGCGGGATCGGCGCAGAGCTCCATCATGTGGTCGGTGCAGGCATTGCTGGTTAACAGAATGATCGTGTTCTTAAAGTCGATTTCACGTCCTTCACCGTCTTCCATAACGCCTTTGTCGAACACTTGATAGAACAGCTCCAGCACGTCGGGATGCGCCTTTTCGACTTCGTCGAGGAGAACCACCGAATAAGGCCGGCGGCGCACCGCCTCCGTCAATACACCGCCTTCACCGTAGCCCACATATCCCGGAGGCGAGCCCTTTAAAGAAGATACGGTGTGGGCCTCTTGGAACTCGGACATGTTGATGGTGATCAGGTTTCGCTCGCCGCCATACAACAGGTCCGATAACGCCAGTGCGGTTTCTGTTTTGCCGACGCCGCTGGGACCGACTAGTAAGAATACGCCGACCGGCTTGCCGGGATCGTCCAGGCTGGCTCGGGACGTGGCAATGCGTTGGCTAATATGTTGCAATCCGTGCGATTGCCCGATGACGCGGCGGCCCAGATGGGACTCCAGATCGAGTACCATGGCGATTTCATCCCGCACCATTTTCCCGACGGGGATCCCGGTCCAGCCCGAGATGACCTCGCCGACAATCTGACTGTCCACGCAAACCCGCATCAAGGGCTCTTCCCCTTGCAGGACATCCAGCTCACCATTGAGCCGGTTCAATTCGGTGCGTAGCGCAGCCACATCGATAGGCGGGTCAGCCGGGGTTTCGGCGGCTGCCGCAGCCTCCAATTGAGCCCGTAGCTCTCTAATTTTTTCGACCAGACCCTTGGTCTTTTCCCACCGTTCATTGAGTGCGTTGAGCTGACCCTCAGTCTTTTTCCGCTCCTCCGCGATTTGTTCAAGCCGCTCCCGATGATCCGATCCGGCTGCCGTCTCGCGGTTCAAAATCCGTTCTTGAACCGCCAGGTCATCTATCCGGCGGGTCACGTCCTCGATGGCGGGCGGAGTCGCGTTCTGCCCCAGAGACAGGCGCGCGCAGGCTGTGTCCAGCACGCTCACCGCTTTATCCGGCAATTGGCGGCCCGCTAAATACCGGTTCGAAAGGCGCACAGCGGCCGATACCGCTTCATCGAAGATGCGTACGTTGTGGTGTTTCTCGAGAAACGCCACAATCCCACGCAGCATTACAGAACATTGCGTTTCGCTGGGTTCTTCCACTTTGACCACTTGGAAGCGCCGGGCCAGCGCGGCGTCTTTCTCGAAATACTTCTTGTATTCGGACCAGGTCGTGGCGGCGATGGTTCGAAGCTCCCCGCGCGCTAACGCGGGCTTCAGAAGATTAGCAGCGTCGTTCTGCCCGGCTTGCCCGCCCGCTCCAATCATCGTGTGCGCTTCATCAATGAACAGGATGATTGGTGTGGGCGAGCTCTTGACCTCGTTAATTAAGCCTTTCAGGCGATTCTCGAATTCGCCCTTTACGCCGGCGCCTGCCTGGAGCAGCGCGAGATCCAAACTCCGCAAGGTCACGTTGCGCAGGGCCGGCGGGACGTCTCCGTTCGCGACGCGAATGGCGAATCCTTCGACCACCGCGGTCTTGCCTACGCCCGCCTCCCCGGTAAGGATCGGATTGTTCTGCCGGCGGCGCATCAGGATATCGATCAACTGGCGAATCTCGAAATCCCGGCCCAGGACGGGGTCGATCTTGCCCTGCTTGGCGTTTTCAGTGAGGTTGACCGTGAACTGATCCAGATTTGGGGTTTTGCCGGAGACCTTGGGAGCACCCCCTTGCGCGGCAGCCTCCTGACTTTCGACAGCCACTTCCTCTTCGCGGGAGGCATCGACGATGGAAGCAAATTCCTTGTGCAGAACACTGGCATCGATCTTGGGGAACTCGCGGCTCACGTCACGAACCAGGCGAGTTAACTCATCGTTTGAGAGCAAGGCCAGCACCGTGAATCCCGTTCGAACCTTGGTAGCGTCGAAGTCGATGGAGCCGATGGACCAAGCCTCGGTCAACATCTTGACCAGAGAAGGACTGAACGCTGGAGTTCGCGCGTTGCCCGATTTCAGCTTGTCCAAACTGCGAGTCAATTCAGCCGTTAACCGAGAGGTATCGATTTCAAAATGCCGCAGAATGCACGCCAGGTCGTTATCCGCGGTATCCAACGCCTTAAGAAGGAAGTGTTCAATTTCGATGTCATAGTGCGTTCTCGCCAGGCACAGGCCGGCCGCTGCTTCCAGCGTGCCTCGAGCTGTTTCGTTCAACTTACCGATTAACGATCTGAGGTTGGCCGACATTTCTTCCTCCTTGGCATAGGACGCAAGGCTACATAAACGTACTTGCGCCGTGGTTGACTTTTATTCTGAACTAGCTTAACAGGGGACGGACCGCACGCGGACGAGCGCCAGTCGAGGTCGAAACGAGTCTAGCCGGGTCGAAGGGTCCGTTATTCCGTCAGGCTGACAGGCGTTCCTTTTTCGACCATCCCAGCCAGCTCCATCGCACTCCAGTTGGTAAGGCGGATACAGCCGTGCGATTCCGTGTGTCCGATTGATCCGGGTGCCGGAGTTCCATGGATCCCATAATGCTCTTTGGACAGGTCGATCCACACTCTTCCGACGGGATTATTCGGACCAGGAGCAATCGTCGCTTTAGAGTCCGATGCTTTCGCGTCCCAAAACAGGTCGGGATTGTAATTGAACTTCGGGTTCTTGAAAACGCCGGTGACCTTCCAATCGCCGATTGGCAGGGGATCGTGGTCGCTCCCGCTGGTACAGGGGTATTGAGCGATTACTTGTCCCATGTCGTTTAACACTTTTAGAGTCGAGTCCGCCTTGGAGACCACCACTCTGGCGACCTTTGCATTGAGTTCCGCCGGAACATTTGGCACATAAATCTTCTCCCCGGCGCCGGTGAATTTACTTCCCGGGTTCAGTTGTTGCAGCAAGGCCGGGTTAATGTGAAACTTCTCGGCGACGCCTTCGAGCGAGGAACTGTAGCCTAGATACTTTAACTTCGCCTTGAGCATCATGCTGACCGGCACTTTGACGAAAGGGCCTTTCACGTCTTCCTCAGTTAGGGTGTACTCAGCGATCGCCGGCATGGGATCGGTATTAAGGGCCTTCCAAACGTCCGCATCAATAGAAGTGCCCGAAGGCAACCCCTGCGCCGCCCGAAAACCAGCGATGGCGTGAAGAGCATTGGTTCCGATCCGGCCATCGATCTCACCGACCGAAAAATGACTGCGATCCAGCAAAATCTCCGCCCGCAAGGCCGCTGTACCAACCGCTTTTTCCTCCAATGGATCTGTGGTCGCCGGATTATTGACCGCCGCTAGATCGTATTTGACCGCTTTAACCGCCGAGGCGCTCTTCACGGGCGTGGGCTTGCGGGCCGGCTTGCGGGGAGTTTCACTTGCCGGTACGGACACTAGGCTCAAGACAATGGCAAGAACCGGAATACAGCGCCGAATGAAAGATCGAGCCCTCATAAACTTCGAGGGGACTTGTGCAATTGACCTTCCAGAAGGACTTCACGCCCGGCGTCTCGCTGGAGCCTTTCTCAGCGGATCCCCCTTGGCAGCTGTCGTGGTGTCCACACCATTCTCTTTTGCGTGGTCCGCGAGCAGCTTTTTCGATACCACCGAACGCGGCTTTTCAACGGTGACGTCCTTCGCCGAGGCATAGCCATCGCGATGTTTCACCAGAAGCCATTTCGTTCGCGGAGACCTGCCGATTGCGGTCCTCACCAGCGCCCATGACCCACGTAGCTTGGCGCCGTAGAGGGAAAACTTCGATTGGCCTGCTCGCAGAGCCTCATCGACGTCCTGCATCTCCGGAGTCCAGAACCCGCGATCCCAAACCATGACGGTGTCTCCTCCGTACTGCCCTTCAGAGATCACGCCTTCAAACGTCCCATATTCGAAAGTGGATGGTCCTCCACTGGGCATTGCGAGACGTTTCGCAGATGGATCCAGAGATGGACCTTTGGGAACGGCCCTGGAAAGAAGGACGCCTTTCCATTCCAAACGGAAATCGGAATGCACGCGACGCCGAAGTCGTCCACAATTGCACGGCTGCTACTATCTGACGGGCAAAATTTGCAACATTCCTGGGCTGGCCCGGTCTGTAGGTGGTATTCGATTGGATTCAAACGCCATTATTGGCCGTCAACGTGCTCCACGGATGGCATGCGACACCAAATGCTTAACTCTGCAAAACTCGCATGGATTGCTGCCTCCGCGGGCCTAGTACTCTCGGCCCAGGATCGGAATCCGACGCAAATGCCGCTCTACCGAATAGAAGTTGTCGAGCGGACCACCCCGGCTGTGAACTACTTGCATCGCAGCGGTGCCAGCAAACTTGATTTCAAGGGCACGGCTCTCATGCCCTCCGCCAGCGGCTCGGCCAAAGTAGAAAGCCAGCGCGGCGTGATTCATGTATCGGCAGATTTTAGGGATATGGCTGCGCCGAGCAGCTTCGGACCGGAATATCTCACGTACGTTCTTTGGGCCATTTCTCCCGACGGCCGGCCTGTGAATCTCGGCGAACTCACCTTAAGCGACTACGGTAAAGGCTCCAGTAGCAAGATCGATGCCACCAGCGACATCCAGACGTTTGGGTTAATCGTCACGGCGGAACCGTACTACGGTGTGACCCAGCCCAGTGACGCGGTGGTTATGGAGAATGTCGCGCGTCCCGACACTCAGGGCGTGGTTGAAAGCATCAACGCCAAGTACGAGCTTCTTCCGCGCGGCGCCTACACGAAAACGGGCAGATTCGTGCCGCTCAGCGTGAGTAAAAAGGATCCCTTCGAGTTGTACGAAGCTGAGAACGCCATTCAGATAGCTCGTTTAGCGGGGGCGGAGAAATACTCTCAGGATAGTTTCCAGAAGGCTACGGAGGCCTTGAGGCAGGCCCAGCGCTACCAGGTTCAAAAGCCGGGCCAAAAACCGGTGATCACAATGGCGCGCGAAGCCGTGGTGCGTGCCGAGGATGCTCGCGTAATTGCATTGAAGCGCCAGACTGAAGAAGCTGCGGAGGCCGAGCGGCAGGCCGGGATTGCCCGCGAAAATGCCGAAAAACAGAAAGCCGAGACAGCACGCCTCCAAGCGGAGGAACAAGCTCGCCTGCGCGCGCAAGCCGATGCCAATCGACTCGCAGCCGAGAAGGCCAAGACTGATGCGGAGCGAGCAAAACAAGAGGCCGAGACAGCGGCAGCTAACGCCGAACGCGTGAAGCAAGAAGCAATCGAGGCCCGCCGATCGGCAGATGAAGCTCGACAATCCGCAGTTGCTCAACAACAGCAGCTCGCCGCTGAAGCCGACCGCGCGCGTAGTGCGGCAGCCGATGCCGATCGACTGCGTCAGGAAGCGGAGCGCCAGCGCGCCAAGTCCGAAGAGGACCAAGCCCAACTACGGAAGCAACTGTTAACCCAGTTCAATACGATCCTCCAGACTCGCGATACGGCTCGGGGATTGATCGTTAATATGTCGGATGTCTTATTCGATAGCGGTCAGTATTCGTTGAAGCCGGGAGCCCGCGAAAAGCTCGCCAAAGTGGCGGGAATCATCCTGGGGCATCCCGGTTTGAAGATCGCTGTCGAGGGCCATACGGACAGCGTAGGCGGCGATGAGTATAATCTCAAGCTATCGCAGAATCGCGCTAATAGCGTTCGCGCCTATCTGGTCTCGCAATCCATAGATCCGGCCGCGGTCACCGCAACCGGCTTCGGCAAGACGATGCCTGTGGCGGATAACAAAACCGCAGCGGGACGCCAGGTGAATCGTCGCGTTGAGCTGGTGGTTTCAGGGGAAATTCTAGGAACCACGATTGAGACGCGGACCTCTTCTACTTTGGCTCCCAGATAACCTTAATGAAAATACTAAATGCTCGGGCGACCGCGGCGGCGGCCGCCCTCGCCCTTGTGCCTGCGATAGCCTTGGCTCAAGGCGGACCGCCGTTTCGATCGGATGACCCCGACACACCTGGAAACCGGCATTGGGAAATCAACATGGGGTTCGTCGGCGAACGAAATCCCTTTGGTGGTTCGTATGACACTCCGATCATCGATATCAATTATGGATTGGGAAACCGGATCCAGCTTAAGTACGAAGCACCCATGAGCATGCAGGAAACGCGGGGCGATTCGAATCATCTGGTTGCTGGCTTGGGGAACTCACTGCTAGGCGTGAAATACCGTTTCTACCAGCGTCATTCCAAAACCCGGGTGCGCGATGGCGAACGCGAGATCAAGTTCAGTGTCTCGACATATCCTCAGCTTCTCTTGAACAATCCCACTCGCTCCGAAGCTCGCGGTATTGCAGAGCCCGGCCCACAGTTTCTTCTTCCGTTGGAAGCGAATGCCAATTTCGGATGGATCAGCCTGAGCGCGGAAGTCGGTTACTGGATGGGTGGTAAGAATGTGACCAACTCCTGGATTCAGGGAATCGTGGCGGGTCACGAATTCAGGAAGGACACGGAACTTTACTTAGAGCTGTACGATCAGCGGGACGTGGGAGTGGCTCCCGGAGAGGAAAAGCTCCGGGAAACCACTCTCGGTCTCGGGGGACGGATTCCGATCGTCAAGAGGCACTGGCTCCGTCTCATCGGAATGGGAGGCCGGGGACTCGTTTCTCCTACGCTTTCCAACGGCCAGCCCACCTGGATCGCCTACGTGGGTCTCCAATTCCTCTCGGACAAGAAGCGGAGACACGGCGATGAGTAGCGTTAGCGCACGCCGCGCGCGTCGGCCAGCGGGGACGCGGAGTCCGCGCCGGTAGTAGCCAGCGTGACGCTCGGACGATAGTTCATCACGTAGCTCTGAATGGCGCGTTCGAAGAAGCTCATGCCATACGATTTTGCTTCGCTGAGCGCCTTCTTGTTGTCCCACTGATCGTGCGAGATGCGGTAAACCGCCACTACCATACCGGTACGATCCGCTCCACGTTTGCAATGTACGAACACGGGCCCGTTACTGGTGTCATTGAAAAGCGCTTGAACGGCTGCGACTTTATCGTCTTTGGGAGTCGATAAGCCGTGCATCGGGATGCTGACGTAGCGCATGCCCAGCCCGGTAACGATTTTCTCTTCGTCTGCCTGGGAGTGCTCCCCGACGTCGCGGAGGTCAACAATCGTTTTAACTCCCAACTGTGCCAGGTCCTTGAAGCCGCTGTCGGTAGGTTGGGCTCCACGATAGACGTGATCGTCCACCTTTTGGAAGTTAGGAAGGTTGTCGTTTTGAGTGTGCGCCCAAGCTGACGCTAGGGTCAGGCTGGCCGTAATACCGAAAATGGCGGCGCGCCGCCGAAGGGATGAGTAGTGTTGCATGGTAGATCTCTGAAACATTGCCCGCTTGGGTCGGGCAGCCTCAGGATCTCCTGCCGGTTGCGCCAACTTCTTCGGCTACTGGAGTAGATGTTTCCGATGGGCTCCTGGTTGCGCCTCAAAGCACCCAAGAATGGCCTTGTTCTTGCTCCTCAGAGTTGGGACAGGATCGCCGCTCCAACGAGAAGGGAGAAGTACCGTATGCCCAGTACCTTACGACGCCTTTTGTTTTTGCTGGCATTTGTCATGCCGGCCATTCCGGCGGATAACAATGCTCCAAGTACGGCGAAGTCCGGCGTGGCTGACTTGGGCCACGGCGCCAAGGCGATCCTTTGGCGTGACCCGATGAACATCCCTTCGCTCAATCTACGCTATGGAGTTGGAGGCGAGGACCATCAGCCGCGTGGAACATTTACTTTCCTTCAGGAAGACATGGAGGGCACTAATCCCAAGCTTGACGTTCGGGATCAGGACGGGGTCAAGTGGAAGGTCAAGATGGGTGCCGAAGCTCGCCCGGAAGTCGTAGCCTCGCGCCTGGTGTGGGCAGCGGGGTATTTTACGACGGAAGACTATTTTCTCGAAGAACTACACGTCCAGGGGTTGCCGAGCCATCTGCACCGCGGTCAGGATCAGGTCGGACCCGATGGCACAATTCACAACGTCCGTCTCAAGCGAGCGCTCAAGGGCCAAGAAAAGGTCGGGACCTGGCAATGGGCGTCAAATCCATTCCTAAATACACGCGAGTTCAACGGGCTCCGGGTCCTGATGGCGCTGATGAATAACTGGGATCTTAAGGATTCGAACAACGGTATTTATCAGGCAAAACACGATGACGGATCAGGCGATCTCGAACAAATTTACATGGTGAGCGACCTGGGCGCCAGTTTCGGTACGAGCGGCTTCACGCTGTCAATGGAAGCGTCCCGCGGGAATCTCGGCGAGTACAAGCACTCGAAATTTATCAGCAGTCACAGTAAGGATTATGTAGACTTCGCGGCTCCCGGCCGTCCGACGCTAATCGAGACTTTCAATCTGCCGGTGTTTGTACACCGGATCGATCTGCGCTGGATCGGCAAACATATTCCCTCCAGCGATGCTAGGTGGATGGGACAGGTACTAGGCCAGTTGTCGCTGGACCAGATTCGTGATGCGTTTCGCGCTGCCGGCTATTCATCCCAGGATGCTAACGAATTCGCGATGGTGGTACAGGCCAGGATCGCCGAACTCAACGCGCTGTGAGTGAAATCCAAAGGCATACGGCGATCACGATCTACAACTAGGCAAATTTTGCACGGGTTTTTCTACCGTACTAGAGGGGTTCGAGCATTTCTTTGCGGCATTGAACGCCTGCCCGCAGGCGGAAGTGCTTTGTTTTTAACGACAACGCAGTAACAAGAACCCATAATGGTGCACAACGGTTGCCAAGCTGCACAAGTGAATACAAATGAAACTATGGGTGCTTCCCGATGACGGGTTGGCTCCGCTGCTCAAGGCTATAGACAGCGCACAGTCCAACATAGATATTCTGATTTTCAGATTCGATCGGGCCGACGTCGAGGCTGCTCTGGGGCGCGCCGTGGCCCGTGGCGTCGTGGTTCGCGCGCTGGTGGCCCATGCCAACAAGGCGGGTGCAGACGGCTTACGCCGCCTTGAGCAGCGCCTGCTGGCCGCAGGGGTGAGCGTGGCGCGAACAGCCGACGATTTGGTGCGCTACCACGGCAAGTTGATGATCGTGGACCGCCGTCAACTGTATCTGTTCGCCTTCAACTTTACTGCGCTCGATACGGAGCACACCCGTAGTTTTGCCGTCGTTACCAGCAACCGGTCCCTGGTCCAGGAGAGCATCCGGCTATTCGAAGCAGACAGCAAGCGGCATCCCTACACCCCGCGCGCCCGTACCCTGGTGGTCAGTCCGGAGAGCGCGCGCAAACGGCTGGGCGCATTTCTTGGCGCCGCCAAGAGCGAAATCCTGATTTACGATCCTGTGGTCAGCGATCCCGCGATGATCCGGATTCTCGAAGACCGAGCCAAGGCGGGCGTTACCGTCCGGATCATCGGCCGCCTTGCTCGCCGGAATCCCAAGCTCCAAGTTCACAAGCTTGCCAAGCTCAGGCTGCATACGCGAACTATCATTCGCGACGGCAAATACGCCTTTGTCGGGAGCCAAAGCCTGCGAGCCGCCGAGCTCGATGCGCGGCGCGAGGTCGGCGTTATCTTTTCTGACCGGAAGACGGTTAAGGGCCTCGTAAAAGTATTTCATGACGACTGGAAGCTGGCCGAGAAAGGCGAGAAGCGGCCGGATGCCGCTGAGAAGGCTCCTGTTCAAAAAGTCGCTAAGAAACTTGCGAAGGCAGTGGTGAAGGAACTGCCTCCCGTCGCTCCCGTACTGGCGGAAGTTATGAAAGAGATGGGAGTGGAGAAGAAGGATTTGGATCTGGTTCCGGGTGAAGTCGAGGCGAATGTAAAGGACGCTGTTAAGGCGGCGGTGAAGGAGGTCGTTCAGGAAGCTGTCGAAAGCGCTACGGAGGACAAGAAAGAGAAAGATGCAGCGTGATGCTCTTCACGGCTGCGACAGCCGCGTCGAGGTCCCCGGGGGCGTCACTGCTCCCAGCGCCGTGGCCGCCCGCTGGTGATCTTCTTCCTTTACGTAAATTACGTATCCATAGCGCCCGCCGCCATCGGTGACGCCGCTGGATGCATAGATGTGGACCCCAGCTTCGAGCAGCATACGCTGAATCTCGGCAAGAGTGCCGAGCTGGTCGTCGCCCTGCACTAGCAAGGCATGCAGAGGGCCGGTTATCTTGTAGCCCAATTTCTCAGCCAGCTGAGTGAATTTCGTAGGAGTATCGGGA
>Ga0105245_10006012_pt1 | contig 10668 bp, 9 predicted proteins | sample KBSM54metaG_FD_81523 | JGI IMG/M metagenome (GOLD analysis project Ga0105245, IMG submission 81523) | Miscanthus rhizosphere microbial communities from Kellogg Biological Station, Michigan, USA - KBS M5-4 metaG | ecosystem: Host-associated > Plants > Roots > Rhizosphere > Soil | place: Michigan...
CGCCGAAGTTCTGCCGGGATCATCCCCAAGACCTCCAGAAACGGATGCGGCATGGGGAACACTCCGAATCGCTTCGCATAGCGAGGATCGATGAACTCGATCCCCGCCAGGTGCACCTCGCAGCCGCGGCTGCGAAGCACGTCAGCCATCGCCTCGACCACCTTCAGGGTCTGCTGGGTATAGGTGTAATACGCGAACAGAACCGAGGGCTTGCGTACGGAATCCATCGTTATCCTCGCGGATGATACGGACCGATCTCAACGCTGATCGGGGTGTTCGGCTTCAGTAAACAGTGCGCCCTGTGCTGCGGCGGATCCGGCCAGGCCGCCGCCACGTCCTCGCAACACGAACGCGATCCCGACCGCGATCGCCGCGCCTACCAATGGGCCCGCGATATAGACCCAGTACGAGCCGAAGTCGGCGCTGACCAGATCGGGACCGAACGTGCGGGCCGGGTTCATCGACGTGCCCGAAATAGGGCTGCCCCACAGGCCGGCCAGAGCGATGTAGCCGCCGACGCCCAACGCCCCGAAGACTCCGAGGTTCTGCGCACCGGAGGCCGTCCCGAGGATGACGCTGACCAGGCCTAGGGTCAGCACCGTTTCCATCAGGAACGCGTCCCAGGACGAGTAGGACGCCGCCGGGTAGTTCGAGCCGTACGAAGCAGATACATTCACGACTGCCTGCAGGAACCACGCGGCCAACGCCGCGCCGACCAACTGAACCACGATGTAGCCCGGGACCCGACGCCACTGGAAATCACCGCGCAGCGCAAACGCGATGCTCACCGCCGGGTTCAGGTGCGCACCGGACACCTTGCCCATGAACAAAATGATCGCCATCACCATCAGCCCGGGTGCCACGACCGCGGCGGTCCGGCTGATCGTGTTCGGGAACGCCTGGCCCATCATGCCGCCGCCCGCGGCCACCAGGACCAGGAAGAAGGTGCCCAGCAGCTCGGAGAAGAGCCGCCGCCATTCCTGCGACGGATCCTGAAAATCCTGGAAGATAGAGACGAGTCGCTGCTCGGCATAACGCGTGAGTTCCTCGACGCCGTCGGAGCTGTCAGCCGCCGTCGCGTGCCCGGGCCTGTCGGTCACCATGCACCTGCCTCCTTATCGACCTGATCTACTCCCTGACGTCCGTTCGCGACCAGCGTGTGCCGTTGCGACGCTCGCCAGATCTACCGTTGCCAGGCGCTAGACCAGGATCGGCACGAAGTCCCGAACGCGGCTGTCCTGGAAATCGCCGTATTTGCCGACGACGGCGGCCTCGACCCGCATGGCAGGAAGCTCCGGGAACGCGTTGGCAACCGCTCAACGATGCAATGCAGGATTTCATGCTCCTGCACCACCAGGGGGCCCATCAGGTTCGGTGTCGTCACCGTTATGCCGTCCTCCTCGGGCCCGAATCGCCCGGGCGATGGTCAGGGCCGTTGTGTCGCTATCCAGCGACCGATGCGGCGCGACGCGTCTGATCACCATCTCACCGGCCTGGGCGGCGCACCTCATCGTGTGCGGATGACATCGCGCCCCACCGGCCGCGAGCCCTCCGGATCACGGGACAGGTCATCAACGGGTCCGTCGATGAAGACCTGCCCCGCGCGACCGATCGTCAGCTGCCGCGCCGCGTCGATGTTGCGCCAACGCATAGCGCTGCCGCCCTGTCCACCGTGCACTTCACGCTGCGACTGGACCGGGGATCCAGCGACCTCAATTGTCTTGGCTGTCTTGCAGGCCTATCCGCGTTAGCCGGTCGTATCGTGTTGCAGGCAACCATTCGCGGTATCCGCAGCCGACCGCGATCACGACGTCGGCTATCTCCATCCCGCCGCTCGTGCCGTCCTTCGCCGCGCTGGCCCATCTGACGCAGCGCATCGCGGCCCGAATGGAGCCAGGCGGGCTCGCACCTCCGTTCACAAGCTCGGGAATCTGCTGCCGATCGGCCTGGCGGCCGAGTGCTCCCCGTGATCAACACGATCGCGGGGCGCTGATCGCGAAGCACCGGACTGGCTAGGCCAACTCCGACACACCCAAACCGTTCTTCCCCGCCGTCCTGATAGCGATCGACATTCGGCCGATCGCCATAGTTCGACGCTTCGCGCAACGACGTCGAAGCCATCATGTTGGACCGGCCAACGATCTGGCTGGATCGTCGGCACGACCTCAGCTCACCGGCTCAACGCCGACCCCCGCTCACGGCCGCGACGCTCCAACCGACCGTTCGATTCCTCAGTCGAACAGTTGCCTACGGATATGAGGCCGGCGACCCGCGGCTCGATCTCCGTCGACATGCTCAACGCCGCCTCGCCACGGCCCCGCATGCTCGACGGGGGCGAAGCGGGTGATGACGAACCGCGCGTCAAGCCATCGCCCTGCGACCACGAACCAGGTACGCCACGATCAGCGCCGCAGGGAAGAAGATCTGGCTAAAAATGAAGTAGCCGAAAAAGCTGTGCCCTTTGCGGCCGGCGACACGGCCGGCCAGAAGGCGATGGCTGTCCAGATGACCGCGGACAGGATCGACCAAAGCCACCAACCCGTGCCGACATCTCGACCTCCATGTCTCGGGTGTCCCTCTCGTTCGTTGGTATCCGATTACTCGGTCCTGTCCGCCATGCGGGCGCCAGGACCGCCGTCGATCGGCAGCGGAGCTAGCCGCCAGCGCACAACAGACACCCCCTCGACGCCGATGGTCGAGCGACATCGCGGCCAAGCCATCACCCCACGCGGGTGATGGGCGAGCCCGCCTGAACCGATCAGGCCTTCCGTGCGTCAACGCGTCGGCGCCTTGCGCGAGCGCTCAGGACAACGAAAGCGTCGAACTGCAGGCCGTCTCGTCCGGCTGTCTGCGACGGCGGCGACGCGCAGCTGCTGCGAGCTCACACCCGCGCAGCACGTAACGGCCGCAGCGATTCCGCACCTATCTCAACCTAGGAGACGGTAATGACACGACTGGCTGACCAGATACACGACGGGAACGCTGATGCTGCATGCCAGCGTGTCGGCATACTGCGTGGGTGATCGGAACGGTTCTTCTCGGCGCACACGCGTCGGGGCTGGATCGTGGTTCGAGGGAGGGCCATGAACGAACCCAGTGAGCGGCGCGCACAGTCCGAAGCGGGCGCGCACGACACCCGCCTAACCGAGGATGCGCGACCTAGCCGACAGCCAACGTGGCGCGCCCGTGCTCGGCAGTATCGATCCGACCTCGAGGAGCGGCCACGGATCGGGTTCCTCCTTCGTTCCAGCCGGCGCTATGGGCAGATCGAGGGCAAGCACCTGTCCCTGGTGATCGCGATGAACCTCTTCGTTGCCATAATCCCGCTGCTCATTCTCGGCTACGCATTCCTCGAGGCGTTCAACCCACATCGCAGTTTCGGCGTCGTCATTGTTCACGCCTTCCATCTGACCGGCGACACCGCCCGCACCGTCGAAGACACCTTCACCACCGCCAATTCCGGCAAGAGCACCGCGCTGAGCATCAGCATCATCTCGCTTCTCATCACCGGCTTCGATATCAGCGCCACCGTGCAACTCGCCTACGCCCGTGCCTTCGCCGTGACCCCCCTCACAGGTCTGCACAAATACCTACGCGGAGCGGCATGGCTAGTCGTCCTGCTCGCGGTTTCGGGTGGTGGCCTGACACTTCGCTACCTGGTCGTCGGCCGGCCACCTTGGGCCCTCCTCATCGCCATCCCCGCCTATCTCCTGCTGCAATTCGGATTCTTCATCGTGACTCCCAGCCTGCTTCTCGACTTGCCCTTCGCGTGGCGGGATCTGGCACCCGGGGCAGCGGTCAGCACCGCCGCCGCGGTCCTGATCAACGCTGTCTCCTCATTCGAGCTACACCGCTGGTTAGGTGCCTATGGGCACGCGTACGGCGGCTTCGGCATCGCCCTGTCGATGGTCGCGTACCTCGGTATCCTCGCCCTGTTCTGGGTGTGGGTCGCAGCAGTGATGGGCGTGTACTGGGAGCAGAAAGCGGGATCCTCCGCCGTCACCGCGATGCATCGACTGTCGGCTGATATCGCCCACTCCTAGAGGAGACGTCCAGACCTCAGGTCACGAGCTTGTCGGCGCTCAGCGCTTGTGGCCCGAACTGACCTACAGACAACATCGCGCGTGCGACACCTCGTAACGGTCCGAACGAACACCGACAACTGATTTCGGCCGTCCTCCAACAGCTTCTCTATCGACTGCTTCTCTGAGGTCCGCTGCTTCTCTCGGGTCCCCTCCGCCCGTCAGCGTGGCCCCTGAGCCGTCAGATCGCGTTGTACTGCCACTCAACCTCCGTGGGACTCCTCGTGTGCTGGGCGCTCCTCTGGACAATGGTTATCGCTGCCCATGAGAAGCGCACCGGCCGGCAGCGTCACCATTAGTACCGCTCTTGGGAGCTGCCTGCCCCGCAGACACGACGCTACCTATCGCCTCCGTGGCATACCCACGACAGAGCGTCCCGGCCGCCGGAACTCCGCGAAATGCTCTGAGGGTTAGAAACGCCGCATGCGGCGGCGTTCGCGCCGGTGCATCCCAGCCGCGGAGACGGGGGAGAGGGGCCGGCCGAAGGGGTCGATAAAAAGCGCAACCGGACCGGTTGATGTCGGCAGCTTGCCGTCGAGCACATTCACCTGGTAACTAAGCGAATCCCCGTCCGCACGTGGGTCGCGGATGGTCACCACCACTTCCTCGGGCGTCCGGTCGGCTAGCTCGGCGAACGACAGGACTGCGTTGGGCGGGTCGGTCTCGAAGCTGTTGTCGCCGTCACCCCAAAGCTCGAGGAACCGGCTCGTGGCCATGTGGCCGACCTCGCGCTTGGGCCGATCGGCGAAGTAGATCGTTGACGGCGAGACAGCTTGGAGAGTGATTGCGCTCTGCCCGTCGCTGCTCAAGCGTCCGGCCGTCTGGACGAACAGTGCTTCGATGTCTTCCAGTTGTTCTTCCGTCACTTCGCTCATGATCTTCCTCCAGTCCGCGTGCCCGCGACGCGATGTGATGCAGGCTAAGCCGCGGCTAGCTGAGATCGCGTCATCCTTACGGGATGACAGCCGCGCTGCTTGTAACCACGTCTGCGCGTCAGGTGACTATCAGGTAGATGCTGTTACCGATAAGCCAGAAGCCCAGGAGCAGCGAGCCGATGATGATGACCTGATCGGTGTGGCCGTCGATCCAGGTTCTGACTTTGGCGAGGAAGACTTGGCTCTGTTCTGGTCGGAAACCGGCATAGAGTTCGAGGGTGATGTATGACGACGTAGCGATGAGGCAGAAGACGAACAACGCCACGTAACTGGCGGCGCTGGACAGTTTAGCGTCTACCACGGTGGCGACTCCTGCGGCGATCAGCCCCCACGGTTGAAGCAGCGGAGCGAGACCCATCGCGAACCAGGGCGACATGTTGTCGACGCTGGCCTGCCACTTGGGCGGCTTCTTCGGTTTCTTGGGCTGATGCATTTTGCGGCGCTGCCGGACGGCGATGGCGATCAGGCCGACGCCGATCGCGATCTTGACTGCGAGCGCGGCGAGCGAGGGTGCCGTGTTTTGCTTGGGCGGGTTGTTGCCGGTAATCAGCACGGTGACCGCGACCACGATGGCCAAGGAAACCAACCAGCCCAAGATGAAGGCCGCGCCCTTCTTGACACCACGTTTGGACGGAAGCAGTACCAGGTACGCGGTCAGCGGGAGCGGGTCCAGTGTGATCGCTATACCGATCAGGATCAGGTCAAGCGTCACCGTCTCTACCTCGCAGGACTATTGCTTAAGGAAGTCAAACTAGTTGTTGCACTTCCGTGGTGCGTGGTCGGGGTCATAATTCCGGATCGAGTCATGGGACCGTGCATTCGGCGTCTCGTTCAGGGCGCGGTTCTGTTCCTGGACTCGAATGATCTCCGTTGACCCTGGTCGCAGCACCGCGGAGCTTGTTGGCGATCTGGCGGGAGGTCACGCGATCAACTGAAGTCGTCGGGCAACGCGGACGGCTTGCTGTCGACGGGGTGCCGACAGCTTACGGAGAATATTTCGCACGTGTGTCCGCACGGTGTTGACCGAGATAAACATCGCCTCCGCGATCTCCTCGGTTGAATAGTGCGCCGAGAGCTTTTCGAGGACCTCCATCTCCCGGTCAGTCAGGGGTTCGATGATCGCCGGTTCGAGTGCGGCTATTTCCTGGTTATGTGACTTACCAGGCCATGAAGGGGCCGGAACGTGGTCAGTCGCGCCGGCGGCGCGCCCCGCACTGCGGCCGGTCATCACCGGCGCGGCCGCGGATTTTGCCAGACCATCGGCGACACCGTTCATGCGGGGATGAATACCGTCGACGTGAGGCAGTCGAGGGATGCCTCGAACTCTCGCCACGGCTGGCGCGAAAAAATGATCACGAGCACTGATGAGGCGTGCCTTGAGCCACGATGGCAGTGGCTCGCTCAGCGCACGGGAGTCCGAGGCGGACCGGGCGTTTCCGGAGCAGGCGTGATGTTGTCGGACTTGCAGGCGCGCGTTAACGACGGCAAGCACAGCCGCTGCGATTCGGTCGGGACACTCGGGCAGTGACGTGGACGCTCGGTCGGCGTGACGCTGGGCGGCTGGCAGATCGGACTGCTGCGCCTTGGCGCAAGCGAGGGCAACCTCGACGGCGGCAGGATGGAACTCATCCTCCCGGTCTAGCTGTTGGGCCATCCGAGCGGCCGTCGCCACCGGCGAGCGCGTAACGTAACGCCGGCCATGGCATGTCGCGCGAGCGGAACCACTCGGCGGCCCGGCGGTCGAGGTCCCGGCGTAGTCGCGGATCGGTCAATCGCCCGGTCAGGAAGTCGACGAGCACGTGGTGGAGGCGATACCAGTGGCCACTGCGGCCGAGCGCGTGCACGAACATGTTCGTTTCCGCAAGGCGAGTCAGCCGCTCGGCGCCGTCGTCACCACCGGTTAGGACATCGGCGAGATCGCCACAGACCTCGTCGACGATCGAGATTCGGATCAGGAAGTCCTGCCAGTCGGGTGTTTGCTTGTCGAACACCTCGCGCAGCAGGTAGTCGGCGACGCTGTATTCGTCGCCGGAGAACTCGTCGATGAACTGTGCGGGATCCGTGGCACCCGATACGCCGAGGGCGGCTAACCGTAGCCCCGCTGCCCACCCTTCCGTGCGGGTCAGCAGCCGCGCCAGCTGATCGGGGGTCACGGGCACCGTCATCTGCGCGAACAGTGCGGCTGCCTCGTCGGCGTCGAAGGCCAGGTCCGCCGCGCGCAGCTCATGCAGCATGCCGTCGAGGTGCAGACGGTGCAATGGCCAAGGCGGATCGTGCCGGGTCATCACGATGGCCCGCAGGTTGCCTGACGTGTAGGACAGCAACTGCAGTAGCCCATGGTGGATATCGGCGTCGGAGACGTCGTGCAGGTTGTCGAGCAGGAGAAGGATAGGATCCGGGTTCTTATTGATCAAGCTTGCCAACCGCGCCGGGGTTTCCTCGGCAGCGGGCATCGAGTCCCGGGCCGCCGCGTACAGCTGTGTTCGCAGCGCATCGGCAACGACCTCTGCTAACGCGGCCGCAACCGTGTGCCAAAAGATGTGACTGTCGGCTTCGCCGGGTTGCACGGTGACCCATGCCGCGTGATCGTCGCCGGTTGCCGCGAGCCAGGATGCCGTCAGCAGTGTCTTGCCCGACCCGGCCGGAGCGGAGATCAGCGTGATCGGAGTGTCGTTCGCCGAGTCCAGTCGTTCGTGAAGACGCCGGCGCGGCACCACATGCCGAGCGCGCGGAATCGCTCGTCGCCCAGTAACTGCCCCGTCATCCGGGGAGTCGGCGACGGCCGCTTGGTTTTCAGCGGTCATCCTGGCTCCGAAGGGTACTCTACCTGTCTATATAGGTCGAGTGGTAGAGAATCCCCTTATATGTCCCCATATTTCTCCTCGACAGGTTACAGGCGCACACATATTTCTGGCCTGGTGTCACCCGACCGAGCGAGGCGGTTTGCGGTCCGTACGAAAATGGAGATTTCCCTTATATTGCTGGAGATTTTCGGCTAGGCACTGTAGGACAGGGATGTTCTGGTATTCCAAGGAAATCTAGGGCACAGCCGTGGGACAATAGCGAATGGCGTTATGTGGCAACGGACTCATAGTTGCCTTCGTTTCGTTTGTCTGTTTCGTTGCTGCATAGTTCGTGCGCGTCGACCTCCTGGTCTCGCAGTGCCGGGGTGCGTCGGGTGACTCGCCACCCGCACCGGCAGGCAGCCGACCAGCCGACCAGCCGGCCTCGGTGACCGAGGTGCGCACACGATGACCATGACGGCTTGCTTCACAACCTCGCCCTCGGCCTCCAGATGCTCGACAGCGCGACGGGCGGCGGCATCGCAGCACGCGCCTGAAGGTCTCGGCGTCCCACGGCGTGAGTACCCGCGCCGCTGCAGATCCGGGGCCAGCTCGTCCCAGATGGCTCGCACGTGTGGCGACAGCCACGACGGCGGCACTACTGGCCCAAGACATTGGCACCGGTTCCGCGTTGTTGATTTGATCCGGGCGCGCGCGGTGCAACCGGCGTATGGCCGTTGGCGCTGGTGTTGGACCGCGTTTGCCCATGGTAGTGATCATGCTAATCCGCAGCGACGATGCCGCTCTGGACACCCGCCGATCACCGGCTCGATAATCTCGCCATGACTGACATAGTTCCCGATCAAGACGAGAGACCCGGAAAACTGGATCGGATCTCACTCAAGCTCATGTACAAACCGATCGGGATGATCGGCGGCGTGGTCGGCGGATTGCTTGCCAGCATGGCCTTCGCACGGATCTGGCAGGCCATAGCTGGTAAGGGTAAAGCTCCGGAGGCGACCGACAAGTCCCAAAGCTGGGCCGACATCCTGCCTGCGGCTGCACTGCACGGCATTGTTTTCGGCGTGGTCAAAGCGGTCGTCGATCGCCTGAACGCCAAGGAATTCGAGCGGAAGACAGGGTTCTGGCCAGGCAAGCAGTCGCGCCCTGCGCCCGATGCTCAAGCCTGATCCCCCGAAGCGGCACAACCTGTCGGCACTCGACGCCGGCACTCCCGTGCGATGGCATCCGGGATGACCACATGATCAAGTCTCACGGAGTTCCCCTTGCTCATGGTGCGCACGCCATGCCGCGTCCATGCTGCCGAACGCAAAAGCGGGCGTGGTTCGGATCGGGCGAGATCCACTTGCCGTCGACGCCGACGCGCCAGCCGGCATCGATGAGTGCGGCGTGCCGCTCGATGTCGTCCATGCGGCGATCATGTCCGCGTCTGGTATCCGGCCCCGATGGGGACGCCCGTCTTGATCATCCGCCCCGTCTTGCCCGAAGGGGCAGGGCGTTGAAGGGGCAGGGCGCGCCGACCGTGACGCCGCGCGGGTGGTCGCCGAGCCGGCCGAGATGGCGGCCGCTGGCTGTGTCGAGGCGCTTACCGCCCGCGCCGAGCAGCACGCCGCCGGGCTCCCCCGCGCCTGGGTCGCCACCCTCACCCTCGACCCGGCGATCACGCGCCACTGGGACCCGGACGCGCTACTGAACAGCGCCCGCGCCGCCTGGCACGCCGACCAAATCGTCAACCATTGGCAGCGCGCCTACGGGCCGCCGGACACGCTCCGATCGATCCGGCACGACGCGCACCCAACCCCGCAGATCGACCACGGCCCCAGCATCGGCCGCTAAACCTCGGCGCCAGCCCTTACCGGCACCCAACAGTCACACGGAGCTTGTAAGACCCGACACACGCCGTTCTACAGCGGGAAACCCGTCCGCCGTTGTCCGACGCCGCTGCCCGCCGCACCTACGCGTTAGGTGAGCCGTCGGACCAGCAACCACCGGAAGGAGCCACCGACGATCACCGACCACTGTTACCAATCGGTCACGATTCGACGATCCACTGTCCCTAATCCCGCCCACGACATGCATGTACCAGTGAGGACACCTGCCACTCGATCAGCCAGCGAAGGACACACCACCATGAACGACGATCATCTGCTTACCATCACCGAAACCGCCGAACTGTTCCGCGCCCCCATCGCCACCCTGCGCTGGTGGCGCCACACCGGACAGGGGCCGCGCAGCTTCAAGATCGGCCGCCGAGTCACCTATCGCCGCGGCGACCTTGAGAATTGGATCGAGGCCCAGCGCCGCAGCGGCGGTACCCCGGTCTGACCACGCGAGCGCGGTCACCATGAGAGCACGGTGTACCAATCCGCACGGACCGATTTGCTCGGCGAGAGGAGACGAGCATGGCCAACATCGCCAAGCGCGCAGATGGGCATCGGCGAGCCCGCTATCGCGACGCACACGGCAAGGAGCACGCACGCCATTTCAACGAAAGATCGACGCCCAGAACTGGCTGGACTCGGTCACGACCGCAATGCAGACCGGCGTCTACGTCGACCCCAATCGCGGCAAGATCACAATCGGGGATTGGTCTGCGCGTTGGCTTGACGGTCAGGCGCATCTAAAGCCGTCCACGCACGAGTGCTATGCCGGCATCCTGCGCGAGCACGTTCTCCCGCAGTGGTCCGCTGTGCAACTCATCGACGTCACGCACGCCGACGTGCAGGCGCGGGTCTCGCGGCTGGCGGCGCGGCGCTCGCCGGCGACGGTGCGCAAGGTTCATCGCGTCTTTTCACTCATCGTCAAGACGGCCGTCAGGGACGGTCGACTGGCGCGGAATCCGGCAGC
>Ga0105245_10006013_pt1 | contig 10668 bp, 10 predicted proteins | sample KBSM54metaG_FD_81523 | JGI IMG/M metagenome (GOLD analysis project Ga0105245, IMG submission 81523) | Miscanthus rhizosphere microbial communities from Kellogg Biological Station, Michigan, USA - KBS M5-4 metaG | ecosystem: Host-associated > Plants > Roots > Rhizosphere > Soil | place...
CGTCGCCAAGGCGCGGGTGACGATCGCGCTCTGCGACGCGCGGCTGCGCGGCGAGCTCGACGCCGCCGCGGCAGGCTCGCCGCTCGCAGCGGCGATCGTCTGCTTCGGCGACGCCGCGGCGCCCGACGGCCTCGAGGCGCGGATGGCGCGCCACGCCGCGCCGTTTGCCGCCGTCGACACCGCCGCCGACGACACGTGCCTGCTCGCCTTCACGTCGGGGACGACCGGACAGCCGAAGGCGACGATGCACTTCCATCGCGACGTGATGGCGAGCTGCGCCTGCTTCCCGCCGCACGTCCTGCGCGCCAACGCCGACGAGGTCTTCATCGGCAGCCCGCCGCTCGCGTTCACGTTCGGGCTCGGCGGGCTGACGCTCTTCCCGATGGCGATCGGCGCGCAGACGGTGCTGATCGAAAAGCCGGGACCCGCCGAATTGCTCGACGCGATCGTCGCCGAGCGTGCGACCGTGCTCTTCACCGCGCCGACCTCGTACCGCGCGATGGCGGCCGGGGCGAAGGAGCGCCGGATCGGCGTTCGCGACGGCGGGACGCTCCGCAAGTGCGTCGCCGCGGGCGAAGCGTTGCCGGCAGCGACGCGCGCGCTCTGGCGCGACGCGACCGGCATCGAGATCATCGACGGCATCGGCGCGACCGAGATGCTGCACATCTTCATCGCCGCCGACGAGGCGCACGCGCGTCCCGGCGCGACCGGCACCGCCGTCCCCGGCTACCGCGCGCGCGTCGTCGACGACGACGGCAACGAGGTGCCGGCCGGCACGGTCGGCAGGCTCGCGGTGCAGGGACCGACCGGCTGCCGCTACCTCGACGACGCGCGCCAGGCCGACTACGTGCAGCGCGGCTGGAACTACACCGGCGACGCTTACCTGATGGACGCCGACGGCTACTTCTTCTACCAGTCGCGCACTGACGACATGATCGTCTCGGCCGGCTACAACATCTCGGCGGTCGAGGTCGAGGACGCGCTCCTCCAGCACCAAGCGGTCGCCGAGTGCGCGGTGGTCGGCGCGCCCGACGCCGAGCGCGGCCAGATCGTGAAGGCGTTCGTCGTGCTGAAGAACGGCGCCGCTGCGGGCGAAGCGACCGTCAAGGCGCTGCAGGAGTTCGTCAAGGCGACCGTCGCGCCGTACAAGTACCCGCGGGCGGTGGAGTTTCGCGAGTCGTTGCCGAGGACCGAGACCGGGAAGCTGCAGAGGTTCCGGCTGCGCAGCGGGTGATCGGCAGACTGGAGTCATCGTGCTTGATCGTCGTCGCGTGTGCCTCTCGCTGGCCGCCCTGGGTCTGGCGCACGGCGGCGTGCGCGGAGCGTCGAGAGTCCGCCTGGGATTCGTGAGCGGCCTCGACCGAGCCGCAGCGGCGTCCTTCGTCGAGGCGATGCTGGGCGACCTGCGGGCTCGCGGCTACGCCGAGCCGGCCACGCTCGGGTTCGTGCCTCGGTTCGCAAACGACGATCTGTCGCGCATACCGGCACTCGTCCAGGATCTCGAGAGGCAGCCGGTGGACCTCATCGCGACGCATGCCGCCGCGACGACCCTGGTCGTCAAAGGGCCGCACACGGTTCCGGTCGTCTACGAGTTCAGCGCCGACCCGTCGTCGGCGGGCATCGCGAGCGATCTGGCGCATCCGCTCTACAACGCGACCGGCATCTCGCTCATGCTTGCGGAGCTGAACGCAAAGCGCCTGGAGCTGCTGCAGCAGATCTCGCCGCAAGTCCGGCGCCTGGCCGTCCTCGCCAATGCGCTGCACCCAGGTCAGCACCTCGAGCGCGACGTATCGCAGGCCAAGGCGAGCGAGCTCGGCATCCGGACATCGATGCACCTGACTCGAAACGAGGCCGAGCTCGATGCCGCGCTGGCCACGATCCGTGCGGATCGTCCGGACGCGCTGCTCGTCTTCTCGGACGCCTTCGTCGTCGAGCACCGTCGGGTCATCCTGGACTTCGCGCTCTCCGAGCACCTGGCGGTCGTCTCCGGCTGGAGCGTCATGGCCGACGACGGGGCCCTGTGCACGTATGGTCCGCGGCTCGTCGAATCCTACCGACGCGTCGGATATTTCGTGGACCGGATCGCCCGTGGCGCGAAGCCTTCGGACCTCCCGATCGAACAACCCACGGTGTTCGAGCTCGTCATCAACCGGACCACTGCGCGCAGGTTGGGATTGACGATCCCTGCGGCCGTGCTGGCGCGGGCGGATCGGATCGTCGACTGAGGTCCGGTCCGAACCGAAGGCTCCGTCTCTTCGGCCGCATCGTCGATGATCGGCGGATGCGTGCAGCGAACGTCTCGGCGTCCAACACGGCGCTGTTCGCCACGCTGTGCATCGTCTGGGGCCTGACCTGGTGGCCGACGAAGGTCGGCGCCGCGCATGTGCCGCCGATCCTGCTCGCCGCGGCGCGCTTCACGATCGCCGGCGCCTTGATGCTCGCGTGGGCGGGGCGCGATGCGCTCGCCGTGCCGCGATCGGCGCGCGCCCGGCTGGTCGCCACCGCGCTGCTCGTCAACACCGGCAACTACGCGCTTCTCTTCTGGGGCATCGCGCGCGCGCCGACGGGCCTCGCGGCGATCGTCAACTTCGCGACGATTCCCGTGTTCTCGCTCGTCGCCAGTCGCTGGCTCGAGGGCGAGCCGATCGGCGGGCGACGGATCGCCGCGATCGCGCTCGGCGCGCTCGGTCTCGCGCTGCTGTTCGCGACCCGGGCGCGCAGCGCGGCCGGCACGGCGACGGCCAGCGGCGACGAGCTCGCCGGCCTGGCGGCGGTCGCGCTCGGCACGCTGCTCTATTGCATCGGCGCGGTGCTGTCGCGGCCGATCGCGGCGACGATGCCGGTCGTCGCGCTCGCAGGGTGGCAGACGCTGGTCGGCGGCGTCGGCCTCGTCGTGCTGTCGCTCGCGCTCGAGCCGGTCGAGCAGCGTCACCTGCAGGAGCTCGTGCGCTGGCCGACGCTGCCGGCGCTCGCCTTCCTCGTCGCCGCCGGCTCGCTCGCCGGCTTCACGATCTACTTGCGGCTGCTCCGCGACTGGGGCGCGTTTCGTGCCGGGCTCTACGCCTTCGTCAGCCCGGCGATCGCGGTCGCCGTCGGCGTCGTCGTGCTCGGCGAGCGCTTCGGCTGGATGGAAGGCGTCGGTGGCGTGCTCATGTTCGCCGCCGCGGCGATCGCGTTCGCGACGCCGACGACGTCGCGGCGCTGACGCGCGATCCGCGACGCGATCGAACCGTTGCGTGCAGCATGTCCCGCTGCAGCGGTTTTCGTGTCGCGCGTGCGGCGCACCGATGTCGTCTGCACGTATCGTCGACGCATGAACCGGTTTTCAGAGTCCGTCCTCCAGCGCCGCGAAGAAGGCCCGACCTTGCTTTCGCGCATCGCCATCGCGTTCGCGCTCGTCAGCGCAGGAGTCGGCGTCGCCGTCCTGATGGCGGTCGGCTAGCGCGCTTCGCCGCGCCCGGCCCTGCGCCCGGACCTGTCCCCGTGATCGATTGCACGCAACAAGCGCGCGACGGTCGTGCACGGGCACTTGTCCGACATCGACCGGCGACCGCGGCGGACGCGGCGCCCTGCGGATGCTCGCTACTGTCCGCTCCATCGCTCACTCTCATCCACGTCGATGCTCCGCTACTACATGACGCCGGAGACCCGGCAATCGCTGATCGAAGAGTCGAACCGGCAGATCGCGATGCGCGCCATCGCAGCGGCCGCGCGCGGACGTCGCGTCCCGGCGGCCGGCGAATCGCGCTTCGCCGAAGACGCCGCGCCGGCCGATGCAGCCGAGACCGATTGGTCCGAATCGCTCTCCGAAAGCGCATTCGCCAGGCTCGTCGCCGACCTCGAGGCGACGTCGCAAGCGCCAGCCAGCGAAGCGCGCTTCGGCTAGCGGCGAGATCGCAGCGCGAGGACGTCTCGCCGGCCTGGCGTCAGGAGGTCGCAATGGAAAAGACAGCCGAGCAGGTCTACACCGATCTCCTGCGCCAGCTCGCGAGCCCGAGCGCGGTCCAGCCCGCGGTGCTGGCCGACGCCTTTCGCGACGTCGAGCGGATGCACGCGATGGGGCACATCACCGACTGGCAGCTGCGACAGGCCCGCGACGCCTACGAGAAGACGATCGAGCGGGATCCCCGCGAAGGCGGCCCGCGATCGCCGGAGACGCGGGCCGACGAGCGCGGCTGACCTCGCGGGCCTCGGGTCGATTCGCGGCCACAATTTCACCGTGCTGAAGATCTGGGGCCGCATCAGCTCGATCAACGTCCGCAAGGTCGTCTGGTGCGCGCAGGAGCTCGGGCTCGCGTTCGAGCGCATCGACGCGGGCCGCGACTTCGGCATCGTGCAGACGCCGGCGTACCGCGCGCTCAATCCGAATTCGCTCGTGCCGACGATCGAGGACGTCGACGGCGACGGCGAGCGCATCGTCCTCTGGGAATCGAACGTCGTCGTCCGCTATCTCTGCGCGCGCCACGCACCGGGAACGCTCTATCCCGAGCCGCTGGCGGCGCGCTTCGACGCCGAGCGCTGGATGGACTGGCAGCAGACGACGCTCAATCCCGCCGGCCGCGAGGCCTTCGTGCAGTGGGTGCGAACGCCGCCCGAGCGCCGCGACGGTGCGGCGGCGGGGCGCTCGGTGACGGCGACCGAGCGTCTCCTCGCGCAGCTCGACGCCCATCTCGCGACGCGCGCGCACATGACGGGCGACGCCTTCACGATGGCCGACATCCCGATCGGCTGCGAGGTCCACCGCTGGTTCGGCCTGCCCGCCGCCGAGTACCGGCGGCCGCGCTGGCCGAACCTCGAGCGCTACTTCGCGACGCTGTGCGCGCGGCCGGCGTCGCGCGGCGTGCTCGACCTCGCGCTCGAGTGAGCGCGCCCGCGCGTCACCAGCTCGCCGAGCGCACGAGCGGCACCCAGCGCCCGTCCTGCTTCTGGTAGACGCCGATCGCGCCGTAGCGCTGCTCACCCTCGGCGTTGAAGCGCATCGTCGTCGTCACCGGCGCGATCGCGTCGATCGTCTTCAGCTTGGCGCGAACGTCGGCCGGGTCGACCGACTCGGCGCGCCGGATCGTGTCGGCGACGACCCAGACCGCGTCGTACGCGTAGTGCGCCGCCCAGACCGGCTCGGCGTGGTACTTGGCGCGGAACTTCTTCGCGAACTCGGGGCCGCCGGTGAACTCGACGACCTCGGCCGAGCTCGAGGTCACGTAGAGGTTCTTGACGGTCGCCGAGGTGACGAGCCGCTGCGTCCGCGCCACGCTTCCTCCCACGACCGGCACGTCGCCGAGTCCGGCGGCGTTCATCTGCTCGAAGAGCGGCAGCAGCTGGTTGTCGCGGACCAACGCGATCAAGACGTCGGGCTTGGCCGCCTTGAGCTGGGCGACGAACGGCCCGAAGCTCGTCGTCTTGTTGTCGATCGGCACGATCGGCTCGACCTTGCGGCCGGCCTTGGCGAGCGCCGCGGACGCGCCCTTGGCGAGCGGCGCCCCGTACGTGGTGTCCTCGTAGAGGATCGCGACCTTGTTCGCCTTCAGCGCTCCGGCGGCGTAGCTCGCGATCGCCTGCGCCTGCAGGTCGTCGTTGGCGATCAGCCGGAACGCGTTGCCCGCGCCGAGCTTGGTCAGCTCGGCCGCCGACGACGTGAAGAGCTGCGGCACGTTGCCGCTGGCGTAAACCGGGACCGTCGCTTCGGTGACGTCGGAGCTCAGGTGGCCGATCACGGCGACGACCTTCTGGTCGCAGAGCGCCCGCGCGACCTTCTTTGCCTCTTCCTTGTCCGCCTTGTCGTCCATCGGGACGATCTCGAACTTGACCTGCTTGCCAGCGACCTTGAAGTTCGACGCGTTGATGTCGGCCGCGGCGAGCAGGGCACCGTTGACGAGGTCCTGGCCGCGCGCGGCCGACGGCCCCGAGAGCGGCTGTGCGACGCCGATCTTGATCGTCTCGGGAACGCGCGGGCCGCAGGCGGCGAGCAGCGACCCGGCCGCGAGCAGCGCCAGCGAAGTCGCGAGGAGGCGAGAGCGAGGAGAGCCCATGTTCTTTTCTCCCGATGGGGGCAGCGTCGAACTATGCATCGCGCAGCGGGCGCGGCCGCGGCAGTCTTTCACGCAGCGGCGGCGTTCGTGGCCGTCGGGGCCGGCCGTGCCAGACGGTCGTTACCGTTGCCGCGCGCCGCGGTAACGTCGCAGTAACGCCGGAGGCGCTACAACGGCGTGCCCGCCGGCCCGTCCCGGCCGCGCGGGAGACCGTCGAGGAGGCTGCCATGTACGTCACGCCCGTCGTCAGGATCGCCGCCGGATCGATGCTCGCGCTCGCCGCCTTCGCCGCGGCGGCGCAGAGCCGCCCGCCGACCACCGAACAGCTCGGCAAGGACCCGGGTGCGCTGCGCCAGGAGGCCGAGCAGCAGCGCTCGCGCGACATGCAGCAACAGCAGCAGCAGAGCCAGCAGCAGGCCGACCAGCAGTGGAACGACACCGTGCGCCAGCAGCAGTCGCGCGCCAACGCCGACATGGCGCAGGCCGCGGCGGTGCGGCGCACCTGGGAGCAGCGACCGCCGCTCGCGCCCGACCACAACCCGCTCCTCGGCCGCTGGAATTCGCTCGGCGCCGGCCAGCGCCAGGGCAACGCCGCCGGCCTCTCGCCCGAGATGGCGCAGCTCGCGAACGCGCTGATCGGCAGCGTCACCGGCGGCATGTGCGACTCGATGCTCGGCCGCGGCACGATCGAGTTCCGGCCGAACGGCGTCGTCGCGATCGGCGCCGACGGGCGCGAGCGGCCGATGTACCGCGCCGAGTACCGCGGCGGCGGCTCGCGCGTCGTCGTCCTGCCGCAGGGCGGCACGACGTTCACGCACATGATCATCGACTTCAACGGCAGCGACCGCGCGACCGTCGCCGCGGTGGGATGCGGGCTGACGCGTGCCGGCGCCGGCACCGCCAAGGCGGCGCTCACGAACACCGCGATGGCGGCAGCGGACAGCGGGCCCGCGGTGGTGCAGTGGAAGCTGCTCGGTCACACCGTCGCGAACGGCGGCTTCGACGTCTACGTCGCACCCGCATCGGTCCGCAGGTCGGGGGACAAGGCGCGGATGCTCGGCCTGTTCGACTTCGACAAGCGGCAGACGATCGAGGGCAAGGCCTTCTTCTCGGCGCGCAACGAGTACGAGTACGACTGCGCCCGGCCACGCCAGCGGATGCTCGCGACCACCGGCTACTCCGAGAAGATGGGCAAGGGCGTGGTCGTCGAACGGGCCGATACCCCGTTGCCGTGGGAACCGGTCGGCAGCAGCGGCCCGGCGTTCGAGCACTGGCAGGTCGCCTGCAAGCGGCAGTAGCTGCCGCGCGCGCTCAGCGCAGCGAGCTGAGGTAGGTCGCCAGCGCCTCGATCTCGGCCGCGGTCAGCGGCTGCGCGGCCGAGGTCATGTTGCCGTCCATGTCGAAGCGCGTCTGCGCCTTGAAGCCGAGCAGCTGCGCCTTGAGGTAGTCGGCGCGCTGGCCGGCGAGGCGCGGGATGTGCTGCTGGCCGTGCAGCTCTGCGCCGTGGCAGGTCACGCACGCGAACTTCTCGACGAGCCCCTTGCCCGCGGCAGCGGCGTCGGCGGAGAGCGGCGTGCCTGCGACCGCCGCCGACTGCGCCGCGAACCAGCCGCCGAGCTCGTTGATGTCGGCGTTCGTGAGCGGCGCGGCGAGCGCGTTCATCACCGCGTTCTTGCGATTGCCTTCGCGAAACATCACGAGCTGCGTCGTGATGAACTGCTTCGGCTGGCCGGCGAGCGAAGGCATGTCGGCGAGCGCCGAACGCCCTTCGGCGCCGTGGCACGCGGTGCACGGCTCGGCCTTCTGGCGCTGTGCGTCGGTGGCCACCTGCGCGGCGACGTCGAGCGACAACGCGCCGCCGCAGGCGAGCAGCGCCGCGGCGACGAGCGACCGCGGCGAGCCCCTCATCGCGCGTAGCTGACGCGGTAGACGATCCCGTTGTAGTCGTCGGAGACGAGCAGCGCGCCGTCCTTCATCACGAGCACGTCGACCGGCCGCCCCCACATCGGCGGGTCGGCCTTCGCGTCTTGCAGGAAGCCCTCGAGGAACGGCTGCAGCGTGACCTTGCCGTCGCTGCCGACCGTCGCGCGCACGACGCTGTAGCCCTGCTTGCTGGTGCGGTTCCACGAGCCGTGCATCGCGATGAACATGTTGTTCTTGTACTCGGCCGGGAACATCGAGCCGGTGTAGAAGCGCATGCCCATCGGCGCGATGTGCGCACCGAGCTTGGCGGCGGGTGCGTCGAACTCGCTGCACGCGCGCCCCTTGCCGAAGTCGCTATCGAGCAGGTCGCCCTGGTGGCAGAACGGATAGCCGAAGTCCATTCCCTTCTTCGCCGCACGGTGCAGCGTGTCGTGCGGCAGGTCGTCGCTGATCCAGTCGCGCGCGTGGTTGGTGAACCAGAGCTCCTTGGTGCGCGGGTCCCAGTCGAAGCCGACCGAGTTGCGCACGCCGCGCGCGTAGACCTCCATCACGCCGGTCTTCGGGTCGACGCGGTTGATCGTCGCCTGGTAGTACGCCGGCATCACGATGTTGCCCGGCGAGCCGACGTTGTAGTAGAGCTTGCCGTCGGGCCCCATCGCGAGGAACTTCCAGAAGTGGCCGGCCTGCTGCGACGGGTCGAGGTTGTCGATGACGACGCGCGGCTCGCCCGGGTTCGCGAGCTTGTCCTCGATGCCTTCGTACGCGGTGATGCGGTGCCGCTCGGCGACGTAGAGCGTGCCGCCCGCGAAGGCGACGCCGTTCGGCGAGTTGAGGCCCTTCAGCACCTTCGTCACCGTGCGCTTGCCGCCCTGGTCGGTGACGGCGTAGACGTCCTTGAGGTTGCGGTTGCTGACGAAGACGGTGCCCTTGTCACCGAGCGCGAGCGAGCGCGCCTCGGGGATGCCTTCGGCCCAGACCTCGACCTTGAAGCCGGCCGGGACCTTGAGCTTGTCGACCGGCAGCTCGCTCGCCTGGCGGCCGGTGAGGATCGGCGCGATCGGGTGCAGCGTCGAGCTGCCCTGGTCGGCCGAGCGGCCCTGCTGCCATGCCGGCGGTGGCGCGGACGCTGCGGGGGTCTGCGCGACTGCCGAGGCAGCGAGCCAGAGGCCGGCCGCCAGCGCGGCCGCGGGTGTCGTGCGGATCATGGACGTGTCTCCTCTCCCTGTGATGGTGGGCGGCCATTCTGCGAACCCGGCGGCGCAGCCCTGCCGGGTGCGTGGCCAGCGCCGATCATGATGCAGCGTCTCGAATGCGCAAAGCGGGTTGTCGCGCTCTAGGCGACGACTTCGGCGACGAGAAGAACGGACTGCGGAATGCTGAGGCCGAGCGCGTTCGCCGTCTTCATGTTGATCAGCAGCTCGAAGCGGCTCGGCTGCTCGACCGCGAGCTCTCCTGGCTTCGCGCCCCTCAGGATCTGATCGATGTAGCGCGCCGTGAGCTGCGGATACTGGTCGGCGGGACCGTAGGCGAGCAGGGCGCCTGCCGGCATGGCGGAACGCCCTCCGACGACGGCAAGGGGGAGCCGGTGACGTTGCGCGAATTCGCCGACGACTTGCCGCTTCGACACGATCAAGGGATCCAGAGTCAGCAGGATCGACTCGGTCCGCTCGCGCAGGATCGCGTCGAAGCCGGGCTCGACATCGGCCGGGTTCGACACCTCGACGAGCTGAGGACGCAACCCGAGCGCCGGCGCGTCGACACGGATGAACCTGAGCAGCGGACCCGCCGCCTCGTTCGTCGGATTGATGAAGAAGGCGACGCTTTGCAGCCGCGGAGCGGCTTCCTTCAGCAGCTGCAAGAGCTTGCGGGTCGTCTCGTCGGCCAGGAACGTCGAACCGGTGACGTTGCCGCCCGGGTGTCGCAGGCTCGGTACCAGGCCGTTCTCCACGGGATTGCCGATTCCTGCCATGACCACGGGGATCGTCTGGGTCGCCTGCATCACCGCACGTGTCGCCGTCGTGCCAGCCACGACGATGAGGTCGGGGGCCTGCGCCAGCAGGTCCGCTGCCAGCGCTGGCAAGCGTTCGTTGATCCCTTCCGCCGCGCGCGGCTCCAGGAACGTGATGTTCCTGCCTTCGAACCATCCGAGCTTCTCGAGCTCTTGGCGGAGCAGGTTCACTCTGGCGTCGACATCGGCACGCGCAAAGCCGCTCAGCACTCCGATTCGGCGGACTTTGGCTTGACCACGGGCACTCGGCACGACCAGCGAAACCAGGAGCGCGCCAGCGGTCGCGGCGAGAACTCGGCGTCGAGACGAGATCGTCATGGATCGCTTCGGTCGCGTGCTGGAAGCGTGCGAGACCTGCGTTGTTGGCGCTGGACGGCATTGTGCGACGCCGCCGCGCCCGATTCGGCCGGGACTAGTGGACGTGGGATTGCGCCTTCGCGACGTTGCGAGTCATGACGACGACGTCGTTCTTGCGCCCATCCCGATCGATGACGAAGTCGTGCAGGAGCGCCTCGTGCTTGAACCCGTGCCGCTCGACCAGGGCGATGGCCTGCCGCTGGTCCGCGGTCATCTGCGCCACGATCTTCTCGATGCCAAGATCCGACGCGATGGCGAAGATCTCCTTGCCCAGCAGTCCGCCGAGCCCGCAACCACGGTAAGCCGGTCCGACGTGGATGCGGAGCTCGCCGAGATGGCGTTGCCAGCTGA
>Ga0105245_10006016_pt1 | contig 10665 bp, 8 predicted proteins | sample KBSM54metaG_FD_81523 | JGI IMG/M metagenome (GOLD analysis project Ga0105245, IMG submission 81523) | Miscanthus rhizosphere microbial communities from Kellogg Biological Station, Michigan, USA - KBS M5-4 metaG | ecosystem: Host-associated > Plants > Roots > Rhizosphere > Soil | place: Michigan...
CGGGAGCGGGTACCGTAGAAGAGGCTGTCGACGTTTATTTCGCGCGCCGAGGCGCCCAGAAGGAACGGACGTTCCAGTTCTCCACCCGCTTCCCCTTCGGGTTCGCCGAACGCCGCGAAATGATTACCGCACGGCACGAGATCCTGGTCTATCCTTGCCTCGATCCGCAACCCGGCTTCGAATCCCTGCTGGCCGCGGTAACGGGCGAACTAGAGACCCTTCAGCGCGGACGCGGCCACGATTTTTACCGTATCCGGCCTTATGAAGCGCTCGAAAGCGCCCGCCATGTCGATTGGAAGGCAACGGCACACACCCGCGACCTTCAGGTTCGCGAATACGTCAGGGAACAGGAACGGAGCGTCCTGATCTACCTGGATCTGGACATTCCGTTTGATGCGGACGAGTGGTTCGAATCGGCCGTCGAATGCGCGGCATTCCTGGCCTATCACCTGTCGCTCGGGGAAACCCGGGTACGCTTGAGGACCCAGGAGTTCGATGTAACCCTGCCGGAGCCAGGGGACATCTATACTATTCTTAAATACTTGGCTTTGGTTTCCCCGATGCGGGGAAAGCCTCCAGAGGGTCCCGATGAAGCCGCCAGTTTTCAGATTGTATTCACCACACATCCAGGCCGGATGTCCGCGCTGGGATGGGGTAAAGAGGAAGGCGCGGGGGCTCGTGTGCTGGGCCCGGATGCCTGGGGCCATGACCGCTGAATTACAGGAGATTCCATGAAGAAGCCGCTTTTCATCGGTATGTTGATGCTTATCGCCTGCACAGAGAGCGGATGGGCGCAGGTCACCGGCGTACTTTCCGGACGTGTCGTGGATGCCACGGAAGCAGGAATTCCGGGAGCGACTGTCACCGTTAAGACGGTGGATACCGGGGCCACTCGAACTGCCACCACCGACGATCGTGGAGCGTACAGAATCGTCTCGGTGCCGGTAGGGCAACAGGAAGTGCGCGGCGAGAAGAGCGGATTCAAAACGTCGGTCCGTTTGGGAATCAACCTGGCGGTTGGACAAGAGGCTGTGGCAAACCTGCGGCTGGAGGTCGGAACGGTTTCCGACGAAGTCACCGTGACCGCCGATACCCCCCTCGTCAACACCACGACCTCGTCCATTTCCGGACTGGTGAATGAGCGCCAGATCAAAGAGCTACCGCTCAACGGGCGCAGCTTCGACAATCTGATGACTCTCAACCCCGGGATCATCGACTACGTACTGAAGAGTCCCTCCACCAGCACCAGCAACGGAAATACCTTCTCTGTTGCGGGCCGCCGTCCCATGGAGAACGTGGTCCTGCTGAATGGGATTGAATATACCGGGTCTAGCCAGCTCGCGGTCACTCCGGGCGGTGTCAGCGGCAATCTATTGGGGATCGACGCCGTGCGCGAATTCAACGTGCTCACGGATTCTTACAGCGCCCAGTACGGCAAGCGTGCGGGCGGACAAGTCAGCGTCGTGACCCAGTCGGGAACGAATTCGCTACATGGCTCGCTGTTCGAGTTTCTTCGTAACAACGTACTGGACTCACGCAGTACCTTCGACCAGGGACCCGCGCCGCCCTTCCGGCGGAACCAGTTCGGCGGATCGCTGGGCGGTCCGCTCAAGAAAGACAAACTGTTTGTGTTCGGAAACTACGAAGGATACCGGCAGAGCCTGCTGACCACCAGCACCAGCGTAGTGCCGGATGAGAAGGCACGCCAGGGCTCCCTTCCAATTGCGAACGATCCCTTAGGAACATATGCGCCAGTCGCGAATCTGAATCAGGCGATGTTGAAGTACATGGCGTTGTGGCCGGATCCCAATGGCCCCGAACTTCTGATTGACCAGATCGTGAACGGCCAACCGACTGGGGTCAAGTTGCCGACGGGTGCCAAAAAGGCGTTCTACAATCCCAGGAATCCGGTCCACGAAGATTTTGGAACCCTGCGCGCGGATTACAATCTGCGGGCGCAGGACACGCTGTCCGCCTCCTATACCATCGACGACGGCAATAGCGTGATTCCGGCGCCAGATCCCTTATTCGCCTCGGCGCTCAGGCTGCGCAATCAGGTGACCAGCCTGGAGGAAACGCACGTTTTCTCACCTCGTTTTCTGAATACCTTCCGCGCGGGCTTCTCGCGTTCGGGATTCAATTATGATTCCGCCGCAACGGTTTCGTTCCCCTCCGAATTGTCGTTCGTGAAGGGATATGGTCCGGGAGGAATCGTAGTGGGCGGCGCGCAGACTACCACTGGATCGTCGGCTCTCACCGCGGCCGGGCCCAGTAACAACGCAAACGTATGGAATCGCCGTAACCTCTTCACCTTATCGGATGGCACTTCGTTCACCAAAGGAATACATCAGATCAATGCAGGGGTTTGGTTCCAGAGGCTCCAGGACAATGAGAATGTCGCGTCGCGGCAACTGGGCGTCGCCACGTTCGGGAGCCTGAGCACGTTCCTTGTCGGCACGCTGACGAATTTCCAAGTGGTCCCCACGGCCAACACCTTAGGCTGGAGAAGTTTGTTCGGGGCCTGGTACGTGGACGACACCATCAAGCTCCGGCGAAATCTTACGGTACAGCTCGGCTTGCGGCACGAATTCACCACCGGGTGGAATGAGGTAGCGGGACGCGCTGCCAACTACATTACCGATGGCAACGGCATCCTTCTGCCCAACACTCGAGTCGGAAATTCCGCCTTCACTGAAAATAATGCCAAGCGTTTGTTTTCTCCCCGAGCTTCCGTGGCCTGGGACCCCTTCGGTAAGGGCAAAACCGCCATCCGCGCGGGTTTCGGGGTTTATTACTCGCTGATCGACGACCTCGCCTTTCAGCTCAATTCGCTATATCCCTACAACGGGACCATCACCTCCAACGGTTCGCTGCCGAACGTTGTTCCGGTGCTTCCCAACACCCCGCCGCAGCAACCGTGCGGCGTTATTTCTGCGCCATGCGCTACCTATGCGCCTGTGGGTGTGCAGCCAGACGCTAAGACTCCTACCGTGGAAGAGTGGAACTTCACCGTCGAACAGCAGCTGGACCGCAACACGAGCCTGCGCGTAGCCTATGTGGGATCGTTCGGGTACCATCAGTTCGTCAGCATCGATCCCAATAGCATCCCCGCGCAGATCTGTTCGAATCCGGCCGGCTGCACTGCCGGCGGCACAACTGCGGCCGGGAACGTCGGCGTCGGAGCGGCGCTCCAGAGCCATGTGCCGCAAGGGGCGCAGTACATTCCCGTGGGAACGCGCCCCACAACGTTCGTGTCCAATGGATTCTTCTGGTATTCGGAAGGCAACACCAGCTACAACGCTCTGCAGATCGACGTCAATCATCGCCTAGCGCAGGGATTTCAGATTCGGGCCAATTACACCTGGTCGAAGAATCTGGACGAAAACTCGGCGCTGACCATCGCCCAGGCGGCTAACCAGCCGCAGATGGTGATGGACCGCAACAATCTGAAGCGCGACTGGGGTCCATCGGCTTTGAACGTTACCCATCAGGCCAGCTTCTCGGCTCATTACGATTTACCCTTCGGCAAAGGCCAACGCTGGATGGGCAATGCAGGCAAAACTGCCAACAGGATTATCGGCGGCTGGCAGTTGAACCAGATTACGACGCTATTGAGCGGTTTCCCGTTTACACCGCAGATCGGCGCGAATATTTCAGGTGACGGAGATACCAGAAACCCTGACCGGCCTAACCTGAATCCGGCTTTCACCGGCCCGGTGGTGACCGGAAATCCTAATCAGTGGTTCAATCCGAATGCGTTCTCTCGTCCGGCCTTCGGCACGTTCGGAAACCTGGGACGTGGCGTGTTTACCGGACCCGGCCTGACGGAAGTGGATCTTTCCGTGCTGAAGAACATCGCCGTGTCCGAGCGCGTCAGCTTGCAATTCCGCGCCGAAGTCTTCAATCTGATGAACCATACTAACTACGCTTCGCCAAATCAAACCGTGTTCACCAACACCGGATCGGCCACGGCGCCGGTGTATGTCAACAATCCCACGGCGGGACTAATCACGAGTCTGGCGACGACTCCCCGGCAGATCCAATTTGGCTTGAAGTTGATGTTCTAGCAGGGGCGAGGCACGCCTGGCCCAATTCACGCAGGCGCGCTGGACCGTCCGGGACCATCGAAAACCGGCGATACACTTCCGCCCGGGCGCGCTCCAGCAGCTCCAAGTCGAGGGAATTCAGCCGCACTAGGTGGTCATAAACATCGGCATCGCAGGCTTTACGAAATGTTTCCATCCGCGATGCGCTGGAGACGTTAGCCGGCTGTTGCGCCAGGGCCAGATTCGGAAACACGGGTCTAATAAAATACTGGCCCGCGACCAGGCTTTCATTAAAGCAATCGACTACGCCAAGGAAGGACGTTTTGCGCATGACTTCAGTGGCCCGAATCAGGTCCACGTCCGCCGGAGGATCGTTGACGATGCCGTTCGCCAGCAAATTCACTTGCACGTTGCTGACGCGATAGGTATGCTGTTCCACCAATTCCGCAATAAATGCGCCGATGGGTTTCTCGCGTGCGAGGTCGCTAGCAGGCTCGCCCGGTACAGGCTTTTCGCGAAAGTAATCGTACATGGACCGGATTCGATCGATAGGATCGCGCAGGAAACATAGGTCGAAAAATATATACCCGGGCACTTTGGGAACGGGATAGCGGAACTGATGGCTGGAGACAGCCTTCACGCGAGGATGGCGCTCGAGAAACGTCACCAGCTGCTCCTGGCTTACTGCACCGTCGAAATCCTCGGTATCCAGGCGCGCGTAATTCTCAAAGAACGTGTGCGCGAGGATTTCTTCGATGGTCGTACCGGCGTTCTTGAAGAAATGGTAGTGCAACAGGACGAAGCGCACGTCCGCGGGGTCTTTCAACATTGCCCGAACTGGCTTCCTTCCTCAGCGGAGCGCGGCCTTTTGACGGAATAATGCACCAAAGGATTACCTGCGTCCGGGTGCGCGCGCATATAAGCGTCGCAATCGAACAAGGGGTGCGGATTCGCCCAGGAGCCAGTCTGTTCCAGAAAGTGCAGCAGCGGATTATCTGCGTTACGGGCAGCCGGACAGTTGGCCAGATAGTGCGCAGGGTCGAACAAGGGATGCGGCTGCCGCCCTTCCGCCGCTCCGTACTTGACGTAGTGCTTGAAAGGATCCATCCGCGCCCGAGCCACGTCCGGGTTGGCGCGCAGATAGAAGTCCGGGTCGAGTAGCTTCCTTATCTTTCGCACCGTCCTAATCATGCCCTAAACTAAATAGTACGATTCCCATCGCCCATCTGAATATCCGAGGAGCCACACTACTGGTCGCGTTTCCTGAAACCGGCCAAGTGAGCGCATACGCTGACCTCCAAACCGCAGCAGCGCGTGCGGGATTTACTGGAGAAGTCGCCGTCGTCTGGGAGGATCCTCAAGGGCGTACGCGATTCATCGCACCGGCGCAGCTGCATCCATTCTTCCAGGTTGTGCACTACGGCCAGCTCCGCGCTCAAGTGAACGGAAGCATACAAGTGTGATCGTTCTGTGCTAGTTTTTGTGTTGGCCCGTTGAACCATGTTGATCGCCTTCGAGAATCCGCTGAACGAGAGTGCGCTGGCTTTCCCCATTCTGGAGTGCTTCCATATTCTGGGATTCGCGATGACCTTGGGCACCATTGCACTCGTCGACTTCCGCCTGTTAGGATTCGGGTTGCGTCAGAACGCCGGTGAGTTAGCCAAGGCTGCGGCACCGTGGACGTTATTCGGACTGATTATGGTTCTGGTATCCGGTCCTATGCTTTTCTCTTCCGATCCGGACATGTATTACCTGAACTTTTCATTCCAAGTCAAAATGGTGCTGCTGGTTCTGGCCTTGGTGTTTCACTACACCATCCGGCGGAAGCTGCTGCGCGGCGAATTGTCGCAGGCCTTGAACAAGCCCGTAGCCCTCATCTCGCTCCTGCTGTGGTCCAGCATAATTTTCGCGGGAATTTTCATCGCGTTCGTGGTGTCACCGGAGACTTAGACTATGTCTGCACTCGAGCTCGCTCAATGGATTCAGGGTACAGGGTGGGCTAGCTACCTCCGCATGTCGGCGTATGTGTACCCGTCCATCCTGGCGAGCCATTTGACCGGGATTGCTCTGTTCGCCGGCGCCGTACTGGCAACTGATCTGCGGCTGCTGGGCGTATTCATGCCAAATCAACCGGTTTCCGAAGTGATCGATCAACTGCGCTGGCCCAAACGGATTGGCTTTTTGATCGTGGCTACCTGCGGCTTCTTGCTGGCCAGCTCCAAGGCGGAAGAGTATTACTACAACACGTTTTTCAGGATCAAGCTGACGCTTTTGGCGCTAATCGCGGTCCATGCGCTGGCGTTCCGGGGCAGCGTCTACAACAACGCCGCCGCGCTCGATCAGGCTCGCCGGATACCGGGCAACGCCAAGCTGGCGGCGGCACTGTCGCTTCTACTGTGGATCAGTATCGCGTGCGTCGGACGAGGGATCGGGTACATCGAGCCACCACTCGACAAACTCCACGCCGCGCTGACCAGCCTGCGCGCTACTGCTGAGCGGCGGTAAGTAACGTTCCCGTGTAGCGCAGCGGCTTTCCGCGGCTGACCAGTTCCAACACCAATCGTCCGTCGGTCTGGGAGGCTCCGGTGCCGACTAGCGATTCGCCGCTTTGGTTCGCCTCGACGTTGGACAACTTCCAGCGCGATGCCGCTCCCGCGCCCTGCATCTCGAACCGGGCCGCGACGGTACGAAATTCGGTGTCCGGCGCGAACAGGATCGCACGCCCTCGCAGCGTACCTTCGGCGCGCACACTGTCGAAGAAATCGGAACCGTCCCCTGCGGCATCCAGTATTCCTTCCAAATCGAGCGTGCCGCCCTTATAGGCGATATCCATCACCTTGCCATCGAAGCGGTAGTGCGGAGTTCCCGTGTTTAGATCCACACTGAGATCTCCCGTGAATTCCGACGGAGCGCTGGACCCGCTGAGCGCCGTCAGCTGCACGGCTGGACCATTCCACTTCACTTGCGCCGTGATTCCCTGCAGCCTCAAATCGCCAGCGGTCAGCGTGCCGATGGAGATCACGCCTTCGGTTCGGATCGCTTTGAGCCACGCGGGCACCGGAGCATTCGCTCCCAGCCGCAGCGTGCGCGCCAAAAAGCCCCGGTCGCGTAATAGCGCCGGTGTGAACAGGCGGGACAATTCTCCAATATCTGCCTCGTCGACCTTCAAATCGAATTTGTCGGGCCGGGGTTTTTCGGAAGGTTCCGGGTCCGGCTCCCAGCGATAGCCGCCTGTAAACGCGATCCTGCCCACTTTTGCCTGCAGACGATTCACGGCCACCCGCTTGCCGTTGAGGCTCACCGAGGCCGATCGGATCAACACTGGCTCAGCCAGCCCATTCACGACAATACGGGCGTTCCGCAGCTCAGATTCGCCGGACCAATCGCCACCTTGGTAATGGGCCCATCCATGCCAGGTCCCTTCCGCGGTTTGCTCCAGCATCGGGATAGCCTCCAGACCGAAGGAACGCATCGAGGCGACGCTCAGCCCGCGCGTGGTGATTTTCAAATCCAGCGACCGCGGCTGATCCAGATCGTAACTGCCCTCGATGTCTGCGCTCTGCTTCTCGCCGATGCGGACAGTAGCGCTCTCCAGATTCATGGAACGGCCCGCGATGTCGAGCGTAGCCACGGGCGCCTCCACGGGTGTCTCGTCGGGCACACTGAGTGACGCGTCGCGTACCACCACACGTCCCTGCATTCCCTGCGGTTCATTGTAGGTCACCGATCCGGATACCGAGCCTTGCGCGGAAAGATTTTCGGGCAGCGTCGCGCCCATGTGCCGGCACACGGCCAGCATAGTCGTCAAAGGCACCTGCTGGAGATCCACACCCGCATCCCAGTGGGGGCTTTTCAAAAAATCCCAGGACCGAAACCGGATCACCACCGGAGAAACGCTGCGGTCGGCCGTGGTCTGCAAATCCAGGCGCTCGCCGTGCAAATCGAGAGTGCCGCCAAAACCCAGTTTCAGCCCACCCACTTCGTTGGGGATCAGGTCCCAGCGATGGACGTCCTCCAATTGAATCTGGCCAGCCACATCCAGATGCGATGGAGGACCGGAAAGCTGTGCCTCGAGCGCTACCGTTCCATGGACGTCGAACCCGCGGGGGTCCATCCACCGCAGCGTTTCCGCAAGAGGGCTGCGTTCCAGCTCCACTTTCAGATCCAGGCGGCGGCTCTCGGGCGCTGCGGTGCCGCGCACAAAGAATCGTCCGAATTGCTGCGTGGAACGGTCCGTACGCGAGGGAGCGCCGCCGAACCGAAGCTCCATCGAACCGTCATTGGAAGGCATCACGTCCAGGTCGGCGTCGTTGAAATAGAAAACTGACTTGGTATCGCCGAATTTGAAATTAACGCGTCCGGAGCGCATGCGAATGGAGGGAATCCGCTTGGAGTTGGCCGGGCTATTCTCCAACAGGAACTGGAAATTCCAAGGACCGGCGTCGGTTTTCACCAGGTTGACGGTGGCGTCGTTCAGATTCAGACTGGAGAATTCCAGTTTGCGCTGGAACAGGCTCAAGACGTGCATGCTGGCGCCCAGCGAATCAACATAAGCCAGCGGTTCGATTCCCGCGCGCGGATCTTCGTGAATTGTGACGCGTTCGAGTGTGAACCCGGGGCGAGGCAGAGGCCCAGGGAATAGCGTCAGCCTTATTCCCCCGGCGACGTCGACTTTCCTTCCGAGGCTCCGTTCCAATGCTCGCTCGATGCCGGGACGCAGGACGTCGGTCGGCAAGTACGGAACGACGGCGGCCAACACTGCCAGCGCCGCGCTCGCCCATAGAACGCCTTTCAGCTTCATACCGCGCGTTCCTTCAGTTGACGATACGCTTCCGGATCGTCGACATCGGTGAAGATGCCGGCATCATCAACATCCACATACTCGGTGCGATCAACGTGCGCGTGAACCACTTCACGAGCTTCGGAACCCGGCGGTAGCGCTAACACTTCATCCGCGACCGGCCGCGCCGCGAATACCGGATGGCCCCGTTTACCGGATTGGCGAGGAATCACGAACAGCGTGAACGGACTCCGCTGCTCGAAAGCTTGCGACAGTGAGGCCACGGTGTCCTCTGCAACGGCGGGACTGTCCACGGGAATGAAAGCGAAGCCGTCGGCTTGGGCAGGCATGGCGCCGAGAGCCGTTTGAAGCGAGCTAAGCTGACCTCGGCTCGGGTCGGGATTCACGACAATAAGAGCGTCAGCAGGAACTGCTTGCCGTACCACGTCCGCGTTATATCCAAGCACCACGATCACTGGATTGCACGATTTCTTCAGCACGCGAACCAGGCGGCCAACGAATGTTTCGCCGCGGTACTCCAGAAGAGCCTTGGGCGTACCCATGCGGCTGGACGCTCCGGCTGCCAGGATGATCCCGGCGATCACTTCAGCAGGGCTTTCAGCCGGTCGTGCGCAAAAATCGACTTCGAGAGCTGCCGCCAATCCGTATCCGGAGCCCGCCGGACTGCGATCATCTCCGCCACGACGGAAATCGCGATCTCCTCAGGCAACTCAGCGCCGATCTCCAGACCCATGGGTGCAAACACCTTCTCGAAGGCCTCACGGGGGAAGCCCTCCTTTTCCAGCTCATGCACGACCGAGATTGTTTTTCGCTTGCTCCCGATCATGGCGATATACTTGGCCGGCGTGTTTACCGCCCAGCGCAACACGCGCATATCGTCGCGATGCCCGCGCGTGACGATGATGATGTAGCTCGACGAGTTTACCGGCAGTTTCCCGAAGACGTCTTCGTACTCTTCAGCGTAGGTCGCTTCGGCCTCCGGAAACCGTTCCGCGTTGGCGAACGCCTCGCGGTTATCGATGATCGATGTGGAGAAGCCGGCCAGCGTAGCGATCTTCGAAATTCCCTTGGAGACATGCCCGCCGCCGAAGATGAAAGCGCGCGGTTGCGGAATCACGGGTTCGACGAAAATGTTCAATTGACCTCCGCAGATCAGGCCTTCGTCATAGGCCGCGTCCTGACCCAGACTGAAGGATAGGTGACGAGGCTTCTCGGTCTCGATAACCTCACGTGCGGCGTTCCACACCTCGGCTTCTACGCAGCCGCCGCCCACGGTGCCCATAAAAGAACCGTCTTCCCGCACCAGAATTTTGGCGCTTTCAAAGCTGGGAATCGAGCCGTTTACCTGGACGATGGTCGCCACGGCACACTTCTGGCCGAGCTTCCGCAGGCCAACAATTTCGTCGTACAGGTCCATTTGCATTAATTATATATTGGACCCGCTATCTTCAGTCTCGGGGCGTATATAATCGTCGCGTGGGCGGCGTCCCAGGTCCGGAACTCGTTACTATTCGCCAGTTCGGCAGTCTTGCCGATGCGCTGATGGCAAAAGGCTGCCTGGATTCCGCGGGGATCGAGAGTTTTCTGGCCGACGCCAATATGGCCTGGATGGACTCGCCTCTTGTCCGCGGGATGCGCCTGCAAGTGAGTGCGGAGGACGCCCAGAGCGCCATCGCCGTCCTGGAAGGGTCGGCAATCGAGGACTATCCAGCCGATTCCGTCGACGGCTGACGCTGCTGAGCCGACAGGATCACCCACAGCGCCCATGCCGCGACGGCGGCCGGGATGGCGAGAACCATCAACGCGCGACTCGCATAC
>Ga0105245_10006018_pt1 | contig 10664 bp, 8 predicted proteins | sample KBSM54metaG_FD_81523 | JGI IMG/M metagenome (GOLD analysis project Ga0105245, IMG submission 81523) | Miscanthus rhizosphere microbial communities from Kellogg Biological Station, Michigan, USA - KBS M5-4 metaG | ecosystem: Host-associated > Plants > Roots > Rhizosphere > Soil | place: Michigan...
AAGGCCCACCACAGGATGGTCACGATGCCGGCAAGGCCGAGGCACTGCGCCATCACGCTGAGCACGTTCTTCGTGCGCACGAGCCCGCCGTAGAACAGCGCGAGCCCCGGCAGCGTCATGAACAACACGAGCGCCGAGCAGATCATCATCCAACCGTTGTGGCCTGGCCCAGCGCCACCCACCTTCGACTTGGATAGATCGGCATCGGCACGAGCGCCGTTGTTCACGTACGCCTCGAGATCGAAGATGCGCTTCTCCAGCTCGGCAACGCTCGGGGCCGCACTCGCCGCAGCAGCGGGCGCCACGGCAACCGGTGCCGGCACCTCTTCACTCGCCCGACAGAGTTTGGGGGCGAACGCGAACAGCCAAACAGCCAAAACGAACAACCACTTGTTCATGGAACGAGAGCTCCTTCGAGACGGACGGGGGTCGAAGCACGTTCCACGTCGGAGGCCGGAATGTTTCCAAACCGAAGCAAACGCGAAACGTTACCGAGCGCGGTCGTACGACTCGGTTTGTTTCCGAATTGCTTCGCGAAAGTTTCGCGGCTTTTCGTATGATGTTTTGTATGATGTTTTGCGTTCGATGTCCGGAAACATCGAACGCTGCAGCTTCAGGCGACTCGCGCCCGCGCTGACATCATCAAACGGCTAATTTGCCGCGGCTTCGATGGTCACGAGGTGCGCAGCGAAGCAGGAGAGCGCGTTGAGGCTCCGGCGCTGCCACAAAATTTTCGGATTGGACATGAACCGAATTCGGTACTGCCCGGACTCGGGCAGCTCCTGAACTTGGCTGATCCAGGTCACGAAACTCTTGAAACACGACGAATTCATGAACTCGAGATCGCGCAAATCCACGCGCACTTCGGAAACCTGGCCGGCAGTCGCCTGCTGATGGACCGAAGTGAGTAGCTGCTCGACAGTATCGGTCACGCGCAGGTCTGCCGTGCCGACGAGGCGCACCAAGAGGCCGCGGTCGATGGCCTCGACGACCGCCTTGAGCTCGGCCGATTGAATCGGAGGCATCGTGTTCAAGCGACACCCCGTACGCTGAGGGCGGCTTCGTTCAGCTCGACGTCCGTCTCGGCGATGACCGTCATGGTACCGCCCTTGCCGCAAGTCACACTTACCTTCATTTCTGCCTCCGCGTGAATGCGCGCGAGCCCGAGCCCTGACCCATGGGTGCGGCGCGCGTTGCGACGAATGACGTCCAGGTAATAGAGGTTGGGGTCGGGGCTGCCACGCATCTCCTGGATCGTGTTTTGGACGTACTCGGCGTCCTCGGCAGTGGCGCGGTTGCGGGTGCGAACCAGGATGTGCGCGTTGGACCCACGTGAACTTACTTCGATCCGCAGTTTGGCTTTTCCGTCGCGTGAATATTTCACGGCGTTCTCCAGCAACTCGTGCGTTGCCAAAGCAAGCCGGGAACTGACATCGGGGTCGCACAGGGTGCGGTCATAGAAGTCCGAGACGAAACGTCGAACCACGGAGACCAGCTCGGGGCGTTGCTGAAAGCTCAGCTCACAGAAACCGAGATCGCATTCTGCCACACTTTACCTCGCCTACGTAGAACGACCCATGCGTAGAAAAGTTTATGGGGCCGGCAACGGACGGTTGCCCGAATCGGCAAAGTGCTTAATCGCCCAAGGCTTTCGGCCGTTTGCTGGCTCGAATGCCCGCTCAACCAGCGGTTTCTTCGGCGACCACCGAGGATGCTTTTCAAAGCGCGGAGGCGAACGTCCATCTCGATAGTCCCGAATTGGCACTCGAACGCGACGTGCGCACGCTCGGCGCGGCACTGGATGCAGCGCGTCGAGCGAGAACGCCCGAAGAGCTGAGAGCGACGCAGAAGCTAGCGCACGACGTGATGGTGCGTGCCGAACAAGGCGCCTTCGCCGAGGTCGCCAGCGCGGTGTTCCACATCGAGGACGCGCTGGGAGCCATGGCAGACGGCGAGCTCGAGTCGAACGAGACGACTTGGCGCCAGGTCGGTGCCGCGTACGGTGCTGCCCGTGCGGCCTGCGCTTTGGGCAAGCGCGAGAGCTTGGCCCCCGAGTCCCCCCGCGCTCTCGGCACCTTGCTGCTCTTGCTCCGCGACGAGCAACTCGCGAACGAGGTGGCGCGTGCGGCCGCTCGACGAAAATTCTCGGTCGCGATTACCACGACGGCAGAAGACGCCCGCGTGCTCGCAGCCCGCGGTGACTTCACGGGGCTGGTCTTGGATTTCCACGAGGACTCGCCGGAGGAGGCCGAGGCGCTGACTGTCTCCTTGCGCAGCTACCCCGGCACCGCTCGCTGCCCGCTGATTGCCCTGGCAAAGAGCCCGAATTTCGCGCTGCGGCTGATGGCCGCCAAGAGCAACACCGCGCTGCTGCTGCCGAAACCGCTCAACGGCGAGAAAGTGCTGGTCGCGCTGGAGTCGGTCGAGGTGCGAGACAACCCCGAGCGCCCCCGACTACTACTGCTCACCGCGGACGTGAATCACGCCGAGCCCATCACCTCGCTCCTGACCAACCTGGGTTCTAGCGTGGCCGTGTTCCAGGAGAGCGACCAGATCGTGGAAACGCTCGATGCGACTCAACCCGCGGCGCTCTTCCTCGATCGCTTGGGTTCGATCGCCAATGACTTGTGTCGGCTCCTGCGCGCGATCCCGCGTTGGCGTGACCTGCCGATCTTGCTGCGCAGCGCCGACACCGAAGGGCCCGTCTCGGGCTACGAAGCAGGCGCCGACGACGTCTTCGGAATGCACGCGGGGGAGCGCGAGATCGGCGCGCGGCTACGCGTGCGCTTGGAACGAACTCGCATGTTCCGCGAGCAATCCAATCGCGATCAGCTGACGGGATTGCTCACGCGCCGCGCACTCACTGAATCGATGGCTGCGCGCCTGGCCGAAGCGCAGCGAGCAAAACGGCATCTTTCTGTCTGTTTTTTAGACATCGACCGCTTCAAGCAAGTCAACGACAACTACGGCCACGCGGTCGGAGACAAAGTACTCGCGAGCTTCGGAGCGCTACTCGGCAGCCGTTTTCGCCTGCCGGACCTACGTGGACGCTGGGGTGGTGAAGAGTTCGTGCTCGCCTTCTACGGTGAATGGGCGGAGAGTGCTCGAGAGATCGTGTCCCGGGTCATGGCCGAATTTTCGAACATCTCCTTCGACAGCGGTGATGGCCGCACGTTCCACGTCACGGTGAGCGGCGGGATCGCCACCTTCCCAGTCGACGGGCAGAAGCTCGATGACTTGGTGCTCGTCGCCGACCAGCGGCTGTACGCGGCGAAGCTAGCTGGGCGTAATCGGATCCGCATCTGATGGCCGAACCCTCGCCGTCGATCAATCCGGCGATGCTCCTGCCCGAGGCGGAGCGCAAACGCATGCTTTCGAGCTCGCGACTGAAGGCGATGCTCACCGTCTTCATCGTGCTCTTGCTCGCGTCGCTGTGCACGTTCATGATTTTGTTGGTCTCGCACATCTTCCACTGGTTGACCCCGACGATCCGTCAGGATTTGGGCTGGAAGGTCGCGCAGGGTGCCGGTGAAGTGGCAGAGCACGCCGAGGTCGGGCTCCTCCTCAAGGATGGCGCGGTCATTCGCGAGAGCTTCCTGCACTACGCCCACGACGACGACGTGCAAGCGATCGTGGTCTTGGATCCGGCAGGCAAAGTGCTCGCGCAGCAAGGCAAGTTACCGCGGCCCATCGGCGAGTTTTTCCGAGGGCCGGAACACACCGTCACCGAATCGAGCGGGTTCATCAGCTCCTGGGCCAGCCGCACCGTGGAGGGTGCGGTCGTCGGCCGCGTGGCGATGATCGCTTCGACTGCCCGGCTCGAAACCGGCGAGAATCTACGCATCCGCTTGCTGTGGCTGACGGGCATCGCGGGCCTCGGTGGTTTGGCGCTCAGCTTTTCGTTCGTCACGTTTTACGTCGGACCTTTGATCCGAGTCACCGGTCGCGCGTTCGAGAGTTTGGAGCGCGCCGCCGAGGAGATGGCAAAGAAGCAGCGCCTCGAGAAGGAGCTCGAGATCGGCGCCCGCATCCAAACCTGTCTGCTGCCCAGCTCGCTCGAGGTGAAGGGCTTGGAAGTCGCCGCGCGCATGACGCCGGCGAGCGAAGTCGGCGGGGACTATTACGACGTTTTTCCCGTTCCTGGCGGCGCGTTCGTCGGCATCGGCGATGTCGCGGGGCACGGCCTCACCTCGGGGCTCGTGATGTTGATGGTGCAGAGCGTGGTGGGCGCACTGGGGCGGCGTTCACCCGAAGCCGCGCCCCATGACTTGGTGAGCGCGCTCAACACCGTGCTCTACGACAACATTCGTCATCGCTTGCGGAACAAGGAGCACGTCACCTTCACGTTGTTCCGCTATTTCGAAGATGGTCGGTTCACCTTCGCCGGTGCCCACGAAGAGTTGGTGGTGTATCGCAAGCGAACGGGCGAGGTGGAGTTCATTCCGACGCCCGGCACATGGCTCGGCGCCGTGCGCGATATTTCTCAGTTCACCACCGACAGTGAACTCACGCTGGACGAAGGCGACCTGCTCGTGCTGTACACCGACGGCGTGACGGAGGCGATGAACGCGGAGCGCGAGCAGTTCGGGCTCGAGCGCCTCGCTGATGCCATTCGCGAACACGCCGATCTCCCGGCGGACCGCCTGTGCGACATCGTGCATGACCGCGTCCTCGATTGGTGCAATCGCACGCTCGATGACGACGTGACACTGCTCATCGCCCGGCGCCGCGCCGCAGCTTGAGCTACGCAAGATCCGTCGACTGACGGACAGAAACGCCTCGCACTGAAAATGTGATCGGCCGGTGATGGTGGGGCCACTGACCGACGTGCGTCATTCGGCCGTTCCACCTCTCCGCTCCGCGCTGCGTTTCCTCGCCGCGATTTCAGCAATTTTTGCGGGGATCGCCTGCAGTTCGACGAGCTCCAGCCCAGACGCCAGCGCTGGCAGCGCCGGGCTCTCCGGCAGCGCCGGGCACGGCGGCTCAGCGAGCAACCAAGCCGGTTCGGCGGGCGCAGCCGGTCAAGGCGGCACTGGCGGAGGAAGCAGCGCAGGAAGCAACGCCGGGGGCAGCACTGCGGCCGGCGGGAACGCCGGAGCCAGTGGCGGCGGCACGAGTGGCGGCGGCACGGGCGGCGGCGCCGCGGGCAGCCCAGCAAACCCGGGTTGGACGGGCACTTGGGGCGTCGCAGTGCAAAATTGCGGCGACACCTTCAACCAGAAGACACTGCGCCAAATCGTACACACGAGCATCGCTGGCAGCGATGCGAGAGTGACGCTCTCGAACGCCCTGGGCAGTCAAGCGATCCACGTGAGTGACGTGCACCTCGCCAAACGGAGCTCGGGCTCGAGCGTCGATGCGAGCAGCGATCGCCCGTTGACGTTCGGCGGACAAACCTCCGTGACGATCGCGCAGGGCGCCGCGGCGACCAGTGACTCGGTCAGTTTCCCGATCGCAGCGCTGTCCGACATCGCGGTGAGTTTTTATCTACCTGAAGGCACCGGCCCGGCCACTTGCCATCAAACGGGGCTCCAGACCAACTACGCCGCGGACGGCGACGTCAGCGGCAACGCCACCCTGAATAGCCCGAAAAACAAGGGCAGCTACTACTTTCTGGCCAGCTTGGACGTCAAGAACAGCGCGGCGCTCGGCGCCGTCGTCACCCTCGGCGCATCGATCACGGATGGCGTCGCAGCCGGAGGTGATTCCAACAAGCGTTGGCCAAACGATCTGGCGGCGCGTCTGAACGCTGCAGGCCTCACGGTGGGTGTGCTCAATGAAGGCATCAGCGGCAACACCTTGCTGCACGATGGCGCCGGACAGAGCCCGATGAATCGCTTCCAGCGCGATGTGCTCGATCAGTCGGGCGTCAAATGGCTGATCTTCTCCGACGATCCGATCAACGACCTGGGCGCGGGCAACAACCGCCCGAGCGGCGAGGCGCTCATCGATGGGCTCAAACAACTGTTGATGAAGGCCCACCAGGGCGGCCTGAAATACCTGTGCTCGACACTCACCCCCTTCGAAGGCTCCGGTGGCTGGTCGAGTGACGGCGAAATCGCGCGCGGCAAAATCAACGCGTTCGTGCGCAGCGCGGACAGCGGTTGTGACGGCATCGTCGATCAAGATACCGCCACACACGACCCGTCTCAGCCGACGAAATACTTACCCGCATACGACGCCGGTGATCACTTGCACCCCAACGAAAAGGGCCTGCAAGCCATCGCCGATGCCGTCGATTTGAAGCTCTTCAAGTAGCAGCAGGGAGCGCCGGGGTCGGCACGCGCGCAAGCGACCGATCGTGTGCTCCGGAAGCCACGGCCAAGGCGACGATGGCGCCGATCAGCGCCATGAACATGTCCCACTGCGCGTCCCAGACATCGCCCTGCGAGCCGAGAAACGCCTCGCCCACGTCGGACGCGACGAGCAGCGTCGTCCACCACTCGAGCAGCTCCCAGAACGCAGCGAACGCAAACACCACGCACACGCTCAAGAACGAAAGCCATCGCCCCCGCACGAGCGCCGTACGCCTGAGCAAGATCTCGCGCGTCAGAAATACCGGAAAGACTCCGAGCGCGACGTGCCCCACGCGGTCGTAGTGGTTGCGGCTCAGATGAAAGGTGACTTTCGCCCAATTGCCGAGGGGCGTCAGCGCATACGTGTAGCAGCCGCCGTAGATCAAGATCAGCACGTGCACGAACACGCCGGTGTACACCCAGTGTGAAAGCGGCCAACGCCGACAGGACGACACCAGATACGAAACCAAGAGCAGGCCGGGCGTCACTTCCAGGAACCAACTCTCTCGCCCCGCAGGTGGGGCCACCAGTGTCGCCGCGCCAATCACCGCGAGCGCGCCGAGCAGCCACGCGGGGTAGCGCAGGTGAGCGCGCAGGGCGAGGTCCGGGTCGAGGTTCGGAGCAGCGATTGACAAGCCAAAAAACTTACGTGAAAGAGCCCGAGTTGTCTCGGAGCGGGTGTCGGTGTTACGAACCGGCCGAGTTTTACCGTGCGTACCCTGCTCGCGATCCTGGCCTGTATTCAGCTTTTCCTGGTCGCCTCCCTGGGCTGGGTGGCGGTCATGATCGTGTACATCCCCACGTTCTTGTTCGACAAGCGGCGCATTTGGAGCGGACGAACGCTGCGCAAAGTGGCGCACGCGGCGGCCGCCACCTCACCCGTTTGGCGCTTCAGCATTCACGGTAGCGTCCCGAAGATCAGCGGCAAGACGGTGTGCATCAGCAATCATTGCTCGCACACCGACGTGTTTTTGATCTGCCACCTGCCCTGGGAGATGAAGTGGCTCGCCAAGCGCTCGCTGCTCCACATCCCGTTCATCGGTTGGAGCATGCGGCTCGTGAAGGACGTGCCGATCGACCGCGCTTCTCCGGCGGCCGCCAAAGCCGCTCTCGACAAGTGCGCGCGCTGGCTCGAACAAGACGTGCCGGTGATGATCTTTCCAGAAGGCACCCGCTCCAAAACCGGCCAAATCCAGCCCTTCAAAGACGGCGCGTTTCGCCTGGCCATCGATACCGGTGCCGACCTCTTGCCGATGGCCGTGGCCGGCACCGATGAAGCGCTACCCAAGCACGATTGGCGGCCGAGCAAAGCGCGCGGCATCGTGACCGTCGGCACCGCCATTTCGACGAAGGGCATGACGTACGCGGACGTGCCTCGGTTGAAAGCCGAGGCGCGCGCTCAAATCGAAGTGATGCGCGCCGCGATCTTGCCGCTCACGAAAGTGTAGCGCGCGGGCCACTCACGGCTCGATCACGCGGTGCACGACGACCGGCGCGCCCGCGGCCGGCGCCTTGGTATCGCTCACCACGAAGATGTTGTCGGCATCCGGGGTGAGCGTGGTGGTGAAATTGCAGGTGTTTTTCTGCGACAAGAACGGCGAAATCACGTTGATGCCGACGGCGTCTGCGGGCGCTCGATTGTAGAGCTGGGCGCCAGTCACGTCGGTTTGCGCACTGACATCCAAGAGCTGCGAAGCGCTGAGCAGTTGCGGCATTTCACCCGTGCCCGTGGTGCTACTGAGCACGACGATCACCCCGCCGGCAGCCGCGAACGAGCTCAGCACCGTGCTCGTCTGCCAAGCGCCGCCGATCGTTGCCAGTGTGCCCGCCGGTGCCGTGGATTGATCGTAAACCAGAAACACGTCGAACTGCCCGATGTTCAGCTGCGCCGTGACGTCCGTCGATTTGGCGATCGGAGTGATGGCGTAGGTGCGGCCACGTGCGGTGGCGGCATAGCCGATGGCCTGGTTCACCTTCGCGCGCACGGCGGCCGGAGCGAACTCGGTATAGGCCATGATGCGCACCGGATTTCTCACCGGCAAAAACAGCGTGTTACCGAGGAGCACGGTCTGCGGCGCGGTCTGCGTGGGCTGCGAATAGTCCATGCACGCGAGCACTTCGTGGCCCACGTTCGCACCGACGCACATGCCCGCCTGGCAAATGCCGGAGGGACACACGTTGTTGCAGCTGCCGCAGTGGTCGGCGTCGATGTTCTCGTCCACGCATTGATCGGCGCACAACGTGAGCGGCGGATCGCAGACTTTCACGCACTTGTAACTGCCTTTTCCGTCCGGCGAACACGCGGGCGTGGGGTCGGCGCACACGTTGTCACAGGCGCCGCACGCTTGCGCGGTATCGTAAGGCGGCGGATCCACGCACTTTCCATTGCAAAGCACGAGCGGCGAATCACACACGCTCACGCATTGGTAGCTGCCCATGCCGTCCGGTTCGCAGAGCGGGGTCGAGCCGCCGCAGTCGTTGTCGCACGTGCCGCAGCGAGCGGGCGTGTCGTACGGGGGCGGGTCGACGCACTGCCCGTTGCACTCCACGAGCGGCTCGCTACACGAAGCCACGCACTCGAAGCTGCCAGCGCCATCGGGCGTGCAGTTCGCGGTGGGCGCTTGGCAGCGATGCCCGCAGCTACCGCAATGCTCGGGCCGATCGAAAGGTGGAGTGCAGTTGGCGGCTCCGGCTTCGCCTGCCGAGCCGGCAGTCGCTGCCTCGCCACCTTCGCCCGCTTGGCCGAGCGCGCCGCCTGCGCCCGCGTTGCTCGTGCCGCCGGCGCCAGCCATGTTGCCGCTCGAGCCGGCGTCGCCAGCGCCACCCTCGCGGGCGACGCACATGGCGCGTTCACAGGTGGTCTCCGAGTCGCACGAGTTGCTGCAGGTACCGCAATGCGCGGGATCGTTCTGGGCGTCGACACAGCGACCGTCGCACTCGATGTAGTTCGCGCGACAATGCCCACCGACGACGCCGCTACTGCCGCAGGCGGCGGGGAAACCCAGGGCCACCAGCATGCCGAGGAACAGGCCTTGTGACGTGCGTTTCTTGGTCATTTGTCAGCGCCCTTCGCAGGTTTGGCGCCTGGTTTGGGTTTGGGGGCCGCGCCCTTGCCGGCCTTGCCTGTCTCGCCCTCGGCGGGGGGAGGCTCGGGATCGTTCGGATCGGGGCCGTCCGTGTCCTCCGGATTGACCGGAGTCGCGGGGATCAACTGTGACGGGTTCGCAACCGGCGCGGAGACCACTGGCGAGCCGTCTTCGTTGAGTTGGCGCGTGACCGTGAACTCGACACGGCGATTGAGCAGCAGCGCGTACTCGTTCTTCTTATCGACCAGCGGGCGAGTCGAGCCGTAGCCCACCGAGCTCAAGCGCTCGCGCGGGATGCCTTGCTTGACCAAGAACTCGAGCACGGCGCGCGCTCGATCTTCGCTGAGCTTTTGATTGAACGAATCGGTTCCGCGCTCGTCGGCGTGCCCTTCCACGGAGATGTGCGTGTACTCGGGGTGCTCGGCGACCAGCTTGCTCAAGCGCGAGAGCAGCGGGTAACTCACTTTGCGAATCACGAAGCTATTGACGAAAAAGTGCACGCGATCGTCGAGCACGATCTTGTCGCCCACGACGCGCACTTGATCTTCGTCCGGGCAGCCGTCGCTATCGGCGTAGCCGTTGAAGGTTTCGGGCTCGTTCGGGCACAGATCCTTGGTGTCGGGGATGCCGTCTTTGTCGTTGTCGGGCTCGGGGCAGCCATCGGTGTCCTCGAAGCCGTCTTTGTCTTCGGGTTCATCGGGGCATTTGTCGAGCTTGTCGGCGATGCCGTCTTTGTCGTTGTCGTCGTCCGGACAGCCATCGCCATCCTCGAAGCCGTCTTTGTCTTCCGGCACATTCGGGCATTTATCGAGCTTGTCCGGGATGCCGTCTTTGTCGTTGTCGTCGTCCGGGCAGCCATCGCTATCCTCGAAGCCGTCTTTGTCTTCGGGCACGTCGGGGCACGCGTCGACGTCGTCGAGAATGCCGTCGTGATCGCGATCGCCGTTGGGGTTCAGCCCGGGGCCAAAATCGAAGAACGCGTGCAAACCCACCAACAAGATATTGGCGTCTTCCGGGCGCAGCGCGCTGTTCGGTTGAAACACGTGCAGCAGGCTCACCACCGGGCCCATGCCCGTGCGCCCTCGGTTATCCATGAAGTCGTAGCCCAAGTCGGCGTCGAACACGCCGCGCGTCAGGCTGTTGGTGGTGGCCACGCCGAAGTCCGCGGCTAGCCACAGCCCGGCTGCGTTGGCGGAGCCGTGATAATCGTTGCCGAAGGGCCGCACCCGGAGCCCGAGCGCCGCGGCGGAAGAAGTGGCGCTGCCGCCCGGCGCGATGCTGG
>Ga0105245_10006019_pt1 | contig 10662 bp, 9 predicted proteins | sample KBSM54metaG_FD_81523 | JGI IMG/M metagenome (GOLD analysis project Ga0105245, IMG submission 81523) | Miscanthus rhizosphere microbial communities from Kellogg Biological Station, Michigan, USA - KBS M5-4 metaG | ecosystem: Host-associated > Plants > Roots > Rhizosphere > Soil | place: Michigan...
CATCCGCTCGAGCGCCGCGGCCCGGGCGGCCGGGCCGAGCGCCGTCTCGCTCACCCCGCCTCCGGGCGCATGTGCACCTCGAGGGCGTCGCGCCAGCGAGACCGCTCGCGCTCGCGGGCGTCCGCGGCGAGCGCCGGCTCGACGCGATGCGCGACGGCATGCCCGGCCGCGCCCGGGTCGAGCAGCCCGACCGATGCCGCCGCGAGCGTGGCGATCCCGCGGGCCGTCGCCTCGAGGTCGGCGGCCACCTCGAGCACGCGGCCGGACAGGTCGGCGACCGCCTGCAGCAGCGTCCGGTCGGCCGCGAGCCCGCCGCCGACGCGCAGAACGTCGATCCCGCCCGACGCCTCCTGGGCGGCCAGGGCATCGGCGATCTGGTGGGCGACGCCGGCAACCCAGGCGGCGGCGAGGTCGTCGGCGGTCGTCGCGCTGGTCGCCCCGACGACGGTGACGCGATCGGCGCCGTGCCAGTGCGGCGTCCCCAGGCCGGCCGGCGCCGGCACGACGACGGGGTGCGGCTCGCGCCAATTGGGGGCTCGCGTGCGCCAATTGGCGGGGACGAGCCCGCTGCCGCGCAGCACGCCGAGCGCGTTGCCCGCGTTCGCGCCGAAGGCCTCGAGCGCGTAGGTGCGACCCTCGCGGGCGGTCTGCCAGGCGACCGTCGCGAGCACGCCCTCGGCCGGGTCGGGCCGCTCGGTGCCCGCGTTCTTCCACACGAAGGCCCCGGTGCCGAGCGTCATCGCGGCCATGCGCGGCGCCGTGCAGCCCTGGCCGTAGAGGGCGGCCTGCTGGTCGCCCAGCATCGCGGCCACCGGCGCCTCGAACCCCGCCGCGCCCGGCGCCGTCACGAGGCCCGAGCCGTCCGAGTCGCGCACCTCCGGGAGCAGCGCGGCCGGCACCCCGAACAGGGCGAGCAGGCCGTCGTCCCAGGCCATCGACCCGACGTCGAGCAGGAGGGTGCGGCAGGCGTTCGACGGCTCCGTGACGTGGGCCGCGCCGCCCGAGAGGTGCCAGGCGAGCCAGCAGGCCACGTCGCCGAACGCGAGCTCGCCGGCCTCCGCCCGCGCGAGCAGCGCCGGATCGCGCCCGAACAGCCAGGCCAGCTTGGGCGCCGAGAAGGTGGGATCGAGCGCGAGCCCCGTGACCTCGCCGATCCGCGCAGCCGCCGGCTGCGGCGCGAGCGCGCGGCAGAGCTCCTCGGCGCGCTGATCCTGCCAGCTCACGACCGGGGTGAGGGCCCGGCCCGTCTCGCGCTCCCAGAGGACGAAGGTCTCGGTCTGGTTGGCGATCCCGATCGCGGCGACCTCGCCGCCGCAGGCGGCGCGCGTCTCGGCGACCGCGGCCAGCGCGCCCGCCAGCAGTGCGTCGGGCTCGTGCTCGACCATGCCCGGGCCAGGCCGGGCCGTCTCGACCGGCGAGGCCGCGGTCGCCACCTGGGCCAGCCGCGCGTCGTAGGCGATGCAGCGGGTGCTCGAGCTGCCCTGGTCGAGGGCGAGGATCACGGACTGCGCGGCCACGCGCGGGACCGTAACGGCTCAGCCGCGCACGCGCAGGTGCCCGGGGTCGTAGAGGACGTCGGCCGCGACCTGGGCGGCGACCGGCTCGCCCAGCACCTCGACTTCGACCGCCGCACCCTCCGGGAGGTCGGCCGCCAGGTAGGCGTAGGCGATGTTGCGCTCGACGGTGAACCCGTAGGCGCAGCTGCGTGCCCGCCCGACCGTGCGTCCGTCGACCCGCACCGCCTCGCCGCCGTAGAGCGGCAGGTACTCGGCCCCGCCGACGACGAGCGTGCGCAGGGCGCGGGTGCGGCCGCGGGCGGCGGCCTCCGCGAGCGCCTCGCGCCCGTTGAAGGCGCCCTTGTCGAGGGCGACGCAGAAGCCCAGGCCGGCGTCGTACGGCGTGTCGCCGGAGGAGATGTCGGTGCCCATGTAGCGGTAGCCCTTTTCCATCCGCAGCGACTCGAGCACGCGGTAGCCGCCCGGCTCGATGCCGTGCCCGCGGCCGGCCGCCACGAGCGTGTCCCAGACCTGGACGGCCCACTCCGGCGCGACGTACAGCTCGAACCCGAGCTCGCCGACGTAGGTGATCCGCTGCGCCAGCACCTGCGCCGGCCCGACGGCGATCTCGAGCGCCCGCCGGAACGGCAGCGCGTCGCCCGAGACGTCGTCGGCGGTGCAGGCCGCGAGCACGTCCCGCGCCCGCGGCCCCCAGATCCCGATCACGGCCAGCTCGTCGCTCGCCTCGCGCAGCCTGACCCGCTCGCCGTCGCGGCGGTGAAGCAGCAGCCAGCCCAGGTCGGAGTCGACGACGCCCGCCCCCGTGACGACGCGGAAGCGCTCATCCCCGAGCCGGGTGACGGTGACGTCGGCGACGACGCCGCCGCGGCGGTCGCACCATTGCGTGTAGACGACGCTCGCCGGCGGCCGGTCGACCCGGTTCGCGCAGACCCGATCGAGCAGCCGGAGCGCGTCCGGCCCCTCGACCTCGATCTTCCCGAACGAGGTCATGTCGATGATCCCGACCCGCTCACGGAACGCCTCGTGCTCCACGGCGAGGCGGGCGAGCTCCGGCGGGCGCGTCCAGCCGTAGGCGCGCTGGTCCTCGCCCGCCCGCCGCCACGCCTGCCCCGGCCGGTAGTAGTCGGGCCGCTCCCAGCCGTTCTTCGCGCCGTAGACGGCGCCGAGGTCCTGGGTGCGCCCGTGCAGGGGCGAGACGCGTTCGGGCCGGCCCCACTGCGGCGTATCCAGCGGGTAGCGGAGGCGGTAGTAGTACTTGTAGGTCTCGCGCCCGGCCGCCGCCAGCGCGCCGGGATGCCGGTGGGCCTGCCCGAAGCGCCAGGCCCGGTAGCCGTGCACGTCCCACTCGGTCTCGCCCGTCGTGACCCATTCGGCGATGGTCTTGCCGATGCCGCCGGCGCCGCCGAACCCGTTCAGCGAGAGCCCGGCCGCCATCCAGAACCCGGGCACGCCCGGCATCGGCCCGAGCAGCGGGTTGCCGTCGGGCGTCATCGCATCGGGATGGCAGACGAGCGCGACCACGCCCGCGTCGTCGAGGAACGGGAAGCGGCGCGCGGCCCCCTCCATCAGCTGGGCGAAGCGCTGGTGGTCGGCCGGGAGCGTCGCCCCGGCGTGATCCCACGGCACGCCGTCCACCCACCGTGCCACCGGATCCGGCTCGTAGCCGCCGAAGAGCACGCCGCCCGCCTCCGACCGGCCGTAGACCAGGTTGTCCGTGTCGCGGAAGCAGGGCATGTCGCGGTCGAGCTCGTGGCCGGAGACGGCGTGGAGGGCGATGTGCTGGTGGTCGACGGGCACGGACGGCGCGAAGGCCCCGACCATCGCCGCCACCTGGGGCGCCCACATCCCGCAGGCGTTCACGACCAGCTCCGTCTCGATCCGGCCGGCCGCGGTGGTGACCGCCTGCACGCGCCGCCCGGCGCCCAGCTCGATCCCGGTCACGCGCGTGTGCGTGACGATGCCGGCGCCGAGGTCGCGTGCGGCATTCGCGAGCGCGTAGGTGGCGGTGTGGGGGTCGACGCAGCCGTCGCTCTCGATCCACACGGCGCCGTGGAGCGACTCGGCCGTCGCGGCCGGCATGCGCGCGACCGCCTCCTGCGGACCGATCACCTCGACGTCGAGCCCGATGCCGCGCGCCCGGCTGGCGCCGCGGCGCAGCTCGACGAGGCTCTCCGGCGTCGAGGCGATGCGCAGGCTGCCGATGCCGTCGAACACGCCGAGCCGGTTGTAGAGCTCGACGCTGTAGCGGCGAAACGCCATCATCGACGGCGACGGATTGAACTGGGTGACGAGCCCGGCGGCGTGGCAGGTCGAGCCGCTCGTGAGCTCGTCCTTCTCGATCAGGAGCACGTCGCGGACGCCGGCCGCGGCCAGGTGATAGGCCACGCTGCAGCCGGTGACGCCGCCGCCGATCACGACCACGTTTGCCCGCTGCGGCTGCATCGGCGGTGACTATAGTGGGCGCCCCGACGTCCGACCGAGGAGGCTGCAGGTGGCCGAGGACCCGGCGCTTCGAGAGCTGCTCGACATGGTTCCGGCGCTGCGCGGCGAGCGCACCGTGACCGAGCTCGCGGGCGGCCTCACGAACACGAACTACAAGATTGTCACTCCCGGCGGCGCGTACGTGATGCGCGTCTCGGCGAAGGATGCCGGGCTGCTCGCGATCGACCGGGAGAACGAGTACCTGAACAGCGTCTCGGCCGCCGAGGCCGGCGTCGGCGCGACGGTGGTCGACTACGTCCCGCAGCACTCCCTGCTCGTGCTCGAGTTCATCGAGGGGCAGACGCAGAGCGCCGAGGATCTGCGCCGCGGCGACAAGCTCGAGATGGTGGCCGCCGCCTGCCGGCGGCTGCACTCGGCGGCGCCGTTTCGCGACGACTTCAACATGTTCCGGATCCAGCGCCGCTACCTCGGGCTCGTGCAGGAGCGCGGCTTCCGGCTGCCCGACCGCTACCTCGAGTTCGAGCCCCAGGTGCGCCGCATCGAGGCGGCGATGGCGGTGCGCGACGAGGGCACCGTGCCGTGCAACAACGACCTCCTCGCCGAGAACTTCATCGACACCGGCGGCGCGTTCCGGCTCATCGACTACGAGTACTCGGGCATGAACGACGCCTGCTTCGAGCTCGGCAACGTGTGGAGCGAGTCGAACCTCTCGCTCGACCAGCTCGACGAGCTCGTCACCCACTACTACGGCCGGAGGCTGCGAAACCGGATCGCGCGGGCGCGGCTCTGGGGGCTCATGTCGAAGTACGGCTGGACGCTCTGGGCGTCCATCCAGGACGGCGTCTCGGACATCGACTTCGACTTCTGGTCGTGGGGGATGGAGAAGTATGAGCGCGCCGTCGCCGAGTTCGACGGGGCCGACTTCGACCGGCTGCTCGACGAGGTCGTCCGGGAGGGCTAACCCGCCCGGACGTCCCCCTGGCGGTGGATCGGGATCGAGAAGCGGACGGAGGTGCCGCCGCCGGGCGCCGACTCGATGCTGAAGGTGCCGCCGGCGACGCGGACGCGCTCGACGGTCGCGTCGAGGCCGAGGTGGAGCCGCATCCCCATCCGGCCGGTGGCCCGCTCGATCCCGCCCGCGTCGAAGCCCACTCCGTCGTCGCGCAGCGTGCAGGCGACGGCCGCGCGCTCCTCGCGCAGGTCGAGCTCGATCCGGTGCGCCCGGGCGTGCTTGCGCACGTTCGCGATCAGCTCGCGGACGGTGCGGTAGGTGAGGATCTCGATCTCGGGCGAGTAGCGGCGCAGCGAGACGTCGACGCGGCGCTCGAGATCGCACTCGGCGGCGACCTCGTCGACGAGGTCGGTGACCGCCGGGCCGAGGCCCTGGGCGTCCAGCAGCGGCGGCCGCAGGTCGAAGCTCATGCGGCGGACTCGGTCGACCGCCTCCGACAGCGTCGCGCGCGCCCGGGCCATGCTCTCGAGCGCGCCGCCGGGGTCGTCGCGGTCGAGCGTCGCCTGGCAGGCGTCCATGCCGACGAGCGCCGCCACCATCACCTGCACCGTGTCGTCGTGTAACTCGCCCGCGATCCGCTGGCGCTCGGCCTCCTCGGCCCGCAGCATCGAGCCGAGCAGCGAGCGGCGCCGCTTCTCGCTGGCCTCGAGCGCCCGCTGGGTGCGCAGGGCGCTCGAGCGGGCGGCCTCGGCGTCGCGGCGGCTCTCGCGCTCGGCCGTGAGCAGGCGATCGCGCTCGATCGCGTACTGCACGGCGCGGGCGACGAGGTCGCGGCTGGCCCGCCCTTTCAGCAGGTAGTCGCTGGCGCCGGCGCCGAGCGCTGCGAGGGCAAGCTCCTCGTCCTCGCGCCCGGCCAGCACCAGGATCGGCAGGTCGGACGCACCCGTCCGCAGCCGGGCCAGCGTCTCGAGCCCGTTCGAGTCGGGCAGCGAGAGGTCGGCCAGGACGGCGTCGGTCGGGGAGGTCGCGAGGTGCGCGAGTGCCGTGCTCAGCCGCCCCGCGACGGCGACCTCGAACCCGGCGCCGAACTCGTGCAGCTGGCGCTGAAGCTGGCGGCCGGCCACCTCGTCGCGGTCGACGAGCAGCAGACGCAGGCGGCCGGGAGCGGCGTCTGCGGCGGCCTCGTCGATCCGGCGGGCGGAGACGATCGGCTGACGCCGCCCCGGCAGCGGAGACCTGGCGTCTTCGGTCGTGGTCCCGCTCACGTCGAAGATGCTAGATCGGCGCGCGGACGCCGACCCTCCCCGAAACGGGGTACGCGGCCTCCGCCACCTGGGGGGTTTTTCCAGGGTTTTCCGGTCGAGGCGCATGCGGCTCGGGGCAGGGGCCCGATCGGCGAGCATGCACCCGATGTCCCGGCAGGGAACCCGCATCGTGACCGTGATGGTGCTCGTCGAGGTGCTCACCAGCCTGGCGCTGGGGGCGACGGCGACCGCGCTCGGGTGGCAGGCCTACGAGCGCCAGCACGACCCGCTCGTGCTCGGCCTGTTGGGCCTGGCCGAGTTCGTGCCCGCCGTGCTGCTGGCGCTGCCCGCGGGCCACGTGATCGACCACCACGACCGCCGCCTCGTCGCCGGGCTCGGGCTGGCCTGGGGGACGGCGATCGCCATCGTCCTCGCGATCGACGCGGCCGCGGCCGACACGGCTGTGTGGCCGCTCTACCTGCTGGCGTTCGCCTGGGGTGTCGGCAACGCCTTCGTCGGCCCGACGCTCGGCCCGCTGCTCGCGGCCGGCGTCGCCGCGGAGAACCTGTCGCAGACGTTTGCGATGGTCACCTCGGCGGGGCAGGCGGCGATGATCGCCGGGCCGGCGATCGGCGGCATCACCCAGGCCATCGGCGCGCCGGCCCCGTACCTGTTCGCGGCCGCCTTCTCCGGCGCGGCGGCGGTGCTGCTGCCGCTCGTGCCGCGTGCCATCGGCGTCGCCCACGTGGGCGACCAGGAGCCCCGGCTGGCGGACGTGCTGGACGGCGTGCGCCTGATCTTCCGCAGCCGGCCGCTGCTCGGGGCGATCTCGCTCGACCTGATGGCGGTGCTGTTCGGCGGCGCGACCGCGCTCCTGCCCGTGTTCGCTCGCGACATCCTGCACGTCGGCGCGGCCGGCAACGGCATCCTGCGAGCGGCGCCCGGCGTCGGCGCCGTGGTCGTCGGCGCGCTCATCTCGGCCCGGCCGATCCAGCGCCGCGTCGGCGAGACGCTGTTCGCGGTCGTGGCGCTCTTCGGCCTGTTCACGATCGTGTTCGGTGTCTCCACCAGCTTCGTGCTCTCGCTCTTCGCCCTGGCCGCCCTGGCCGGCGCCGACATGGTCAGCATGGTGGTGCGAAGCACGCTCTCGCCCCTGCTCACCCCGCCGGCGCTGCGAGGCCGGGTGAGCGCGGTCGAGCGGGTCTTCATCGGCGCGTCGAACGAGCTCGGCGCGTTCGAGTCCGGCCTCGCGGCCGCGCTGATCGGCGCGGTGCCTGCGGTCGTCCTCGGCGGGGCCGCGTCGATCGCCGTCGCGGTGGTCTGGGCGTGGCGGTTCCCGGAGCTGCGCCGGATCGACCGGTTCGACGAGCTGCGGCCGGAGGCCGCCCCGGCCGACGCCTGACGGTCGAAGGCTACGGCTGGATCAGCGCCACGCTGTAGTCGCGACCGCCCGAGACCTCCTCGCCGCCGGCGACGCCGGGGACGCGGACCGGCTTCAGCCGGGTCGTCGTCGTGCCGTCGCCGAGCTGGCCGAAGTCGTTGTCGCCCCACGCCCACACCGACCGGTCCTTCTCGATCGCCAGCGAGTGCAGGCGGCCGGCGCCGACGTTGATCGCGTCCGCGATGCCGGGCACCTTCACGGGGACGAGCCGGCCGGCGCCGGTGCCGTCGCCCAGCTGGCCGAAGCTGTTCTGGCCCCACGCCCACACGCTGCCGTCGGAGAGGCGGGCGACGCTGTGGTTGGCGCCGGCGGCCACCTGGACGGCGCCCGCGAGGCCCTGCACGCGGACGGGCATGAGCCGGTTGGTCTTCGTCCCGTCGCCGAGCTGGCCGTAGGCGTTCCAGCCCCAGGCCCACACGGAGCCGTTCTTCTCGATGGCGAGGCTGTGGTCGCGCCCGCCCGCCACGAACTTCACGTTCGCGAGCCCTTTGACCTGCACGGGGACGCTGCTGTTCGCGGTCGTGCCGTTGCCGAGGTTTCCGAACTCGTTGTCGCCCCATGCCCACACCGTGCCGTCGGACCTGACGGCGAGGCTCTGGTCGCGGGCCCCGGCGATCCGGATCACGCCCGTGAGGCCCTTGACCCGGACCGGGACGGAGCTCGAGGTCTGGGTGCCGTTCCCGAGCTGGCCGAAGGCGTTCAGCCCCCACGCCCAGACGGTGCCATCGCCCTTCAGGGCAAAGCTCGAGTAGTGGCCCGTCCTGACGGCGATGACGTTCGTGAGGCCCTTCACCCGGACCGGCGCCAGGCGGTTCGTTCTCGTCCCGTCGCCGAGCTGGCCGTCGTTGTTCATCCCCCACGCCCAGACGGTGCCGTTCTGCTTCAGCGCGATGACGTGCTCACGGCCGCCGTGGACGTCGATGACGCCGGTCATCCCGGGCACCGGGGCCTCCCTGAGATGGCCGCCGGCCGCCCCGTTTCCGAGCTGGCCGTCGGCGTCGCTGCCCCAGGTCACGACCACGCCCGGCTTCGCCGCCGCACCGGCGCTGCCGCCGCCGAGCGCGGCGATCGCCGCGGCCGTCAGAATCGCCGCCGCGCACCCGCGCACGCGCCGCCCTTCCGCACCCATACGAGCCCCACCTCCCGCTTGACACGTTCTCGCTCTAGCCTACCAGCGTGTTTTGCGCCTGACGACCCGGCGCCTCGGATCGAGACCTACGAACCAGGGAGGGTGGATGGGAACCGATGAACGCTCGCTCGACGGGGCGATCGGAGAGGGCTGGTCGGGCACCGACCCGGACGGCTGCCACGTCAACGTGATCCTCGCGCGCCGGGGCAGCACGACCGCCGCCGCGCTGATGACGGCATTCACCACGCCGCGCCAGGGGCACAGCCCGATCCTCGTCTGCGTCGGGCCGGACAAGGATCACTACGAGCCGATCTGGCCGCCGACGGTCATGATGAACAAGGCGACGCTGGCCGGCGACCGCCACGCCAAGATCACCTACGGCGCGACCCAGCTCGGCGTCGGCCAGGGCGTCCTCGACGCCGTGGCCGACGACCTGCTCCCGCCCACCGACGAGACCATCGTGTTCGTCGCGGTGTGGATCGACACCGGCGCGAGCGACGAGACCGCGGTCCGCGAGGCGGCCCGGCGGGCGACGCGCAAGGCGGTCGGCATGGCCGTCACGGGCCGCGATCCGGCGGCCGCGCGCGACCTGGCCGACCGCCGCGAGAGCCTGCGCAGCCCGTACTACTCGGGCAGCTGACGGCGGCCGATGCGGGCCGCGACCTGGCCGCCGTGGCCGGCGACGGCCCGGACCCCGAACGGCGGCCGTGACGCGTCCGTTGCACTTCCGTTCGGGGTCTGACCCCGCTACTCGGCCGCGTAGCCCTCGCTGCCCATGATGTGGAGCGACACGTACGGCTCGTCGCCCACCACCCAGCTGTCGTGGCCCGGCGGTACGTAGAAGAACTCGCCCGCGCGCATCACCCGCTCGGTCCCGTCGTCCATCGCCGCCATCGCCTGGCCGCTCAGCACGAGCCCGACGTGCTCCACCCGGCACGAGGCCTCCCCGGTCTTCGCGCCGACGTGCGTCGACCAGCGCCAGCCCGGCTCGTACGTCGCGCGGCCGAGCGTCATCGGGCCGACCCGGTAGACCTCGAACTTGCCCTTCTCGAACGCCCGCACCTCGGTCGGCGCGTCCAGGCTGACGAGCTCGAGCGGGTTCACGACCCGCCCGCCGGCGGCCACGACGTGCCGCCGTCCCAGCCGAACCAGCGGTCGACCCGCAGCCACGCGCTCCAGCGATGCTGGTGGCGGGCGCCGAACGGGTGGCCGCTGTAGTGCCGGGAGAGCCGGTCGATGTCGTGCAGATCGGGGTCGGGCTCGATCGAGACCACCTCGCCGATGAGCGTCACCTGGCGGTACCACTCCTCCTCGAAGAGCGCCGTGAGCGACACGCGCGGGTCGCGCCGCATGTAGTCGAGCCGGCGCCGGGTCTCGTCCATGTTGACGAGCACCCGGCCGTCGTCCCAGATGTACCAGGTCGCCGCGGTATGCGGAAAGCCGTCGGGGCGGATGGTCGCGATGACCGCGGGGTTGGGCCGGGCGAGGAAGTCGCCGACCGCGTCGGGTACCGGGGCCCTGGGCACGGGCGCAGGGTACTGGAACCGGGGCGACGACCCACCGAACCGCTCCCCTGGCCCGCGGGGTTTCGCCACATCCGCCACAGCCGAACAGCCATCTCCGTCGGCGCTACGCCGGGATCACGGTCAGCGTCCGCGGCCGCGACGAGAGCGGCTCGATGCCCGACCCGGTCATGAGCAGCGTCTCCATGTAGCTGGCCGTGAACCCGGCATCGCGGTCGAACAGGACGTTCTCGTAGTTCGTGACGTAGCCCGGCTCCCAGGTGAACTGCTCGAACGCGTCGTTGGAGAGGTACGTGTGCCCGACCCAGTTGGGCGCCATCGCGATCCCGAGCGCGTAGCCGCCCACCCACCACACCTGCTCGCGCGGGAACCGGGAGAAGACGAAGTCCTCGGCGGCGCGCTGGGCGACGTCGA
>Ga0105245_10006020_pt1 | contig 10662 bp, 4 predicted proteins | sample KBSM54metaG_FD_81523 | JGI IMG/M metagenome (GOLD analysis project Ga0105245, IMG submission 81523) | Miscanthus rhizosphere microbial communities from Kellogg Biological Station, Michigan, USA - KBS M5-4 metaG | ecosystem: Host-associated > Plants > Roots > Rhizosphere > Soil | place: Michigan...
ATTCCCTGGGGTTGAGAAAGACCCTCGGTGATGGTGTGGACCACTCTGCCCGCGAACGTGTCGATCACTTCCGCCGAGTTGTTGCCGAGAGCCGACACAAACAACAGCCTGCGTTTCGAATCTGACGACATGTGATCCAAACGGCCCATGACATTGGGCACCGGGATTTCCTGCTGCAGTTGCAATGACAAAATCTCGCGGGCAGGCGCTTTTGCGGGAGCCGGAGCCTTCGAAGCCTGCTGCGCGAAGGTCCAAGTCGCCAGGACTCCGCAAGCAAGGAATACAGCCAGAGAAACTACCAACGTTTTCTTCATATTTCCTCCAGGATAAAGATAAGTTCGCACTTCCAGGCTTCCGCGAATTTCCCGGTTTTCCAAGTCCCTACGGCTGCGGCTCGAACACCAGAATAGCGGCCTCTTCCTTGTCACCGGCTGCTGCGGCAACGTAGTAGCGGTTCAGCTCCGGACACCAAAAGGAGGTGCCGGCGAATGATCTCGTGGCAATTTTTGCGGTCTGCGTGTAGTGATCGGCATCCTGCTGCTGGTAGACATAAACGTAGCCCACGTCCGAATCCCGGCCGCCCGATACGTACACTCGCTTGTGCACCGCATCGTAGTAGACTCCGTCCATTCCTTCGACGGTCGGCAAGCTCATCACTTCCTTGCCCGTCGTGGAATCCATGACGGTCATGGTCGGCGGCATGCGCGTTCCGATCAGCAGGCGGTGATTGGCTTCATCGAAAGCTCCGTCTCCCGGGCGCTGGCTGCTTACTTGCCAGGCCGAAACCATCGCGCGCTTTTTTGTGTCAATCACTTGAATCTTGCTGGCAATATTGTCAAACACAAACAACGTGTCGCCGGACTTGGTCATCAGAATCTCAGCCGCGCGCAGGCCCACATCGATGTCGCCAACGTGCTTGTTAGTCTTCACATCGATGATTCCAACTTCTCCCTTGTCTTTATTTGCGACCTTTCCGCCGTAGCCGACGTACAGCAGTCCGGTGTGCGGATCATAAGTGACGCGGTTCGGGCCGAGATCCAGTTTGATCGTGTCGAGCAGCTCGAAACTATCTCCGCGAAAGACCCGGACCACCCCGTCGTCATTGCTGGCCACGAAGACTTTGTTGACGGACGGGATGTAGGCGATGCCTTGCGGCGCTTTGAATCCGGGAATGCTGCGCATCCATTTTCCGTCTTTCAGATCCACCACTTCCAGGGTGCCGTTTTCGAGGCCGGCGACAAACAGGCGCTTGCCCTTCACATCCACATCGATGTGATCGATGCGCCCCTTGACGTTCGGCAGGACAATTTTTTGAACGAGGCGAAGCGGCTCCTTGTCCTGCGGAGGCGTGGCCCGAATGCCGGGTGCCATCACGAAGGTCGAAGCGATCAGTCCAATCGAAAAGAGCGCCTTCATTGGATTCTCCTCCCCCAAGGCAACTTCCCAAACCGAAATGCGGAAATCGCAATGCATGGTCCCGCGTTTCCCAAATGTCGCCCCCAGGAAACCGTCACTTTTGAGGTTCGAACACCCAAACTGCCGCATCTTCTTTGTCACTGGCCGGAGCTGCTACAAATAGGCGGTTCAATTCCGGCACCCAGAGCGAAGTGCCCGCGCTGGCCGCGGTGGGAACCTTCGCCAGCAGCTCGTAGTGATCCGCGTCTTTTTGCTGATACACGTAGACGAAACCCACCTCAGACCCTCGGCCGCCTGAGGCGTAGATACGCTGATGGGCAGCATCATACCAGAGGTCGTCGATTCCTCCGACGCCCTCGAGGCGCGAAACTTCTTTCCCTGATTCGGTGTCCAGAACGATGAGCGTTGCAGGTTCTCGGACGCCGTCAAAAAGCCGATGATGGCCTTCATCGAACGCCAACGCAACATTTCCTGCAACTCCGGTTGGCAAGGCGGAGACCTGTTCGCGCTTCTTCGAGTCAACCACGCCAAGATGGTCAGCCCCGGAAAGGGTTACAAATATTTGCCCCTTGGCTTTTTCGAATTTGATTCCGCCCGGGCGAGCATCCGTCTTGATATCCGCCACATGTTTATTGGTCCGCGTATCGACGATGGACAGCGATCCGGCTTTCGCATCGCCGATTCCGACATAGAGATATTTCGTGGCCGGGTCGTAGCTCGCGTGATCGGCGTTGATTCCCAGCTGCAGACTGTCAATGAGCTTGAAGTTATCCCCGCGAAAAATCTTACAGGTGCCGTCCGTCCCATTTGCAACAAACAATTTCTGGAAATCGGGAGAGTAGAATATGCCTTGTGGCTTGCTTTGACCCGGGATGCTCGCCACGCGCTTGCCGGACTTTAGGTCAACCACTTCTACCGTGTTTTGATTGTCGCCGAGAGCGGCAACGAAAAGCCGCTTCTTCTTCAGGTCCAGGGTAGAGTGGTCCAGCCGGCCTTTCACGTTCGGCATGGGAATTTTCTGGAGCAGTTTCAGGGGAGCGGTGGTTTGAGCGTGCGCCCGGCTCCCAAATCCCGGCAGCAAAATCAAAAGCAAGGCGACATACCGTTTCATCCCGCACCTCACCTGGAAAACCTTGTTTTTTCGATCTAATGCGCCTGGACCAACAAATTCACTACTCCATCTGTACCCACTCGGAAACCGTTTTTGAACGCGGATATCTCTGGCAGGAGCGTAGTGGGACAACCTGAAAATCACCTTAAAACTGCTTACCAGATCAATTTGAGCGCAAATTGGATCTGGCGCGACGTCGTCTGCGTGGAGTCCAGAAGTCCCGCGCTCTGGATGGGCTGGCCGTTCTGGTCGAAGACTGTAAGGTTGTCGGTGGGTGAGCCGAAATTCGCGCGATTGAAAATGTTAAAAATCTCCGCGCGGAACTGCGCGTTGAAACTTTCCGAGATCCGCCGGATGTAATTGTTTTTGAACACGGATAAATCCAGTTTTGAGAGGCCCGGGCCGATCACGACGTTGCGGCCCATGTCTCCGCGAAGATTCGCGCAGGTGCCGGGAATTCCGGCGCTTCCCGGCCCTTGGCCAAAAGGCTGGCATTGGGCTGCGATGGCCGGCGTCGATTGCGGCAGGACGAAGCACTTCGGATTGATATAGATGGGGCCGCTGGGATTGTTCTTGAAATTGGAATCGACCGGATTGCAACCTGGCACAAAGCTCGGAACTAATCCGGTCTCGTCCAGTTTCGTGCCCACGGGATCGCCTCCCATAACAGGTGTGAAAGGTTGACCGGTGCTGGTCTTGTACAAAGCCACAAGTTGCCATCCCCCGAGAGCCCACTCCGGAAGCCTCGAGCCTTTCCTGGGGCCCGGAATTTCCCACGTGGCGCTCAAGACCAGCGTTTGGGCAACATTGAAATCCGAGAGGCCGCGCGTCGTGCGCTGGTCAAAGAATAGCTGGTTGAAGATTCCGTTCGGGAAAGCGTCATCCGCTTCCGTCGCGGAAAGCGTATCGATGCTCTTGCCCCAAGTGTAGGCGCCGTGGAACTGAATGCCGTGGCTGACGCGCTTGGCCACATCCACCTGCATCGCGTCGTAGGAAGAACTTGCCTGCCAGAGCGTCCCGTTAATGCGCCCATAGAACGGATTGAGCTTGGAGCTTGGTATGGGATTGGCCTGCGTACCCGTCGGAAGGAAACCGGCCTGGCACGCATCGCCCAGGCCATCCGGTCCGCAGGGCCACAGATATCCTGCGGAAGTAAGCGTCGGAAGAACCATGTCAATGTTGTCCATGCGATATGGCTGATGGACACCACGCGATCCCACATAGCCGACAGTGAGCGCCAGCGTTGAAGTCAGTTCGCGCGCCACACTCAGATTCCATTGCATCACGTAATTGCGCTTCGGATGTGGCTCGGGAAAGTAAGCGGAACCCGAGGACAAATCTCCTTTCAATTGATCGAACGCACCGGTGGGAAACGACCCTGCCGGAATATTTTCCCCGATGGCTGTTTGGAAGAAGGGCAGCACTCGTTGGAAAGTCAGAGTAAATTCGTACGGCAACGGCAGCACATCGAAGATGCCAAATCCGCCGCGAAAGAGCGTCTTGCCGCTGCCCGGATTCCATGCGAATCCGAGGCGCGGCTCAAAATTCCGTAGCGTGGGATTTGAAAACATCGGTCCGGTGCCGTTGCAGCCCGCTACCGCCACTCCGCAAACTGGGAGCTCGTCGCTCATATTGCGTAGCACGGCAGTCTTCCCGTGCGCCTCGGTCGGCACGGTCAACATTTCGTAGCGCAGACCCGCGTTCAAAGTCAGCGTTTTCCTCAGCCGGATGTCGTCCTGCACGTAGGCGCCAAAGAGAGTTTCCCGTATCCCGACCTCCGGCGGCAGGAGCGTGGCATTGCCCGAAAACGCGGCTGGTTGATTCGTGAGGAATTGAGTCAAAGAATCAAAGCGATACGATCCGTTGGCGATTCCGGTCGAAGTTTGATCGGATTGCATCCGCTCGACTTCTACTCCGAACTTCACGGAATGCCGTCCGCGATTAAAAATCGCGTCATCTCCTGCCTGATATGAATTCCAGAACATGGATCGGCTGGAGCCAAGGAATCCCTCTGCGGTCGGAGCGCCCAGGAAATCCGTGAGCCCGGGTATCAAGGTGATGCGACCGGCGAATCCGTCCGGCACAAACGCATAACTGGGATCGGACATGAGCGGATTCAACACCCGGTCCACTTCTCCGATGATTCCCACGGCACGGCTGAAACCGATCTTCGCCTCGTTCAGCAAATTCGGCGTAAAGATGTGCTGTTCATGCACGGTCGCGGCCATGCGGCTCGAAACGATATCGGAAAACACCTCGCCAAACGTGCCCGGCTGCACGGTTTTGGAGTTGTCCCGCATGTAGGTTCCGTAGATGCTGTCGCTATCGGATAATTTATGATCCATGCGGATCGTGAAATAATTTTCGGAAGTTACTTCCTGCGCGGAGAACAAAAAATTCCCAATATTCCCATTGGGCTGTATTTGACCATTCGGCAGGGGATAAAACGCGGTCAGAAAAGACGGATGTTGAAGGTTAGCGACAGCCGTGAAATTGTCCACGCAAAAACCGGCCTGGCCCGGCGCAAGATTAGTCTGCGTCGCGGGATTCGGGCACGGGCCCGTCCATGGTCCACTCGTCGGATTACCGTCCGGGCCAAGTAAATTTCCACTCGAGTCGTGCATAATTCCCAGCCGTGCGTTTGCTGTGGGCACGGTATTGACCGTGGTCACGCCCAGCGATTGGCGCAGTCCCTCGTAATCGCCGAAAATGAAGGTGCGGCCTTTCTTTATGGGCAACCCGCCCGATCCCCCGAATTGATTGCGTTTGAAAGGGGGAATCACCGGACCGTCAAAGAAATTTCGCGCGTCCAGGGCGCTGTTGCGCAGGAACTCATAGATTGAACCGTGAAAGGCGTCCTTGCCGGAACGTGTGACCACATTAATGACGCCCCCTGAAGTGCGCCCGTACTCGGCTGGATAATTACTCCCCAGAACGGAGACCTGCTCGACGGCGTCAATGCCCAGATTGTCACCCAGCACGCTGCCCGGGGCGCCGTTCGCGTAATCGTTGATGCTGATTCCATCCAGGCGGTAAGCGTTCTGGTCTGGCCGCGAACCGGAGATACTGACGGCCGCTCCAAAACCACGGTCCGTGTTTCCTCCTCCTGTGGCGCTGCCGTTCTGTACGGACGAGACACCAGCCTGCAACGTCGCGAGCGCCGCCCAGTCACGACCATTCAAGGGTGTATCGCGGACCGTGGAGGAATTGGCGCTACCGCATTCTCCCTGGCAAACCTCACTCGCAAGTGCGGGAGGGGCGACGACCCGCACGATTTGTTTCGGGTCGCCCGCGTGCATGACCACATTGAGAACGCGTTCAACCCCCGTGGATACGGAGATACTCGTCCACTGCTGGGTCGTGAATCCGGAAGCCGCCACCATCATCTCAAAGTTTCCGGGAGGCAGGTCGGGCACCATGTACAGTCCGGCTGCGTTCGTCGTGGCCGTCCTGACGAGTCCCGTACTGACCTCTCTCACGGAAACACGCACATCCGGCATCGCGCCTCCGGATTCTGCTGACACCGTTCCGGTAATGGATCCCCCGGCGACTTGCGCATTTACCGGCAAACCTAAGAATAAAAGAACGGCCAACGCGAGAATTGCGAATTTCACTTAGACTCCTTCATGGCCTGGACACTAACTAAAATTAAGGCGATAGAAAATTCCCATTACAGTTCAATAGAACAGTTAACATTACTTGTGATCCTATTCCTATAACCTGAATGGAACCTTAAAAGCTGGAGAACATTCTATTCCATTCGCCAGCGCGATTCATCCATCCTATAGCACGCGGCATACGGCGCACCTGCGGGCAAGCCTGTCCGAGCGAACCGGACTGGCACGAATTCCAAATCTTGTATTTATTCTTTCACTGCCGGGGTGAGCCAGGCGAGGTGTTAGTGCGACATTTCCCTCGCTGGCCTTCAGCGGAACTTCCGCATTTTTTTACAAATGTTGCGAGCTTCGTATCTGCGAGCGGTCTGCACAGGCAGGCCGCCCGAAAACTACCAAATTGTTTTTAGCGCAAATTGAATCTGCCGGGAGGTGGTTTGCGTGGAAGTGATTAGTCCTGCTCCTGAGATGGGTTGCCCGATCTTGTCGAAAACCTCGAGATTATCGGTCGGCGAAGAAAAATTTGCTTTATTTAGAATATTGAAAAACTCCGCCCGGAATTGGACGTTGAATTCCTCTGAAAAGAAATTGCTGAAGCGACTGTTCCTGCAGCCCGCTCCTTGACATCCTGGCCCCGAGCCATTTCTTCTGACGATCCGGTTGTTCTTGAATATGGAAAAGTCCAGTTTCGACAATCCCGGTCCGACGAGGGTGTTGCGTCCCAGATTTCCCCGCCGAATGCCCGGAACCGGATATGCCAGACACTGCGTTTTGATGTAATTGTCGGGGTTTCCGGAATTCGTGAGAGTCTGGCACCCCGAACCGGCGAGCAAGTCCGGTGGCTCACCTGTTTCTTCCAACCTCATCCCTACCGGGTCGCCGCCGACAAGCGCTGTGAAGGGTTGTCCGGTGGACATCTTGTAGAGGCCACCCACCTGCCAGCCGCTGGCGGCCCAGACTGGCAACTTTGCGAATCGCAGCGGGGTCGAAGCGCCAGCGTATTGCGCCGAAGCTCCCGCCCTCGGACTCGGTATCTCCCAGGTGAAGCTCAAAACAAAAGTTTGGGCGACGTTGAAATCGGAAAGCCCGCGGGTCGTGCGCTGGTCGAAGAAAAGCTGGTTAAAAAGTCCGTTCGGGAAAGAGTCGTCGGCTGCGGTGGCGGATAAAGTATCCATACTCTTGCCCCAGGTGTACGCGCCGTGAAACTCAATGCCATGGCTCACGCGCTTGGTCAGATTGACCTGCAGTGCGTCATAAAAGGAATTGGCCTGCCACAAGCTTCCACTAATACGCCCAAAATTGGGATTCAGCCGAACGCTGGGTTGTGGACTCGCCTGTGTCCCGCTTGGCAGGAAGCCGCTAGCGCACGGATTTCCACTCCCGTCGGGACCGCAAGACCAAACGTAGCCCGCCGGGGTCAACGCAGGAAGAACCATATCCATATTGTCCATCTTGTAGGGTTGATGGACTCCGCGTGATCCAACATAGCCAAGCGTTACTGCCAGCGTAGAGGACAGCTCTCGGGCGACGCTAAGGTTCCACTGCATCACATAATTCCGTTTTGGCGCGTGTTCCACGTAGACCGAACGAGACGATGTACCCGACACCACGAGCAGGTTATATGCACCGGTGGGGAATGAACCAGTAGGAATGGCGTTCCCGAATATCTCCTGGACGAAGGGCACTCCGTGCTGGATCGAAATCGAAAATTCGTAGGGCAGCGGGAGGACGTCGAACATGCCAAATCCGCCCCGTACCAATGTCCGTCCCCCGGCAGGATTCCAGGCAAATCCAACTCTCGGCTCAAAATTCCGCACCGTGGGATTCAGGTAAAACGGCGATCCCACAAACGGCTGGGCGTCGGTGAGATTGAGAAGGTTGGCGATACGCCCATGCGCTTCGCTGAGTACCGTAGCCATCTCATAGCGCAATCCGAGATCGACGGTCAGGGTTGGGCGCAGCCGGATATCATCTTCGAAGTAAGCGCCGACTACGGTCTGGCGTAATCCAAACTCTGGCGGAGCAATCGTTTGATTCCCTTGAAAAGCTTGGGGGTGGTTAGTCAGAAAATTTAGAAGAGACGCGAATCGGAACGCGCCATTGACGCTTCCCAAGATCAGTTGATTGTCCTGCATGCGCTCGACTTGCCCACCGAACTTCAAACTATGCCTTCCTTTGGTGATAAAAACGTCATCGCCTGCCTGGAAAGAATTCCAGGTCAGGGTCTGGCTGGATGGGAGAAGACCCTGCGCGCTCGGCGCGCCTGAAAAATTCGTCAGGCCGGGTACATTCTGAATCGAGCCTGCAAACGCACCAGGTTGGAAAAAGTAGGAAGGATCGAACATCAAAGGGTTGGAAACCGCTGTAATTCCTCCCGTGCTCGCACGGGCGCGACTAAAACCGATTCGAACAGAGTTGACGGAGGTTGGACTGAACAAATGCTGTTCGTGAACCGACGCAACTTGACGAGCCGAAAACACGTTCGTGAGAAGTTCGTTGAACGTTCCGGGCTGCACGGTATTCGAATTGTCCCGCATGAACGTGACGAACATGTTGTCGCGGTCGGAGAGTCTGTGGTCTCCACGAACGGTGAAGTAATTTTCGCGGGTTACGTCCTGCCCGGCGAATGAAAAAATGCCAGTATCTCCGGAGCCCAGAAGCGGCCCATTCGGCAACGGATAGAATGCGGCGAGAAAGCGCGCGACCGACGGATCCACAGTAACGGTTCCCGTGGAAAGCTGGCCGGCGCGTGCGGCAACCGACGGCACCTTATCCACGGTTGTAACCCCCAGCGATTGCCGGAGCCCCTCATAGTCTCCGAAGATGAACGTGCGATCCTTTTGAATCGGAAGTCCTGCCGATGCGCCAAACTGGTTGCGCTTGAAAGGAGGGATGACCGGTCCGTCAAAGAAGTTGCGCGCATCCAGCGCACTGTTGCGAAGAAATTCGTACACCGTGCCGTGAAACGTGTTCTTGCCGGAGCGAGTGACCGCGTTAATGATGCCCCCGGAAGTCCGCCCATACTCGGCTGGATAGTTGCTGCCCAACACGGAAACCTGTTCTACGGCGTCGATTCCCAGGTTATCGCCAAGTACGCTACCTGGAGCTCCGTTCGAATAATCGTTAATGCTGATTCCGTCCAGCCGAAAACCGTTTTGGTCGGGCCGCGCGCCTGAAATGCTGATCGCCGCGCCGAATCCGCGCTCAGTGTTGCCACCGCTGGACTGAACCCCGGTGACGCCGGCTTGCAACGTCGCGAGCGCGGCCCAGTCCCGCCCGTTGAGCGGCGTGTCACGAACCGTGTTGGCATTGGCGCTTCCGCATCCGCCAGGGCAGGATTCACTTGCCACTGCGGGGGGCGCCGCGACACGCAGCAACTGCTTCGGGTCGCCGGCTCGCATCATGACGTTGAGGATGCGCGCGACGCCTGACGTTACGGAAATACTGGTCCACAGCTGGGTCGTGAATCCGGGAGCCGAAAGGGTCATTTCAAAGTTTCCGGGAGGAAGGTCGGGCACGTTGTACACGCCGGCCGCGTTGGTGGTGGCAGTTCTAGCGAGACCCGTGCCAACTTCTTTCACGGAGACGCTGACATTCGGCATCGCGGCGCCAGACTCACCTGTCACCGTTCCACCGATCGACCCTCCGGCCTCCTGAGCGTTTACCGGCAAACCGAAAAACAAAAACAGGGCCAATGTCATGATTGCGAATTTCACTTAGACTCCCTCACGACCTTAACAAACGTAAAATTAGAGCGAATTTTCTGCCAGCACGCGAAACTTACTTCAGGGATCTCCAACATTTTTGAGGATCTTACTATGGTTACCTGAATAATAGCTGAACGGATGAATGCCGGAGTTCTATTCCAATCGCCAGGGCGAGCGCTCGGGCCAGCGATTTATTTCGTTCGTGGCCCACGCGGTGGTTTTGTCCATATGGCACGACGTGCAAGGATTCGGAATTTTATATTTGTCCGTCATGGCCGGCGCAATAAACGAAAATGTGTGCGCGCGCACGAAAACGCCGGGGATTTCCGCCTCAATTTTGGGCATGTGGCAGGCCACGCACGCGCTGCCCTCCGAGCCATCCTTGTGATGGGTGTGCTCCGCGAGTGTTGCTTCGCGCGGCCCGTTCCTCGAACCCGCTCCGTGGCAATCCATGCAAATCTGGTTCAGCGGCTTGCGCAGTTGCGCGTAGTTCTTCGTCCCGTGCACGTCGTGGCAATCGGCGCAAGTCACGCCGCGCCGGTACATCACGCTTTGCACGAAGTCGTTGCCCTGCATCCGGTTTTTGTGCGCCGTGCCTTCGGCGAAATGCGTGAAGCTCTGCTCGCCCAACTTGTGATCTTCCAGTTGCCAGTAATCCTGCAATTTCATTCCCGCCTGATAGCCGACCGGCCAGTCGTAATATTTTCCGTCAATCGGATTGGTCAGCGGGCGTCCCTGCGAGTGGCATTGAATACAGGTGTCGCTGGCGATGGTGGAATCCAGGCGCGCGGGGTTGACGATGTTGGCGCGCGTC
>Ga0105245_10006023_pt1 | contig 10659 bp, 8 predicted proteins | sample KBSM54metaG_FD_81523 | JGI IMG/M metagenome (GOLD analysis project Ga0105245, IMG submission 81523) | Miscanthus rhizosphere microbial communities from Kellogg Biological Station, Michigan, USA - KBS M5-4 metaG | ecosystem: Host-associated > Plants > Roots > Rhizosphere > Soil | place: Michigan...
AGGTCGCGACCAGCGCCGCGAGCACGGTCGCGTCGCGCAGCCCACCTTCCGCCTCCTTCAGGTCGGGGACCGACAGGTGCGCCAGCTCGCCAACAACGTCGTGCCGCTTGCGCACCAGCTCACGCAGCGCCGGGAGCCGGTCGCGCGCCGTACGCCGCCAGAGCGCGAGGACGTCGGAGCGGAGCCGCAACGTGAGGTTCGGGTCGCCCGCGACGTGCCGGAGGTCGAGCAGGCCGAGCGCGACCCGGAGATCGGCGCCGGCCTGCTCGAGCATCTGGGACACGGTGCGGACGGAGTGGTCGAGCCGCACTCCGGTGTCCCAGATCGGGTACCAGACCCGCTCCCCCGCCTCCCCCAGCCCGACGTCGTCCTCGTGGACCAGGACGACGTCGAGGTCGGAGTACGGCGCCAGCTCTCGGCGCCCGTACCCCCCGACCGCGACCAGCGCGCACCCGGACTCGGGGGCACCGGACGCGTCGTACGCCCCCGCGCACACCGCGTCGGCCGCGTCGGCGCGGTCTGCCCTGGTCACGGGGACCTGGTCCCGACAGCCGGCCGGCGGCCTACGGCTAGAGCGCCGCGGCGTCGCGGTCGCCGGTGCGAACCCGGACCACCGTCTCCACCGGGGTCACCCACACCTTGCCGTCACCGATGCGTCCGGTCTGCGCGGTCTTCTGGATGATCCCGACGACGTCCTCCGCGTCGCCGTCGTCCGCCACGATCTCGATCCGGATCTTCGGGACCAGGGCGATGTCGTACTCCGCGCCGCGGTAGACCTCGGTATGACCCTTCTGCCGGCCGTAGCCGCTGACCTCCGTGACGGTCATCCCGGTGACCCCGAAGGTCTCCAGTGCCTCGCGAACCTCTTCCCACTTGTGCGGCTTGATCACCGCGGTGACGAGCTTCATGCCAGCGCTCCTTCCGTCGCCGGGGTCTTCACGTGCGCCGCCGGGATCGGTGTGCGGACGCCACCCGAGCGCCCGTCGAGGTCGTAGGCCGACTCACCGTGCTCGGCGAAGTCGATGCCGTCGACCTCGTCGTCCTCGGTGACCCGCCACCCGATCGTGTACTTGATCGCGAGCCCGATCAACGTCGTGAACACACCGGTCCAGACGATCGAGATCCCCGCCGCGCCCGCCTGGTGGCCGAGCGAGGTGAGCCCGCCGCCGTAGAACAGGCCGTCGATGCCTCCGGGCGCAGCGGACGTCGACAGGAAGCCGATCAGCACCGTGCCGACGACGCCACCGACGAGGTGCACGCCGACGACGTCGAGCGAGTCGTCGAGGTCGAGCTTGAACTTCAGTCCGACGGCGTAGGCACAGGCGACGCCGGCGACCGCGCCGATCGTGATCGCACCCACGACACCCACCGCGCCGCAGGACGGCGTGATCGCGACCAGCCCGGCGACGATGCCCGAGGCCGCGCCGAGCGACGTGGCCTTGCCGTGCATGACCCGCTCCATCGCCAACCAGGCCAGCATCGCGGCCATCGTGGCGACGGTGGTGTTCAGGAACGTCACCCCGGTCTCGGTCATGAACTGCTCGGTGTTCGCGGCGGCGGTGTCGCCGGTGAGCACGATCGAGCCGACGTTGAAGCCGTACCAGCCGAACCACAGCAGGCCGGCGCCGATCATGGTCAGGGTCAGGTTGTGCGGCTTCATCGGGTCGCGCATGAAGCCGACCCGGCGCCCGATGATCAGCGCGAGCACGCCGCCCGCGACCCCGGCGTTGATGTGCACGACCGTGCCGCCCGCATAGTCCTGCGCCGCCAGGTGCGTGGAGATCCAGCCGCCGCCCCACACCATGTGGGCGAGCGGGAAGTAGCAGAGGGTGACCCAGAGCGGCAGGAACACCACCCACGACGACAGCTTCACCCGGTCGGCGATGGCCCCGGAGATCAGTGCCGCGGTGATCACCGCGAAGGTGAGCTGGAAGCACACCGCGACGTACGAGCCCCACGCGACGTCCTTGAGGCCGAACAGGGTGAACGGATCGGCGAACAGACCGCCCGCCAGGCTGGTCGGGCCGAACGACTCCGACCAGCCCCAGAGCACGTAGACGATGCCGACGACGGCCATCGCGACGTACGACATCATCATCATGTTCAGGACGGACTTCGACCGGGTCATGCCGCCGTAGAACAGCGCGAGCGCCGGCGTGGTCATCATCAGGACGAGAGCCGTGGCCACGATCATCCAGGCGTAGTAGCCGTCCATGGAACCTCCACGTGTGGTGCGGGAAGGTGGGACTCCACGGACGTCCTCGGCCGCGTCGACTCACCTCGGTGCGTCCAGCGTGGGGTCGCGGTGTTTCGCGGTACGGCGTGGTGTGTTGCCGTCGTGAAACGTTCGCGGGCGCGTGTGTTACGTCTGTGTGAACGACAGGAGGGGGGCGATGGCGTCGGCGAAGCGGGTGGCCATCTGGCCCACGGGGCGGGAGAGGGCGGCGTGTTCGGCCGAGGCGTGGGCGCGGGCCGCGCCGTGGGGGTCGTCCACGAGGTCGCTGATCGCGGCGGCCAGGACGTCCTCGAAGTCGTCCTCGTCGAAGAGCCTGACGTGGGCGTCGTCCTCGCGTTCGACCAGGGCGCCGGTGCGGGGCGCGACCACGGGCAGGTCGAACGACTCCGCGAGCAGGAACGCCCCGGAGTTCAGCACCCGCAGGTAGGGCAGGACCGCGATGTCGGCGGCCCGCATCCAGACCTGGATCTCGTCGTCGCGCAGCCGCCGGGTCAGGCTGGTGGTCCGCGGCGCGGTGGCGAGCCGGGCCGCGAGCGGTTCGGAGCCCGGCCGGCCTCGCAACGCACCGGCGACCAGCAGCCGCAGCTGCGGGCGGCCGGCCCGGTCGGCGAAGTCCAGCAGCCGGTCCAGCCCCTTGTAGGGCCGGATCTGGCCCAGTGCGAGCACCACGCTCTCCTCCGGTGCCACCCCGAGCCGGCGCCGGGCCCCGGCCCGGCTGACCCAGTCGGGGTAGACCCCGCGGTAGCTGGCATGGGGGATGCACACGGTCCGGGCCGGGTCGATCCGGAAGTACGGCGCCGCGGCCGGCCCGGTCGCCTCGGACAACACGTGCACCAGGTCGGCCCGGTCGGCCAGCAGCCGGGCCAACGCCACCTCACACTCGACGTGTACCGGGTCGTGCGGCAACACGTTGTGGACCGTCCACACCAGCCGGCCCCCGGCCTCCCGGAACCGGTCCAACAGCTCACCGACCACCGCCACCCGGGCCCGCGCCTGCCCCAGATCCGCCACCCCCGCCAGCACCGGCGTGGTCCAGTGCACGTTGAGCACAGCAGGATCCCCCGATCCCGAGGCAGCCGCCGCGGCCAGATACTTCCGCAGGCTCCGCACCGGCCGGGGCACGGCACCCACCCGACCCACATCGCCGAACAGCATCGTCTGGAACGGGTTGAACCGACGCCAGTCCGGGAAGAACGCCAGCTCACCACTCACCGAGACACTCCCGTCACTTCAGCCCGACACTCCCCGACGTACCCCGGCTCACACGTCGTCCACGCTGGGCCGGTGCTCGACGTCCTCCCGCCTCCCGTCGCGACCTGCCCGGGCATCCCGCTTCGCCTGGTCGACGAGCTCCTCGAAGACCGGTAGCCAGCTCGGGGCACGCTCGGTCACCCTCGTCCGCCAGTTCCGGACCAGCGTACGGTCCAAGTGCTGCAGCGCCCGCTCGGGGTCGACGCCCACGCAGTCGCGGGCGAAGAAGAAGCGGTTGCGGGTGAGGTAGTACACGGCGTACGGCCCCGGCACGCCGATGCCCGACCGCTTCAGGTGCGTCATCCGGGCGCGGGGCTGCACCACCGAGTCCCAGCCCGCGTCTCGTGCGCGCAGGCACCACTCGGTCTCCTCGTAGTACATGAAGTAGCGCTCGGGCAGCAGCCCGACGTCGTGGAAGGTGTCGGCCCGGGCCAGCAGCGCGGCTCCCGTCACGTAGTCGGTACGGCGTGCCCCGCGTGGTGGGACGCGGGCCTCGACACGTCCCTGCCCGCGGTGCCGGGTTCCGGCCGTGTGGGGGTCGACCATGCCGCCGTCGAACCAGATGCGCGGCGGCGTCCCGGGGAGCACCAGCCGGGGCCCCACGACCCCACACCTCGGGCGCCTGTCCAGCACCCGCCGGAGCCGGGTCAGCGTGCTCGGCTCGATCCGGGTGTCGGGGTTGAGCAGCAGCACCTCCTCGACGCCCCGGTCGAGCAGCCGGGCGATCCCGAGGTTGTTGCCCCCGGCGTATCCGAGGTTGGCCCCCGAGGCCACGACCTCGGCCCGGCGCCCGACGCCCTCGCGCAGCCGGTCGTGCTCGGCCCCGGCGGGCGCGTTGTCGACGACCACGATGTCGAGGTCGAGCTCGCGCGACATCTCCAGGGCGTCCAGGCAACCCCAGGTGTCCTGCGGGTCGCCGTAGTTGAGCACGACGACGCCGGTGCGCGCGATCGTCACGCGTCGTCATCCGCTGCGCAACCCAGAAACGCCATGGCCCCATCCTCGACGATCGGGCGTCCGCCGGCGAACTCGCGGGCGCGCCCAGGTGCGTGTCGCACGCGCGGCCGGACTCAGCTCTGCGCGTCGTCGTCCGCGAGCTCCGTCGGGGAGGCCGACTCGGCGGCGGCTCGCGCGGCGTACCACCTCTTGTTCACGCGGCGCTTGTTGCTGCCTTCGCGGTTGTCGCCCTTCTCGATGACGACGAGGTTGTGGTAGCAGTGCACGGCGACGACGTGGCGGTCGGTGTACGTCGCGCGGTAGCTGTCGTCGAGGTACTCCTCGTGGTTGAGCCCGTCCATCAGACGCTTCACCATCGCCATCGAGGTGGTCGGGTCGTCGAGATCGACGCTGCCCTTGAACCGCGGCCAATAGCTGGTCTGGGTGTCCTCGATGACGTAGATCCCGCCGTCCGCCAGCATCGGGAAGAGGATCTCGAAGCTCGTGATCACGTGTGGCGACTGGTGGCTGCCGTCGTCGATCACGATCGTCGGGGCGCCGAACCGCTTCACGATCCGGCGCATCAGCTTCCGGTCGGTCTGCGAGCCCTGGAACGTCCGGATCCGCGGCTCGTCGACGAACGACTTGTCCTGGAGGTCGACTCCGACGACCCGCGCCCGCGGGAAGAACCACTTCCACATCTTCAGGGAGGCCCCGCCCTGTCCCTCACGGGCGTACCCGCCGATGCCCAGCTCGAGGACGAGCATCTCGCGGTCGCGCAGGTGCGCGAAGTGGCGCTCGTAGTGCGGCGTGTACCGGTGGGTGCCCCACTTGTCGCTGCCGAACTCCTGCGCGAGCTGCGTCAGATCCATCCGGCGGTAGGGGTGACGCGCCGCCTTCGCGTCGCGCCACGTACGACGGACCCGGCCGGCCGCGCGGCGTACGACGGCGCGGGGCTGGCCGGTCATCCGAGCAGCGCGTCGACGAACGCGCCCGGGTCGAAGGGTACCAGGTCGTCGGGTCCCTCACCGAGGCCGACCAGCTTCACGGGTACGCCGAGCTCTCGCTGCACCGCGACCACGATCCCGCCCTTGGCGGAGCCGTCGAGCTTGGTCAGCGCGATCCCGGTGACGTCGACGATCTCGGAGAACACCCGCGCCTGGACCAGGCCGTTCTGCCCGGTCGACGCGTCGAGGACCAGCAGCACCTCGGACACCGGCGCCTGCTTCTCGATGACCCGCTTGACCTTGCCGAGCTCGTCCATCAGTCCGGCCTTGTTCTGGAGGCGTCCGGCGGTGTCCACGAGCACCGTGTCGACGCCGCGGTCGACGCCCTCCTGCACGGCCTGGAACGCCACGCTCGCGGGATCCGAGCCCTCCGGCCCACGCACCACGTCGACGCCGACCCGCTTGCCCCACGTGACCAGCTGGTCGACGGCCGCGGCCCGGAACGTGTCGGCCGCGCCGAGCACCACCGAACGGTCCTCGGCCACCAGGATCCGGGCGAGCTTGCCCACGGTGGTGGTCTTGCCGGCGCCGTTCACGCCGACCACGAGCACGATGCCGGGCTTGCCGTCGACCCCGGAGACCTGGAGCCGTCGGTCCATGTCCGGACCCACCAGCCGGAGCAGCTCGTCGCGCAGCACGGCGCGCGGGTCGCCAGCCTCCTTGCCGCCCACGCGGAGCCTGGTCCGGAGGTTGTCGACCAGCTGCTGGGTCGGCGCGACCCCCACGTCGGCGGTCAGCAGGGTGTCCTCGATCGCCTCCCAGGTGTCCTCGTCGAGCCGGTCGCGCGACAGCAGCGAGAGCAGCCCCCGGCCCAACCCACCCTGGGAACCGGCCAGCCGCTGCCGCAGCCGGACCAGCCGCGACGCGGTGCCTTCCGGCCGCTCGAGGGTGATGACGGGTGCAGGCGGTGGCTCGGACACGGCGGCCGCCTGGTCACCGGCAGGTTCCGGTACGCCGGGCGCCGGGGCGCCGGCGTCGACCGGGGGCCGGGTGGTCGTGCCCCGACGGCGACCCGTGGTGACCAGGCCGACGGCGACCGCTGCGGCGACCACCAGGACGGCGAGGACGAGGTACAGCACGGTCATGTGGTCATCCAATCATCGGCCGACCGGATGAGCCCGGTCGCCGGGTGTCAGGCGCCTCGGCGGTGACCCTGGGGACGGCCCTGGTCGAGGTTCGTCAGGTCGAGCGCGAGCGAGGGGGCGTCGGGATCGGGGTCGGGCGCGGACCCCTCCTCGGCGGTGTTGTCGAGGGTCGGCACGTTGTCGACGCCCTTGCGCAGGAGGCGGCCCAGCCACCGGACGTGGGGGACGTCCTCGCCGCGGTGCGGGAAGGCGACGTACAGCACCACCAACCCGGCGAGCACCAGGATCACGAGCATGGCGACCACCAGGAACCACATGTCTTCACCATGTCAGATCTGCCTGGAGGTTCACCAAATCCCCGGCCCGCTCCGCGCGCCGGCACCGCCCACCCGCGCGGACGGTCCGCGGGAGCGGCGCGAGGTGGTCGTCGACCCGGGAGTCGCGGCTGCTCACCGCAGGATCCCCTGCGCGGCCGCCCGCACGGGCTCGGGGATCGGGGTGGCCGGCCGCGCCGGGTCGGTGTTGTCGACGTACACCACGACGACCCGTCCCTCGGCGGCCGCCGCGTCGTCGCCCTGGAACAGGCCCACCCGGTAGACGATCGACGTGCGGCCGACCCGCTCGACGGCGACGCCCAGGTCGATCGGGTCCGGGTAGGTGATCTCCCGGAAGAAGCGGCAGGAGGCCTCGGCGAACACCCCGATGGTGTCCGGGTCGTCGACGGCCCCGAGGACCGTCTCCTGCAGGTGGACGTCGATCGCGGTGTCGATCAGCTCGAAGTAGCGGGCGTTGTTCATGTGGCCGAACCCGTCCATGTCGGCCCAGCGCGTGGTCGCGGTCGACCAGTGCCCGAAGTCGGCGCGGGTCGGACGTGGTGGCCGGTCCGGGTTCATCTGCCGCTCACGTCCCGCTCGCGCCCCAGCCACGTCCGCTCACGTGCGTCGCCGGTCATCGGTCAGGCGGACTCGCGGAGCCGCTGGCTGATCACCGTCGAGACGCCGTCGCCGCGCATGGTGACGCCGTACAGCGCGTCTCCGACCTCCATCGTGCGCTTCTGGTGCGTGATCACGAGGAGCTGGCTGTTCTCGCGCAGCTCCTCGTAGATCTCCAGGAGGCGACCGAGGTTGGTGTCGTCGAGCGCGGCCTCGACCTCGTCGAGGATGTAGAACGGAGAGGGCCTGGCCTTGAACAGCGCGACCAGGAACGCCACCGCCACCAGCGACCGCTCACCTCCGGAGAGCAGCGACAGTCGCTTGACCTTCTTGCCGGGCGGCCGGGCCTCGACCTCGACGCCGGTCGCGAGCATGTCGGACGGGTCGGTGAGGACCAGCCGGCCCTCGCCGCCCGGGAACAGCCGGGAGAACGTCTGCTCGAACGCGACGGACACGTCGGCGTACGCCTCGGTGAACACCTGCTCCACGCGTGCGTCGACCTCGCGGACGATGTCGAGGAGGTCCTTGCGGGTGGCCTTGAGGTCCTCGAGCTGCTCGGTGAGGTACTTGTGTCTCTCCTCGAGCGCCGAGAACTCCTCCAGCGCGAGCGGGTTGACCTTGCCGAGCATCGCCAGCGCCCGCTCGGCCGCGCGGAGGCGCTTGGTCTGCTCCTCACGGTCGTACGGCGTGGGCTCAGGCTCCGGCTCGCCGTCGGGGACCTCGCCCGAGAACGGCACGAGGTTGTCGGGACCGTACTCGGCGACCAAGGAGTCCTCGTCGAGCCCGAGCTCCTCCAGGGCTCGCTCGGCGAGCTGTTCGATGCGCATGCGCTGCTGGGTGCGGGCCATCTCGTCGCGGTGGACGGAGTTGACCAGCTCGTCGTGCTCACGGTCGAGATCGCGCAGGGTTGCGCGGACGGTCAGCAGCTCCTCCTCGCGGTCGCTGCGGGAAGCCTCCACGGCGGCCCGCGCCTCGGCGGCGAGGTGGATCGACAGCTCGAGCTTGGCCAGCACGACGCCGACGGCGACACCGACGGCCTGGGCCGCCCGACCCTCGCGGATCAGCCGCTCGCGGCGCTCGATGGCACGCGCACGCGCCTCGCGCTCGGCCTCGGCGGCGCGGACCAGCGAGTCCGCGCGGCCGTGCAGCGCCCGGGCGCGCTCCTCGCTGGTGCGCAGGGCCAGGCGCGCCTCCATCTCGGCCTGCCTGGCGACGCGAGCCCCATCGGCGAGCCGCTCGCGCTCGGTGGTGTCGGGCTCCTCGTCGGTGGCGTCCTGCGCCGCCATGAGGCGTCCCTCGAGCTCGGCGAGCCCCGCGAGGTCCTGCTCACGAGCCTCCCGCGCTGTGGCCATCGCCTCGGCGATCCGCTCTGCCTCGGCCCGGGCGGCACGCGCCTGGGACCCATGGTGCCCGAGCTCCTCGGCGACGGCGGCCAGCGTGGCGTCGGACTCGTGCAGCTTGGCCAGCGCCACGTCGACCCGGCTCTGGGCGTCCTGGCGCTCGGACTCGAGGCGGGAGATGTCGAAGCCGAGTCGCTCGGACGCCGCCGCGGCATCGGCCAGGGCGGCCGACGCGTCGTCGTACGCCGCTTGGATCTCGAGCAGGCTCGGCTGGCTCTGCGACCCGCCGGAGGCGAAGTGGGGGCCGTACACGTCGCCGTCGTGGGTCACCGCGGTGACGTCGGGCAGGTCCGCCACGAGCGCGCGGGCGGCGTCGAGATCCGCGACCACGGCGGTCTTGAAGAGCAGACGCGCCAGCGAGGCACGCAACGTGTCGGGGCACTGCACCACGTCCAGGGCGTACGTCGCGCCGTCCGGAAGGGCGGGCCAGGGCGCGTGCTCCAGGACCGGTCCGCCGCCCAGCAGGAGCCCGGCACGACCGAGGTCGGCGACCTTGAGGTGGTCGAGCGCCGCCACCGCGGCATCGCCGTCGGCCACCGCCACCGCGTCGGCGGCCGAGCCGAGTGCCGCGGCCACGGCGGTCTCGTAGCCCGCCCGGACGGTCAGCAGGGCGGCCACCGAGCCGAGCAGGCCGGACACCGAGCCGGAAGCTGCCAGGAGCGCGCCCACGCCGTCCTTGCGGTTCAGGCCGAGCTCGAGGGCGTCCTTGCGGGCGTTCAGCGCGGAACGGTCACGGTCGGCCTGCGCGGCCTCCTCACGGGCCTTGGTCAGCCGCTCCGTGACGTCGTCGAGCACCGCCACGGCCGACTCGTGCTCGGCGTCCAGGCCCTCCTCGCCGGCATCGAGTCCGGCGATCCTGGTCTCGAGAGCGGTGAAGTCGTGCTGCGCCCGCTCGGCCCGGGCGGCCGCCGCGGCACGCGATGACTCCAGCCGGCCGAGCTCCTCGTCGGCCGCCGCGGCGCGCGACTTCAGGGCGTTCACCTGGCCGGCCAGCCGGGCAAGTCCCTCGCGCCGATCGGCCGCGGCGCGCACCAGCCCGGCGACACGGCGGTCCTCGTCGGCCGCCGCCTCCTCGGCGGTACGGCGGTCGGTCACCGCCTGCTCGAGCGCCGACCGACGCGTCTCCACCTCGGTCGCGATCTCGGACTCCTGGGCCCGCACCCGCTCGGCCTCGGCCTCGAGCTCGTCGGGGTCGCGGCCGAAGTCCAGGGACTCCTGCTCGGACCCGGCGGCGTTGCGCACCCGCTCGGCCGCCAGCGACGCCGTTCCGCGCAGCCGCTCACGCATGCCGGACAGCCCGAACCACGTCTCCGAGGCCCGCGCCAGCGCGGGCAGGTCTCCGCGGAGCGCCTCCTCGAGGCGAGCCTCGATGTCCCGGGCGGCGGCGATCGCGGTCTCGACCTCCTCGCGCCGCTCGACCAGGATCGTCTCGTCGGCGAGCTCCTGCTCCAGAGCGGTGCGCGCGACCATCAGGTCGTCGGCCATGATCCGGGCCCGGGCGTCGCGCACGTCGGCCTGCACGACGGCGGCCCTGCGGGCGACCTCGGCCTGCCGCCCGAGCGGCTTGAGCTGCCGCCGGATCTCGCTGAGCAGGTCGCTCAGCCGGGTGAGGTTGCCGTCGGTGGAGTCGAGCTTGCGGAGCGCCTTCTCCTTGCGCTTGCGGTGCTTGAGGACACCGGCGGCCTCCTCGATGAAGCCCCTCCTGTCCTCGGGGGTCGCGTGCAGGATCGAGTCGAGCTGGCCCTGCCCGACGATCACGTGCATCTCGCGGCCGATGCCGGAGTCGCTGAGCAGCTCCTGCACGTCGAGCAG
>Ga0105245_10006026_pt1 | contig 10655 bp, 12 predicted proteins | sample KBSM54metaG_FD_81523 | JGI IMG/M metagenome (GOLD analysis project Ga0105245, IMG submission 81523) | Miscanthus rhizosphere microbial communities from Kellogg Biological Station, Michigan, USA - KBS M5-4 metaG | ecosystem: Host-associated > Plants > Roots > Rhizosphere > Soil | place...
CCTTTGCGGAAGAAAAGCTCTGACGTCTCCGGCAGCAGTTGCTCTTTTTTGCCGTTCCGTTCAATGAATAGCTTATCGCCTTCATCAGTGACCGATCGTGTTTGGCTAGGCGCCAGTTCGTACGTGCCGATGAAATCGGCAAATTTTTTCGGATCGATTTTTCCGACTGCAGGATCTTCATAGTAGCGATGTGCCTGACTGGCGATGATCTGCCAATTATCGTCGCGTTGAAGCCACGTGTCAGTGATGTGATAACGCGCTTTCAGATTTTGACCGAAGATCGTCTCCGTTTCGTCCGCGTCGTAACTGAGTACCGCGGTATTCCCAATGATCCGGCTCTGAGCGTTTTCGATCTTGATCGTTCCAGAATATCCTTTCGGCAGCGGTGTGATGTCTGCGATCAGCTTCGGTTTATCGAAAATGCGTCCTTTTTCGTCAGCGAAGATGCAATCCTCCGCGAAATGTTTTTTCCACGGCGCCTGGTTGCCGGACACGAGCGCATCATAAAGCTCTTGAGTGCGTCGGACCAATTCGTCCTGCGTGATCGGAACATCCGCAGCGCAGACAAGCGTTGCGGCGGAGAGAAATTTTATGAGCGTGAGCTGTTTCATAAGAATGAGAACAAATAACGATTAAAATATACGAAATGGCGAAAGAGGTGCATTCGCGGCTTGAGACGATCGACTACGCGTTGCAATCAGACAGCGTGCCTAAATACGTCCGCGCTGTTGTGGCATGCGTTCGCGAGCAGTCGTGACGGTGGCAAAAGTTTCCCGGTCGTACCCCCATTGCCCTAAAGTCTCATGATAAACCTGGTGCATTCATAGTACTTCGTGCCTAGCATCTCCGACGCTTATGAAGCTTGAAGAGACAAAGGTGTCCATTCGCCTGACCGCCGGATTAACGTGTGTCACACTGTTCGTCAGCTGCGCAACGGCGCCACAGACAGTACGGGGACCCGAATACGCGCCGACCGCGAACATTATGCGCGAGGCTCGCTCAGCAAATGTTCCTGTTGAAAAACGAGCCGGCGATTATTTGCAGGCGGCTGCCATCACCGCACCATTGCTCGGCACGGGAATTGGAACACCCGCTTGTGAAACCTACAACGCAGCATGCGGCGAACTTACCGTTCTGTTGCGCTCCAGTGAAGGAGGACGGCTATGGAACCATCCGATTACGCTGACGGCCAGCGACCAGACGTACCACCTGCGGCTTGAACCTGCCGGCAACACCGTCTGGTCACCAGACTACTTTACCTCTTTTGTGCCGTCCGCGGAGATCAAGGAAAAGTTGGTAAAAAAGGCAAACTACCAGGAGGGCGTGGGCGGGTCGCTTGTCGGCGTGCGAAATGTTAATCCGCCCGAAAACTTCGCCGCCCAGAAAGGGATTCCCGCAGCCGTCACAGCCACACTCGATTTCAAAAGAACGGATGCTACTTTGGCGCTGCGGCGTCCTTTCAGACAACCGACCGCCGTGGTTGAAGGAAAAACTCGGCCGCTCGCTGCCGATTTCTCCGCACCCGTTGGTTACTATCAACCGCCGCCGAACCTCCTGCTCGTGTCATTGATGGCAATGCTTCGATCCAGTCAGTATATGGACAAGACTGGCTTGTATTTTCTCCAGCCGTACGATCCCGACAGGATTCCGCTTGTTTTCGTGCACGGCCTCTTCTCAACGCCGTTCGACTGGGTGCAAACAATTAATGGACTCCAAGCCGACCCTGAAATCCGCAAACATTATCAGTTCTGGGTCTTTGGGTATCCCACTGGCAATCCGATCCTCTATTCTGCATTGCGATTGCGCGAAGAACTGGCCAAGGCCGACAAGCTTTATCCGAACCATCGGCCGTACGTTGTTGTAGGCCACAGCATGGGAGGAATGCTTACTCACATGCAGGTGATTACTGCCACAAAAGCAATGTGGGAGAAAGCTCTCGGGGAAACCGCGAAAAGCATTTTTCGACAAAATTCCGATGATAGTTTGATTGTGCGCGCTACAACGTTTCACGCCAATCCCCGGATTAAACGCGTTGTGTTCATATGTACTCCGCATCGCGGGAGCAAGATGGCCAGCAGCGGCTTGGGTAGATTCGGCACGAGCTTGATCGCTCTTCCATTTAACATTGCCTCCGCCATGACGGACGCGCTCAGCAGCGCAGAACTTGTGCAATTGACCGGGAGTTCCAAACGTCTGCCCAACAGCATCACCGGCTTGAAGCCGTCCAACCCAGCGTTGCCGGTAGTCAACAGTGTGCCGATCACGGTTCCTTACCACTCGATCATTGGTGATCGCGGCAAAGACCATTGCCCGGACTGTACTGATGGTGTGGTTCCTTACTGGAGCTCTCATCTCGATGGCGCGCAGTCCGAACTGATTGTTCCCGGGCCGCACGGAGCATGCCAACTGCCGGAAACCATCGCCGAGCTTGACCGGATTCTGCGTTTACATCTTAGGACAAGTGGCACTCCAAGGACTACTCTGGCTCAGGCAGTTCGTTAACACGGCGCGTTGATGCCGGCACTTCGCCTAAGGTTTCGAAACGTTCATAATCTAATTTGATGCGAGTGATTCGATGGGCTGTTGCATTGCTCGTTCTTATAGCAGCCATCATCGCTACTGCCTGGGCATTTGGCGCGCTGTGGTTTGACGCTCCGTTCGGCAATGGGAACAAGGTTGCGGCCGCACTGCTTGCGATCACGTTCGTCGTCGTCCTCATATTCGTTAGGCCATTCTGGCGAAAGCTGGTTATCGTTGTCGTGCTTTTTGCCGGGGTGCTCACCTGGTGGCTGACGCTTTCTCCCACAAACGATAGCGACTGGCAGCCAGACGTGGCCAAACAAGCGTGGGCGGATGTTCAAGGCGACGAAGTAACATTTCACAACGTACGCAACTGCGACTACCGGACCGAGACGGACTATACACCGCGTTGGGAGACGCGAACCGTACGCATCTCGCAGATCACCGGCATCGACCTCGCGATTAATTACTGGGGCTCGCCCTGGATCGCCCATCCCATTGTCAGCTTTCAATTCGCTGACGCGCCGCCGCTCTGTTTCTCGATCGAGATTCGGAAGAAGCTTGGTCAAGCTTACTCGACTATCGGCGGACTCTACCGGCAGTTCGAACTCATCTATATAGTAGCCGATGAGCGCGACGTGATTCGTCTGCGCACAAATTATCGCAAGGAGGATGTCTACCTTTATCGTACGACTATTTCGCCAGCGAAGGCGCGCGAACGATTTCTTGAATACATCCAGTCGCTCAACTCCCTGCGGAACACACCGCGTTGGTATAACGCCATCACCACCAACTGCACCACGAGCATCCGCACACAGCATCCACCCAATGAGCGCGTGCCGTGGGATTGGCGCATCCTGCTCAATGGGAAAGGCGACGAACTGATGTATGAGCGCCATGCCATCGTGACCGGCGGACTTCCTTTTGCCGAGCTAAAGGCTCGGAGCCTGATCGACACACGTGCGCGCGTAGCTAACGACTCTCCCGATTTCTCGCAACTGATCAGGGAAGGTCTGCCTTTTGCGTCACCGCCCGATGCAACACAGTAACATCGCCGCTCAGCTGAAACGCGATGCGGAACGTTGGCTTAGTGCTGTAAATCAGCCATCACAGCGTCACTGGCTGCAAAAGCTGGAACTGCAACAGAGTTTGAGGATTTACTACTGTCGTGCCAGCTGTATGCCCGTAATGCGCCTGGCGCGCGGTTTGCGGCGGACCGTGCGGTGCGACAGGGCTCGTCTTCACCGCGACCTTGCGGCCGTTTACTGAAACAGACATTAACTCCACAGCAAGCGGCTCGGACTTGCGCGGATTACGACGAGACGAGCTGACTTTTCCGAATGCTTTTGTTCCAGCTTTCAAGAGAACGTTTCCATTGGCCGAAACGTCCTGAGCGATCTTCGCCTCGAAAGTAGCGCCCACCGCATCCTGCGATGTAATAAGACTAACCGTCGTAACCGCCAGTGTCGTTCCCGCGGGAATTGTGGCCGCAGTCACAGATGAAGCAGCGATGCATGCACAGATGCCAAGGAGAATTACAATAATTTTGGTTTGTCTCATAAGATTCTGAAGCGTGTATGGTTGAGTTTTCAATCCGGTGTTTCGTAAGGGGGCTCGTCTGTTGCGATGGGAGTCGTTTGCATCGGCGGGTTGATTAGCTGGAAAACAATAGCTGCAATAACAGCAGCAACCAAATCGGCGAGCAAATAGATCCAAATGTTTGCCCAAGTTGAAATCCCGAGGATGCAGATGCCAAAAGCGACCGCAGGATTGAATGCACCGCCCGAAATGTCGCCGACCGCGAATGCGCCAGTCATGACGGTCATACCGATGGCCAAACCATAAAATGAATTTCCTGAAGTGCCTTCCGCTGTCGCGGCGTTCAACACCACATAGACCAGCGCAAACGTGAAAAGAAATTCCGCAAGCAGCGCTGGACCCACATTGGGTGCGATGGCAGTAACAGCTACACCGGCGCGAAAGATTTTACTCACGATCAGCGCCGCCACGGCTCCACCGGCCAACTGTGCTATCCAGTAAGGCACTACGTCGCTCGCATTGACCTTGCCCCGGATGAAGACGCCGAGCGTGACTGCTGGGTTATAATGTGCCCCAGAGATATGGCCGCCAGCGAACACCATCACCATCAGCGCTGCGCCGATGGCGAGCGGCGCAATGACCCCGGCGCCAGCACCAATTCCCGTGCAGCCAATCGTCAGGACTAGGAAGAATGTTCCGATGAATTCGGCGATGTACTTGTTCATAACTTCTTTCTGTTAATCGATAGAGGCTGACAAAGGCAAGACACATCAACAATGGGACTTTGGTCTTATAGCCGCGTGACAGTGCCGGGGTGCCAAAGATTGACGACAAAGTAACGCCAGCCGGAAAAATCCATCCCGCGGGAGACTATCAACAGGGATTTGCGGCATTGCTGCCGTGACTCGCAAAGTCGGGCGGACGGCTCGCACCGGGTTTAGGTGCTTCACACAAGCACCTCTACAACGATCGCGTTCGAAGACAGCAAATTGATCTGTTCAACCTGCTTGGGTTGGCTGGCGATCCAATGTTAGCCGCTCGAGCGGTACGGCCAGCCAGTCGGCCGCTTCCTTTCGATCTTTGAAGACATGTACATGGATTGGCGAACCTTGAGTCAACAAAGCATGCAACCGAGCGTAATGAATCATAGTTGCATCGGCAGCGAGAATTGCCGACTTCACCGGTGGATGGCCCGAGTAGGAAAGGCGTCGACAGAGAGAAACTTGAATAACGTATTTGAAGTTAAGCTCGACATCATCGGCTCCTAGAGTGTCGAAGAATCGGTTGAACGGCTTTTGGAGCTTGGCTTCGAGATTTTCTAGGACGTCCACAACTTTTTTAACAGCCTCCTCGTCAATCACACCGTGCGGTCGATAGACGAGCAGATGAAGATCGTCGTGGAATTCGAGTTCAGGTGGAAGTTTCATCGTTCGTTAACAGCAGCTCCGTTTGGTTGATTGTCGCTTCTGCCTATCGCTCCTGTGGAATTCTCAGCGAGCCGTTCCAGCGCAACACCCAACCATTTCGCGGCGTCTTCTCGTGCTCGAAATATTCGGACATTGATTGGGGACTCCTCAGTGATTATGGCATGCAATTGGAAATAATGGCCAACTGTGGGCTCGGTCGCGAGAATTGCCGATTTCACGGGTGGCCGATCAGCGTACGTAAGCACTCGATAGAGGGATACCTGAATCACGTATTGATAATTCAACTCGACTCGATCGATTGCAGATGTATCGGAAAAACGATTAAATGGCTCCTTTAGCATTGCCTCCAGATCGGTAAGAGTCTTAACGACTCGGGTGACCGAAGCTTCATCCAGTGAACCGCGCGGCTTGTAAATGAACAGACGAATGTCTTCTAGAAATTCGATGTCCGGCGGAAGAGTCATCACGCGCCTAATTTCGTTCAGGCGGTTTTTATGGTCCCCTTTTTTGAGTCCGCAGCCAAGTGCGAATATCAGCGTTTAATCAATGAGTCGTGTAGCCGCCATCGATCACGAACGTCTGGCCAACTGCGAATGAGGCGAGGTCGGAACAAAGAAATAAAACCGTGCCCGCCATTTCTGCGGGTTGCGACACACGGCCGATCGGAGTGTTCGCGGTGAAATACGCGCTCATATTCGGATCATCGAACCACGCCTTTGTCATTGCGGTATTCACCAGCCCGGGCGCCAACGCGTTAACGCGAATGCCCCTGCTTGCGTATTCGACGGCAGCCGCTTTGGACAATCCAATGACGCCGTGTTTCGCAGCGATATAAGCGCTAATTCCCGGCTCGGCGATCAGGCCGGCGATTGACGCAGTATTCACAATTGCGCCGCCACCGCTTTGCAGCATGTGCGTGATCTCGTGCTTCATGCACAGAAACACTCCTTTGAGATCGACCGCCAACGTCTGATCGAAAACGGATTCTTCCATCTCAACGAGCGCCACCGTCGCAGGCAAAACACCGGCGTTGTTAAATGCACAATCCAATCCGCCGTAAGTCTTGACTGCTGTCGCAATGAGCTTCTTCACATCGGTCTCGTCACGCACATCGGTCGTTACAAAAACGGCTTCGCCCCCATCGCGTTTTATAGTGTCGATTGTTTCTTCTCCCGAAGGATCAATGTCGCCGATCACGACTTTCGCGCCGCTTTGCGCAAAGAGCAGCGCGGTCGCGCGACCAATGCCTCTGCTCCCGCCTGTTACAAGCGCGACTTTGTTTGAAAAATCAAAGGTCGTTACGGGCTCGTTCACAATAATATTCCTGGTTATGTTGGATCTACCTATTGCGGGTTAGATAGCGACCTCAGTTACTGCTGAACATTCTCCGGACGCGGCTGAGTCAACGGCCGCAGGGCAATCTGTCCTTTGCGCGAAAAGTTGATCGACTCACCCAGGATTCGCAGTGCTTCCTGCGGTGCGTGGAAACCGGATGAGTTCTCCGCCTCAACGAAGTCGAGGTAGAATTGCGCTTTCCGCTGGAAATCCTGCGCGGAGGAGATTTGCGGCTCCGGTGTATTGGCGGTGCGTGCCGACTTAAGATCGCCAATCAATTCCACGAGTGCGTCCATCGCAAGGTTGCGCATGTTTTGCGTCCGCTCCTGGATGGCTTCGGCGCGCTCCTTCAACTCCGACTCCGGCCATTTATGACACGTTTGGCAGGCATGATTGATGTTCAGTAACGGACTGCGCACGTGATGATCGCTGATCTTAAGCGCTCCTTCGCGTTTATAAGGCATGTGACAATCCGCGCACGCCACGCCCGAACGCGCGTGGATGCCCTGGTTCCACATCTCGAATTCCGGATGTTGCGCCTTGAGAACTGGCGCGCTGGTATCGGCGTGAGACCAATCCTTGAATTGCTCCGCGTCGTAGTAGGCAAGGATCTGTTCAACCTTCAGTCCATTTGCCCACGGATAGACCAGGCGTTTGTCAGGGCCTTTGAAGTAATACTCCACGTGGCACTGACCGCAGACGAAACTGCGCATCTCTTGTCGAGTGGCGTCGCGGTTCACGTCATAATTCTGCACGCCCGCGCTGGCCTTCAATGCGGCCATTCCCTCGATAAAACCTGGCCGCGTGACGCGCAGTTGCATTGTGGTGGGGTCATGACAATCGATGCACGCGATGGGATGGGTGACGAGTTTGCGCGCCTCTGCGAACGGCATCTGGTTGAATTTCTCGTAGCCCTTCATCAAGTCACCGTTGCCAAGTTTTGTGTAAGGGACCTTGATTGACGCGTGGCAATGCAAACATGTGCCGGGCTGTTTCGCTGCCTGTTGGCGTTCGGTGTAAGTCTGGTCGTCGAGCATGAAAGCGTGCCCGCGCTCTTCGCGGAAATCTTTCGCAAAGGCGTAACCGGCCCACATGGTTTTTAAACGCGGATCTTCTTCGATGCGCGACTGCGCAACGACCGAGCGGGGATCAGCGTGCGTGGGCGTGCGCTCCATGGCTTCGCTGCCGCCGTAGCGTGTGCGCTGCTGATCGACCGTGCGAAGGTAGTCATCGTATTGCAGTGGGAAATCCTTTCCCCAAACGGCGGGATCATCGATTTGATCGTTCAATTCCACGACGCGAAAGAATGGATTCTTCGCCTCCTGTTTGTGCTGAAAAATCGAGACCAGAAGGATCACACCAAGCATCGCGCCCGCACCAGCGAGGATGATAAGCGCGGTAAAAACAGCGATGGGACGGCTCCGATAAAAACTCAGCAGATGATCTCTGAATTTGCTCATATGCGTTTACTCCCAATGGCCAACGTTAGCGTGGCAGCGGATGCATGACATCGCGCTATTACTCGTTAGGCCGGCATCGATTTGGTGAACGATGGCCTGATGACATTTCCGGCACGAATTTTCTGTCACGCGCAAACTGCGTGATTTGATCTGGATCGGGTCGTGGAAGTTGCCTGTGGTGAACGCGAGGGAATGAAAGAAGCCGTGCTCGGCCTTGGTGAAATACTTCGGCACGAGACCGGGCGGCGTGTGGCAATCGTTGCAGGTCGCAACCGCGCGATGGCTCGACTTCGCATAGGCGTCGAGATGATCGCGCATGATGTGGCAGTTTGCGCATGCGTTCGGATCGTCGCTCAAGTACGAGTAGCCCTTCGCATAAACGAAAGTGAATGCACCGAGCCCGAGCGTAGCGCCGATTGCGATCGCGATACTGGTCGCGAGCATCATCGTCAGCATGGTCTGCGGTTTGCGGGAGCCGTCTGATTGTGCCGTTTTCACGGGCGTCGAATCAATCCTAACGATTCATTCCGCCTCTTGCGACGGCTAAACATTCCAAGCGGTTTTAGAATCCGAATTCGAGCAGGGCTTTGCGGATCAGCGATCAGGCGATGATACAAGGCGACGAATGGACGAAGGCCGAGATCAGGTGCACCAAAGTGATCTTGATCTCGGCCCATGTTGGTCCAGAACCCGAAGCCTCTCCTGGCGTTCGCGGCCTCCTTCGGTCTCAGCAACTGGTACTGTTTGAATCGAGTTACGTCTTTAGCCTCAGACGTTCACCACCATAACGCCCCAGGGCCGCCCCATGCTCCGTACCAGCCGAATGCGGCTGCACGGTCCATTTCCGCTGCCATGTAATAGTTTTGGGCAATCTGCTGCTGAACCGCCAACTCGTGGTAACGCTGGTATTCCGGTTCTCGGCCAATATAAGCAACTCCTGCTTTCTCGTCTTTATACACGTAAAAAACGTGTCCTTTCACGGTGGCCCGCTCGACTTGGTAGGGCGGCAGGGCAGCGTAGATTTGCTGTTGCCTCGGCGTCTGCGGGGTTCGCGCGCGGAATCCCGCCGCAGTCAGCAGGGATGTTGTATTTCCCGATCCTACCTCGGCACAACCAGCCACAAGGAGCGCGATGACAGCCGCGGCAAAGATCAGAATGACGTTTAATTGCGATTGTTGTGTTTTCATAATGCGCAGCTGTTTTAAGTGAATTGAGCAGACGTTGTCGAGAAAGAAGAACCTTCGCGCTAGTTGAGTGCATCACGGACTGCCGCAAGGAACTTTTCGTCGTTGAACGGCTTCATGAAGAATGCGACCGGGCCAATCGCCATGGCCGTGGCGCGCGCAGCCAGATCTTCACGCGCAGTGATCACGATCGCTTTTGTGCGCGGTGAGATCGCACAAAGTCGCGCAAGCAGTTCTAAACCGGTCACCTGATCCATCCAGATATCAGTTACGACCACCGGGACATGATGAGTGCCGGCGTGCGCCAGAAAATCTTCAGCTTTATTGAATGGACGGACCTTGAACCCTTCGGACGCAAGCAGGTAATGCATCGATTTGAGAACGGAAGGATCGTCATCCACGATGCAAACTTCATTCCCTTGGGAGTCGACCGATTCGGTCATGCCGCCGCCTTGCTTTTTTGCATTTCTCCACGAGCGGCAGGAAGGCGAACAACCATGCGCGCGCCGCGATCAGGGGCATTCTCGCCGCTAATCGTGCCGCCGTGCGCTTCAATAATTGATCGAACAATGGCGAGACCCATGCCCATTCCTTTTTGTTTGGTAGAAAAGAAGTGATCGAAAACTTTGTCCGGGCGATCCTTTGGCAGACCCATTCCGAAATCGCGCACTGTAATTTCAGCGAGGTCGCCTTTATCGGAGCGCGTGCTGACAATGATACGTCGTTCTGCCGGCGGAAGTGTTTCCATGGCGTCGAGTGCGTTGATGATCAGGTTCAGCAACACCTGTTGAATTTGAACAAGAGTTCCCTGCACTCCGGGCACGCTGGAGTCGAGCTCAGTCGTGACAACACTTTCGCGATTCAACACGTCGGAGCTGACGAGCCGCACGGTATCTGAAATTATTGCATTGAGATTCAACAGCGTCTGCTAGCTGGTTTCTTTGCGCACTAAACTCCGAATCCCGCGCATTACTTCTCCGGCACGCTGGCTGTCCGCAGCGATCTCCTCCAGTAATTCCCGAAGCAATACAGGATCGATATTTCCACGGTCGAGAAAACGACGCGCCGCAGAGGCTTTGTTCGAGATTGCGGTCAGAGGCTGATTGATTTCGTGCGCAAAGGACGCAGTCATTTCGCCCATTAACGCCACACGATTGCGATGCGCCATTTCTTCGCGTTGAACCTGAAGC
>Ga0105245_10006031_pt1 | contig 10653 bp, 10 predicted proteins | sample KBSM54metaG_FD_81523 | JGI IMG/M metagenome (GOLD analysis project Ga0105245, IMG submission 81523) | Miscanthus rhizosphere microbial communities from Kellogg Biological Station, Michigan, USA - KBS M5-4 metaG | ecosystem: Host-associated > Plants > Roots > Rhizosphere > Soil | place...
GGGGTCGCTCGGGATCCTCTGTTTCGGTCGTCGCCTGACCGTGCTGCATCAAGTACAGGTCCATGTCGGTTACCTCCGATGGTTCCACCATCATCCCGCGGACGCGCGGTCGTGAAGAGTGCGTTGCGCACCGAAGACCGTGGACTGCGACACCCGCGATTTCGGCATCGGCCCGGCGGGTCACCACGGCATAACCCCAAACTTGGTCTGAGCGTGAACTTCACCCCGGCCACGCGGCTAGACGTCCCCGAGTCGCAATTGGGTTCACGTACTGGATTGTCGACGCCCGATCTGTCGCATGCGCGCATCCAAGGCGCGGATCTCCTTGAGGAGTGGGTGGCACGGCTTGCGGGCCACCGGCCGGGTGTCGGACAGCGTGACGCAGGTGATGATGTCGCGGTCGTCGTCGTAGTCGTGATAGGCCCTGTAGCTCATCGGATCTGCCTAAATTGCAGCCGCATCACCCCGGTGGCGGTGGGATCCAGCTTGTCGGTCAGCGGAGTCTCGTCACGGCCGGGCACCACATAGTGCGCGCCATTGGGCATCCCCGATCACGAGGTCGCGCAGCGTGCTGGACACGAGCACGTCGTTCGGCCCTGCCAGGGCGCTCACGCGCGCGCCGATGTGCACGGCGATGCCGCCGATGTCTTCGCCGCGGACCTCGCACTCACCGGTGTGCAACCCGGCCCGCACCTCGATGCCGAGCGCCTGCACCGCGTCGCGGATCGCCATCGCGCAGCGGATGGCTCGTTGTGGGCCGTCGAACATCGCGAGGAAGCCGTCTCCCGATGTGTTCACCTCGCGGCCCAGAAAGGGGGTGAGCTGCGACCGGACGACAGCGTCGTGCGCATCGAGCAACGCATGCCAGTCATGGTCGCCCATTTCGGCGGCCCGGCGCGCGCAAGTCCCCGTTCTGGGCGAGTTGAAATGAGCTTGCATATGGCCAAGCTGCGTGAGCTGGCCGACGAGTTCGGCTACTGGCCCGCCACCACCGACGAGACAAACGGAAGGGCACCCCCGCGGTGACGGTGTGGTAGAAGGCGGTGGCCAGCGCCTTCGTTGGCGTTCTGCGGATTGTTCATGTGCCGCATCCGCGCCTGCACCGTCTTGATGTCATCGCCCTTGGCGATCAGCACTGATGATGCTAGGTAGTACAGCCAAGCAGTGTCTTGCGTCACATCAGTATGTGATATACGGTATGCAGTCATCTGGCATGCAGTGTCGCGGCGGCCGGTTCCCTGCGTCAGTGACTTGCGTCCGGGTGCCCGCGCGGGTTGGGAACCCCCACTTCGCGCCAATGCGCCGTGTGGTGCCCGACAACGCGAGAGGCCTCAGTTCTGTGTTCAAACCCGTCGCAGGGGTAGTGGCAATCACCACCGCCGCTCTCCTCACAGCCAGCTGCGCCACGCCCACCGCTACCCCAGCCGCGCCCACCAGCCAAACGCCCGCACCGAAGGTGAAGATCACCACTCAGAAAACGATCGCTCTCCCCGGTGTCGGAGGCCACGGCGACGAGGTTGTCGTCGACCCGGGAGCACACTCCGCTTACGTAGCCCAAAGTCCGGACAATAACCTTGTCGTCATCAACACGACCGCCAACAGCGTCGAAGCGGTGGTACCCCAGATAGCGAGCGGGAATGGCATTGCCTTTAGCGACTCATATGTCTTCGTTGCAGAAGCAGACGCTGGAGCCGTCGCAGTCATCGCCAAACCCAGCTGGAAGGTCATCGCCACCGTGCCCTCGGGCGGAAAAACACCCGACGCCGTCTACTACGATCCGCACGAGAACAGCATCTTTGTCACCAACGACGACTCGAACAACCTGGAACAGTTCTCCGCCACCGCTCCCTTTGCCATCGAAGGGACACTGAACCTTGATCCGGCACAGGCTAAAACCGGCCCTGACCTGGGAACCTATGCGAGCGCCGACGACAAAATCTATCAATCCGACGACAACAACGTAGAAGTCATCGACGCGAAGACCCGGACGATCCAGAAAGTCTTCACTCCGCTGAGCGCCGATGCCACAACGAAAGATATCTACTACGACCAGGCGCATCACTTGCTCTGGGTGGGGACGTCTGACCCGAAGGTGCTCGCTATCGACCCGGACACCGGGAAGGTTGTCTACACCGTGAAGACGGCATCCGGGATGGACCAACTCGCGGCGGACACCGATGACGGCCTGCTCTTCCTCGGCGAGAGTAAAGCGGGAGTCATGGGCGTCGTCGACCTCGCCACCCACGAAAACATCGCTGACGTCGAAACGGAATCGGGATTCCACACCGAGGGCTATCTGCCCGGCGCTCACCTCGCCTATGCCTACCTGAACCAATCAAACAAGATCGAGATAGACAACGTCAGCAAGGCTTAACCACGGCGGTTGGACCGACGACTACGTGTCGTCTCATGGCGACGGCTGCCGAGTGGGCCGCCAGAGGCAAGTCGTCCCGGCCCACCGGCAGGCTGGTACCCCAGCCCGGACGACACCGGCGGTCAGCGATGGTGGAACGGCGAGGCATGGAGTGCTCGGACGACCGCATGACAGTTTGTTGGCCGCGGGGAATGTTCCGTGCTGATCACCGTCGACGTGGCGAGATCGACGGCCGCGACGAGGCGAGGGCGGCCTCGTAAGGCCTCCTCGCCGCACCTGACACCACTGACAATCCCGCTACGGCCTGCTTCGCGCTGTTGGCGCACGGCATGGCCTACCACGACGCCGATCCCGTCGCCGCGTATAACGTCCTACGCAGAGCCCTCACGGTCGCTCGAGAAAGCGGCAACCGACAGATGGAGTCGGCCGCAGCGGTCACGTTATGGGGCCAGCGGCCGCATCATGGTCGCCGGCCAGAACATCAAGCTCGGCCCCCGTCACCGCGGCAAGATCGTCACCGTCGTCATAGAGGACACCCATCTGCGCGCCATGCACGGCGAAGAAGAGATCGCCGTACGTCCACGACGAAACCTCAAACCCATCACCCGATTTCACGTCACCGGCGCAGGAGCCAACAACCCAAGCCGTCAAGCATCTCCCGACGACAATCCGTCAAAAATTTCCTGAGTCCATACCCGGACATCTCGGAGGCGCCTTGAAATCGCTGAGTGCGAGATCCGGCTTGGCGGGGCCCGGCACACTAGCCGAGCTCGACGCAGCCCGGCGGACCCGGTGGCGTCACTTCAGCGCGATGACAAAGCTCCTTGTGCAGTCGTGGCATGGCGATTCCTGAAAACGAGTAGCGCGGTACTCACGTCGAACGCGATGTCCTGCCGCACGCTGTTGGAAGGCCGCGACGTACGGGAGATGTGACGATGACTGATCTGCAGCAGCAAGCACTCGACTCTTTTTATGCGCTCGACAATGTGATCACGGTCAAGATCACGATGCCGCAGGCCGAGTGGGATGCGGTGCGAAACGAGGAGCCTAAGGGCGGCCGGTGCAACTTCGAATGGAGCGGAGGCGCCAGGTTCACCTGGCGCAAGGCGACCTCGGTCGAGATATCCGGAACGAAGTTCCCCGCCAAGACCAAGTTCACCGACGTCGGCGTCAAGAAGAAGTCATTTTGCGGCTCCATAAACAGCGACAAGCCGTGCCTGCATGTCGACTTCGGCAAGTTCGGCGACGCCAACGTCCCCGCGATCGAGGCCCTGATCGGGTCCCGTTACGTCACGCTCAACAACTCCATTCAGGACAGGTCCTACATCAAGCAGACACTGGGCTACCGATTGCTGGACATGGCCGGGTTGCCCAATTCACGATGCAACTACGCCCGGGTGTTCGTCAACGGAACGCCGGTAGGCCAAGGGATCCCCGGCGTCAACAGCCCCGGCATCTTCGTCAATGCCGAGCCGGTGATGAAGCGCTACATCGAGCGGAACTTCAACGGCAACGTGAAGGGCAATCTCTACGAGCTCGAGCATCACGACGATTTTCTCGAGGAGAGGCTGAAGTTCATCGGGGTGGAGTCGCTGTCCAAATTCGAGGACAAGGCCGACCTGAAATTCGCGATCGGTCACATCAAGGCGAACGGGCTGGCCGGCGCGGACCAGATGCTCGACATGGACCAGTTCCTGAAGATCTACGCGATGGAGTTCTTCCTCAAGCATTGGGACGGCTACGCGGACAACACCAACAACACCTACATCTACAACGACGTGACCGCCGTCGCCGCGCCAGGCGTGGGCAACATCAAGTTCAAGATGATCCCGTGGGGCATTGACCAGACATTGCAGCCCGACAGGCCGTTCAAGTTGGGCCGCGATGGGGTGATCGCCCAGCTCGTGCGTAACGACGACATCCGTCGCAAGCAATTGTTCGACCAGATTCGGGTGTATCGGGAGACCCTGTTCAGCCGCGAGCATCAGCAGACGGTCCTCAAACCCCTGATCGATCAGATGCAGGCACTAGTCGTCGGGTTCGGCGTGCCCAGTGCTGCGGCGGAGATCGATTCCGTGCGGCAGCAACTGCGGCTGGCCGAATCGGCCGGATACATCGCTACAGGTCTGCCCGGCCCCTCCAACCCGGTCTACATCCTCAAGCACGACACCAGTGCCTGTCTGCATGCCAGCAATACCGAGTCGATCCCGCCGGGCATACCCGCTCCGGCGAACTTCGAGGTCTACCACCAACCCCTGAAGGACGACAACGACAAAACGGACCTGTGGGTCTTGGACGACCTCGGGACCGGAAAGTCACTCACCAATCAGGCGTTCGACCGCGTTCTGCACGCCAGCGCCACGCAAGTTACGCCGCAGGGGCACAAATATCTCTACACATGTGCGCCGAGTAACGGCGAACATGCTGAAGAGTTCAAGATTGCTCCGGTGCCGGTCCCGGTCACGGACCCCGCCAATCCGCCGGGCCGGTTCGCGTATACCGGCTATTTCAACCTGGTCAGCCTGCGGACCAATGAGATGGCGAAATACGGGCTCGACCTCACGCCGGGCGGCAGGGCCAGGGTTCACCAGGAACTTCCTGGTTCCAACCTCTACTTCTACTGATCCCTCGCGGGGTAGTCGATCACGGCGTAGCCACCACGGTCATCGACGATCAGAAGTTTCCTTTCCTCGCCGCTTGAGAATGCGACGACGCCCTCTGGCTTCATCGATCGATGGAAGGTGACATCGAGCAGCTCTACGTTGTCGCTGCTGCCGTTCCACGCGCATAGCTGAAACGGTTCGTCTCCCGTGCTCTTCGACCGGCCGATCAGAATGAGAAAGTCTCCGGTCTGCTGGTCGTACGAGATGTCGCGGATGCCCTGCTTCGCAGTTGATTTGGGTACACGGACGCGCACGATCGACGGCGCCTCGAGCGCGCCTATGGTCCAGGGGGCGACGTCCGCGTCGATGGGGACCCGAATCACGGTGATGCTTCCGGGGTCCGCGGGGCCCCGCTGGCCGAACAGGAGCGTCCGGGTGTGCGGGTCCCAGGCGAGGCCTTCGATGTTGAGCCCGCCGGCGTCCGGTTGCCGGTGGCCGGCTGCGACGAGCGGAGGAACCTGGCGCAGTAACCAGTCGCGGAATCCGTGCATTGCTTCCGATTGCAGGTCACCGTGGGGTCCGTAGCGCACGCGCACCAAGCCGTCCGATCTCTTGCCGTCCACGACGCATAGCGAGGACGCGACGATGAGAAAGATTTCGCCGTTGTGGTCGATGCGAGTCAGCCCCTCGGGATCACTCAACTGACCCTCTGCCACCCCGGGCGTTGGGCGCCGCGAAATCCGTTCGACCTCTTTGCCATCGGCGCTGAGTGCCAGTTCGAACAGGGCTGAGGGGTCGTTGTTGTCGATGAAGACGAACCGGCCCGGCCCGACTTTCGCAACGCCCGAAGCGTTGAACGGCGCCTTTCCGTTCCTCTCGTCGAACGACGTCGACTTGACCTTCTTCTGTAGGCCCAGACCACCCGCGATTGCGTGAAACGCCGCCGCGACTTTGGCAGTCCAGTTCGCCACGTGGTCCCTTCCCCAGCCGCAACTTACCGGCAAGCGCTGTCGCTAACGCACTATTAGAAATTCAAGAGAACACTCGCCATTACGGCTTCCGCAAGTGACAAGAAGCACGCACAGGAATGCGATTAGCAGGTATTAGCTCGACTCTCTCTGAACCGCCCCGGTGAGTCCAGAGACTCCGTACAACCCGGGGCACATCAGAGTCTCCGGACATGCCGGGCGGTTTCATACTGACCGAGTAAAGGTTGGCCAACCACCAGGGGAGTAAATGGCGGGCCGATGGAGGGAACAACTAGGTCAGACGTTGGGCCAGATCACAGCCTTTTGCCCTCGTCCCAATTCGCCGCCACCTTCTTGCTTGGCTGCACGCGCGGCGGTTCGCCCGGCATCTTCGGATAGTTCGGCGGATACGGCAGGTCACCGAGTCCGTTTTCCTCGTCAGCCTTGACCATCTGCAGCAGCTTCTCAATCGACTGGGCCTTGGAATCGATGTCGGCCCAGGGGTCGTCGCGGCCTGCCACCACGGCGGGTGCGGTGGCGATGGTGTAGTCGTCGGGGTCCGCGTCGCGCAGTTCGTCCCACGTCAACGGCATCGACACAGTCGCGATCGGCGTCTTGCGCGCCGAATACGCCGACGCGAACGTGCGGTCGCGAGCATTCTGGTTGAAGTCGATGAAGATTCGCTTGCCGCGCTCTTCTTTCCACCATGACGTGGTGACCGCGTCGGGCGCCCGCCGCTCCACCTCGCGCGCCAACGCGATACCCGCCCGGCGTACCGCGATGAAGTCCCAATCCGGCTGGATGCGCAGGAAGATGTGCAGCCCACGGCCACCGGAGGTCTTCGGATATCCGACAAGGCCGAGCTCGTCGAGGACCGGCTTGAGGACGTCGACCGCGATCCCGCTGGCCTCCTTGAACCCGGTGCCCGGCTGCGGATCCAGGTCGATGCGCAGCTCGTCGGGATGCTCGGTATCCGGGCAGCGCACCTGCCACGGATGCAGGGTGATGGTGCCCATTTGCGCCGCCCACACGATCGCGGACGGGTGCGTCACCTTCAGCGCATCCGCGGTCCTGCCCGACGGAAACGTCACCGTGCACGTCTCCAGATAATCCGGGGCGTGCTGCGGAATTCGCTTCTGGTAGATCTCCTCGCCGTCGATGCCGTCGGGGAAGCGCTGCAGATGCGTCGGCCGATCCCGCAACGCGGTCAGCATGGGGCCGCCTGCGACGGCCAGGTAATACTCGACGAGCTTGCGTTTCGTGCCGTCGGAACCCAGCCTCGGATAGTACACCTTGTCCGGGTTGGTAAACCGGACCTTGACGCCGTCGACATCGAGTTCTTCTGCGGGCGTTGCCATTTCAAGACTCCAGCACGTCGGAGAGGTCGAAGGTGATCGGGACCTCGAGTTGCTCGAAGGTGCAGCTTGCCGGATCACGGTCCGGCCGCCATCGCACGAACTTGACCGCATGCCGAAATCGTTGGCCGTGCACGGTGTTTCCCTCCATCTGATCGTAGGCCACTTCGCACACCTTCTCCGGACGGACGGGGATCCATCGCTTGTCAGCCGCCGAGTTCCACCGGCTCGGCGCCCCGTCGACGGCTTCGTCGCCCTCACGTAACGGCTCGAGGTCGGCCAGCAGCTTGAGCCGGTCCTTTGCAGTGAACGATGCTGCGCCACCGATCATCTGCAGTTCGCCGTCGTCGCGGTACAGTCCGAGCAGGATCGACCCGACGCCCTCACCGCTCTTGTGGACGCGGTAGCCGATCGCCACGCAGTCGGCATCGCGAGCGTGCTTGACCTTGACCATCTCCCGCTTGCCCGGCAGATACGGACCGTCCAGCCTCTTCGCGATCACGCCGTCCAGGCCTGCGCCCTCGAACGTGTCGAGCCACTGCGCGCCCTTCTCGGGATCCTCCGTGGTGCGGGTGACGTGGCACCACTGCTTCTCCCCCACCGATTCGGACAGCGCTTCCCGGCGCACCCGAAACGGCTCCTTCATCAGGGATGTGTCGCCGGTCGCCAACGCGTCGAAGCCGATGAAATGCGCGGGCGTCTGCTCGGCCAGCATGTTGATCCGGCTCGCGGCGGGGTGGATGCGTTGCGACAGCGACTCCCAGTCCAGCCGGATGCGCCCGCCGATCTCGCGCGGCACGACCACCTCCCCGTCGAGCACACAGCGCGGCGCCAGCTCGTCACGCAGCGCCTGCTCGAGCTCAGGAAAGTAGCGGCCGAGCTCCTTGCCGTTGCGCGACTGGATGACGACCTCGTCGCCGTCGCGGAACACCAGCGCACGGAAGCCGTCCCATTTCGGCTCGTAGGACCACACCCCGGCTTCGGGCGGCACCGTAGCCTGGGCTTTGGCAAGCATCGGCTCCAACGGCGGCAATACGGGTAGGTCCACGCTTTCCATACTCACGTAGACCGTCGAACCCGGGCAATATCATCGGCAACCCGTGGGGGTGACCGACAAGGACCGGAGTTCTTCCAGCGCTCTGGCGGAGTCGCTGCCGGGATCGGCGTGATAAAGAAGCAGATGCTGCCCAACGGCGTTCAGAACATGCGGGACGTTGAGCTGGTGCCGTGATAGATAGAGGTCGCCGACCCTCGGATGACGCAGGTGCAAGATTCCCAACGGGTAACCCACATCTGCGCGCGCCCACAGTTCGCGGAAACGTGGGCTGGCCGCGGACATTTCAGCGATCAACTTCTGCATGCGAGGATCATTCGGATTGTCACCGGCGAGTTCCCGTAAACCACTTACTGCGGCCTCGGTAGCCTCGTCCCAATCGACGTAGAGCTCTCTCGCGGCGGGGTTCAAAAGGCGCCAGCAGAGGAAGTTCTGTCCCGGGGCGAATCCTGGCGACAGCGCCTGGGCCATCGGATTCGCAGCCAGGACGTCTTGGTATCTACTGGCCACGATTGCCGGGAACGGGAACTGATCGATCAGCCGGTCTAACCCCTCGGCCGCTACCTCTAGGACGGATTGATCCCAGCGGCTGGTGGTCGGGTTGGCCAGTTGATGCAGGTACCTCGTGGCCTTGATGTCCAGTTGCAGGGCGCGCGCGAGCGCATCAAGAATCTGCGCGGACGGATTGTGGGCGCGTCCCCGCTCGGGTCGCAGGTAGTACTCGGCGCTGATGCCTGCAAGCATCGCCAGCTCCTCGCGGCGCAAACCGGGCGCACGGCGCTGTCCACCGGGAGCCAGCCCGACATCTTCGGGACGAACCTGGTCCCGTCGCGCACGCAAGTAATCACCCAGCGCGTTGGCTTTCGCCGCCACGATCAATCAGACCTCGCGGTCAACCCGTGAGCATGGGTTCGCAGCTGCACCGATAGCGAACGCAATTCCTCTAACGCTTGAGCGGAGGGGCTGCCGGGCTCGGCGCGATACATGATCACGTGGTCCCCACCGGGATACGGCGCATTGAGCCGGTGGCGGTAGAGATAGAGGTCGCCGACTTGAGGATGACGCATGTGGTGGATTCCCAAGCGATAACCTACGTCGGCGCGGTCCCACAGTTCGCGGAAACGTGGGCTGGCCTCAGACAATTCGGCTATCAACGCCTCCATGCGAGTATCTTTCGGGCATAGACCACTCAGTTCCCGTAATCCACTTACCGCGATAGCGGTCGCCTCGTCCCAATCGACAAAGAACTCCCGGGCAGCAGGGTCGAATAGGCGCCAACGCAGACTGTTTTGTCCTGGTGTGAACTCTGGCGACAGCGCGCGGGCGATCAGATTTGCCGCCAGTACATCTCGGTACCTATTGAAAACAATGGCCGGCATCAAAAACTGATCGATCACTTCGGCGAGTCCGTAGGCCACTGCTTCCAGATCGGGAGTATCCCCTCCGGCCGGAGCAGCCAGGTGGTGCAGATGCTGCGTGGCTTTTCTGTCCAGTTTTAGCGCCCGCGCGAGCGCATCAATGATCTGAGGGGACGGATGTTGGGCGCGTCCCCGCTCGAGTCGCAGGTAGTACTCGGAACTGATGCCGGCAAGCATTGCCAGCTCTTCGCGGCGCAAACCAGGCGCGCGGCGCTGTCCGCCGGGTATCAGCCCGACATCTTCGGGATGGACTTGGTCCCGCCGCGCACGCAGGAAATCACCCAGCGCGTTGGCTTTCGGCGCCATCGTCCGAGCGTATTCCGCGCAAGCGCGACACACATCCATCTCACCACCTCGAAAACGATGCCTCCTCCGGCGTGCACTGCACCGGTAGTCCAGCGAATGTAGACGGGACTCCCGGTCGTGCCATCAACCGGCCTTGACGTCGACGGCGAGCGGCTCGCAACTTTGCAGTGCGCCAGCCCGCAACGCGACCGTCGCTGCCTATTCCCTCCCAGTACCCCGTATCGACGCGGCATACCCGCCTCATCCACGGCGCGCTGATGGTGGATATATGACCTGGCCGATCGACCGACCGGCGTGGCCACGAACCGATGAAAAGAGAGGAACGATATGACCGTCAAAGTAGAGCTGCCACCAACGCACCAGCCGTATCTGGAAAGCGGGCTGCTGCCTGCCGATTTCTACGCCTACGAGGAACTTCTGTCGGATTCGGAGCGCGAGAAGATCGGTCGCATCCGCGAGTTCTTCCGTACCGAGGCCATGCCGATCGTCGACGACTACTGGGCTCGGGCCGAGTTCCCGTTCGAGCTCGTCAAGGGATTCGCGAACCTGCATCTGCTGGATTGGGCCGATCCCGA
>Ga0105245_10006034_pt1 | contig 10650 bp, 12 predicted proteins | sample KBSM54metaG_FD_81523 | JGI IMG/M metagenome (GOLD analysis project Ga0105245, IMG submission 81523) | Miscanthus rhizosphere microbial communities from Kellogg Biological Station, Michigan, USA - KBS M5-4 metaG | ecosystem: Host-associated > Plants > Roots > Rhizosphere > Soil | place...
CTCAGGGGCCGCTCGTGATCCTCGGCATCGCCAATCCGCTCCGCCCCATCGAAAACATCATGACGACGGTCCTCGAGTGGATTCACTCGACCCTGGGGCTCCCGTGGGCTTGGGCGATCATCGTGCTCACGCTGATGGTGCGGATCGTGATCGTCCCGCTGACGGTCAAGCAGATCCGCTCGATGCAGCACCTCCAGGCGCACGCCCCCGAGCTCAAGGCGCTCCAGCAGAAGTACAAGCACGACAAGCAGCGCATGAACGAAGAGGTCATGAAGTTCTACCGGGAGAACAAGATCAACCCGGCGGCCTCATGCCTCCCGATCCTGATCCAGATCCCGGTCTTCATCTCGTTGTATTACGTCCTGCGGGACTTCGAGAAGGAGGTGTTCCCGCAGTACCCGGGCTCCGACCTCGGCTGGCTCGGAATCGTCCCGAACATCACGACGAACATCACGGACCACTGGTCGGGCTGGCTCCTGCTCTCGATCTACGTCGTCAGCCAGGTGGCGTCCACGTACTTCATGTCCACGACGATGGACCCGCGCCAGCGGTGGATCTTCATGGCGCTGCCGCTCGTCTTCGTCCTCTTCATCGTCAACGCATCCTTCCCGGTCGGCCTCCTTCTCTACTGGGTCACGACGAACCTCTGGACCGTCGGCCAGGGGCTCGTGACGAGGCGTCTGATGCCGAAGCCGCAGGCGCCGCCGAAACGTTCCTCGCGGACGCCGCCCAAGGAGGCTCCCGCCGGCGACGGCGCGGCTTCCGTCGGCAAGGCGGCGCAGCCCTCGCGCGCGGCCGCCCCCGGCCAGCAGCGCGTCAAGCGCCGAAAGAAGAAAGGCCCGCGGTCGCGGCGATGAGCGAGACCGAGCGGGAACTGACCGAGACCGAGGCCGAGGCGACGGGCGAGACCGTCGGCGAAGCCAAGTGGGCCGCGCTCCGCGAGCTGGAACGGCGCTTCCCCGGGATCGACAAGTCGGCGGTCAGCTTCGCTGTCCTCTCGGAGGGGGAGCGCGGTCTTCTCGGCGTCGGGTACGCGCCCGCGCGGGTGATCGCGAAGGCCGGTGCGGTACCGGCTCCGTTCGAGGCAGGTGACGAGGAGCCCGATTCGCCTACCGCGCGGCTGCGAGAGCTCCTCGACAGGGTGTGCGCCGCCCTCGGCGCCCCTGTTCGGATCGACATCAGCGAGGACGACGAGCAGCTGACCGCGACCTTGACGGGTCCGGAGCTCGGGCTCGTGATCGGCAAGCGCGGTCAGACCATCGACGCGATTCAGTACCTTGCCACCGCGATCGTCTTCCGGGGGCTCGAGGAGCGCAAGAGCATCCTCGTGGACGCTGCGGGCTACCGCGACCGCCGCCGGGCGACGCTCGAGCAGCAGGCCGACCGGGCCGCCTCCGAAGCGCTCGCCGCCGGAGGTTCGGTGGCGCTCGACCCGATGTCGGCCGTCGAGCGGAAGATCGTCCACGTGCACCTGCAGGAGCGCGAAGACGTCGAGACGGCGAGCGAGGGCAACGAGCCCAACCGCTTCGTCGTCGTTCGTCCTGTCTGACGACCGCCTCGACCGCTGGCTCGCGGCGCTCCTCGCGACGCCGGGCCTGACCGCGATCCGAAACGAGGACGAAGCGCGGGAGACGCTCCTTCACGGTGCTTTGGCGGCGGCTGCACTTCTGGGCGATGGGCCCGTGGTCGACGTGGGCTCAGGCGGCGGGTCGCCGGGGATCCCGCTTGCCGCGACCCGCCCCGACCTCGACTTCGTGCTGCTCGAGTCGAACCGACGCAAGTGCGACTTCCTGCGGAAGACTACGGCCGAGTTCGAGAACGTCTCGGTCGTCTGTGAACGGGCCGAGGAGCATTCGGCCGGTGTCGGCCGGGACGTGTACGGGACGGCGGTCGCCAGAGCTCTCGCAGCTCCTCCGGTAGCCGCCGAGTGGTGTCTTCCGCTTGTCCGGTCCGGAGGCCGAGCGGTGCTCTTCGTCGGCCCGCGCGCCGACCTCCCGGCGTTGGAACTCGCTGCCTCAAAACTCGCGACGGCGGTCGAGGAGAGCCCGCCGGGCTTCATTCTCCTCAGGAAGACCGGGCCGACCCCGGAGCGCTTTCCGCGCCGCCCGGGAGTGGCGAAGAAACGTCCTCTCGCATGAATAGTCTGCGGGTGTGGGGACGATCCTCGCGCTCGCGAATCAGAAAGGCGGTGTCGGGAAGACGACCACCGCCGTGAACGTCGCTGCCTGCCTCGCCGAGGCCGGCGCGAAGACGCTTGTCGTCGACCTCGATCCGCAGGCGAACGCCACGTCGGGGCTCGGCGAGCGCGCGAACGGGACGTCCTCCTACGACCTGCTCGACGGCGCGCCGCTGGAGGAGATCGTCCATACGACCAGCTTCGAGAACCTGGACGTGGTGCCGTCCCGCCCCGAGCTGGCGGGCGCCGCGGTGGAGCTCTCCGCGCACGGTGATGGGGAGTCGTTCCTCGCTGGTGCTCTCGAGCCCGCGCGCGAGACGTATTCCTATGTTTTTGTCGACTGCCCGCCCTCACTGGGGCCACTGACGGTCAACGGGCTCGCGGCCGCCGATCGTGTGCTCGTCCCCGTGCAGTGTGAGTACTACGCGCTCGAAGGTCTGGCCCAGCTCTTGCACTCCGTGGAGCTCGTGCGTGCGCGGCTGAACCCGAAGCTTGCGCTTGCCGGGATGCTCCTAACGATGGTGGACGGGCGCACCCGGCTCGCCGCTGACGTCGCGGCCGAGGTGCGGCGGCACTTCGGCGAGCTGGTCTTCGACGCCGTCGTCCCGCGCAGCGTCCGCCTCGCCGAGGCTCCCAGCCACGGCCTGCCCATCACTGCCTACGACCCGGCCTCCGCCGGAGCCGACGCCTATTACCGCGTTGCGAGCGAGCTTGTCGACCGCACCTAACAGACGAGGCCTCGGCCGCGGCCTCGAGGTGCTGATCGGAGGCGGAGCGTCCTCGGCGGAGCTGCTGCAGATTCCGCTCGGCTCCATCCGCGCGAACACGCGCCAGCCGCGGAAGCACATCGACGCGGACGGCATCAGCGGCCTCGCCGACTCGGTCCGCGTCCAGGGCGTCATGCAGCCGGTCGTCGTTCGGCCGACCGAGGGTGGCGGCTACGAGCTCATTGCCGGCGAGCGCCGCTGGAGAGCCGCTCGCGCGGCGGGTCTCGCGACCATCCCGGCGCTCGTGCGCGAGAGCGACGACCGAGAGTCTCTCGTTCTGGCACTCGTGGAGAACGTCGCGCGCGAAGACCTCTCCCCGATCGAGGAAGCGCGCGCCTATGCAGTCCTGATGGACGAGTTCGCGCTCTCGCTCGGCGAGGTCGCCGAGCGCGTCGGCCGGTCGAAGCCGACGGTGTCCAATCGCGTCCGGCTGCTCGAGCTTCCCGAGGACGTACTCGGCCTTGTCGAACGGGGCCTGCTCACCGAGGGCCACGCGCGCGCCATCCTCTCCGTGCCCGGCCACGGCGACCGCCGCGCTCTGGCGCGGAAGGTGGTTGCCCAGGGGCTCTCGGTTCGGGCGACGGAGCGCGCAGCGCGCTGGGCGGGAGCGCAGACGAAGCCGCGCAAGGTGCGCCGCATCGACCCAGCTCTCGCGGACAGCGCCCGCAAGGCGCTCGAAGCGATGACCGGCACGACGGTGAAGGTGACCGACACCCGGATCGAGATCCCCTTCGCCGACGAGGTCGCGCTCGCCGAGATCGTCGAGTCGCTCGAGGCCCGTAACTGAGCTACCAGGCGGCTCGTTGTGGGTAAGCGCGGCCGTGGGTGCAGGACATCGAGTCTCTCGAGACCATCAATCAGGATGAACTGGTGCGCCAGGTCGTCCCTCGGACGGCCGGCCTCGCCAGGGGCAGGCTCCCAGGCTTCGTCGCAACCGTCGGCGCGGACGCGGAGTTCGATGCCGAGACGAAGACGACGGTGCTCGAACTGGCGCGCGACGAGACGTTCCTTCTAGCCTGCGAGGGCTACATGCGCGCGACCGCTTACTACCACTAGGCGGCCGGTACAATGCGCCCGGCTCGGGCGATTAGCTCAGTTGGTTAGAGCGCCGCTCTGATAAGGCGGAGGTCCCTGGTTCGAATCCAGGATCGCCCATGTCACGAACCCGGCGGTCGCCACGGCTGTTTCGTCGGGAAGTGGAGTCGGGCCCAGCAGGCCAGGCCTCGGCGGAGTATCGTGCAGCGTGGATTTGCGGTGAGGGTTGGATTGGGAGTAGGGGTTGTGGCGTCTGCAGTGAAGGTTGGATTGGTAATAGGGGTTGTGGCGCTTGCGCTGCTGGTCTGTGCTGCCGCTCTCGCCCAGACGCCGACCCCTGACCCGCCGCCGGTCCCGCAGCCACCGCCGCCGGCGAGCGAGCCGTCTGTTCCGCCGCCTGCCGAGCCTACGCCCACATCGCCCGCACGCCATTCCCGAGAGCACGCTCGGGTGCATCGAGAGCACGCGAAGGAGAGGCAGCTCGTCCAGCAGGAGTTGGGGCCGTTCCACCCGTCCACCGCAGAGGCAGGGCCGATGGTGCCCGTGCCTCAGACGGGACTCGTGAACACCCGGCAGGTCCTCTCGGCGATCTCCGCCGGCTCGATTGCCCACACGGATGGCCCGCGCCCGGTCGTCATCGCTCTCGCAATCGTCCTCGTGCTCATGTCCGGGGTCCTGCTCCTCGTATTTCTCCAGTATTGATCCCCACGCCGAAGATCAAGCTCGCTGTCCTTGCACTCGTGTGCGTCGTTCTTGGCGGTCCGAGCGCCGGATCGGCGTCTACCCCCACCAAGCCCGACATCATCTCAGGACCGGCGTCTTCGACGAACGCGACGGACGCGACCATCTTCTTCACGAGCCCGCCGGACGCGGTCAGCTTTACGTGCACGCTTGACGACCTGGCGCCGGAGTCGTGCACGAGCCCGTGGACGCATTCCTCCCTCGACGAGGGTCTTCATTCGTTCTCGGTGCAGGCGGAGGACGGCGTCTCTCCTCCGAGCGAACCCGCATCCTGGACGTGGACGGTCGATACGACGCCCCCCTCGCTACCAGGCGACAAGACCGCCGAGGCGACATCGCCGCTGGGGACCCCAGTGACCTTCTCGGCGACCGACAATTTCGATCCACCCCCGGATTTGAGCTGTTCGCCGTCCTCTGGCTCCCTCTTCGACCTCGGGCCGCCGACGAGCGTGGATTGCACGGCGACCGATGCGGCCGGCAATCATTCGTCCGGATCGTTCACGGTGACCGTCGTGGACACGACGAAGCCTGTCCTCTCGCCGCACGCGAAGAAGATCGTCAAGGTTCCGGATTCGGTCTCGGAGACGGTGGTGCAGTACGATCTCCCGCTGGCGACCGACAATGGCGATCCAGCCCCTGTCGTCAGCTGCACCCCAAGCTCTGGCTCGATCTTCAAGCTTGGGTCGACAACGGTCACTTGTTCCGCGGTTGACGCCTCGGGCAACCACAGCGCTTCAAGGAGGTTCGACGTCGTCGTGCAGCATGGCCCGACGCCCGCTGTCCCGGTTCTGACCTCCAACGTCGGCGCTTTGACCAACAACACGAACGCCGCCTTCTCGTTCGGGACCAGCGACGGGGCGAGCCTCGCCTGCAAGCTGGATAGGCCCTCCGGGCCGGGAACGTTCGCTTCTTGTACGACCCAGCAGACCTACACGCAACTCGGGGACGGCAGCTACCTCTTCACCGTACAGGCGACGAATTCGATCGGAAATATCAGCGTTGCGAACTTCAGCTGGGTGGTCGACACGACCCCGCCCGGCCAGGTTCGGCAGCTCAGGTCGACCTTCGGTAACGGATGGGTGCGCCTTTCCTGGCGCAATCCCACCGATGTCGACTACAAGCGCGTCTTGATCTGGCGGAGGAAGGTTGGCGCCTCGTCGTGGGGGTTCCTTGCGACCCGGAAGGGGAAAACGACGTTTCTCGACGACCCCGTTCCGAACGACACGCGGTTCGAATACAGGCTCCGAAGCGTCGACCGCGCGCAAAATGCGTCGCCTGGGGCAAGAATTGAAGGCCGCGCGAGCAGGATCCTCAAGCCGGCCTTCGGCTCTCTCCACAACTCTTCGCCGCTTGTCGACTGGACATTTGTTCGAGATGCCGCCTTCTTCAACCTGCAACTGTGGCGCGATGGGCGCAAGATCCTGAGCGTCTGGCCCGTGAGGTCGGCCAAGCGGCTGCCCGCGAACTGGAGCTTCAACGGAAAACGCTACTCGCTTCGAAGCGATCGCTACCGCGTCTATGTCTGGGCAGCCTTCGGGTCCAGACCGCATACGCACTACGGGCCACTGCTCGGCTGGACCGAGTTTCGGATGAAGTGATCGCTTCCTTTGCCGTTTTGGCAGCCTCTGACGGGGCACCACGAGTACCGGGCTAGAATCAGAGCGAGGCCCAGACACGATGCAGGAGATGGTCATCTACGGGGTGAGCTTTGACATGGTCGGCAAACAGCCGATCGTGCTTCTGAAGACGGCCGACGGCAACAAGTTCCTCCCAATCTGGATCGGGCACCCCGAGGCGGCGGCGATTCTCATGAAGCTCCAGGGCGCTTCGACCCCCCGGCCGATGACGCACGACCTTCTCACCGAGGTGCTCACGAAGCTCGAGGCTCGCGTGGTCCGCATCGCGGTGACCGAGCTCCGCGAGAACACGTTCTATGCGCTCATCACCGTCGCGGTGAACGGCAGCGAGATCGAGATCGACTCCCGGCCGAGCGACGCCATCGCTCTTGCTGTCCGCTCCGAGGCTCCGATCTTCGCCGACGACTCGGTCATCGAGGAGAGCGCGATCGAGTTCGAGCACGAGGATGACGTGAACGAGGAACAGATGGTCGAGGAGTTCAAGAAGTTCCTCGACGACGTCAAGCCCGAAGACTTCTCCGCAGAGACCTAGCCCAGCTCGCGCTTCGTGAGGTCGAGGAGCTCCGCGTGGAGCTCCCGTAGGCCGCCGGCCGAGAGCGGTCCGTCGTTCTCGTGTTCGAGCTCGGCGAGGAGAGCTTCCTCGCGGCCCTTGTCGAGGAAGTCGTAGCCCATCGCGGCCTTGTGCTCCTTCAAGCGGCGCACGAGCTCGAGCCGGCGATTGACTGCACTCACGATCTCGTGGTCGGTGGACGTGATCTCCGCTCGCAGCTCATGCACGCGGGGATCGGAACCAGCGTCGCCTTGCATCAGGCGAAGATATAGACCGTTGTGCCTACTGCCCAGCGGTCATAGAAACCGGGCGCGGACCACATCGGGGTGCGGACGCAGCCGTGGCTTGCCGGATAGGGCGGGACTGACGCGTAGCCGTGGATGGCGAAGGCGCCCGTGAAGAAGAGTGAGTAGTACATCCCGTGGGAGTTGAGCCCCGGCACCTTCCCGTAGACGTGGAACTTGCCCACGGGCGTGTTCCCGGTCGCGCCGGTCGAGACGTGGGTGATGCGGACGACCTTGCCCTTCCGTACCTCGTACAAGACCTGGAGGGTCTTGGAGACCTCGACGTGATTCCCCTTCGCAACGCGGGCCTTGGGCACCTTCGCCCGCCCGAGCACCCGCCAGACGTCACGGGAGACGCGGCCCGTTCGAGCGATTCCGTGCACCTTCTGGAAGGCGAGCACGGCCTCGTACGTATCGAAGGCGTAGTAGCGGTTCGGCCCTCCCCGGACCATGTGGCGAAGGGAAGCGAGCCTGCGTTCGAGCGCGAGGACGGGCGTCCCCCGGGAACCTGAGGAGAGAGCGGGCGCGAGGATGCGGTAGTGCTTCCTCGCGGTGAAGCCCTTGTAGCCTGCGTGCGGGTCGATGACGAGGCGCGCCCGGTGCCGGCCCAGCCGGTCGGTCGGAAGGACGGCGGTGTAATGGCCGCCTTGCTTGACGTGCACGTGCCAGTCGCGTGCTCCGACCTTCAACGTCAAGGAGCCGGCCGAAGTCGGCTTCAGCCGCCCCTTCAGGACAACACGGTTGCCGGGGTAGCGAAGACCGGCCATGCGCCTCGTGAGAATCGGCTTGAGCTTCAGGTGTACCGAGTCGGAGACGTCGCTCGCCGTCTCGACGTGGTAGGTGCCGGGCTGCGTGGCCGGGAACGCAAAGGCGAACGCTCCGGTCGCCGCGTCGGCGTTGGCGAACACGCCGGTGCCGGCGCCGTTGTAGAAGAGCTGGACGGAGTCGCCTGGGGCGGCCGTCCCTTCCAGCGAGACGCTTGCTCCATAGCGCGGCGTCGCCGGGTGAGCGGTGAAGGGAATGGTTGCGGCTGCGGGCGCGGGTGCGGCGAGGACGAGGAAGACGACGATGAGAGCCCGGCGCACGGGCGAAATCTGACAGACGACCCGGTTAGTGCGCCAGCTGCAGATAGACGATCAGGATGCCCGTGGCGTTGTAGAAGCCGTGGGCGATGACCCCGGGCCAGACGCTGTCCGAGCGAAGGCGGACCCAGCCCAGGGCGACGCCGAACAGGATGAGCGGGGGAAGCGCGCCGAGAATCCCGTGGCTGAGGCCGAAAACCAGGCCCGTGACGACGACCGCCGTGAGGTCGCCTATGAATCTGAGCGCTCGCACGCCGAGGCCGCGAAAGAAGAGCTCTTCGGTGAAGGGCACGACGGTGCTGATGACGATGCCGTTGACGAGAAAGGCTCCTGCGTGCTCCGGCTGCCATGTCTCGGGGGCAAGGCCTTGCTCCTTTCCGCCGTGCAGAACCGGCTCCAGGGCGGCTGCAACCAGGAGCACGCCGATGATCAAGCCGATCGCGATACCGACCCACCGCCAGCCGAAGGGGTTGAGCCCGATGGCCTCGGATGTCTTGGCGTACGGCAGTGCGAGGAGGAACGTGAACCCGGCGAGAAAGGCGTAGATCACGATCGTGCCGACGGCGAAGCTGTAGTCGTAGAAGACCGTCGAGTTGTCTCCGGAGCTCGCTTGGCTGGCGAAGCCCCCGACGACGAAGAGGACGGCGAGCGCCGACCACCCGAAGAACGGGAGGGCCTTATAGTCGTTCGAGGGCGTTGCCGAAGTCGGCGACGATGTCGTCTGCATCCTCACAGCCTACGGAGACGCGAAGCAGCCCCGGCGTGATCCCCGCGGCTTCGAGTTGATCCTCCGAGAACTGGCGGTGGCTCGTCGAGGCCGGGTGCGAGACGACGGTGTCGACCCCGCCCAGGCTCGTCGCTCGCTTGCAGAGCTCGAGATTGTTCATGAAGGCCTCGCCGGCCTCCCGGCCGCCGGTGAGCTCGACGGCGAGCATCCCGCCAAACCCGGCGAGCTGCCGCTTCGCCAGCTCGTGTTGCGGGTAGCTCTCGAGCCCCGCGTAGTAGACCCGCTCGGCGCGACCGTGGCCCTCGAAGAAGCGCGCGACCGCCAGCGCGTTCACGCAATGCCGATCCATGCGGAGCGCCAGCGTCTTCAGCCCGCGGCGGAGGAGATACGCGGGGAAGGCGTCGAGAACGGCGCCGGTGTCGATCTGCCAGGCCCGTGCTCGGGCGACGGCGTCCACGCTGCCCGCCAGGACCCCGGCGGTGACGTCGTGGTGGCCGTTCAGATATTTCGTTGCCGACTCGCACACGATGTCGGCCCCGAGCTCGAGCGGCCGGCAGAGCGCGGGGGAGGCGAACGTATTGTCCACGAGCATGATCCCGTCGCCCTTCGTCGCGGCGATCGCCTCGAGGTCGGCGACCGGGAGGCCGGGGTTCGACATCGTCTCGACGTAGCGCACCCGGGCCGGCTGCTGCCACGCCTCGTGGTCCGTGACGTCGAGATGGACGACCTCCACGCCGAGCGGCTTGAGGCGCTGCTCGGCGAGGGCGTACGTCGCGCCGTAGAGCTGTCGCGCGCAGAGGAGTGTGTCGCCCGGCTGGAGATTCGTCATGAGCGCGGCCGAGATCGCCGCCATCCCGGACGCGAACGCCTGCGCGGCCTCTGCGCTCTCGAGGTCAGCGAGGACGCCGTTCAGCTCCTCGACGGTCGGGTTGCGGAGACGCGAATAGAGGAACCCGTACTCCTCCTCGCTCATGACGCGGCCGAATGTCTCGGCGTCCTCGAACGAGAAGGTGGTTGCCGTCACGATGGGCTGGACAACAGGGTCTCCCGGTGCGTCGGAAAGCCCGCGGCCGTGAATCGCGCGCGTGGAGAAGCCCCGGTTTTTCATAGGCCTAGCCGTTCAGGGAGCGTAGCGAGCGGAGGGGGCTCGAAGCCGAGCCCGCCCGCGAGCGCTCCGGCCTGGTCCGCTTCGTCGTCCCCGGTGTGTACCGCGCGGCCCGCCTGCACGCCGAGCCTGGAGAGCGCCTCCGCGAAGACGCGCGGGTCGGGCTTCTCGGCTCCGGTCTCCGCCGAACTGACGACGGCGGAGAGGAACGGGGCGAGCCCGGCCTTCTCGAGCTGCTCGCCGATCCCGATGTCCCAGTTCGTGACGCAGGCCAGCTCCAGTCCGGCGCGTCTCAGCCGCCGGAGCGCACCGACGACGCCTTCGAGGGGGCGGAAGACGAGCGCGCCTACGAAGGCCGGCGCGAACTCTTCGGCGTCGAGGTCTGGAGCAACACCCGCGAGGAAGACTCCGGCGCAACGCTCTCGGAGGTCGACGAGAGTGGCATCGTCACGCCCCTCCCCCTTGTGGATGAGGTAGTACTCGACCTCGGAGGCGAAGGCGGCCGCGACGGACCTCTCGTCTTGCTCGACGCCGCGCTCGGCGAGA
>Ga0105245_10006037_pt1 | contig 10649 bp, 9 predicted proteins | sample KBSM54metaG_FD_81523 | JGI IMG/M metagenome (GOLD analysis project Ga0105245, IMG submission 81523) | Miscanthus rhizosphere microbial communities from Kellogg Biological Station, Michigan, USA - KBS M5-4 metaG | ecosystem: Host-associated > Plants > Roots > Rhizosphere > Soil | place: Michigan...
CGTAGTTCCGCTTCCTCGTCGGGCGAGACTTCGGCCCGGAGCCACATGGCCCATTCCTCGGGATTGGATAGTATCTCGTGCCGGCCAAGCAAAGGCGGGTACGGAGCTAGCCCCAAGTGGTAGCGGGCGCTGGACCAAGGATACTGTTCCGGCTTGGCGACGATCTTTGCACGTATCGGGTTTAACTCGACATACCTCAGCGCCATCCAGAGGTGACGCCGTTTCAATGCGCAGGAGTAATAGCGGCTCTGCCAAGTGTGCCCGCGAATCTCGCCCCGAAGTGTGTTGATGCGGAGGGAGTATTCGCTCAACAAAGCGCGTAGGCCCAATGCAAAGGAATCCTCGCGCCGCGGGATCGCGATCAAATGAAAGTGATTGCTCATCAGACACCACGCCAACACGTCGATTTCGTACTGATGAGCGCGATCGGCTAGCCGGCGAAGAAAAAATGACGGTCACCATCGCTCCTAAACACAGGCTGCCGGTAATTCCCTCGTTGTGTGATGTGATGGGGGAGTCCGGGTACAACCAGACGCGGTGTTCTCGGCATGTTAAAGGAGTGTGTGCGCACGCCTCAATGCTCTCAATCCCAATTGCTCCCGTACCGCTTTGGAACAATAATCAGGCTCCGTCCCTATTTTTGGCGCAGAACCGAGATGATGTCGTCCGCCGTGATGACGCCGGTGAGCTTCTGATGCTGGTCGACCACGGGCAGCGCTAGAAGATTGTACTTATCGAAGAGTTCGGTGACGCGATCCTGGCGCTCGGTGACCGGCACCCGAATGAGCGTTTCCGCGGCCAGAGTGGAAAGCAGTTGGGCGCCTTGGTGCAGGAACAATCGCGCCAGGGGCACTACGCCGATCAGACGCTCCTGGTCGTCTACCAGGAATAAGGTGTTCAGCGTCTCGAGTAGATCCTCGTTTTGCTTTAGCGCGTCGAGCGCGTCGGCAACCGTGGCGTTCTTCGGCAGTGCGACATACTCGGTATTCATCAGGCCGCCGGCTGTATCCTCGTCGAACTCAAGCAACTCTTCCACCTCTTGCTTGGGGTCGTGCTCCATTTCCTCCAGGATCTCGTCGCTGGTTTCCTCTTCCAGTTCGGCCAGGACATCGGCGGCTTCATCGGGGGACATCTCTTCGACGATCTCTGCGGCTTTTTCGGTCTCCAGCGACTCCAGAATGCTGACCTGAATTCCGGGATCGACTTCAGATAGCGCATCCGCCGCCACTTCGCTATCGATATTTTCGAAAATGGCTTCGCGGTCCTCGGGACCCAGCGATTCTACAATATCGGCGAGATCGGCCGGGTGCATGTTTTCGAGCAAACGGTTGGAAATATTCAGGCGCAGACGGCGTTGCGGATCGGGCTCCAGTATGTTGCAGAACTCCCAGCGGATGGAGTGCGGCGGGATGCGCCCCTGCAGGTGCCGAATCCAAAGGGACGGCAAGATGCCGCGCAGCAAGCGGCGGAAAATGCTTCGAATGCCGATGTCAACCTCAAGTACCCACAAGACCTGCGACTGATTCTCCTCGCGCAACTCGAATGTCACGTCATTGACGCGAACCACCTTGCGGCCTTGGGCGTCGACAATCTGCTGATCCAGAAGGTCGCGCGTGAGCCGCAGCATATATTCGTCCGAGTGGTACGGGGTGAGGTTTTCATCCCGCAGATGAATGCCCTTCAGCGAAATGGTCTTAATCTGGTCGTAGCGGACGGTCAGGAGGGTGCCATCGCCGCCGATCAAAAAGCGGTCGACGCGGACCGGGTCGACCAGCGGCACGATTGCGGCGTCCTTGATTGCACCGAGGCTGCGCCCCTTAAGGTCGTAGACCTTGAGGCCGAATAATTCGGTGAGATAGAGGACCTGTTCCGCCATGTACTGCCTGATCTTGTACTGCCCGGTTCCACATCATTACTATGACCGATGGCTGCGCGACGGCGCAAGGATAAATTGAACGGCGGGGTTAATAGGCGGCGAATTCGGGTGAACTGCCTAGTAGGCCCAGTAGGGGCCGGTGCCGGCAGGCGAGCTTTGGCCCTCAATCCCGACGAACACCGTGCGACCCAGGAAGAATGGGATGCCCCAATCGAAGATAAGCGGACTGGGGCCGCCTAAGTTATTAAAGACCACAAAGGGTGAATCGATGAGGGGCAACGCATTCGCAACCGAAAATGCGACGTTAATGGAAACGGGAACGCCAGTCCCCCTGGGATTGGGGCCACTGTTTAAGGCCGTAGAAGTGACGGGAGATGCAGGGCAATAGAAGCCATTGGCATCGCTGTTGGCAGCACAATTGGGCAGACCGGTGGTGGGTGAGTCCAGAAAAAAATAGCCGCTCGAACCGCTGTCAATGTAGCTTCCGGAATAGGCCTTGCCGTTGAAGGTCGTTGTGAAATTTCCTTCCGAATCGGCGCCCTGCGCCTGCGCGCCACCCAAAACGTTGTCAGCCTGTGTTCCGATTCCAAAAATCATCTGACCCGATAGCGACACTGACCCGGCGGCTCCAACCTGAGGAAGAATGATGGCGATGCCGTTGTTATCCTGCGGGAACATCCAGACTGGATTCTGCAACTGCGAGGTTAAAGGAACCGAGGCCGCGACGCATCCCGACGCCGGGCAGGTGAAATAGACCGCGGGGGGCGCCGCCGTGGCGCAGGCGGACCCGCAGTCCTGGCGGAAAAGACCAATACCCAAGATTCCATTTGCGCCCAGATCGGCTACCGTTTGGGCCGGTGTCCCTCCGGAGGTGCACAGCGAAGGAGCGGCGGCGAAATTGGTAGGGCCGACGACTTGAATGGGCACGGATGAAGCTATCTCACCAGCCATTTGGACATCCACCTTTACCATGGGCCCCCATTGGTAGGTAGTGTCCGCGTATTGAACGCAATTCCCAATCGGATTATTGCTGGTGTCCGTCATGTAAGGTAAGTTCAGCGTCACCAAAGATGCCGGGATGCGAAGTCCGGAGGAGCCGGTATCGACCAGGATATGGTCGATGCTCTGGCAGATGATGGTCCCCGGAACACAGATGGTAACGGTCGTGTAAAGAGTGTTGTTGAAGCCCACGAACTGGCCATTCACGATGGGTCCATAATCCATTAACACGGGTTGAACGTTATTAACACTTACTGTCGGTGGCGTCGTCGTTATACCAGAGCTTATGCTTCCGGTGCTGCTGCCTCCACTACAGGCGCCAAGAGTCAGCAGCAGAACTGCCGCCACCCCAGCCGCGGCTGAATCGCCCCAGTGGACGAGCCTCATTGAACCACTTCCTCGGTCAGACCGCTGGGTAGCATGGAGCTGAGGTAAGCACGACCGCGGAAGGCACGCATATGACCACTACTTTCCACGACTAAATCCGGGTTGTGGACGGCCGCGCTGCTTCGGCGGCCACGTTTCGCCCGCATGGCCGTTTGAAATTCGGCACTGTACGCGCCGAGCAATTGCGTTAGATCGGGGATGGTCGGTCCAGTCCAGGAGACACCAAATACCTTGCCGCCGGGCGTGACGTACTCGCGGATCACGGTGCCGTCATCGCTGGTAATCTCGTGGACGGTGTAGTCGCGCCTATCGACAACCGCGCGTTTGGCGTGAAGCTTGGATTGGTCGGTTACCACCGACTCCGCAGAGCCTCCCAAGGTAGCCCCTGCGGGGAATGCTGCCGCGGCCAAGATTGATAGAAGAATGAATTCATTACGCATAACTGCTAAGCGCGACTGTTATCGTCAACGTACAGACGCCCCACTGACGTTCTTCGTTACCGGAATGCGCCGGCCAGAAGTTCATACGAACGAAGGCGTGCGACGTGGCTATAAAGGATATTGACGACGAAAACCTCGTCGGCGTGGTAATCCCGTGCCAAATCTTCCAATGCGGCGCGTACAGTGACAGGATCACCAGCAATCACGCGGCGGTGCGCCGGTAGCGTGTCTAGAGGAGAGCCTTCGTGGGCCAGAAACTCAAGGGCTTCCTCCACCGGCGGCACCGCGATTAACTGGCCGCGGAACAGCAGCAGCATCATCATGCGAGCACTGGCGGAGAGGCGCATGGCCTCTTGGGTGGTCTCCGCGCACACAGCCCAGGCGCACACTGCGACCTGAGGTTCAAGCGGCGCGTGCGGCCGGCCGGACGGAACAAAGTGCTCGCGGTAGAAGGCAGCATAGGGTTCGCCCGCAGGGTTAATGAAATCGGCGAAGACGTAGGGCAGACCCAACTCTGCCGCCCAAACGGCACTCTGCGGCGAGGATCCCAACAGGTAGGGCTCAGGTTCACCGTTCTTGATGTAACCTAACAGCTCATCTAGTTGTTCGCGGAAGTCATCGGGGAGTGGATGACTGCGATCACGCTGTAAGGCATGGGCGACTCGTGAGCTAGTTCCTGGAGCGCGGCCCAAGCCCAAATCAATTCGTCCCGGGTAGAGGCCGCTCAACATCGAAAAAGACTCGAATACCTTGAGCGCGCTGTAATGCGGCAACATGATGCCGCCACTGCCCACTCGAATGCGCGACGTGGCGGCCGCCACGGGGCCAATCATCACTTCGGGACTGTTGCAAGCCAAGCCAGGTGTGCCGTGATGTTCAGCGAGCCAGTAGCGGTGGTAGCCCAGGCGGTCGGCCAAGCGCGCTAGATCGAGCGTGTTGCGGAGCGCGTCTCCTGCGGCGGAACCGGCGGGGATGGGCGATTGATCCAGGACGCTCAGACGAAATGCCACAGTCGTTGGATGCCATCACAATTGCAGACGGCTCACTGTAATAGCGCCCTGGAAGCACAAGTCCGTATCGCGGCCGGGCGTGCGCGGACGAGCCTGGTAGGAGCCAGCGAAGCGTAACGCGTCGCCCTCGCGATGGAAGCGGACGTCCAGCGGCTGGTTATCGGGATCGCAAATCACGGTTGCGGTCAAGTCGCCGTTCTGAGTGTGCGGAAGATTCACATTGAAATAATTCTTGGGCGAGCAGCCCTGGGTCAGCAATTCCGCCAGAACCGGCCGCGCGAGTTCGCGCGAGCGATTCCAATCGAATGGGATGCCCCTCTGGATGTACTGCGAAATGGCAAGCGCCGGCTTGCCCAGGAACGCCGCTTCGCGTGCTGCAGCGACCGTGCCGGAAGTAAACAGATCCGAGCCCAGATTTCCTCCGCGATTGATCCCCGAGAACACCCAGTCCACATCTTGAAAGACTGCGGTCAGCGCGACACGAACGCAATCGGCCGGAGTTCCGGCAAGCGTGAACTCGTTCGGCGCGATCTCGGCCAACAGAAGCGAAGAATCTTCCGTAACCCGATGGCCGGTGTAGGAGTGGGGATCGCGCGGAGCGAGCACATATACGTCGCCCAGCTCGGCAGCCAATGATTTGAGGACCGCCAGCCCCGGTGCATCCCAGCCGTCATCGTTGGTTACAAGAATACGCAACGGAGCCATATTTACTATCTTTGCAAACGGCGGCGGCCTACTGTCCTTCGATGATTTTTGAGTTGCTCTGAAACTTTCGATAGCCGCTGTAGCGAATGTCGTATTCGCCGCGGAGCAGTTTGAGCAGAGCCAAACGGGCTTCGAAGCGCACGAGCATGCTCGACGGCAGCCAGATTTCATCGTTCACATGAGTTTGCTCGAAGTGCATACTGCTTCCCGGTGCAACGCGTAGCAACCCGAAATCGACCGAGATCGTACGCAACACTTCCGCGTCTACTTTGACCCAGTGGTAAGTAGCCTGCTCGATCCAGATGGTGGCTCGCACTTTCGCGAAATCGTTGGCGCGCGAATGAACGGCACGATATCCGGGTTTAGGCTGGGCTTCAATCACCCATGCGGGCTGGTTACTGATGGTGTCGGTCTTGACCAGACGGAAGGTAAATGCGTCTGGAATTTCGCGAATGAACGCACGCTCTTCGACGCGCTCTTTTTGATAGCGGGCCGTTTCGGCGGGAGATTCATGCTGGCGCTTGGCGAGTTCGTTATCCAGCTTGGCCTGCTCCCGTCGCTCCTCACGGGCTGACAACGGCTTGTCATCGCGCTCACTAACGCGCTCATAGGGACGGCCGCCGAGAATCAGAATCTCATTGGTCTCGCTGCGGACTTTGGCGGCTGCGCCATTGCGGGCAAATTGACGGAACTCGGAGCGCTCCTGGTAGGTGTAGTTCTTACGGCTTTCAAAGTCGGTCCAATCGCGATCGACGGAGCGGCGAACGATATCGAGGGGATCGGGCGCAGGCTCTTGCCCCGGAGCGCTCAGCGCAACCAGCAAGGAGACACCGATAATGCTACGCGCTAACAACCCGTGAAACTGCCGGCTGGGCCGGAAGCGTGATCGTGAATTCGGCGCCGCGTCCATCTCGATTGGCGGCACGCACTTCGCCAGCTTCCTGCTTCACGATGCTCTTTACGACGTGTAAGCCGAGGCCGCCCAAAGTCTTGGTGGAAACCCGCGGATCGAAGATCACTGCCAGCAATTCCGGCGCAATCCCGAAGCCTTCGTCGGCCACCACAATTTGAATTTCGTTATGCTTGCGCCGGGCATCGACGAAAATCGTTCCACCCTGCGGCATGGCCTGCACTGCGTTACAGAACAAGTTGATGAGAACTCGCTCCCACGCCCAGGCATGCCGCAGAACCAGGCCTGGTTCGGTGCGGCACTCGAACAGGATCTTGGGGCCGGGCCGCGACATCATCGAGTCTTCCACTAGCGTCCGCGCATTCTCCAGCACGCTTTCAAACGGCGCCGAAGGCTGATCGATGGTTTGCATGCTTTGCGTGATTTCGCGGCCGCGCTCGACGCTGCGAAAGATCGCCGCGGAGATGTGAGCCCAGCGCGGATCGCCGGAAAGCGTGTCGGCGGCATCCATCAAGGTTTGGAACACGTTATTCAGATCGTGGACCATGCCGGGCAGAGCGAGATCTAAAAGAGGGTCCATGGCCTAGTGTGCGATTTCCCGCAGTGTACTAAAAAATTCGGGGAAGGACACGCCCGCCGACTCAGCGCCCTGAATGACGCAGGGGCCATCCGCGGCCAGCGCAGCCACGGAAAAGGCCATCGCGATCCGGTGATCGCCGGCGGAATCGATTTCCGCGGCATGGAAGATTTGGCCTCCAGGGATATAGAAACCGTCGGGCGTAGTTTCAATCGACACGCCCATTTGCCGCAGATTGGATGCGATGGCGGCGATGCGGTCGGTTTCCTTGACCCGCAACTCGCCGGCGTCGCGGACCACCAGGCCGCCTTCGCTGGCGGCGCCCAGAATGGCGAGCGCCGGTATCTCGTCGATCAGTGCGGCGCTCAGTGCGCCCTCAATCACTCCGCCCTTGATTTTGGAAGCCCGGATGCGCAGGCTGCCAATCAATTCACCGCCGCTCTGTTTGACATCGATGACCTTAATGGACGCGCCCACGCTGGTCAGGAAATCCAGCAGAGCAGAGCGGGTAGGGTTCAGCCCGACGTTGTGGATCACCAGGCTGGCCTCGGGCATCAGCAGGGCGGCCACCAGGAAGAAGGTCGCCGATGACAGATCGCCGGGGACCACAAGTTCGCGCCCCGTCAGCTGTGCGCCTGACGTCAGTTTGATCACGCGCTGGTGAACTTCGATCTCGGCGCCGAATTCCGCCAGAGCGATTTCGGTGTGATCGCGCGTGCGCACGGGCTCGCGGACGACGGTGTCGCCCTCCGCGAACAGGCCCGCGAGGAGCAAGCAGCTTTTCACCTGTGCACTGGCCATGGGCAGCGTATAGTCGATGCCGTGCAGATGACGACCGTGAATCGTGAGCGGTGGGAAACTCCCGTTGCGCCCTGAAATTTGATGGCCTTCGATATGCGCGCCCATTTCAGCCAGCGGGCGGATGATGCGATCCATGGGCCGCACGGAAAGCGATTCATCGCCGCCAATGCGTGTGTTGAATGGCTGCGCGGCCAAAATTCCGGAGAGCATCCGTATAGTGGATCCGGAATTGCCGGCGTCTAGTTGCCCGGCGGGTTCGTGCAGCGCTCCACCATGGATGATGACTTTGCCATCGCTGCGCTCCACCCGCGCGCCCAGCGCCGCCATGCAGCCAAGCGTCGACTGGCAATCCGCGCCCGTCGAATAATTGTGGATCGTGGTGACCCCTTGGGCGATGCCTCCCAACATTCCGTAGCGGTGGGAAATGGATTTGTCGCCAGGTAGCGTAATGACGCCCTCAATGGACTTTGCGGGCGAAACGGTTTCGTTCATGAATCCTTAAGTGTAGCGGTTCGGCCGGGAATTCTGAAAGTAGTCTGGTGAATCTAACGGAAGATGTCTTTAATAAAAGCCGCACGATCAGAACCCTGCTTGGGCTCCTCCTTGGCGACCGGGCGGGTATCGTTTTCCTGCGCGCGTCCTCCGCGCCCGCGATACGCCGTGATCATCCAGCGCACGCCTTCATAACTGCGCCAGTAGAGATTCTCGCGAACGACGTCGTTCCGCAGGCTGAGTATTTCGCGGCGTGCGAAGCGCTGCAACTTGCTCCCATGCAGAGGAAGCGCGGCGTTGGTGAATTGCAGGGAGCTCGCGGGGGCCGCGCACTCATTCACCTGCAGGATGGCAAGGCGGGTATCGGTGCGCATGGGATCGCCGGTGGCGTTCCTCGTAAACATGGGAATTTCAAAACGCTCCGGGGTGTCCAGGACGCTGGCGCAGGAGGTGAAGAGCAGATCGTTCACCACCTTGTCGCGTTCGTCATCCACATTCTCGGCGATCTTGTGTGTCAGCGCCGTTCCCCGGCGCCAAAAAGCAAAGTCAACGTCGTGAGTGGCGGCGCCAATCCATACTTGCCGGCCGTTCCAGGTAGCGGATTGCTTCCAGATCCGGATGTGATGGCGTTTGGACAGATCGTTGAAACTCTTCTGCCAGGACATATCCGCTTTCTGGTCCTCCACCAGAAGATCGGACATGGGAGCGGTGCTATCCCCATGGCCGTCGCCGACTGCCCGGATGCTGCGGATATGCGTGCGCAGCGAAGGTTGCTGGGGCTCAATCCATCCGGCGGCTTCAAAGGCGGTGGCCAGATCGTCGCGGGAACCAATGAACATCACGTTTATGAGATCCGACAAGCGGTTCGAATAGGCTGCATATGTGCGCATGGGCAGGACCGCCAGCAGCGCGTCCATCCGCGCGCGGTCGCTGTCAGTCCACGATGGGGCGGTCGCTTGCTGAGGTGCCGGAGCTAGCATGGCACCCGTCAGTGCCAAAGTGAGCTCGACCCCCGCTGGATAATAAATTTCAGGTTCGGGCACCTGCACAAGAAGAGTCTTGATAGCCCACACCGCCAGCGCAGCGTGCATATCCCAGGTGATCGCTGTTCGGATGAGGCCGCCGGTGCGATATGACAAACTGCCAGTGGGACGGGCGCCACGAATACCCCCTTCGCGCGTCAGGCGCTCACGGCCATTGTCTACCTCCTGCACTCGCGCCGGGAGAGAAAAACGCTGCCCATCCGGCGTGGCTATGCTGGAGAACTCCAGATCGAAACCGGCGAGTTCGTGAACCAACCCGAAGCCCACCTTTTGCACCGATTTCAGTGTTCCGGAAACCAGGCTGCCGGCGGGAAAAACCACCTCTCCGTTCGAAACAACGGGGGCAATCAGGACGCCGTCCACACCGTCTCCAGTACGGCTCGCATAAGACGAGATCGGAGTGGTCAACCGGATGTGCAGTTGAGCGCCAGTTGGCAGCTGGCGGGTTGCGAGCAAATTGAGGGCTAACAACGCATAGGCGAAACTCATGCAGAGCAGCTCATGACGGTCGATCTATCATATGCTTTATCGGGCCGCCGTGGGGGCCCCTATAGCTCCGTCAAGTATAGACCTGAGCCGACCTTAGTACTGTCTAGTGCGCCTAATGAATTTCTAGGGCTTTACCGATACATGCCTAGAGGGTATTTCGCAACATGGCGGTTGTTAAACGCGCACCTAGGGAAGTGGGCTCCATGCTCGTGGAGAAACGTCTTCCACGCTGGGACAACGCACTCGAAGATGCCGCGCAAGTGTCGACTATCCTGATCGTTGACGATCTGGACCTGAACCGCCGGCTGCTGAAAGCCATTCTAAAAACCGAACCTTACCGCATCCTGGAGGCCAAGCGGCCGTCACTGGCGTTAAAGATGTTGGAAAGCGAGAAGGTCGATCTAGTGGTGATGGATATGGTCATGCCCGGAATGAGCGGGCCGGACTTCTGCCGCGCGCTGAAAGCGGACCGCCTCACCCAGCTCATCCCGCTGCTGGTGATCACCGGCGTGCAGGGCACGGAAAACGAGATCGCGGGCATCGAATCCGGCGCCGACGAATTTCTGGTGAAGCCATTACAGCCAGCCGTGGTGCGCACAAGAGTCCGCGGGATGCTGCGCAGCAAGGCGCTCATCGACTCGCTGGACGAAGCCGAGACGATTCTCTTCGCCTTGGCGAAGTCGGTGGAGGCGCGCGACAACTATACCGGAATGCATTGCGAACGGCTGGCCGCGTACAGCGTTCGGCTGGGTCAGGCGCTGGGTCTCTCGCGCGCGGAACAACTTGCGCTCTACCGAGGTGGGTATCTGCATGATATCGGCAAGGTAGGAATCCCCGACTCGATTCTGTTCAATAAAGGCATGCTCAGCGCCGAAGAGTGGCAGGTGATGCGCATGCATACCATCCGCGGCGAGGAAATC
>Ga0105245_10006038_pt1 | contig 10648 bp, 8 predicted proteins | sample KBSM54metaG_FD_81523 | JGI IMG/M metagenome (GOLD analysis project Ga0105245, IMG submission 81523) | Miscanthus rhizosphere microbial communities from Kellogg Biological Station, Michigan, USA - KBS M5-4 metaG | ecosystem: Host-associated > Plants > Roots > Rhizosphere > Soil | place: Michigan...
ATCTTGATAGCAGGCGTGCGATCGATCATGGACTGCAGGTCGCCTCGACCGCCGCCACCGGGTCCTCGACCGCCGGGACCGCCGCCGAATCCGCCAGCGCCTGCAGAAGCACCACCTGCGCCACCGGGGGGCGCGCCCGCGGGTCTATCTCCCGGTGGTCCGCCCGCCGGCGCCACGCCATGCAAACGATTCGCAATCATTTGCGCCAAAGGCGGCTGCAGTTTCTTAAGCGAGGAATCGGTTGAGACCTTCACTGTCATGGGCTTTTTGGTTTCGATGTTGTTAATCCGGATCACATTCTCTTGCGGGTCGACCGAGAGCACCAGGCCGGCGATCATTTTGAACTGTCCGGAGACGATCTCCTCGGCAGTCATCTGCGCGCCATCGGGAGTCTTATTGCCGCGGGCGCGTACCTGATCGCCCTTGCGGATTTCAGAAAGCTTCGCAGGTTTGGCGTCGGCGAACTTGATGGAATCGGGAGTATAGCGGCGAATGACCGCATTCGGCGCCGGTGTTATCACCAGCGGCTTGACGCCCTCGACTGTCCGCACATTTATAGTGACGGAGTCCGCGGCGACATCCGCGACGATGCCGGTCGCGCCGCGCCGGTCCCAATCGGCCCGCTCGGCCGCCTGCTTGCTTGCAATATCGCTTTGAGAGATCACGACGATTTCCAGGGCAGCGAGCGATTTTTGGTCGTCCGTCATGCGGCCGCGTGCGCGCAGCCGGTCGCCGACGTTGATTTCGGTGAGTTCGATGGCGGCGGCGTTGGTTAAATTAGTGGCCCCAGGGGCGACCCGCAGCACTTTCGCTTTGGCGTCAACCGCGACCGCGACTTCGCCGGTTGTGGTCTGGAGCGTAATCAGGCGCGCGGCGGCGTCGATTTTCGTCACAGCGCCGAGAGCGCGGCCGACAGCAGGCTCCTGCCCCAAACAGACCGGAACCGGCCCGATTGGGGCCAGCAAAAGCGCTAAAGGCGCGAGGTACATCATTCCCCGATACATGAATGTTAAGACCTCCACGGGTCAGTTCAGGTTACCAGCGATTTTGCCAGAGCGCGATGGCGTTGATTTCATTGCGGGCCCGCCGACCGCAGCCCCACCGGGGGCAAGTACAAGCCGCGCCGTTCCCGCTTCCACCAAGCGCCGGTGCGGCGGCGGGTTTCCCAGTCTGTGAAGGTGTACTCGTAGGCCGTCGCGCGAATGAAGCGGGGAGGCTTATCGGGAAACGGATTCGTGCCAAGCAATCCCGCGACGTCGGGCGAACCATTGAGAAGCTGCAGGGTTAGGTTCACGAACCATGGGTTCGTTTGGTAAGTACTGAGCGCCGCGAACCACATCTGCCAGTCGAGACGCGGCTGGTAAGGGGCCACCCACGCGGGCGCGCGGTTGACGTCGCCGGGCTTGTATTTGAACCCATACGGCTGCCAGGTTTCGCCGTCCGGCGATCCTTCGAGCACGATTTCGATCCGCTGCGTGGTCATCACCGCGAACAATCCGTAAGTGTTGACGATCTGCAACGGCGCGGTGTAGCGCACGGCGGTCTTCAAAAATGAGGGCAGTTGACCGTCGAAGGTCTCGAACAGGTGGGAGAGGCTTAACACCAGCACTACAACCGCGACGGCTGCGGCGACACGCGCGCGCCGCGTGATCTTGCCAGCCTCCAGCAATCTTTCGGTAATGGGCGCGGGCACGAAACGCGCCAGCGCCTGATCGTCAAACAGGAAGAGTGTAAGCGCAATGGTCAGCAGATTAAAGAATGTGTAGTTGCCGCTGACGAGGATCAACACTTGCATCCCGCTCAGGCACCAGGCGCCGAACATCCGCACGCGGCGCGGGAAGAAAATCAAGAACGGAATCGCGACCTCGATGCCGACGGCTGCGCCGGTCATGAAATGCTGGATCGCGCGCGGAAGTTTATCCGCATACCAAGCGAGCGGGGTCGGCAGAGGCTGGGTGTGCCAGTGGAAACCCAACGCGGAGAGATTGCGCCAGGTGGGATCATCACTCAGCAGCTTGACCGCGCCTGAAAGGAAATAGAGACGGAACACCAGCCAGCGGAATAGCCACGGCACGACGCGATTCTGTCCCAGGAAGATCGCCAGAAATCCGCCTTCGAGCAGTAGGGAGTCCCATTGGAAGGAGAGGAATTCCTGGCCTGCCGCTGCAAACGACAAATATAAGACGAACAGCACCGCTAAGAGGAGGCGCTCGAATTTCCCACTCGCGAAGCCGGTGAGCAAAAGCATCGATGCAAAGATCACGCCGGCAAAGCACAGCCCGATGAGCGTGATGTCGTCGTTGCCGAACCAGAGGAGGCTGGGCACGGCGACAAACCGCAGCGTGGAATCGGTTCGCGCGACCGATGCGAGAAACGGCGCCATCGGGAGGATGCCGCGTTCCCCGAAGAGGCCTATGACCTGGAACGTGAGCGATCCGAAGGCTACTGCGTAGATGAGCGCCAGTGCGCGTAGAAACAGCCACTGGGTCGCAGCGAAGCGTGTGGGTTCGATGCGCGTGCCGAAGGTGAAGCGAGTGACTTGATAGAAGAAATCCCGATGGCCAGCGATGATGCGATAGGCGAACTCGCTGGGGGCGGAGATCCAAGAATAGATGCGCGCCTTGCCGAGGGATTCGAATACCGCGCGAGCGCCGCTGGCCACGCTGCCGTCCGGGCGCACCAGTTGCACCGATTCTGAGTACGCTTCGCGTGGGATCTGCGGGAAGCGGCCGCCTACATCTTGTGAGGCGATGTACTCGAGGCGATCGCCGGCGAGCTGGCGCCAATAGTCGAGCCAGATGCGACAGAAGCTGCAGCGGCCGTCGTAGATCAGTACGGGTTTGGGCTCGGACATGCCTAGACTATTATCGGGGGGTTGCATTCGAAGCGCCAAAACACACTGGTCCTGTTGAGACTGGGTTTCTGCTATACTACGCATTACATCGTATTCTTAAAATAGTATGCGAAGCATTGCATGATTCGATCCTGCAAGGATCGGGAGACGGAAAAGCTGCTGCGGCGTGTTCCCAGTAGGAAATTTCAGAGGATCGAGAGAACTGCACGCCTTAAATTGGATTTCCTGGACGCGGCGGCGGCATTGACAGATCTGACGCTTCCGGGTCTTCGCTTGGAAAAGCTGTCGGGCAATCGTGCCGGGCAGTATAGTATCCGCATCAACGAGCAATATCGGATTTGCTTTCGCTGGCGGGAGGGAGATGCTTATGAAGTCGAAGTCACGGATTACCATTAAGAAATTGCCCTTGCTTCATCCCGGTGAACACTTGAAGAGTGTCTTGGAAGATGCGGGTTTGAGCGCCAACGCGCTTGCCCTAGCTCTGCGCGTGCCTGCCAATCGTTTGACGGAAATTCTCAATGGGCGGCGGGCGATCACGGCCGACACTGCCATGAGATTGGGGCGCTACTTCGGCACGTCGGCCCAAATGTGGGTGAACTTACAGGCAAAGTACGACCTGGAATCGGCTGAAGAGAAGTTGGCCGAACGCATCCAGATGGAAGTGCAGCCGATGCAGCGGGCGTCGTAACGCTAGTAGTTCAAGAGCGGAATATCTTTGGCGGGTTTGGGTTCCGGGATGCTCTTGATATAAGCGTAAACGTCGGCGAGTTCCTGGTCTGACATCACTTTCGCGCGAAAGGGAGGCATGCTGCCGGATGGGGGATTGCGCACAAAAGCGCTGAACGCCGGGAATGGCAGACGGGTTTGCGCTAGGCGCGCGCCCGCGTTGCCGCCTTGTCCCCAATAGCCGTGGCATTGATAGCAGCCGTTCCGCTCGAATAGGCGCTTGCCGTTGGCGGCGTCGCCGGCTTTGTTCTGGGCGAGCGCGGTAATTCCTAAAATCAGCAGCAGCAAAAGACTTTTCATCGCGAGCTTCTTTCTAACGCGGCTGCGTTAAGACATCCAGTAGCGCAGGTTCGCCGGCCTTCACGCGGGCGATAGCGCGTTTGAGCGCGGGACCGAGATCCTTGGGATCGGCGATCGGGCCTTCGGCATAGAGTCCATAGCCTTTGGCAATCGACGCGTAATCGATGTTGGGACCGCTCAGCGCAGTGCCGATGTCGGAGCGGCCCATGTCGCGATCGTACTTCGCGCTGAGCAGCGCCAGGTACATGCGCTCCTCATGATACGCGCGGTTGTTGTGCATGACGTTCAGCATTGGGATCTGGTGATGCGCCGCGGTCCACAAGACTCCGGGAGCGTAGTTGAGATCGCCGTCGCACTGAATGCTGACGGTCAGGCGTCCATGCTTTTTGTTGGCGAGAGCCGCGCCCACGGCGGCTGGCGCCTGGTAGCCGATGCCGGAGCCGCCCTGCGCTCCGATGTATTGGTAGGGCTTGCTGAAATCCCACAGGCGCGTGGGCCAGGAACTGACGAAGCGGTCGTTCGATACCAGCGACCAATCTTCATTCTTGATCTGTGCCCAGATCTCGGCGGAGAGGCGCGCGGTGGTGATGGGGCTGGCGTCCCAGGCTAGGGCGGCGAGCTCGCGGTTGCGCATGCGGCCGGCTTGATTTTCGGCGGCGATCTTTTTGCCGCGTTCATCCAGCGCGCGGCGGCGATCCGGCGTAAGCAACTTCTTGACGGCTTCGATCAGCTCGGGCAGGGTGGCTTCGGGATCGCCGGTGATGGCTAGGTCGGCTTCGACGTAGCGTCCAAAATCCTGATAGTTGGATTTGTGGTTCAACTCGATGGCGGAAATAGTAATGACTTTCGCGCCGGGCTTGGTGGTGGGCTGCGATTCCATCCCGAATTTGTTGAAGCCGGTCATTTTGTGGGTGGTGCCCCACAAGTCCTGCGCCTCCAGGGCCAAAATCACGTCATGGTCGGAGAGGTTGGGAGTGGCGATGACAGCGCCGGGGTGGCCGTATAAAGGATGCGCGGACGGGAAGTTCATGCGCATCCGTTGATCTTGCACGCGGGCTTGCAGAACATCGGCTAGCTCTACAAGGTGTTCGATCCCTTTGGGCGTTCGTGCGACGCGGCCAGCGACTATGACTGGATTTTCAGCGTTCACCAGAAACTTGGCGGCTTCGGCGACGGCTCCCGAATCGCCCTGCGGCGGCGCGCTCATCACCAGCTTGGGGATGCGCAGGTTCTTTTCGGAGATGGGCTCTTCCTGCAAGGTGCCATCGGCCACCAGCACTACCGGCTCATAGGGCGGTGTCATCGAAATCTTGTAGGCGCGCACCGCGGACTCCGCGAAGTGCGAGAGCGACACCGGCATGTCGTCCCACTTGGTGTAATCGCGAACCATCGCGGCGGCGTCCTGGACGCTGTGCACCCATTCGGGGTTGCCGCGGCGGTAGTTCACGTCCAAAATATTGCCGAGCACGATGTACACGGGCACGCGGTCGCAGTACGCGTTATAGATCGCCATCGACGCATGCTGCAATCCGACGGTGCCGTGCGCCATGATCATCATGGGCTTGCCTTCGATCTTGGCGTAGCCGTGGGCCATGGCGACCGACGATTCCTCGTGGCAGCAGGTGAGCCACTCCGGGCTGGTGTTCTTGCCGTAGTTGATGAAGGATTCCTGGAGGCCGCGGAAACTGGAGCCGGGATTCGCGGCGATGTATTCGATGCCGAGGGTTTTGAAGACATCGACCATGAAGTCGGAGCCTGGGCGCACGCTGGAGGTGACTTCGACAGCCGAACCGGTTTCGGGCTTCAGGGCGGCTTGCTGGGCGAGCGCGATGGGAGCAGCGGCGGCCAGCCCGGCGCCACCGGCTGCCGCGCGTTTCAGAAAACCTCGGCGGCCGACGGGATTTTTTGAGTCAGACATTCGCGCCCTCCTGATTCAGATCAGTTGCCATTATGTCATGGATAGTATTGGGATTCGCGGGGGTCCCGAAGGGTCGAATGATGGCACAAACGTAGCTCAAGTTCGAATTTAGGATAGGACCGTATGTTATTGACAATAAATAGATGATACGAAAGATAGTGGTCCCGGGGGCAATTTTTGCTTGACTTTCTTGGATGTGTTTCGCTATCATGACGATTCGTTCATTTGACGATTCTGTCTAGAGTTATTCTCCAGCCCAGGTTTCTATTCGGGGGAAGACGTTCCCTGGGGTGAAGGTTGGGTATTGTTGTAGGAGAACAATGAAGCAGCATTACTTCGTCGTAGTTCTGGCCCATTCCCTGCATGGACGCTTGCGGCGTATTCACGTTCCGCATCAGGCCCTCTACGTGGTTCTGGCGCTCGCGCTGTTTGGATCGGTCTCGCTCTTCGGGATGGTTTCGAGCTACCTGCGCATGAGTTGGAAAGTGGCCAACTACAATGCCTTGCGGGATCAGGTGGACACACTGCGCAACCGCTACCAGCAGTTGCAGCAGGAGAACTCCGAGAAAAAAGAACAACTCGCGTCGCTGCAGTTGATGGCCAGCGAAGTAAGCGTGGCGTTGGGTCTGAAGGGTAGGCTCGAAGGCGCTGACGATATTGCGAGCGAAGGCCCTCTAGTGCCGAGCTACCGGGAATCCATCGAAGAGTACAACTTCTTGAAATCGGCCAGCTACTCGCAGGTGAATCATCTGTATGCCCGCCGCTGGCAGACCAACATCGTGCCTACCGTTTGGCCGGTGAATGGACGGCTGCTGAGCCGGTTCGGCGAGCGCGAAGACCCGTTTTCTGGAGAAGGCGCGCTGCATACGGGCGTAGATATTTCGGCGGTCATGGGGACTCCGGTACACGCCGCGGCGGATGGGATCGTATCGCGCGCCGAATACTGGGGCGGCTACGGCAAGATGGTGGCGATCGACCATGGCAACGGCATGCACACCTGGTACGCGCATTTGTCGCGATTTGAAGTGGTGCCTGGGCAGGAAATCCGGCGCGGCGAAGTCCTGGGTTATTCGGGCGCAAGCGGGAAAGTGACTGCGCCGCATCTGCATTTTGAGGTTCGTTTGGGCGGCAACCCGGTGAACCCGTATCCTTACCTGACGCGCTCCGCGATGATGGCGCAGCACGTGCAACCCGATCTGCCGTTCTAGTCTCCCCTATCCTTCGAAACTCTTGGCGCCGAATTACCGTCTAGAATGGATCTAGGCATGGGCGTATCCCGTCGGTTCGCGCCGCAAATCCGAAGCTGGGGCAAAGTAGGCCAGATTCTGCTGGTCCTGCTGATCCTGACGAGCTTCGCTGCGGTCCAAGCTGCGAGCGTCGTTGAGATTGGCCCGGATCATCACGGGTCCAATGACCGCTGCTGCGCCGGGGGCCATGCCGGACACTTTCCTGTCCTGGTCAGCGTAAGCGCTGTTCTCATCCAAACGCTTTCCGTCGCCACTTGGCGCGCCGGGGTTGAGCCGGACTCCTACACTTCCGACGACGGCCGTACTTTCAATTCCTCCAGAGCACCACCCGCTTAACCTCACCTCCACTTCTGCTTTCGTTTGGGCCACCTGGGCGTGATCCGTCCGGGTGCCGTGCATTTTTTTTTGTTGGTTTACCCAGAGGAGGGATAGGGTTATGGTATTCAGACGGCTTTTGGTATTTTCGTTGATTATTTTGGCCGGGTCGGCGGCGAGGGCGCAGTCGCTGGGCAATGCAGGAACTATAGAAGGAAGCGTCACCGATCAAACCGGAGCTTCGATTCCGGATGCGACGGTGACCCTCAAGAATGCAGTTTCCGGTTACAGCCAATCGGCGACCACCGCCAGGGATGGCTCGTTCCGGCTGACCAACATTCCGCCCAATCCGTATCATCTTCAGATAACGGCCTCAGGTTTCAATACGTCGGAGCAGGACGTTACGGTGCGGAATGCGATCCCGGTTCAGCTGAAGACCAAGTTGGACGTTTCCGGCGGCGCGAGCAGTGTCACCGTGGAAGGGGCGGGAGCGGATATTCTCGAGAACGATCCTTCGGCGCACATCGACGTGGACCGAAGTCTGATATCCAAGCTTCCATCGAGCGATCCTGGCGGAGGATTGAGCCAGGCGATCACGAACACTACTGGTGGCGTGGCTGCGGATGGAAACGGACTGTTCCACCCCCTAGGCGACCACGCCCAGACCAGTTTCCTCATCGATGGACAGCCGATTAGCGATCAACAGAGCAAAGTGTTTTCGACGCAGCTTCCTACCAGCGCAATCCAGAGCATGGAAGTGACGACCGGAACTCCTGACGCCGAATTTGGCGATAAGAGCAGCCTGGTGGCGCAGATCACGACTCGTTCGGGTTTGGGCGCCGGGCGCGTGTTCGGCAACGTCGACGCGAGTTATGGGTCGTTCGGCACTGCCGGAGGTAGTGTCGGCGTGGGTTTCGGCAGCGCAAAGTTCGGGAGTTTTCTAGCGGCTGACGGCGTGCGGAGCGGCAGGTTCCTTGATACGCCGGAGTTCACTCCGTTCCATGACATCGGCAATAATCAAACCATTTTCGATCGCATGGACTATCAGCCTAATGGGAAGGATGCTTTCCATCTCAATCTGTTCGCGGCGCGAAACTGGATCCAAGACCCCAATTCTTACGATCAATTAGCGCAGGATCAGCGGCAGCGGGTGTTGACCTGGAACATCGCGCCGGGATACCAGCACACCCTCAATGCGCACACACTAATCACGGTGAATCCCTACATCCGGAAAGATCAATTCAACTACTACCCCAGCCGCGATCCTTTCGACGACACGCCGGCGACGCAAAACGAAACCCGCCAACTTCTGAACTGGGGTGTCCGGGCGGATGTTTCCACTACGCGAGGCCGTCACAATTTGAAATACGGGCTGGATTTGAAGCAGACCCGCCTGCTCGAAAACTTTGGTTTTGGAATCACGGATCCGACCTTCAACGATCCCTGCATTAACAGCGATGGAAGCTCCGTCGGCGATCCGACGCTGATTTCGCCGGCGCAGTGTGCTGCCGCGGGATTCGAACCGAACACGGTGAATAATCCGAACGTGACCGGTGCGGTTTTCTCTCCGGCGCTGCTTCCTTTTGACCTGACTCGCGGAGGGCAACTGTTCAACTTTCATGCCGCCGCCAATATTAACCAATACGCGTTCTACGCGCAGGATGCGATCACGGCCGGCAATTTCCTGTTCAACATCGGCTTGCGCTTTGACCGTTACGACGGCTTGATCTCGAAATCCGGCCCGCAGCCGCGCATGGGCGTCGCCTACAACATCAAGAAGACCGGAACGGTTCTACGAGTATCGTACGCGCGAACTTTTGAAACACCGTTTAACGAGAATCTGCTCCTTTCAAGCGCGACCGGGATCGGCGGGCTGGCGCAGAATGTATTCGGCTCCACAGGAGTGCCGATTCAGCCGGGTTTCCGCAACCAGTTCAATACGGGTTTTCAGCAAGCCATTGGAAAGTTCCTGCTGATCGACGCGGATTACTTTTGGAAGTACACGCACAATTCTTTCGACTTCAGCACGCTGCTGAACACCACCATTACGTTTCCGATCGCCTGGCATAACTCGAAGCTCGACGGTATTACCGGCCGCTTGAGTACCACCAACATCAAGGGTTTCCAGGCGTATTGGACGTTCGGACATACCCGCGCGCGTTACTTCCCGCCGGAGAATGGCGGGTTGATTCCTCAGGGATCTCCTTTAGCAGGCGGCGTCTTCCGGATCGATCACGATCAGGCGTTTCAGTCCACGGTGAACTTGCGCTATCAGCGGCCGAGGAACGCGGAGTGGATTGCGCTCACCTATCGTTTCGACAGCGGGCTGGTGGTTAGCGGAGTGCCCGATGCGGGTGCGGCCTTGGCGCTTACGCCCAACCAGCAGGTGTCGATTGGCTTGGCCTGCAACGGAGTATTTGCCACGGTATCGAATCCGCTCACCGATTGCACTGGCCCGGGCGGCAAACAGGGTGTGGTCACGTCGAAGCTGATCACGCTGCCGCAAGGCGGCTACGGCCCGTTCGCGAGCGCGGAGAATGACGATCACAATCCCGACCGCGTGAAGCCAAGGAATGTATTGGATCTCGGCATCGGCACCGATAACCTGCTTCACCGGGAAGGGAAACGGCGCTATACGGCGTCGCTCGAAATCGCGAATCTCACCAATGTCACCGCGCTGTACAATTTTCTATCGACCTTCAGCGGGACGCACTTCCTGCAACCCAGGTCAGTGGTGGCGAGAGTCGGAATGACGTTCTAGAGCGGCGGCGCCCAGGGGGTAGCCAGCGCAGCGCGAACCGCGCTTAGTTGGCTACCACAACTTTGTACGAGCCGTTTTTGAAAACAACCTCGCGGACCTCGCCGTGCTTTCCGAGGGAGCCGATCGAGGCGCCGTTGAGAAGAATGCTGAGGCCGCCGGCGTTGCCTACGCGCACGGTGGCTCCGTTGGGCAGGTCGAGGCTCTGCGTGTCATCCTTTTGAAAAACGCGGGCGAGTATCTGGGCTCCCGCGGCGTCCCGCGTGGAAACCCAGGTAAGCTCCGACGCTTGCAGGGTCACATGTTGGCCAGCCGATGCCGCGGCGGGTGCGGCTGGCTTCGACGCAGGCGGCTGCGTTTGAGGAAGCGGCGCGGAGGGCTGCACCTGATCCGCGGTTGCGGGCGGTTGAGGTTCGGGAGCGGGCGTCGGCATGGCGGGTATGGAACTGACTGCGGAGCTGGTGGCAGCGACGCGCTGCACCGAGGGTCCAGAAAAAAGATTCTGCCACGCCCACGCGACTATGATTACG
>Ga0105245_10006040_pt1 | contig 10647 bp, 10 predicted proteins | sample KBSM54metaG_FD_81523 | JGI IMG/M metagenome (GOLD analysis project Ga0105245, IMG submission 81523) | Miscanthus rhizosphere microbial communities from Kellogg Biological Station, Michigan, USA - KBS M5-4 metaG | ecosystem: Host-associated > Plants > Roots > Rhizosphere > Soil | place...
GCGCGGGAAAGCAGCATTGGCTGGAGATCGAGGAATTCATCCGCTTCATGTTTAGTCTCTCCAGCGACTAAACCGGTTGCCATGAAGACGTGAATCTTCTCATCCGTAAAGCCGGGCGTCGTGAAGAATGAGAACAGGTGCTCCACCTGCGCGGCGGTGCACCCCGTTTCCTCCTTGAGCTCACGAACCGCGCAGTGCCGCGGATCTTCACCCTTGTCGAGTCGTCCTGCCGGGATCTCGTAGAGATAGCCATCGGCAGCGTAGCGGTACTGTCGTATCAGCAACACCTGCGGATCTTCACCTCGCGGATCGCTGAGGAAGGGCACAACCGCGCTGGCACCGGGATGCCTGATCATTTCCAGCTCGCCTGTCGACCCGTCCGGAAACCTTACGGTATCGACATCCAGGGAGATCACTCTGCCTGTGTAGGCCCGGACCGAATTGACCTTTCCTGGTCCCGGCTCTGTCACTGAGTTCCTTCTCTCACGCCGAGTGGACCTGAATATCGCCGGCCTGGAGCTCGGCGATCGGATCGCGCACCAGGCGTGCGTCGCCCACGATGATCGTCTGCAGTTGATCGGGATGGAGTTGCGACCTCGCGGCTTCAAGCACTTCGTCGGCCGAGACTGCCCGAATGTTCTTTCGATAGGAGTCGTAGTAGTCAGCCGGCAGATCATGAATGACGAGCGTTGCCAGTGCTGACGCGATGGCAGCTGTCGTTTCGTAGCGAATCGGAAACACTCCCTCCAGGTAGTCCCGCGCCAGTGACAATTCGCTATCCGACACTCTGTCGCCCCGAATTCGATCGATCTCCAGGAATATTTCGCGCAATGCCGGCGCGGTGACTTCGCTCTGCACCGCCGTCGACACCACAAATGGCCCGGGTCCACGTCGCCAATCGAAGTACGAGGAAGCACCGTAGGTGTAGCCGTGCACCTCCCTCAGATTGAGGTTGATACGAGACCCGAACAGCCCGCCGAGTATGGCGTTCATGACAAGCGCGGGGAAGAAGCTCGGGTGCTTGCGCGGTAAGCCCACGTGACCCACTCGCAGCTCCGACTGTGGGGCGTCTGCCTTATCGACGATGTGAACGCTTCGGCGGGTTGTCCTCGCCGATGTTATCAGACGCTGGCTGGATGGCTTCCCTGAAGGCCACTTCTGGAAGGCTTTGCCAATCAGCTGGCGCGCTGATTCTCGCGAGATGTCACCGGCAATTACTACGGTTGTCGAGCCAGTCCGGTATCTCGTTCTGTAAAAATCGACGACGTCTTGTCGAGAAAGCGCGGTCACACTCTCGGTGCTGCCCTCATCCGGTCTCGAATAACGGGACTCGGCGGCATACAGAAATTCCGTGAATTTCTCGTCTGCCAATCCGCGTGGCTCCGTTTCAAGCTGCAGGATCTCGGCAAGGCGCTCAGCCCTCAAGCGCTCGACCTCGCGCTCGGGAAACGCTGGACTGCTGACAGTCTCTCCAAGCAGTAGGGTCGCCTCCTCGAGTCGGTCGGACAGAGTCGTGATCTTTACGAACGCGCTGTCCCAGTCGGCGCCTGACTCTACGGACGTGCCAAGCTGCTCGAATCTCTCAGCGATGGCCGCTCCATCCAGCTCTTCTCCGCCTTCGAGTAGACCACCGGCAGTGAGCGCTGCTACACCTTCTTTCCCGGCGGGATCGTGCGCGGAGCCGGCATCGACGATGACGAGCACTGTGACCACAGGCAGCTTTGACACCGGTGCAGTAACCAATCGGACTCCACTCGGGAGCACTTCGTCGTGGAAGTTCGGGAAATGGTAGCTCCGCGGCGGCCCGGGCTTGGGTCGGAGAACCGCGACCATCAGGCAGTTCCTGCGGCGGCCGCGAGTATACCCTCGGATTCAACTCCTTCTCTCGGCACGTAAAGGAGGCTCGCTCTGTTGTTCTCGCCAAATCTCTCGGAGATCAGCTCGTTCACCCTGTCCATCGTCACTGCGCGATAGCGATCAGACTGCTCGTTGATCAGCTCCGGACGGTTAAAGAACGTCGCGAACATCGAAAGCCTGTCGGCTCGCTCACCGGCGGATTGGAGTGAGGTCACCAGATCGGTTTCGATCAATGCGACCGCCCGCTTTACCTCTGTCGCCGTCACGCCTTCGCGATAGAAACGGTCGATTTCGCGCTCGACTTCTTCCTCGAGCTGAGGCACCGGTATTTCGGGTCGGGCAGTGACATCCACAACCAGCAGATCCGTGCCTTTTGCCAGATCGAAAGTGAATGCGCCTGCGTCGGCGGCGATTTGACGATCTCTCACCAGCGAGCGCTGGAGTCTGCTGCCCTTTCTCAATCCGAGAATGGCACCCGCTACGCTCGCGGCGTAGTACTGCTCGCTCCCGAAAACCGGCGAACGAAATGTCATGAACAGCCGCGGCAGGCTGACGTTGTCGTATACGACTTCCCGCAGACTCTGCCCGAACACAGGAGGCAGATTCATCGGCGGAAGTGGTGGCTTTCCGGATCCGGCGGGGATGTCGCCGAAGTAGTCGGCCACTAGTTGTCGCGCGTCGCTCGCATCGAAATCGCCGGCGATCGAGAGGACCGCGTTGTCCGGCGTATAGTAGGTCGCGAAGAACTGAGCTACGTCGTCCAGCGATGCGGCGGAGAGATCCTCCATAGAGCCGATCAGCGAATGCTGGAAAGGGTGGGTGGACGGGAAGACAAGCTCCTGCAGCTTTTCGAGCATCGTCCCGTACGGCTGGTTGTCGACCGCCCACCGGCGCTCGTTTTTCACCACGTCACGCTGCGTATCGAGCTTCTCCTGCGTCATCGCAGGCAGCAGCTCTCCCATGCGATCCGCCTCCAGCCAGAGCGCCAATGCGAGCTCATTCGACGGGACGGTCTCGAAATAATTGGTTCGCTCCAGCCAAGTAGAACCATTCAGCGTGCCGCCGGCGCGCTGAATCAGCTCGAAGTGTTCATTGGAACCGACGTGGGCAGAGCCCTGGAAAAGCATGTGCTCGAACAGATGCGCGAACCCCGTCCGTCCAATTCTCTCGTTCGCCGATCCCACGTGATACCAGAGATTGACCGCTACAATCGGCGCTGTGTGATCCTCCGAGAGAGTCACCAGAAGGCCGTTGTCGAGACGGAAGGTTTCTACCGGAATTCGCATTGTCGTAAATTGCCCGCCATGCAAAGCCGCTGGAACCCCCTCTCGGTCTGCCCGTGATTGCTGCGCTCGTCATCGTCGGCCTGTTGCTGGGTTCCCTCATCCTGCTCTGGTGGTCGCAGGAACGCATCCTTTTTCAGCCACCCCCGCTCACTGAGGCTGTGCCGGAATCCGGACGCGTCAGCTACGAAGCGGTTGATGGGCAGCGGCTGGCTGGTTTCATGATCGGAGATCCGCACCGTGCGCCCGGCGTTCTGCTCTGCTTCCATGGCAACGCGGATCTGGCCGTCTGGCAAATCGATTGGGCGAAGCTTGTCGAGAGACATTCTCGACTCGCTGTCTTCCTGGCTGAGTATCGCGGATACATGTCGCTTGGCGGCAGTCCCACTTATGCGACTACGAAGCTGGATGCGCGCGCCGCGTACGATCACCTGCGAATTGCGCTGGGAATCGACCGCTCGCGCATTGCCTACTTCGGTCATTCGCTGGGGAGTGCCGTAGCGACGGAGCTTGCTGACATCCACCCCCCAGCAGCCCTGTTGCTTCAGTCTCCGTTTTCTTCTGCACGAGCTATGGCCCGTCTCATAGTGACTTTGCCAATCGGTCTGGCGTGGCGGGCAATCTCACGCATTCACTTCGACACCAGGAAAGCAGTGAGCGAGATCGAAGCGCCTGTATCAGTCGCTCACGGTCGCCGTGACCGCATTGTCCCGTTCAGAATGGGCCTCGACGTTTACGAAGCCGCTCGACAAAAGGGTCAGCTGCTCATGGTGGACGGGGCCGGCCACAACGACGTTGCCGAAGTTGCAGGGAAAGACTACTGGCAATGGATAGCCGAAGCACTACGCCCGGTTGGCCAGAGCGACGAGCTCTCGGACAGAAAAAAAGAGGGCGTGACCTGACCGTGTCACGCCCTCTTTGGTCAAGGACGACTACTGGATCGGTTGTCCCGTTATATCCCTGACCGAGATCGGTCCCACGTTTACAGCCTTGAGACCCTGCTCGATGGTCTTTCGGTCACCGACGATGACAACCGCCAGCGAGCCAGGGTTGATGTACTGCTGTGCGACCCTGGCCACGTCAGCCTGGTTTACGTTCTCAATGTTCTGCACGTAGTTGTTGTAGTAATCGAGCGGCAGACCATAAAGCGCGACGGGAACGAGTGCGGCGGCAATTTCCTGCGTCGTCTCAAAATTCCCCGGCAGCTGCAACTGCAGGTAGCGCTTCGCGCGTGAGAGCTCGGCCGGCGGGACTGTCTGCCGGATCCCGTTCAGCTCCTTCATGAACTCAATCAGGGCCGAGTCGCTCTTTGCGGTTACGATCTCCGCAGAAGCCAGGAATGGTCCTGCCTGCCGACGCATGTCGAAACGTGAGCCCGCGCCGTAAGTGTAGCCGCGATTCTCACGCAGGTTCTGATTCAGCCTGCTGGTGAACGAGCCGCCGAGTATCGTGTTCATCACCGTCAGGGCGAAGTAATCCTTGGTTGACCGTGGCACTCCAACCGAGCCGATTCGGAATGACGACTGCGCAGCTCCAGGCTTGTCGATCAGATAGATCGTCGTGGCCGCCGCCTTGGCCGGCTCGCCATAGTTGAGCGGCTGCACATCCCCTCTCTGCCACCCCCCGAACAGGCTGTTGATCTTCTGCTCTATCTGCGCCGGATTGACGTCGCCGACGATGATCAGAGTGGAGTTGTTTGGCTTGAAATTGGTCTGGTAATAAGCCTGGAGATCAGCGGGTGTCAGTGACTGCACCGAAGCTTCAGTCCCGATCGAAGGCAGGCCATACGGGTGCGACGACCCATATACGATGGCGGGGAAAGCAAGATTTGCGATCGCCGGACCCTGGTCCCGCAGCTGAAGAAGCTCTGTCAGGCGCGTCTTCTTGATACGATCGAACTCGTTGGCGGGAAAGGACGGGTGCAGTGCCACATCGGCAAAGAGTGCGAGAGCGCTGTCCAGCTGCGCAGTCGGAGTATGCAGCGACAGCGTGCTCGACTCCCAGCTGCTGTTGGGCGAGAGATTGATGCCGAGGAAAGCGATTTGATCAGCGATCTCCAGGCTCTTCCTCGTCGTCGTGCCTTCACGGAGCATCTGCGACGTGAGATTGGCGATGCCCGGTTTGCCTGTCGGGTCGGCGGTGCTGCCACTCCCCACGACCAGGACAAAATCAGCAAGCGGAAGCTCGTGCTGTTCGACGATTAGCAGCTTGAGGCCGTTGGGAAGTTGGCGCGTGATGATTGGCGGTAGCGCAACACGCGGCGGTGGACCGAGCTCGGGTGGCTTGCTTCGATCGAATGTCCCTTGCGCGGCAATCGATTGCGACGCGAGCAGCATCGCCGCACAGCCCAGTACATGGGTGGTTTGGAGTTTCATCGACCACCCCCGCTGGCAGTTAACATCATTTCCTTCTTTCCCTCTGGGACGACGGTGAGAACGATCTTCGGGCGACCGAGGTAGGTTCTTGCGACCCGTTGTACGTCTGCAGCCGTAACGCGGTCGTAGCGAGCCGCATCCTGCTGGACGTAGTCAGGGTTCCCGACGAAATAGTTGTAGGAGTTGAGCACTTCGGCCTTGCCCAGCACGCTCGCCAGGCGATTGAGAAAGCTCGCCTTGTAAAGGTTCTGCGCTCTTTGCAGCTCGCGTTGGGTAATGCCGTTGCTGATCACGTTCGCGATCTCTGCCTGCACTACTCGATCGATGTCCGCCACTTTCTGCCCCGGCTTCGGGGTCACATCGATCTGGAACTTGCCATCGAGTCTCGATCCATCCTGGAACGCTCGCACGTTCTGAGCGGTCTGGAGCTCGTAAACGAGCTTCTTGTAGAGCCTCGAGTTCTTGTCGTTGGCGACCACCTGCGCGAGAATGTCGAGCGCGGCATCATCCGGTGAGAAGCCTTTGACCGATTGCCAGGTGTAGAAGACGCGTGGCAGCTGAACCTTGTCCTCCAGGACGAGGAACGTGTCACGCGGAATGGTCACCGCCGGTACCGTCAACCTTCTCTTTACTTCCGGGCCACGCGGAATACTGCCGAAATACTGCGCTACCATCTTCTTCACCGTTGCCGGATCGAAGTCTCCGGCAATGGTCAGTGTCGCGTTGTTCGGAGCGTAGTAGGTCCGGAAGAAGTTCTGGACATCAGCGAGCGAAGCCGCGCTCAAGTCCGTCATCGACCCGATCACCGGCCACGAATAAGGGTGTGACTTTGGATAAAGCACGGCGAGGATGGTCTCATCCGCCCGGCCATACGGCTGATTGTCGACCCGCTGACGCCGCTCATTCTTTACGACGTCTCGCTGGAGGTTGACCTTGGCCAGGTCCATCGTCGGCAGCAGAAAGCCCATCCGATCGGCGTCGAGCCACAGAGCCAGCGCCAGTGCGTTCGATGGCAGGGTCTCGTAATAGTTGGTGCGATCTTCCGTCGTGGATCCGTTGTTATCAGCGCCGGCAGCTTCGAGCATCTGGTCAAAAGCGCCAACCGGGACGTTCTGCGAGCCCATGAACATGATGTGCTCGAACAGGTGTGCGAAGCCCGTTCGCCCGACCTGCTCATCACCCGAGCCGACGTGATACCAGGTGTCGACTGCGACTATCGGTGTGGAGTGATCTTCATGAAGGATTACTTCCAGCCCATTGGGGAGCTTGTACTTCTCGAATTTGATCCGGGGGGTTGCCTGTGCACCCGCGCTCAGTGTCGCCATGAGTCCGAGCATTAAGTAGCATATGGCAACTATAGCCTGTTTCCTCTTCACAACTTCCTCTCGATAAAGAAGGCGAGCGGTGCTTTGATCGACTCGCTAAAGATATACTTCCACCTCGCTTCACGGTTCGGCGAGATCGGACTGGTCTGCGTCGGTGAAGTGTACGGTGTAAAACCGAACCGCCGCGCCAGAATCCTGAGCCGCCACATGTGAAACGGATCGCTTACGAGAAGCGCTGTCTGCAGTCCCCTCGCTTCCATCATGCCCGCCACCGCGCGCATTGATTCACTGGTGGTCCGGCCGGCATTCTCGATCAGAATGGCGCTGTCCGGTACCCCGTGTTTTCTGGCGTAGTTCCGCCCCACGGCTGCTTCGCTGGTGGTGTCTCCAATGCCCGTGCCCCCGGTGAGGATCAGCAGCGAAGCCAGATGCCGGTTCCAGAGATCCAGAGCGTGATCGAGTCGCGCCCGTAGTACCGGCGAAGGCTTTCCCGCGTACTGTGCGGCGCCGAGTACTACGATTGCCTGCGCGGGCCGGGCTTCATCCCGAGAACTCCACACAAGTACTGCCGCCGCGGACAGCAGCCAGAAGGCGAACGACAAAATGACCAACACCGTCAATGCCCGCCGAATGGCGTTCACCACCTGTCTCGCCTTGGCAGCGGCCTGTTTTGCCTTCGCGGAGCGTGTCATTCGTGCAACCTATGCTAGAACGCATGGGTCGTGTGAGGCTCCGGGCATTCGACCGAGTAACCCTTGGCCACCAGGCTCGCCTTGAATTCGTCCTGCACTGGAGCCTCTCCGTGAACGAGCCAGATTGGCCCGAGCTTTGGAGACTTGTCCTTCACTCGCCCCAGCCATGTAGCCATCTCGTTGCGGTCCGCGTGGGCGCTGTAACCGTCGATCACTTCGACCCGGGCATGGAGCGGAACGTCTTCGCCGAAGATCTGCAGCACGGGTTGTCTCTCCACCACCCTTCGACCCAGCGTGTGCTCCGCCTGAAATCCGACGACGAGGATGGTGTTCCGCGGATCGCTCGCTCCCTGCGCCAGGTGATGGACAATTCGTCCGTTCTCCATCATCCCTGAAGCCGCGATTATCACCATCGGACCGCGGGCACGCGACAGTGCTTTGGAGTCCTCGACATCACGGGTGTAGTGCAGGAGCTCGAACTGGAACAGCTCCTTTGCTTTCTGCACCATTTCCTCTGATCGATCGAAGCTTTCCGGGTGCATTTCGAACACAGTCGTGGCGTCGATCGCCAATGGGCTATCTACGTAGATCGGAATCGCCGGAATCGCGCCTTCTTTGACCAGACTGTGCAGGGCATAAATCATTTCCTGCGTGCGGCCGACCGCGAATGCAGGAATTAGAACCCGTCCGCCCCGGGCTGCGGTTTCGCGAACCACTTGTGCAAGCTGTGCCCGCGCTCCTTCCACCGATTCATGATCCCGATTCCCGTAAGTCGATTCCATGATCAGTGCATCGGCTCCTTCCGGCGGAACCGGCTCGCGTACGATTGCCAGCCCACTGCGGCCGATGTCGCCGGAGAAGGCGAGACGCTTGGTCGTTCCCCCCTCCGTACAGTCCAACAGTACGGATGCCGATCCAAGGATGTGGCCGGCATCCACATAGCAGGCCCGCACTCCGGGCACGACATCGAACCACCTGTTGTAGGGCACGCCATTCATCAAATCCATCGTTCGGACGGCGTGGCGCATCCCGTACAATGGTTCGATGAAATCCTTTTTGCGCTTTGCCAGGAACTCGGCGTCTTTCTCCTGAATGTGAGCCGAGTCGGCGAGCATGACCGCACACAGATCGCGGGTAGCTGAGGTGGCCCAGATATTCTTCGAATACCCGTGGGCGATCAGATAAGGAAGGCGTCCTGAATGGTCGATATGCGCATGCGAGAGAACGACGGCATCCAGCTCCGCGATCGGCAGAGGCAACTGCCTGTTCTTGTCTGCCGATTCCTGTCTGCGACCCTGGAACATCCCGCAGTCCAGAGCTACGGTGTGCCCGTTTACACGAAGAAGGTGACAGGAGCCGGTTACTTCACGTGCTGCGCCGACGAACGTTATTTCCAATTAATTAGCCTTCTGCCACAGCATCGCGCTGAAACAGAATCGTAAGTCGGTCCCCATCCTGGGACATCAGCGCGGGCTCCCAGCCTCCCCTGCTCCTCTCGTTGAGAAGGTCGGTGAGCGTATCTTCGTCTTCACGCGTATGACGCGTCAGCTTGACCACCACAGCCTGGTATTCTTTCATCAGGGATTAGAGATTATGACCGCGTGAGCGTGAACCGTGCCGATGTCGGAATCCCCGGGCCAGAATGATAGAGCGCGTCAAGGAATTTCCTTCTCTGACTATTATCCGGCATCCGCTTGTTCAGCACAAGCTGACGATTCTGCGCGACAAGCAGACAGAGACCAAACATTTCAAGGAGCTTGTCGACGAGATCGCCATGCTCATGGCTTATGAGGCGACGAGCGAGCTGAGCGTCGAGCCGCTCGACGTGAACACTCCCCTCGAGAAAACCTCAGGCTGGCACATCAGCGGCAAGAAACTCACGCTGGTGCCGATACTCCGCGCCGGTCTCGGGATGGTGGAAGGAATTCTGAGACTTGTCCCGTCGGCTCGAGTAGGTCATATCGGCTTGTATCGGGATCACGGCACCCTGCAGCCGGTGGACTATTACTTCAAGGTGCCCGGCGACACGGCTGAACGAGATTTCTTTGTCCTGGATCCGATGCTGGCGACAGGAGGCAGTGCTGCGGCCGCTGTTTCTTCCCTCAAGCGCGCTGGTGCTACTCGAATTCGCTTCCTTTGCCTGGTCGCGGCACCCGAGGGAGTGCGTCACCTGAGTGGGGCGCATCCGGATGTGCAGATCTACTGTGCTGCGCTCGATCGCCAACTCAACAGTCAGGGCTACATTCTCCCTGGTCTTGGCGATGCGGGAGACCGCTTGTTTGGAACTCGTTAGCGGCTTCTAGCCGAACCACTCTCTAGGATTGAGCCTTTGCTGGTCGGCCGCGTCGATCACCCATTGCTGATTCTGCGGATCGGTGACCTCACCGATTACCGACTCGAACCAGCTCCCCGCCTTGCGCAGGTCGCCGACGCGTCTCCATAGCTCACCAACAAGATAGGTGAGAATGGCCCGCTCTTCCCGCGGTACCGCGTCGTAGCCGGAGAGAGCTTCCTCGAACTTCCAGGCGGCCAGGCGCCGATAGTACCGCTCTGCCTCGACATCACCTTCGTCGACACAGCACCAGGCAGCACGGAGCATGAGGTCAGCTACGTGCCGGGCATCCATGCCCTGCCACTGAGCGACCTTCGCTGCCGCCTCATACTTCTCGGAGCCACAAACCAGCGAGGGGCGAAGCGGCGCGAGCTCGGTCAGGACATGCTGCTTCAGCACGGGGCTCACATCCGTGGGCGCGGTAAAGTCCGCCTCTCCACCGGAGTAGCCGCACTCACTGCACATGTGAATCAGATAAGCGAGTGGCTGAGTCCCGGCAGCACGCTCGTGAAAGTCGGTGCGCTTACCACCGAAGGCATTCGTCGAGACGACGCTCTGGGACTTGAACTCGTTATCACAGACGGGACAACGTAGCTCGATCTGCCGCAGCGTTGTCATTGGCACTCCTCCTATTCGCGCTTCCAACCTCGCCGGGAAAAGGAGAAGGAATATTTGTGCCACGATTTGAAAATCGCCGTGGAGGAGATCGGTCTTGTTGAGAGTTTGGGGCGATTGTATCTTCTCGCATCGCAAAAACCGCGACTGGCTCCCCACCCCGCGACC
>Ga0105245_10006041_pt1 | contig 10647 bp, 9 predicted proteins | sample KBSM54metaG_FD_81523 | JGI IMG/M metagenome (GOLD analysis project Ga0105245, IMG submission 81523) | Miscanthus rhizosphere microbial communities from Kellogg Biological Station, Michigan, USA - KBS M5-4 metaG | ecosystem: Host-associated > Plants > Roots > Rhizosphere > Soil | place: Michigan...
AAGACTGGCGGTACCCGGGCATCCCCGTCAACCGGATGCCGTTGGCGACGATCCAATAATTCTGCCCCACGGGATCGTTACCCATTACCTTCTGATCGAAAAACTGCGGCGGAGGCGGGTACATGCCTTTCGAAACTGCCGACGGAGCGCCGCCAGACAGTCCATGGCACTCGATGCACTGCTCCCGATAAATCTTCGCTCCGGCGAGCAAGTTATCCTCGCTCGGCGGAATTGGCGCAACCGTGGGAGCATCGCGTGCGATCCGCGCCTGCACCGCCGTCCCAGCAAGTAGCGACTCGAAGGGAATCACCGGCCCATCGACCGCCACTGGCACGTATGCGAAACGCAGGTACAGCAATCCGATCAGCGGCAGCAAAATCCAGCCCAGGATCATCCCGATAAAGAATGGCTTCACGTTCCGATTCTAACTGCCGGACGCCCGGACCACAGCAAGTCTAGTTCACTGGAGGACGCGGCGCGGTTAGCAGCGGGAAAATCGCAGGCGGCTGCGCACCGGCTTCTTCCGCTTCAACGGCGGCCACTCCCTGATAGGTGATCTCGTAACGGGCATTGTCGCCGCGGGTCACCAACTTGCCTTCGCGCAGAACCCAGAAGCTGAATTCCAGGTGTTCGCGCGGGCAGCCCATCAGGCTTTCGAAGTCGCGCAGCACGATCCACGGCCGCTCTGATTCGCTGAAACGCTGGTTGTAAAGCAGCCTCAGAATAGCCTGGCGCTTGATCACCTCCGCTTGTACGCCGCGCGTACCTTGCCAGTTTTCGAAAAGGTGCAGACGGGCCTGGTCGTGCGACGCCAATTGGAGGTCGAAAGCGGCGCGGCGCGCTGGATCGGAGAGCACTTCGTGCGCCTTTACGATCTGGCGGAAGAGTTCGTCGTTGCCGGTTTCGTGATTGTCGGGATGATAACGCTGCGCCATCAAATGATATACGCGGCGGATAGTATCGGCGTCGGCCCGGCGGCTCACCTGGAGCAACTCGTAGTAATCCACACTATTCCCTAGCATCTCCGCCGCTGCCGGCGGAGCATCCGACGCGTTCTCAAAGGTCAATCCCACGTGATAAATGCCGCGCCCCACTTCCGAGCACCATCGGACATGGCACGGCCCTCCGATGGGGATCCGCCCCGCAGACCCCTCGATTTCGCCGCTGATCCGGACCGCCGCGCCGGGCTCCAGCCGATTGGTGACTTCGATCCGCAGGCCACCGCTGCCAAAGTCCACGAGCGTAACTTCGGCGCCGTCAGCCAGGAGCTTAGCCTGGCTCTTCTTCGCGTCTGACCGGGGATGCCGCCGTCTTTCGGAGTCTGAGCGCACGCGCCCTCCTGGAGATGCTCATCGGCGAGTGCATGCGGTTATTGAACGAATCGGAGCGCCGACTCGTTGATGCAGTAGCGCAAGCCGGTCGGCGGAGGCCCATCGTCAAACACGTGGCCCAGATGCGCATCGCACAACTGGCACAGGACTTCGACACGTTCGATCGAGAGGCTGTTGTCGGCCCGCGTGCCTATGTTCCCGGCGGCGACGGGCGCGTTGAAACTGGGCCAGCCAGTGCCGGAATCAAACTTGGTTGAGGAGCTGAACAGCGCGTTTCCGCAGCAGACGCAGCGAAATAAACCGGCGGTTTCCAGGTGGTAGTAGGAGCCGGTAAATGGCGTGTCGGTCGAGCCTCGGCGCGCCGACCAATATTGCGCGGTCGTGAGCTGACGCCGCCAATCGCCGTCGGATCTTACTACCTTCTTGCGAACAGCGGGTCCAAGTTTGCGGCCGGAATCGTCAAACTCGATGAGGGTTACGTCGATGTTCTTAGCGTCGCCGCTCGATCGCCCAACTTGCGACAAAACCATCACAGCGCCGCCCAAAGCGAACGGAACAATCACCAGCGCACGCCGCCGCGAAACCGCTTGTGTGATCGCGCCAAACACCAGTCCTATTCTAGATGGTCAACCGGTCGATCATGTCTTCCGCCAGGTCCACGCCTTTGAGCGTGATTGAATGCGTGCCATTATCGGTTCGCTTCACGAACAAGCCTTCGGTTAGATACCACAAGCTGAATTCCAACTCCGCTTTCGATATCTTCAACATCTGCTCCAAATCGGTGAGCGTGATACCCGGTTGACCGGGATGCAGACGGCGCTGCTGGTACAAGGCGGAAATGATGGCCTGGCGTTGCTCGCGCGCCTCGCGCATGCACTGCGCGGCGGTCTCCTGCGTGGTTTCCATACTTATCTATCGGCTAAATGCAGGTTTTGCGGCAAGACTGCGGCGAAACTGCAGTGAGCCAGCGCCAATGAAGGCATACAATGGTGAGACGCCGAACCCATGCAAGCCGCCAATAAAGTGAAGTTGCCAGTAACCGATGGCCGCGTTGCGCGCATGGGACTGGCCCTCGCCAACTGGAGCGAGCGCTGGTTTCCCGACCCTTTGGTCTTTGCCTTCCTGGGAGTTCTGGTGGTGTACGGTCTGGGCGTCCTTGCGGGCGAAAGCCCCACGCAGCTCGGCATCGAAGCCGGCAAGAATTTCTGGACCCTGGTTCCATTCACCATGCAAATGGTGATGATTATTGTCGGGGGCTATGTTGTGGCCTCCACTCCATTGGTCCGGCGCGCGATCCACTGGCTGGCGGGCATCCCCACCACTCCCCGCGGAGCAATCACTCTGGTCGCGTTCGTAGCGAGCACGAGTTCCCTGATTTCCTGGGGACTCAGCCCCATCATCAGCGGCTTCCTGGTCCGCGAAATGACCGGCCGCATCAAAGGCATGGACTTCCGCGCCGCTGGCGCCGCCGCCTACCTCGGCAACTGCTCGGTGTGGGCGCTCGGGTTGTCGTCCTCGGCAGCGATGCTGATGGCGACCAAGTCTTCCTTGCCCCCATCCCTATTCGCCATCAGTGGACTGATCCCGCTCACCCAAACGCTGTTTCTCTGGCAAAGCATGTTGACAGCGCTGATCGTCATCGTAGTGTGCTGCATCGTCGCCTACCTCTCCGTGCCCTCGGCCGCGAACGCGCATACCGCCGAAAGTTACGGCCTGCATTTCAAACCGCCGGCTGAGCCTGCGGAACGCCACACCAAACCCGGCGAATGGCTGGAGTTCAGCCCCATCCTCACGATTTTGGTAGGCACCCTGCTGCTCGGTTACCTGGTGAACGTATTCCGCACTTCGCCGCAAGGCGCGCTGGCAGCGCTCGACCTCAACACCTACAACCTGATGTTCCTCACGGTGGGGCTGCTGCTCCACTGGCGTCCGCGCAATTTCGTTCGCGCCGTGGCTGACGCGATCCCGGCCACCGGCGGCGTCCTGATCCAATTTCCGTTCTACGCCATGATCTTCGGCATGATCACCGGCACCGGACTCTCCGCCAAACTCGCGCATCTGTTCACATCCGCAAGCACGCACGACACCTTCGCGCTGCTGGCTGCCAGCTACTCGGCGGTATTGGGGTTGTTCATCCCGTCGGGCGGCAGCAAGTGGGTTGTGGAAGCGCCCTACGTGTTGCAGGCCGCTATCGCGCATCAGGTGCATCTAGGCTGGGTGGTGCAGATTTACAACATCTCCGAGGCGATGCCCAACCTGATCAACCCCTTCTGGATGCTGCCGCTGCTGGGCATTCTGCGGCTGAAGGCGCGCGATCTGGTAGGCTACACCACGTTGTATTTGATGGTGATGCTGCCGGTGGTGTTCTTCCTATGTTGGTTCTTCGCGCGAACCATTGCCTTTATCCCGCCGATGAAATAGCGGGCTTGGTATCGCGCTATTTTCCGCCGCGATATATCACGCGCCAGATCTTGCCCTTCTCGCTATCGCCGATATAGAGCGAACCGTCGGGCGCCTGCGCGGCGCCGTCCGGCCGCGCCACCGCGTCGTTGGGATTCATCAGCGGCATCTTCCCCGGGAACCCGCTCGCGAAGATCTCGAAATTTCCCGATGCCTTGCCGCCTGCCAAAGGCTGGAAGGTGACGTTGTAGCCGGCCTGCGGCAGCGGCGCCCGGTTCCACGAGCCATGGAACACGATGAAAACGCCGTCGCGATACTTCGCCGGAAATTGTGTGCCCGAATAGAACATGAGGTCTACCGGCGCCCAGTGCGCGGGGAAAGCCGCTACCGGCGGAGTGAATTCGGTGCAGCGCCCCACGGTTTTCCCATCGCCGCCATACTCGGGATTAAGGAAAAACTTCTTCTGTCCGTAATCGAAAAAACAATACGGCCACCCAAAGTTGGAACCCGCAACCGCGCGATAGAGCGGCTCCGACGGACGCTCGGCGTTTTCTTGCGCGGTGAATTTTCCGGGCCACAAGGTGTCGAGCGAATCGCGGTTGTTCATCGCGATAAACAGCGCGCCATCGTGCCAGCCGATAGCCGGCATCTGGCGCAGTCCCGTAGCGAAGCGGGAACCGTCCTTTTGGGTCTGGCCCAACTTATTCTCGTCGAACTTCCAGATACCTCCGTGCTCGTCGAGAATCGGGCAAGGGTCCTGACCCGGCACGCCCTCTCTGCGGTCCCTGGTCTGACAGGCGTTGGAGGGCGCACCGACGTTCACATAGAGCGATCCCTTGCCGTCGAACGCAATGCCCTTGTCGCCGTGCTGCTCCACGCCCGGCAGATCTTTCACGACGATCTCGGGTTCACCCGCGGGCTTCAATTGCCCGGGCGTCATTTTATAACGCTGTACTGTATTGGGAGTGGCGATGTAGAGATACCCGTTGTGCAGCGCGACGCCGGTGACGCTAGTGCTGCCGAACTTTTCCTTCATTTCGAAGCGGCCGTCGCCGTTGGTATCGCGCAGCGCCGCCACACCGCCATTCATCAGTCCCACATACACGTCGCCATTGGACGCCACTGCGATATGGCGGGCTTCGCCGAGGCCGTCGGCTGCCAGAAACGCGCAGAATCCGGCGGGCAGCGTGATCCCGCCGTTGTTCGGATCACACGCAGGCGTAGCGGCACGCACAGCCGGAGTGAATGCTCCAGCGGCGCAGCCCAGCAGAAATAGTCCGCATGCGAGGCGGTAGGTCACGGCATGTTTCATCCAGCGAGTCATTAGAATCTTCCTCAGCGGGGCGTTAGCGTCCTATCCGGTGTAAGAGACGCGCTCGTCCCTTACTTTATCATGGGGTTATGAGATCGGCGCGGCGCATAAAGATCATATTGGCGATGGCATTAACGCTCGGCCTGGCAGCGGCGCAGTCGCCGGTATCGGTCTGGGACGGCGTCTATTCGGACGCGCAGGCCGGGCGCGGCGCCGCGGTTTACCAAACCGCATGTGCGTCCTGCCATGGAGACAAGCTTCAAGGCAAAGGGCAGACGCCTAGGCTTACAGGCTCCGACTTCGTGATGAACTGGAGTGGAATGACGATCGGCGATTTGTTCGACAAGATACAGACCTCCATGCCTGCCGATAAGCCGGGAAGTTTGAGCCGGGAACAGAACGCGAGTCTGGTCGCATACCTTCTGAGCGCCAACAAGTTCCCTGCCGGCAACGCAGAACTTTCAAGCGACCCGGAACGCCTGCGACAGATCCGCCTAGAGGCGGCTCCCGCGAAATAACCCAGGGCAATGCCCGCGAAGGGCGCGGCTACTACTTATCGAAGTGCCCTCGAAATCTCACGCCGGCGTGGAACCCGTGGTCCGCCGGAACGCAATAGCGTACGCTTGCGACCGCGATTTCATTTCCCCGCTGAATTTCGACGAGCGTCCCGGTAGCGAGGGATTGGCCGGTCCATAGCCTCAAACCGCCACTCGATACATTCAGTACCTGGACGTCTATGCAAGCCTGCGAAGATGAACTCAGCAAGATCAGCTTGACGGCGTCATCCGATTTGAAGCGCGGAAATTTGCGGCGCTCGTCGGACGCCATCTGGTTCGGCTCGATTGCGGGTTCCGGCATAGATACGGGAACAGCGTGACTCGGAACCTCCGCCAAGGCGCTTGCGGATTTCAGACGCGCTGTGAAGTGGAACGTGCTTCCCGAGTGTCCGTCGCTCACCACCCAAATTTCTCCGCCCATCATCTCCACCAATTGAGCGGAAATCGCCAAACCAAGTCCTGTTCCTCCGAATTCTCTGCGGGAGGAACCATCCACCTGCGTGAATGGCTCAAAAATTCTTTGCCGCTGATCGGGAGAGATGCCAATCCCGGAGTCATGGATGCGGAAAAGCACATGGTCGGAGCTCTCGGACGACATCTCAAGACTCAGTTTCACCTCGCCAGACGGAGTGAATTTGATGGCATTGCCGAGCAGATTCACTAGAACCTGCCGCAGGCAGTCCGGATCTCCCAAGAGCACGTCCGGGATCTCGGGGTGAATGTCGAATGTGACCCGGAGGTTTTTGTCAGCCGCCGCTTTCCCTAATCCAGTGACAGCGCTTGCAACCAAGTCCCGGATCCAGAATTCCTTCGGATGCAGGACCACCTTACCGGCTTGAATCTTGGAAATATCCAGGATGTCGCCAATGATGTTCATTAAGGAGTCGGCCGACGCTTTCACCAAGCTCAAGTACTCGCGTTGCTCCGGGTTCAGATCCGACTCCAGTACCACTTCGGTTAAGCCGAGGATGCCGTTCATCGGCGTGCGGATCTCATGGCTCATATTTGCCAGAAATTCACTCTTTGCCTGGCTAGCGACCTCCGCCATCTGGATGGCCAAAAGCAGGCGGGCCTCCGCCTCTTTGCGGGCGGTAATATCCACGCCGAACCCGATGATATTGACGATGCGCCCTCGCTCGTCGCGTAACGGGCCGAAGGCTACGTCTACGATGATTTGCCGGCCGCCCTTCACCAGAACACTAGCCTCATACCGCACCATCTCGCCGCCGGCCGCGCGGGCGATTGCCGTCCGCAGACGACCGCGTTCTTCCGGGCTATGGCTCCACAAGTAGGCTTCCCAAAATGGCTTGCCGACGACATCTTCGACAGGCACGTCGGCCGCTTCCAGCGGAGCGCGATTGACGTACAACACGATGCCTTCGAGCGTATAGAGTCCCACAAATCCATAGATCGAATCCAGGATGTCACGAAGGCGCTTCTCACTGGCAGCCAGTTTGGTTTCCGCTTCCTTACGCACGGTAATGTCGCGAATGGAGCCGATAAAACGCATCGGCTTGCCCTCCGGCGATCTCACCAGCCGGCCGCGCGACGCCACCCAGCGGAAATTGCCGCCCTTACAGCACACTCTGACTTCATCCTCAAACGGTTCCGCGACCGTCTCCGGCAGGCTGCCGGAAATTCTCCCATTCACCTGCTCGTGATCGTCGGGGTGGACCCGGCCGATGAAAGTCGCGAAATCATCGGGCAGCTCATCGGCGGAGTACCCAAGGATCTGCTTGAAACGCGGCGAGAGGTAGGATTCTCCAGCAGCCAGGTTCCAGTCAAAAATTCCATCGTAGGTAGCCTGGGTTGCCAGTGCGTACCGCTCTTCGCTTGCGCGGAGTGATGCCGCGGAGGCCTCTGCCGCCTGCTTTGCCGCCAGGAGTTGATCTTCGACCTGCTTACGCGCGGTTAGGTCGCGGTAGATCGCCGCTACACCCAAAAGTTTTCCGTGCGGGTCCTTGACCGGCGACAGGATGACGGCGACTGCGACCGGGCTCCCGTTTTTTCTCACCCGCACTGTTTCAAAACGCTTGATGGGTTGGTCGCGACGGATCTTGGTTAAATTGTGTTCGAACTCGTTTGCTCGCTCGGCCGGAAACAGGATCTTGAGGTGTTTCCCGATGACTTCCTCAGCGGTATAGCCCCAAAACCTCTCAGAGCTGGCGTTCCAACTGAGAATGATCCCATCCAAGCCCATTCCGACGATGCTGTCTTCGGACGACTGCACAATCGAGGCCAGGAATGCCGCGTTATCCGCGGACTGCTTCCGTTCGGTTATGTCGAAGCAATGACCCACAACCTCCAGGGGTTCGCCTGCGGCGCCTCGCAGCAAGCGGAGCTCATCCCGCACCCAGCGATACTCGCCGCTTTTAGTGCGGAAACGATATTCGTGACAGTACTGCCCCGCTGTCAGTACCACGCTCAGGCCCGCGACGATTCTGTCCACGTCTTCCGGATGCAGCCGGTCAATCCAGAACCGATGGTTCTTTAAAAAGTCGCAGGGCTCGTAACCCCATAGAGTACGCACCCCGTCACTGACGAAGGTCGCGCTAAAATCGCCTTCCGCCTTGCAGGTGTGGATCACTACCGGGACAGTGCTGACCAGGAATTCCAGACGCTGGAGATGGCTCGGAGAACCAACACCGACCTTATCGGCGAGGGCGGCCAGCGAGTTATCCATAGTTTACGGTGCCTTCCTATCCTCGAGGCGCAGCTTTCCAGAAAGCGGTTTGGCAGGGTCCGCAGCCGGATCTCCCCGCCATACGCCGTCAATCGGCTCTACAAGAGGATGCCTTTAGGGGTTTGACCATAAGGGCCGGACCAGCCGTTTTTCGCAGCGCGACGCACACGCCCGGCAACAACTTGTGGAGCCCAAAACCGATTGTGATACACTGATCCCCTTCGGACAGCTTTGTGCTCTCACGTCGCTTTTTGTTGAAAAGCTCGGCGTCTGCTCTCGGTCTATCGATGATCAATCGGGGCCGCTTCGCTCTATTCGCGAAGGGCGTCCCAGAATATTCGACCCGCGCCGTGGATCTGGTTCAGCGCTCCACTGTGATCGACATGCTGGGGCTGCTGACGCTGGACTATCGCAAGATGTCTGCGTGGCAGGTGCGGCCCGAGCGTTTCCAGCCGGCCGACTTTGAACGCCTCAAGAACTCCGGAATCACGGTATTCTATCCCGCCGTCGGGTACACCGTGGGAGATATTTACACCGAAACTGCCCGAGACATTATCGGCTGGAACACCTTCCTGGCGGCACACCCGCAGGAATTCCTGCGCGTCGACGGCGCCGCGGATTTCGAACGGGCCAAGGCACTTGGGAAGATCGGCATATTGATCGGCCAGCAAAACTCTGTGCATTTCCGCACGCTGGCGGATGTGGATTGCTTTTACGGGTTGGGACAGCGGGTTTCGCAACTAACCTATACCGGAAATCGCATTGGCGGAGGATCGTCCGATGCGCACGACGCCGGGCTAAGTCAATACGGAGCGCAGGTAGTCGAGCGCATGAATCAGCTCGGGATGGCCATCGACATCTCGCACTGCGGCGATCGAACCACCATGGATGCGATCGTTGCGTCCCGCCGGCCGGTGCTGGTGACTCACTCCAATTGCCGCGCGCTGGTTCCCGCGGCCCGTTGCAAGACCGACGAAGCCATCCGCGCCCTGGCCTCAAAAGGCGGAGTCATCGGCATCACGATGGTTCGCGGCTTTGTACGCGCCGGCGGTCCAGCCACCATTGAAAATGTGCTGGATCATATCGATCACGTGGTCGGACTGGCGGGTATCGAACACGTGGGCGTGGGAAGCGATGTCGACTTGGACGGAAGGGATATCCATTCCGTCAGGAAATACGATCTGGATGGAATCGACTACGCGAAGAAGATTTACGACCTGACGGAAGGCTTGGTCCGGCGCAGTTATTCCAACCGCAACATTGAATTGATTCTGGGCGGAAATTTCCAGCGCGCACTTGCAGCGGCCTGGACCCCTGCGACCTCTCAAAACACCTCCCCGCTCCCGCAGTAGCCGATAATAGAGGAGATGAGTGCGAAGGTAGTTTTCCTGACCTTGCTCGCGCTTTTGATTCTGGGGATTGTGATCTTGCGATACCGCGCCGGTGTGAGCACACTACATGTAGATCCGCACGCCGCGGAAGAAATCGAGAAAGCGAAGCAACGCTGAAGCGTATGATCACGCACCTCCGGCTAAGGGATGCGCGCGAAATCAAGTGACGATGAGCAAAAAGTGCGTACGAGCTTAAGCCCGGGCTGCGGACGCCGGGTGGACCGGATAGTGCTCCGTCAACCACTTCTCAATCTTTTCTTTTTGCGTCGCCAGAACCACCCGTTGCCAGCTCACCTTACCCGTCCGTTCACTATATTCCGCCATGACATACGAGCCTTCGTTGAGGACCTGAATCAGGCCGTCGGTCTTGGCCCGTTTGAAATGGTACGAGGAGGGAGCAGCATGGTGTTTTTGCATACAACACTATGATAGCAGGTGTCCAGCGGCTCTGAAAGAACGGGTGTAAAATAGGGGTGTTTTCGCCAAAGTTAGGACCAAGATAAATGATATACGTCAAAAGTACCCTTGGCGGGGGTGGCGGCGTTGACCGTTGCGGGGCTAGTCGTCTCAGGACTTGCATTCCTAGTCGTTCACGAGGTTAAAACCAGATTCCCCAACCCGCCTTATTTCATTGCGTGGCACTTTCACTCTGCGTCGATCTTAGGCGGCGCCCTTCTATTCTTCGCCCTTGGTTTCATCTGGCAGTTCCGAAGGATCTCAGGTTCGTCTCTCCGCTAAGACTCAACATCATGCTGAGAAGATCCGCTGTCTTTTGCTATACTAACTTTTACGCCTATGAGTCCGCGTATGTCGTATTCGGCGCGGACTTTCCCCGCATTTCCGTTGGCTTTCTGGCGGGAGCGCGTGGCGAGACGGACAGGTGGCCGAGTGGTTAATGGCAGCAGACTGTAAATCTGCCGCTCCTTGCGAGCTACGGAGGTTCGAATCCTCCCCTGTCCACCATTAGTTTTGC
>Ga0105245_10006042_pt1 | contig 10647 bp, 10 predicted proteins | sample KBSM54metaG_FD_81523 | JGI IMG/M metagenome (GOLD analysis project Ga0105245, IMG submission 81523) | Miscanthus rhizosphere microbial communities from Kellogg Biological Station, Michigan, USA - KBS M5-4 metaG | ecosystem: Host-associated > Plants > Roots > Rhizosphere > Soil | place...
TAAGCTTTTCGCCACGCGCTAAGGCGCAATCGCCGCCTTCGTTGCGCGCGTGTCGGTGAGCCGCGCCACAAGCGACGCCGCGATCACCATCAGCGCAACGGCCGACACCATCACGGTGCAGATCGCGTTGATCTCCGGCTTCACGCCTAGCCGCACGTCGGAATAGATGCGGATCGGCAGCGTCGTCGCACCGGGACCGGTGGTGAAGGTCGCGATCACCAAATCGTCGAGCGACAGTGAGAACGCCAGCAGGAAGCCCGCGACAATGGCCGGCGCGGCGACCGGCACCGTTACGGTCAGGAAGGTGCGCAACGGCGGGCAGCCGAGGTCCATCGCCGCTTCCTCAATGCTCCGGTCGATCGAGGCGAGGCGCGACTGCACGATCACGGCGACGAAGCACATGGTCAGGGTCGTGTGCGCCGCGGTGACGGTCCAGAAGCCGCGGTCAAGATTGAGCGCCACGAACAGGAGCAGCAGCGACAGGCCGGTGATCACCTCCGGCATCACCAGCGGGGCATAGATCATCGCCGAGAACAACGTGCGTCCGCGGAAGCGACCGACCCGCGCCAAGGCCAGTGCCGCCATCGTCCCGAGCGCTGTCGCGGCGACGGCAGACGTGAATGCAATACTGATCGAAATGCGCGCGGCTTCGCGAATAGCGGCGTCTTCCAACAATTGCAGATACCAGCGCACCGACCAGCCGCCCCACACCGTGACCAGACGCGATGCATTGAACGAATAGACGATCAGGATCCCGATCGGCAGATAGAGGAAAGCGAGGCCCAGCGCGAGCGAGACAACGTTGAAGAAAGAGACGCGCCGCATGTCAGCGCCCCTTCAGATCGCGCGCGCGGATGAATTCAAAGCCGGCAATCGGGCCGACCAGCACGATGAGCAGCACGATCGCGATGGCGCCGGCGATCGGCCAGTCCTTGTTGGAGAAGAACTCGGTCCACAGCGTTTGGCCGATCATCATGCTCGACGACGACCCGAGCAGATCGGGAATGACGAATTCGCCGACCACCGGAATGAAGCAGAGCAGTGCGCCGGCGATTGCGCCCGGCAGCGACAGCGGCACCGTGATTTTCCAGAACGCCTTCCAGCGCCGGCAGCCGAGATCCGCCGCGGCCTCGAGCAGGCTGTCGTCGACGTGCTGCAGGCTCGCGTAGAGCGGCAGCACCATGAACGGCAGATAGGAGTAGACGATGCCGATGTAGACAGCGGTGTCGCTGGCGAGCCACGCAACCGGCGCCGATATGATGCCAAGGGCCTGCAGCGCGCGATTGAACAAGCCATCGGTCTGCAGGATGGTGATCCAGGCGTAGACGCGGATCAGGAACGACGTCCAGAACGGCAGGATCACGAGCAGCACCAGCAGCGCCTGCCAGCGTCCGGTGGCGCGCGAGATGCCGTACGCGAGCGGATAGCCGATCACGAGCAGAATGGCCGTCGAGACCGCCGCGACCTGCAGGCTCTTGAGATAGGACGACAGATAAATCGTGTCTTGCGCGAGCGCGCTGTAGTTCTGGAACGACAGTCCGGATATGAATTCCTTGAATCCCGCCCAGCCTACGGCGAAGTCGTAGACCGGCGTGTAGGGCGGCTGCGCGATCGCCGTCTGCGACAGGCTGATCTTGAGGATGATCAAGCACGGCACGAGGAACAGCGCCGCCAGCCAGAGATACGGCACCAGCACCACCACGAACGTGCCGCCTGCGTTCTGTCGCCTCGCCATCGTGCGCCTCAATGACTGAGCAGAACGCCGGCCGCAGCCGGCCAGCTCAGCCACACCTCGTCGCCACGGCTGATCGGCAATTCCATCAGACGCGACGCGTTCGCGACCGATGCCATCAGCTCGTCCCCGAGGGCAAGCTTGACCCGATAAACGATGACATTGCCGCGATAGGCGATGTCCTCGACGACCCCGCGAAACTTGTTGTCGGCGGCGCCGGCCGGCGGCTGCGGCCCAACCTGGATTTTTTCCGGACGCAGGGCGGCCCACACATGCATGCCCGGCCAGATGTCCGCGCTCACCGCCAGCCGGAATTCCTCGCCGTTCTTTCCCGCGACCGTCGCGACGCCGGACTGCGTTGTCTTGACCTCACCCTCCAACAGATTCACGTCGCCGATGAAGTCGGCGACCCAGCGCGACGCCGGCTGCTCGTAGACTTCCGACGGCGGCGCCACCTGAATGAGGCGGCCGTTGTCCATCACCGCCATGCGGTGCGCCATCGTCATGGCTTCCTGCTGGTCGTGCGTCACGATCACGAAGGTCGTGCCGAGCTGTTCCTGCAGCTTGGCAAGCTCGAACTGCGTTTGTTCGCGCAGCTTCCGGTCGAGCGCGGCGAGCGGCTCGTCGAGCAGCAGCACCTTCGGACGCTTGGCAAGCGAGCGCGCCAAAGCGACGCGCTGGCGCTGGCCGCCGGAGAGCTGGTGCGGCCGCCGCCGCTCGAGGCCCTCGAGCTTGACCAGCGCGAGCAACTCCGCGACGCGCTGCCTGATCTCGCGGCGCGGCATGCGCTCTTGGCGCAGGCCAAAGGCGATGTTGCTGGCGACGTTGAGATGCGGAAACAGCGCGTAGTTCTGGAACATCATGTTGACCGGCCGCCGGTAGGGCGGCACGCCGGCGATGTCTTCCCCGTCGAGCAGGATCTTGCCACTGTCCGGCCGCTCGAACCCGGCGAGCAGGCGCAGCAGCGTGGTCTTGCCGCTGCCCGAGGGGCCGAGCAGCGCAAAAAACTCACGTTCGAAAATGTCGAGGGAAAGATTGTCGACCGCCGCGGTGTCGGCGAAACGCTTGCTCACACCTTCCAGCCGCAACAGCGGCTTGGCGCCCGGGTCGGCCCAGGGCGCAAACGACGCACGCATCGAACTCAAGCCCCCAGAACAACCCGCCGCAGAGCGAACATCGGCCAAGGCGCGGTCGCTGACAAGAGTGGGCCGGTTCACTAACCTCTTGAAATATCAGCAAAGGGGCAAGGAGATCACGTTCGGCCGGCGGACGCGCGCCCGACCAAGGGGACCAAGGGGACCAAGAAGCTCACGCTACGGAGATGGGCATCTTGGTCGTCAGGCGAGCATCTTGGTCGGCAAAGCCCTGATGCGGGGCTATGTGGAAAACTAGACCCGCTCGATCTCACCCATGGCGGAAGTCATGAACTGGCCGAGCGCCTGTTTCTGCTGCGCAGAAAACTTCAGCCCGAGCTTGCTGCGGCGCCACAGCACGTCGTCGGCGGTCTCCGCCCATTCGTGCCGCATCAGGTAGCGCACTTCGCCGGCGGTGAGCCCGTGGCCGAGGTGCGGCCCGAGGTCATCGAAGCTGCGCGCCGAGCCGAGGATGCGTTCGACGCGCGTGCCATAGGCGCCGGCCATGCGCGCCGCGACATTGTCGGACAGGAACGGCCGGTCGGACTGCAGGCGTTCAGTGAACTGCGCGAGCGTGTCCCCGCTGAGGTCGCCACCGGGAAGCTTCGCGCCGGCGGTCCACGGCCGCTGCGGCACGAAGTAGATCATCAGCTTGTTGACGATCTCCTCGGCGACACCGCGATAGGTCGTGAGCTTGCCGCCATAGAGCGTGATCAGCGGCGCCTTGCGCGAACGCGCATCGTGCACGACCTTGTGGTCGCGCGAGGCCTCCTGCGCAGTACGCTTGCCGCGATCGTAGAGCGAGCGCACGCCGGAGAAGGCCCAGATCACGTCGCCGGTCGAGACGAACTCACGGAAGTAGTTGCTGGCGGCATCGCAAAGATAGGCGATCTCCTCCTTCGTCGGCGAGACCGCGGCAAGGTCGCCGATGAAGTCGAGATCGGTGGTGCCGATCAGCGTGTAGTCGTTCTCGAACGGGATCGCGAAGATCACGCGCTTGTCGAGATGCTGGAACAGATACGGGCGGTCGTGTCCGGTTAGGCGCGGGATGACGACGTGACTGCCCTTCACGAGCCGCACCGGCGCCGGCTTCTTGTCGCGCATGACCAGCTCGTTGAACTGCGGCAACCATGGACCGGTGCAATTGACCAGCACGCGCGCAGTCGTAACCCAGCGCTGGCCGCGGCGGTTGAGCACGATCGTCCACTCGTCCGAGCGATCGAGGCGCATGCAGCGGGTACGCGGGCGGATGGTGGCGCCGCGCTCGGCCGCGTCGATGGCGTTGTGCACCACCAGCCGGGAATCGTCGACGAGGCAGTCGGAATATTCGAACGCCGTGAAGTAATTGCGCTTGAGTGGCGTGCCCGCGAGATGAGAGTTGAGATCGAGCACGGTGGCCGGCGGCAACGTGCCGCCCTTCGCCAGCCAGTCGTAGAGCCAGAACCCGATGCGCAACTGCCACTCCGGCCGGCCGTTCGGATCAATCGGCATCACGAAGCGCGCGGGGCGCACCAGATGCGGCGCAGCATGCAGCAGGATCTCGCGCTCCTTGAGCGAGTCGCGCACCAGCCCGAAGGCCCAATGCTCGAGATAACGCAGCCCGCCATGCACGAGCTTGCTCGAGGCGGACGACGTGCCGGAACCGAGGTCGTTCTGTTCGACAAGGAGAACCTTGAGCCCGCGCCCGGCCGCGTCGCGCGCGATGCCGGTGCCGTTGATGCCGCCGCCGATAACGGCGATATCGAACTCGGCCATGCGTTCCTCAGGCTCGAATCTGGTTGGCGGCGAGGATGAACCTCTGATCAGCGCCGCTCAAGCTATGGCTATAGAATCCTGCAGACTTCGTTAAAGGCAAAGCGCGGATCGCGCGGCGGCGCGCTCGACTTCACGCCCTTGCCGAGAATGCACAGGAAGTTCGATTTCCACTGGCCGTCCGGGAAGAACTCGGCGTCGACCTTGGCATTGCTGAAGCCCGACATCGGCCCGCAATCGAGCCCCATGGCGCGCGCGGCCAGGATGAAATAGCCGCCCTGCAGGGTCGCGTTGCGGAACGCGGTGGTGTGAATGTGCTCCGGCGTGGTCTCGTACCAGCTGCGCGCGGCCGGATTGTGGAACATGCGGCCGAGGTGCTCGTAGAACTTCAGGTCGAAGGCGAGGATTGCCACCACCGGCGACGCGATCGTTTTCGCCGCATTGTTCTTCGACAGCGCCGGCCGCAGGCGCTCCTTCGCTTCGGCGCTACGCAGGAACAGGATGCGCTGCGGCTGCGAGTTGGCCGTCGTCGGCCCCCACTTCATCAGCTCGTAGAGCGCGTGGAGCTGCGCGTCGGTGACCTCGCCCGTCTCGTATTCCTCATAGGTGCGCGCCTTGAGGAACAACGTGTCGAGCGCCTCACCGGACACCACAGGTTTCACTGTTGCTTCGGCCATCGCTTCCTCCGCCAGAACCCACCATCATGCGTGCGCAGCTATAGACAAAATCGCCCGCGCGGGCCACACACCTGCCCGTCAACTGACTGTCTTCCTCGGAGTTTCCTTCATGTCTGGTCCATTGGCCGGTGTCCGTGTCCTCGAACTTGCGCGCATCCTGGCCGGACCCTGGGCCGGACAGCTGCTCGCCGATCTCGGCGCCGACGTGACCAAGGTCGAGCGCAAGGGCGCCGGCGACGACACGCGGGGCTGGGGCCCACCGTTCGTCGAGAAGAAAGGCGGCGGCAATCTTGGCGCGGCATATTTCCATGCCGCCAATCGCGGCAAGCGCTCGATCGAGCTCGACTTCGAGAGCGAGGACGGCAAGCGCATCGTGCGCAAGCTCGCGGCGCGCTCCGACATCCTCATCGAGAACTTCAAGGTCGGCGGCCTGAAGAAATTCGGGCTCGACTATGAGTCGCTGAAAGCCGTGAACCCGCGGCTGATCTATTGCTCGGTGACCGGCTTCGGCCAGACCGGGCCCGACGCAGCGCGCGCGGGCTATGACCTGATGGCGCAGGGCATCGGCGGTTTCATGGATCTCACCGGCATGGCCGACGGCGAGCCGACGCGCGCCGGTGTTCCCGTCTCCGACATCTTCACCGGCGTCTATGCCGTGGTCGGCGTGCTCGCCGCGCTGACGCAACGCGAGCGCACCGGCAAGGGCTGCATGGTCGATGCCTCGCTCGTCGATTCAACCGTCGGCGTGCTCGCCAACCAGGCGCTCAACTATCTCGTCGGCGGCAAGGTGCCCGAGCGCATCGGCAACACGCACCCGAACATCGTGCCCTACCAGGTGTTCCCGGTCGCCGACGGCTACGCCATCGTCGCCACCGGCAACGACCGTCAGTACAAGGATTTCTGCAAGGTGCTGGGCGCGCCTGAGCTCGCCGACGATCCGGCGTACCTGACCAACAAGGAACGCCTTGCCAAGCGCAACGAGCTCGTCGGCAAGCTGACCGCGCTCACCAAAAAGGTGAAGCGCGACGATCTCCTCAAGGCACTCGAAGCGGTGCAGGTGCCGGCCGGGCCGATCAACAATCTCGAGCAGGTGTTCACCGACCCGCAGGTCGTCCACCGCGGCATGAAGCTCGACCTGCCCGCCCCCGACGCCGTCGGCGGAACAATTCCCGGTGTGCGTTCGCCGATCATGATCGACGGCGCGCCGATGGCCTCGCCGCACACGGCGCCGAAGCTCGGCCAGCATACGCAGGAAGTGCTGAAGGAGATCGGGGAGGGCTAGCCGCCCTCACCGCACGAACGCGATTGTCCTGATTTCGTAGCTTTGGCGATAGGCCGCGTTGGGTCCGCTGGTCGGATCCTCGAACGCGGTGTGCGCGGTGTATTGGGTCGCTTTGGGATCGCTGTCGCACAGCCGGAACACCAGAGCCTCATCCGGCATCAGCCGCGGGAAGTAGTACCAGCGCTGCCTGGCCGAGTGGAACACGTTGTAGCCTTCCGACGTGAGCGGCTCCTCGCCAGCCTTCGAGGCGACGCTGCCCTTCACATAGGCGAGCACGAGATCGTCGCGCGACATGGTCGCTGCGTCGCACAGCGCCAGCGGCGAGCGCTCGACCGGCACGAGACCCCGCCACACGTTGATCAGCATGAAGCGATCCTCGAGCAGGCGCGCGGCCTCCTTGTCGCCGACCATGTCCTTGACGAAGTAGCGCACCATCTTCTCGCTGTAATCGACATGCGGCGCGGTCGCCGGCTGGCGCACACCTTCGCCGCGGCTCGGTGCGTCGGTGCGCAGCGCCGGGCCGAACTGGAGCACGGTGTGCGCGCCGGTGAGACCCTTGATCAGGCGCTCCACTTCCGGGACGTAGACGCGCGCAACTTCCCCGGCGTCCGAGAAATTCTTCACCGCCGTCCGGTGCTTCACCAGCGTGAAGCCGTTGCTGTCGATCGAGAACGAACGCTCGACCGGGCGCGCATCGTGGATGCGCACGGTTTTTGGATCGAACCGGCGCACCGACTTCGAGCGGTCGGTTTCGTCGAGCAGGCGCGTTTCGGAATCGGGATGGGCGAAATTGAGCGTAGCCTCGACAAAGGACAGCGACGACGCAGCCGGCATGCTCACGGTTGATCCTCCCGCGCTTCAAACGCTGGCAGTCAACCTACACCAATCCTTCCCGCACGGCGCGGATGGCAGACCTACGCGTGGCGCGCAAATCGTCCGGTCCGGCGCACCGCGGCAACCTCGGCGTCGAAGATGTGCGCCGCCACCGCCTGCGCAACGGCCGCGGGATGGCTCATCGGGCCCATGTGTCCCGCGCCTTCGACGACGCGGAGTGCACCGGGGTCCATCGCCGCCGCCAGCTTGGCCGCGATCAGCGCCGTCGGCGGCGGGGCAAATTCGCCGCGCATGATCAGAAGCGGCGCCTGCAGCATGCCATAGGCGGCAAGCGGCGTTGGTTCCTCCATCAGCGCGGGGAAGTCGTGCTCGGCCTTCGGGATGTAGTACTCGAGAGCGGCCTGGGCTTCCGGCCTGAGCGCAGCAAACGCGCCCTTGCCGCTCCAGTAGTCGCAGAAGCGTTCGGCGCCGAGGCGCGGCTTGCCCGCGGCCAAGCTGCGTTCGATATCCCAGGCCACGGCGCGCAGGTCGCGCATCCAGTGACGCCCCTCGTCCCCGCATGCGGCGAGGACGTGGAACGCGACCGGTTCATAGAGCGACAAGCTGGCAATACGATGCGGCCGTTGAACCGCCGCGCGCAGGGCAACGGCGCCCCCGAACGAGTGACCGACCAGGTGGACGCTTCCAGGCGAGGCGTCGATCGCCTTCACCACGGATGCGGCCTCGTCCGCGAGACGGAACCGGCCAGGACCGCGCCAGTGCGGAGACGTGCCGTTGCCGATCAAGTCTGGCGCAAGCACGTTGAAGCAGCCGCCAAGCGCGGGCGAGATGTTCCGCCAGGCGCGTCCCGAACCACCCGAGCAATGCAGGGCGATCACCGCCGGCGTGCGTTCGGCGCGCGCCGCCCGGGGTAAGGACAAGTGCGTTGACATGTTGGACTCCCATAACCGTGCATCCATGGCTAGTTCCAACCGCGCAGACGGCGTGTCGGATCGATTTCGGCGTCGACGAGCGCTGTCGCGATCTGCTCGATCTCGCAGCGGTAGATGCCGACGTCCTTGAGAAGTTCGTCGGGCATCGCGTGCAGTTCGCGCGTGCGCTCGCGGATCTGCCAGGAACGCCAGAGCGAACGGATGAGGTCGGCAGCGAGCGCAAATACGCGCTGTCGTATGAATCGCGCCGGTTGCGCCGGCGCCCGGGTGGCAATCGATGTCATCGGAAAACTCCATGTTTCAAAAAACGCCGCATCGGCGTCGTTGCGCGCAATCTGGTGACGCGGCGTGGGAGCCCCCGTGTGAGCCAAGGTCGAAAATCGGCGGCTACCGTGGAAACTGGCGCACAAGCCCGTGAGCGCGCGGTGATCGGGAATTCCACGGTTTTCCCGAGCTGCAATATTCAGCAATGACTTCAGTTAGTTAGACGAAGGCAGCAAATTCCACCCTGCTTTCAACGCTCAGTCACACGGGCGATCGCCACAGTCATTGCGTGAGCCGGAGCACACACGCGCCGGCACCCGAACAATACGAGGGACACCATGACAATGACCGCCGAAACCACCACCGACACCAGGCCGCACAAGAAAGCGCCGCCGGCACCGCTCAATGGCGTGAATACGCCAATGCTGCTGACGACCATCAACGCGGTCGCCGCGCAGCCCGAGCTTGCGAAGTTCGTCTTCCGCGCCGACAGCGCCTGGCTGCAGGGCACGCACACCCGCAGCACGATGGCCGGCTTCTACGGCGCCGGCGGCGAGCACAAGCACATCGGCCGCTACACCGCCGACTCGGATCATCCCGCCGTGCTGTGCGGCGCCGACCGCGGCCCGACGCCGGTCGAGTACGTGCTGCACGCGCTCGCGACTTGCCTGATGGCCGGCATGGCCAACATCGCCGCCGCGCGCGGCATCAAGCTCAACAGCGTGAACGTCGCCATCGAGGGCGACATCGACCTGCGCGGCATCCTCGGCATCTCCGACAAGGTGCGCAACGGCTACGAGAACATCCGCGTCACCTTCGACGTCGACGCCGACGCGCCGCCCGAGAAGATCCGCGATCTCGTCGCGCAGTCGCGCGACCGCTCCGCCGTGTTCGACGTCGTCACGCGCGGCGTTCCCGTCACCATCACAACCAAAGGCGCCTGATCCAGCGCGCTCGCGCCGGGAGTGGATCGTGAAGCCACTTCCGGCCGGGCGCCCGACATCGCAACAAGGATACGTGTCATGAAATGGGTGGACATTGTCATCGTCGGCGGCGGCCAAGCCGGGCTCGCGATCGGCAATTGCCTCGCCCGCCGCGGCATCGATTACGTCATTCTCGAGCGCGGCGAGATTGCCGAGCGCTGGCGCAGCGAGCGCTGGGATTCGCTGCGCCTGCTGACGCCAAACTGGATGACGCGCCTGCCGGGCTGGAGCTACACCGGCGAGCAACCCGATCAGTTCATGCCCGCACGCGACCTCGCCGGGTTCCTCGGCGGTTACGCGCGATCGTTCACGGCGGCGGTGGAGACGCACACCACCGTCACCGCGGTCACGCAGGACGGCGACGGCTATCGCGTCGTGACCGACCGTGGCACCTGGATTGCGCGCGGCGTGGTGATCGCGACCGGCCACTGCGACGTCCCGATCGTCCCGCAATTCGGCAGCGTGTTGCCGCGCGAGACATTCCAGCTCGCGTCCGCCCACTACAAACGACCCTCGCAGCTCGCGGACGGATCCGTGCTGGTGGTTGGTGGCTCGTCATCGGGATTGCAGATCGCCGAAGAGCTGCGCAAGGACGGACGTGAGGTCACACTCTCGGTCGGACAGCACACGCGCCTGCCTCGCCGTTATCGCGGCCGCGACATCATGTGGTGGCTCGACGCCATCGGCAGCTTCGATGATCCGCCGCCGCCCGACGACGCTGGCATGCATCAACCGTCGCTGCAGCTCGTGGGCAGCGACGACAACCATTCGCTCGACCTAGCGCGGCTCGAGCAGAGCGGTGTGCGAATCGTCGGCCGCTGTGCGGCGGCGAGCAGCAGCCGCTTGCGCTTCGACGCCAGCCTCGCCCGCACCGTCGTTGCCTCGGATGCCAAGCTGCAGCGCATGTTGACGCGCATCGACAGCTTCATCAATGCGAACGGTCTCGATTCCCCGCCCGCCGAGGGCGAAGGCGCGCCGTTGCGCCTGACGAAGCCGGCGAAGACCGCCGACCTCGCGGTCCCCACCAATGTCATCTGGGCGACCGGTTATCGCCGCGA
>Ga0105245_10006043_pt1 | contig 10646 bp, 8 predicted proteins | sample KBSM54metaG_FD_81523 | JGI IMG/M metagenome (GOLD analysis project Ga0105245, IMG submission 81523) | Miscanthus rhizosphere microbial communities from Kellogg Biological Station, Michigan, USA - KBS M5-4 metaG | ecosystem: Host-associated > Plants > Roots > Rhizosphere > Soil | place: Michigan...
CTCATGACGCCGATTCTCCCGCTGTCGGCGGTGGCGAATGTTTGGCGCGCGGTGCTGAACTCGCAGCGCCGTTTTGTGGTTCCGGCTCTAACCGTCACGCTGACGCCCGCCGTGATCATTGTGTGCATCCTGCTCGCCGGAAAAAGCAGTGGTGTCTGGATTCTGGCGGCCGGCACCAGCTTCGCGTCTCTGGCGGAGGTCATGGTTCTCGGCATGGGGCTTCGCAATGCGGGATTTCCGCTTCTGCCTCCACGGCGGCAACGCGATTGGTCCCTTCTCGATCTCCGCAATGAGTACGGCTTTCTCGCAATGGCGACGGCGATGGGTGCGGGCACCGCATTTATAGGACAGTCGATGGCAGCGGCGCTGGGAGCGGGAAGTGTGTCGATCCTTAACTATGGGACGCGCCTGGCCAGCGTGCTGATGGCGATCGGTCCGGCGGCGCTCAGCGTCACGATTCTTCCGGGATTTTCACACATGGTCGCTGCGCGGGATTGGAAGCGGCTGAAACAATCGCTGTGGCGGATTCTCTCGGTATCAGTAGCAGTGGCAGCCGCGGCCGCAGCCATTCTGATCGTGTTTTCAATCCCCATCGTGCGTCTCACTTTGCAGCGGGGGGCTTTCACCGCCGCGGATACCCGGGTAGTGGCATCCGTGCAGGCTTACTCGCTCCTTCAACTGCCGTTCATTGTCGGAATCACAATTCTGATTCGCATTCTTTCCGCGCTGAAGGCAAATCGTATGCTACTCCCGTACGCAGGCGCGGCGATTGTCCTGAATACCGGACTCAACTACTCTCTTATGACTCGCTACGGCGTCGCCGGAATTGCGCTGGCCACCTCATTGGCGCAAGCCCTGCTGTTTGTGTTGCTCGCGACTTTGGTGTTCCGCCGCGGCCCGCGCGGCTTTCTAAGAGAGTGTGATCCAGACGCCGCTCACCGTCCGCGGAGTTGAGCTGGTCGCCGCGGCCAACCCTAGCGATCCGTTGCAATTGGCCACTCCTCTTCCGCTCCAGGCCGATTACTTCCCAATGGGATACCCGGTGCGCATCGCGACCAATTCCGAGCGGGTTCACGCGACTGCGGAGAGAATCTGGTCCGGCTATCCGCGGTTGTCTGGCGAGCGCGCCGTCCATTTGAACATTTCCGTCGCCGCCGCGGGTAGAGCGCCGGCTCCGGCGCCCCCGTCGTACCGGGGGCGCGACCACCTGTTTACCGTGGTGGCCGACCGCGATAATTTCGCCACCGCCGACCTTCGCACCGGCACGGGATTTGCCTGCTTAACGGACAATGTCTCGAGCGACTACTTGCGCTACCAGTTCCTCGAACCTCTGGTGTATTTGCTGATCGCCGCGCGGTATCTGACCCTTACACATTCTGCTTGCGTGGCGCTGCGGGGACGCGGGGTTCTTCTCTGCGGCGACTCCGGCGCGGGAAAGACATGTCTCGCTTTCGCCTGTGCGCGCAAAGGCTGGACCTTCATTTCCGGCGACGCAACCGCGATCGTGCGGGGCCGGGACGATTGCCGGCTGGTGGGAAGGCCGTTCGAGATCCGTTTCCGGGAGACGGCGCGGCGCCTGTTTCCCGAGCTCGAACAATACCCGCGAGCGATCCGGCCGAATGGGAAATATGATATCGAGATCGATCCACGGGACCTGCAGTTGAAGTGCGCTTTGGAAGCGACCGCGAGCCAAATCGTTTTTCTGGAGCGCTCCCATGCGCCGATTCTGGCTGTAGCCGAGGCGTTCCCGAGCAACGAAGCGCTGCGCCACCTGGAGCAGGGAATCTGCTTCGGCGATGAGTCGAGCCGCAATGAGCAACTGCGGTCACTGGTGGCGCTTCTGGCGCTGCCCACGCTTCGCCTGCGCTACCACGACCTGGATTCCGCTGAACTCGTTCTGCGATCCCTGGTCAACGGGCGGCCTTGAGTGTCGACTCCGCTGCTTACGGTTCTCCGCAGCCTCAGTCTAGGCCAAGATCGCAGGAGCGATCTTCGCAGCATCCCTGATACGGAGTGGCGGCGACTGCTCGATCTGACGGATCGCTCTCAGCTCACGCTTCCCTTAGCGGCGCGCTGCCGGCACGAACTTCCGGAGTGGGTTCAGGAGCGGCTGGCTGGGAACTTGCAGAATAATGCGATCCGGCACAATCGCACGCTCCACGCATACCGGGAAGTGGATCGCGCCCTTACGTCAAAGGACGTCGATTTCATGGTTCTCAAGGGGTTTTCACAATGGCCCCACTACTGCGAAGATCTGCGGCATCGCCCGCAATATGATCTGGATCTGTATTGTCCGCCGGGGGCGATCGAGCCAGCGTTAGAAGCCATCCAGTCTCTCGGTTATGAGCCATTCGGACGGAAGGCAAGAACCGCAACCGATCACTTGCCGCCGCTGATCCGAATGACCGGATGGCTTGCCGACGGCGACCACTACAATACGGAACTGCCGCTGACGATCGAGCTCCACTTTCGTTTCTGGGATGAGGCGACGGAGCGTTTTGGCGTTGATAGCGCGGCCGGTTTTTGGCAGCGGCGAGTGAAGCGGGATATCCGAGGCCTTTCCGTGCCCACGCTCAACGCATACGACGGACTTTCGTATACTACATGGCATCTGGTCCGCCACTTGGTCCGCGGCGATGTGCGCGCCTATCACGTTTATGAGCTTGCGCACTTTTTACGGCAAACGGCGGACGACGATCTCTTCTGGCGGCATTGGCGGCGGCGGAAGTCTTCCACCTTGGTTGAGGCTATCGCCTTCCGGCTCGCGGTCGAGTGGTTTGAATGCCCGGTACATCCCATCGTTCAGGAGTTGTGCCAGGCGTTACCGGTGTCCGTCAGGCGCTGGTTTGATTTGTTCGCGCTGTCCCCGTTGAGAGCCTTGGAGCGTCCCAACAAGGACGAGCTGTTCCTGCATTGGTGCCTGGTGAAAGGATTCCCGGCGCGCCTCCAGATCACCAAACAGCGGTTGCTGCCAGCTCGTTTTAACCCGGTGATCGCGGATGCGCACGTGCCGGCGCCGGATTGGCGGCTGCGCCTCAAGCGGCGGGCGTTCGGAATTTGGTTCCTGGCGGGGAGGGTCTTGCATCATGTCCGGACGCTCGCGCCGGTGATGTGGAATGGCGTACGCTGGCGACGGGCTCTCGCCAAGTAGCCGCTTTCGAAATCTCGGCGCATACTTCGGCGCGGAAGCGCTCGACTCTGAAGCGCGTCTCCCATTCACGCCGTCCGTTCGCCGCGAGCCGGCTTCTCAGCTCTGGATGTGCGGACAGCCCGCGGATCACATCGGTGAGTTCGGCGGCTGAGGGCCACTCAGTCAGCAATCCGTTGTATCCGTCGCGAATGAGCTCCGGGATTCCTCCCGAAGGATACGCCACAACACACGTTCCCGCGGATAGCGCTTCCAGGATCACGCGCGGGCTCGCGTCGTGGCTGGCTGAAGGCACCACCAGAATATCGAGATCGTGCAGCGCTAGCGATACGTTGTCGGTCCACCCATGAAACTCCACGCCCGCGGCCGCGCCCGTCGTACGAACGGACTGCTCATAGGTGGCACCGGAAAATAAGGCGGCGCCGGTTATCGAGAACTGCACATTCGTCCGATCCGGCAGCGCAGCGGCGGCGCGCACGAAATCCAGATGGCCTTTTTCGGGAGCGATGCGACCCAGGATGCCGACTTGAACCGGACTTGCGGCCGCGTTACGCAGGTGAAAGCCATGATCGGAAACACCGTTGTAGACCACCCGCACGGATTCGGCTCCTACTAGTGTTTTGAGTGGCCGAGCCGTGAATTCCGAGCATGTCAGTACGCGGGCATTGGGACTACGAAGAACCCAGCCGGCGATGATTCGGGCATATTGCTTGTCAAGAAGACTGTGGGAGTGAAACAAGACCGGAATGCCGAGTCCGGACACCGCCGGCAGGATCCGCGGTCCGTTGACATAGATGAGATCCGCCGGGCGCTCGCGCAACGCGCGGCGCAGAATGCTCGCGCTGCGCAACATGTCGACGCCAAATCGTAGAACGTCGGAAGCGGTCTTGGAGCCGTTGGAGTATCGGGTGAGTGGAAGATTTTGTACAGCAAAACCGCGATCGCGCGCGAAGTCGAGCAGCGGCCCGGCACCGGGAGCCATAACCTCTGCTTGCCAACCCAGCCTGCTCACTTCCTCCAGCACATCCCGCAAGCAAAGTTGCGCGCCGCCGAAGTCGCTGAACTGGTCGAGGCAGACGATTCTCATGCGTCTTCCTGAGTCAGCCGCGCCGCCGTCCCGAGCACCCAGAAATACACCGGTAGCACGCGCCAGTATGTAATGAGATCGCCGGACATCATTTGGACCATTTCGCCGCACCAGAAACAGAAAATCCATTCGCCAAAGAATTGCGCTTGGGGCCGGGAAGAGCGCCGGGCCATCCAGGCGGTGCGCAGGATCAGGACGTTGAGGGCGATGAACGATGCCAGGCCGACGGCACCGGTCTCGACCAAGAGCCCCAGATACGTGTTGTCGGCGATGACCGTGCTCCCGACGAACGTCGAGTAGGGCAGTGTCTTGTAACCAACGCCGAAGGCAAGGTACCACGGCGAGTGCGCCAGGAAGTCATAGAGAACCTGCCAGTGGCCTAAGCGCCCGGAGAGCACCTTGTCGGGCGACTGATCGAAAAAGCTGAAGGAGCCTAAAAGCCGGCCCCAATAGTTGGCGGATAGCTTGGGCGCCGCAACTTGAATGGCGCCGCCTGCAGCGGCCAGCGCGGCCAGCAACACAACCAGTGAATGGCGAACGCGTCCCGCATACATGCAGCCCAGCACCGTGGCCGCCACAACCACGTTCAACACGGACGCGCGAGAGTAGGAAAACAGAAGCGCCGCCGCAAGTATCAATCCACCGGCCTGCAATGCAGCACGCGACAGTGGAGTCTCTTCGCGCCGCTTGAATAAGCACACCATGATCATGACCAGGAAAAAAGCGCAGAAGTTTCCCAGGGTGCTGGCTTCATAGAACAATCCCTGGGCGCGACGGAAAACGCCTTCCTCCAGGTACACGAATTGGTCACCATAACCCGCGGGCGCGGGGAGCTGGAAGTAGAAATCAGCGCAAGCGAAGAGAGCGGCCACTACCGCCAGTCCAAAAAGAAATTTGGTGATGCGGAAAGGGTCCCAGCCATCGCTGCGGGGGCCGGCGTACGCGTAAAGAAAAACGAAAATGCTGATGGCGAATAGAATCACTCGCGCCAGGCTTTGCAGAGCAATTTGCCAGCCCGAAAAAATCGCCGCGAAGGCCAGCGATTCCAGAAGGACGCAGCAAAAGATGGCCAGCGCGAGCGTGAGCGGATGGCTCCGGTAACGCCACTCCCGTTTCCAAACCAGGGCGGCCACACCTCCCAGCATCGCGAACAGAGGAGCAATGTGAACTCCAGAATTGCCGAGCGGAAGCGGCAAGGGCGGCAACAGGAGCAGGCAAAAGAAAAATGCCAGCAGCCAACGGGAGGGGCGCAGAATGATCCAGTAAAACACCGCGGCCAACAGGAGAGGGGTCACCAGCAGGAGTTTGCTGGTAGTGCCGGGCAGCAGCGCGACCGCGGCCGACCAAATTCCCAGAGCGAACGCGAGGAGGCCCGCCGTGTTAGGACGGCGGAGCGCGATGCCTCGAGAGGTCACCGCAGTACGTCCGAGTGCCGGCTAAAGACCGGTTCGCCGAAGGTATCGTGGGTACGATCATAAGCGAAGCGAATTGCAACGTATCCGATGGACGCCGCGAGCGAGAGCACAAAGGCAACGGCCAGATTTAGCGGCAGGTTGGGGAAGCTGGGCCGCCGCGGAACAATCCCCGGGTCGAGAATTTTGAGCCGGATACCGCGCGCGGCGGATGAAGACTTCACATCGCTGAACTTGACGTTTTCGGCATCTTCGTCGGTTCGCGCCGACTTCAATTCCGCATCCAGTACGTCGCGTTTTCGCCTTAAGCCTTCGAGTAAGTCGCCCTTCTCCTTCAGGGTCTGCAGCAACGCGCGGTCCTGGCTTTCCAGGCTCTGAATCTTGGTGCGCGTGGCCGTGATTTCGAACTCAGTCCATCCGGACTGCCGTTCACCGGCCTCACTGGGTTGAGGCGCTTGTTGCTGGCCGAGGTAGTTCGCCAGTTCGGCTCGTGTCCTTGCCAACTCCTTCCCCACCTCCAGTTCCAACTCGCCCGTGAGGAGAACTTCTTTGTCCAGCGCTTCGACCGGTGTTGTTCTGGTGAATTGATCCTTGGCTTCTTCCGCAGCCACGCGCCGGGTCCTGGCCGCTTCGAAAATTTGCCGCGGTCCCTTCGACAGGTCCTCGTCTGATTGCCGATCGAGCGAGTCATGTAAGGCCACGGTTCGCTCGGCGATATATTGCGCCAGCGCCTGGGCGCTCGCGGCATCGCTCACAGTCGCGCTGATGTCGAGGATGGCCATGCTGGCAGGTTTGGAGACCTCGAGAATCCGCCGTTTGAGTGTTTCGGTGCTGACTCCTGGATATCTCTGGCGGATGTGTAGGTCATCCAGCGCATGCTCAAAAAGAGTGTCGCTGGCCGCCAGGCGCTCAAAGGTCTTGAGGGACTCGATATAGACGGTGCTGACGGCAGTGGCCGATCGAGGATCGTTGCCCGCCGGTGGCTCGATGAGAATGCTGGCCGTCGCTGTATAGCGCACCGGCAGGAGCAGGGTGACGATTCCAGCGACGGCGAGCGCGCTTACGCAGGCGATCGCCACCAGCATCCGGCTTCGCCATAGATAGCCCGCGAATTCCAGTCCTTCAGCCGCGTTCCGCATTTGAGTCGATGGGCGCACTCCCTAACAGCTTTGACAGCGCGTCAAGGCCAAGAGAACACGACTGACGCGAGAGACCGTGAGGCTCCCACCGCACGGTCCGCTACCGTTCGGCGCATTCCTGGCGACGGTCTTGCACAGCGGCAACCGGCAACAGAGGAAGAACGTAGACGAGGATCTTTTGCAGGCTTTCTTCCACGGTTTCGCGATCGGTCCGGCATTCGATTTGCGGGTGATGGGGCGGCTCGTAGGGGAGGTCCACGCCTGGAACATCTCGAAGCAGGCCCACGCGGACCGCCTGATAGAGACCTTTTCTGTCCCGGTTCGAGCAAATCTCGACGGGTGCGTTCACGTAGACTTCGATGAGATTCGGAATTAAGTCACGGACCCTGGCACGCGCCTGCCGGAAGGGAGACATCGCAGAAACCACCACCATCAAGCCCCGCCCCGCGAGCATGTGGGCGAGTTGGCCTATCCTACGAACATTTTCGTCGCGATCCGCCGGGGAGAAACCAAGGTCGCTGCTCAAGTCACGGCGGATTTCATCGCCATCGAGCTGATCTACCCGGTAGCCCAGAGCGCGAAGGTTGGCGCAAAGCGCTCTTCCTAACGTGGTTTTGCCCGCGGCGCTCAGTCCCGTGAGCCAGATGACTCGTCCATATTGCGGCGACCCATCCAGGTTCATGTGATTAGAGGCCAACATCTTGGAGACAACCGACGGTCGGAGCGGCCACTTGTGGTCGCGCTCACGTTCACCTATCAGCTTTGACATGCGAAACGTTCCATCTGGAACGCCCCTTGTGTCCTAAAGAATATGCCGCCCGTAAATGCGCAGTCCATTAGTGAATCCAACTCGCGCGGGGCCCTCGCGCAAGAACCGGCACCTTCGTTGCCGAGTTTTTTCGTCGTGGGTGCGCCGAAAACCGGCACAACGTCGCTCTATAAGTATCTGTGCCAACACCCTCAAATCTACATGAGCCCGATCAAGGAGCCATGCTATTTTGCCTCCGATGTTCGCCTGGAAAGGCTCGGCGATGCCTTGCAAGCGACCGCCAGACAGCGGAATGAAGGGTTGAGCACTTATCTCAACGGACCGATGTCTGGCCCCGCACCAACTGGAATCATAACCGAGTGGACCGACTATCTGAAGTTGTTCCAGAATGCCGGCGCCTTGAAAGCAACAGGTGAGGCGAGCGTCTGCTACCTGTGGTCGGCTACTGCGGCCGCTAATATCTATGCGAAGTTGCCTGACGCGAAGATCATTATGATCCTCAGGGATCCCGCGAACCGCGCGTATTCCGAATATCTGATGGGCGTCACGGAAGGCCTGGTCAAGGCTTCATTTCGGAAACAGATCGAACGCGCCATGGCGAGCACCGATACTTCTATCAGCCCCCTGTATCCCTTCCTCGAAAATGGCCGGTACTACGATCAAGTGAAGCGATATTTCGATCTCTTTCCGCGCGAGAATATTCACATCCTCTGGTATGAGCAAGACTGGCGGCAGCCTCACCTGCTCCTCAGGAACATCTTTCGGTTTCTCGGCGTTGACTCGAATTTCGAAGTGGATCTCACGCGAAGACTCCGCGAGGGGCGCGTTCCGAGATCGATCGCCAGCTACTCTTTGCTAAAAAGATCCGGGCTAGGACATCGAATCAAGAATGCCATCCCACAGTCCGTATGGCGGGGGCTGAAAAACCTGCTGTTGAAGAAAACTCCTTCGGCCGCCGAGATGGATTCTCGAGATCGAAGTCTCTTGCAGGACTACTATCGCGACGACATCGGTCGCCTCTCACGACTGGTGGACCGAGACCTTAGCAGTTGGCTGGCTCAGTAGGTACCTGCGTCGAGGACGTGCTGAAGCTCATGCACCTGCGTCATCCGTTTCGCACAGCCGCCGCAGTGCGAACTCTGCTTGCGTCGCATTGGAATGTGAGACGATGCGCTTCCCGCGGCGAACGTCGTTTTAGGAACGATTCTCGTTACAACTTGCAATATGTTACAGATGGGTTCGCTTCGCGCATTCGTGACGGAAACGATGACACAGCGCTGTTGGTCAGAATCTGTCAGGCATATATCGCAGCGACCGAACAGGACTCCTTTTCTACGCAGGCGTACGGTGCAACGGATTGGTGGCAGGAGGTCAGGCAATCTAGCCTGACTCCAGTAAGGCGGGCGCTTGCGACCCATGATACGGACGCTCTCCGTGCGATGTATCAAAACTTCTTCCGTGATCCTTGCAGTGCGGGCTTGGTTGGACTGCCTCTGGCGAAGGTCTATTTCGGTAGGACGATCGATGATGTTTATCGGCACTCTTTCTTGAGCGATGCCTTGCATCGTATTGACTATTGGCAGAACCAGACAGGCAACCGCTTCGCACTGCGCGAGTTGGCGGGCCCGGGCCTAGGCAACCCGTTCGGAGTGCTGATCGATGGCACTCTTGTATGCAAAGGCGCAGAGTACCAGCACTACTGTGCACAGCGAATTCAAGAACTCACGTCCTCGGCGAGAGCCTTGATCGTAGAGATTGGCGGAGGGTTCGGGGGGATGGCCTACTATCTCCTGCGTGATAACCCGCAAATTACGTATATCGATTTTGACGTTCCGGAAAGTCTGGCGCTGATTTCGTACTATCTCCTTAAGAGTTTCCCAGACCTGAAATTCTTACTCTATGGAGAGGAGGATATGACCCAGGAGGCCATCGCGCGATCTAACGTGATCCTGATGCCGTCCTTCCAGCTCTCCAAAGTGCCAACAAGTAGTGTAGATGTCACCTTCAGTTCTCATACGATGTCGGATCTTTCGCGCCCGGCCCAAATCGTGTACTTGAACGAAATTGAACGCATGACACGCGGATCTTTCCTGAGTATTTGCGAGGGCGAAGGCAGCACGCTGCTCGATGAACTCATAGCCACTCAATCCGATTCTCTGAGATTGACGGAGGAACGAGCTTTGCGGTGGAACAGTCATAAGATTCTTCACGCCAAAGAGATGGAGTTCCACTATCAAGTCGGCGCGGTATAAAACCTTAGCGTAACCAGGCCGAGAGGTCTCTTCCGATTAGATCTTGCAGCATCAGTACATCGTTGCGATAGTAGTCGACAAGGATTGCTCGATCCTCCGGACGCAGCTCCGGCAAGTGACTATTCCCAGCGAGCAGTTGCTTGGCAAAGGTTCTAAATCTCAAGGGAACGGCGCTGCCGGCAATTCTTTTCAGTTCGCGAATCCGGAGCGCATGGCTGGTTCTCACAAACCGTGGCACATGCGGCTTGGAGGGAACCTCGACTTGCTGGGGAATGAAATTGCTTTGCACATCGAGAAAGGAAAGCACGCGGGAAAACCATCCCTGATGGTCCGAGCGTGTGTCTTCGTAAATGGAAATGTTGAGCTGATCAGGTGGAAAGAGCTGCATGTAGCGGCTCACCTGTTTGAAGTAACTTCCGAACTCCAGAAAGGGATGATACACGCCTAGTTCGGCGCTATGCTGCCCAGAAGCTTCCAGATGCTTACGGAAGGAGTGGTGTACCGTTCCATCGGAGACGCTTTTCAGATACTGCTGAAACGCCCGTTCTGCGGGATCCATGAGAATAATGATGATTCGCGCGTGTGGTATCGACGAGGCGATCGCTGCGGGCGCTGTGTTCGACCAGAGATAGCAAACACTTGCTTCGCCGATGGCTTTCTGACCTTTCACTCCCGAAAAAAGGAGCTGATAATCGTCGGGGTCTGAGACGATGCCGCCAAAACGCTTGTGCCGCGCACCTTCGTCAAGATATTGGCGAGTACTCGCGGCAACCCGCTCGATCTGTGGACGCAATGACGGCTGAAAGTTGTGGAGACGAATCTCCGAGGAGAAGTAGCAC
>Ga0105245_10006045_pt1 | contig 10643 bp, 7 predicted proteins | sample KBSM54metaG_FD_81523 | JGI IMG/M metagenome (GOLD analysis project Ga0105245, IMG submission 81523) | Miscanthus rhizosphere microbial communities from Kellogg Biological Station, Michigan, USA - KBS M5-4 metaG | ecosystem: Host-associated > Plants > Roots > Rhizosphere > Soil | place: Michigan...
CTCACTACTGCCAGTGGATCATCGCGTTGGCCATAGACCAGATCATCCACCAGGTGCCGAATCCAGGAGCGTGCCGGTTCGGCAGCTACGGCCAGGGCGCCGGTCACACCCACCAGCAGCCACGCCGGGCCATCGGCGCCGAGAAACAGGCCGAAGCCCGCCACCAACGTGGTGTAGAGGAGCACCACACCGCTGACGAGAATCACCCATACGAGAAAGCGGTGCGACACGGCGCCCAGTGCATTGCGGTCATCGCGGATATCGGTGACGAAAGCCCCCACTGCCAGCAGCGGTACCGTCGCCACCAAAAGCACTGGTCCGGCGACATGTGCGCCGGGTAGATCCCCAACAGGCTCAACGAGCGCGGCCAGGCCGCCCACCCAGGCGGCGACAACCCCCAGTCCGAGCCATCGTGTCATTGGGTCGCGCCGCTCGCTCGGCCAGGGCAGCAAGAACGGCACCACGAAGACGAGCACCGACATCCCCACGGCCTGGACCAGGTGCCCGTGCTCGATCACGCGGGCCCCGCTCGCCGACGCGCTATTCGCATGCCACTCTGCCGCCAGCGCGGACAACAGCTCGCATACCCCGACGACGGCGAACGCAATCCCGAGGACAGCGCGGCCCCGAACCGCAAGCGCCGCCCCCAACGGCAGATACGCCAAACCGAGAATAGTGTCGGCCAAGATCCACCAGTTCCGGCCCTCGGGCTCGAAGCCACTGTTGATCAGGCGCAGAACTAACACGGCGCCCGCAGCGATCACGGCGACGAGCACGCTCGCCGCGACCACGATCAGGCGGACCCGCGCCGACGAGGTCCTCACGGACAACATCCTCCACGTCGACTGTCCCGAGCGCATGGGCTGGCGGGCACGAATCTGTCCCGGGCATGAATCGGGACGCCGGCCCGGCGCGGCCGGGACGCCGGGAGGTCCACCCTCTGGCCTCGACAGCCAGAAGGAGAGGAGAACCAGCATGAACAGATCCAGCCTGCTGACCATCGTCGCGGTCACCTCGGCCGTCGCGGCCGGGCTGCTGACCGCCGTCGTACCGGCTTCGGCCGAGTCGGTCGACCACGTCATCCTCGCCGGCCGGGCAGTCCTGCCCGCAGCCACCCTCGCGCCGGGGCCGCCGGCTGGAACGCTGCTGCCACCTGGAGTGGTGAACGGGATCACGTTCCCGCTCCCGTCGCAGCCGGTCCAGGGCTTCTCGTCGGTCATCGACGGACGCCGCCCGGGCGAATACCTCGCGATGCCGGACAACGGCTTTGGAGCCAAGGCGAATTCCGCCGACTTCCTCATCCGCGCCTACTACATTCGCCCCGAATTTAAAACGGCGCAGGGCGGAACAGGTTCCGTAGCGGTCGGCGACTACATCTCGTTCCGCGATCCGGGCCACCACTTCGGATTCACGATCGTCAACGAGAACAGCCCCGAGCGGCTGCTCACTGGCGCAGACATCGACCCAGAGTCCCTGCAACGCGATCACAACGGCGAGCTGTGGGTCGGCGACGAGTTCGGCCCCTGGATCCTGCACTTCTCCGCCGACGGGGTTCTGCTCGACTCACCGTTCCCGATCCCCGGTGTGCGCTCACCTAACAACCCGGGCCTCGGCGGCCAGCCGCCGACCCAGCCGAACAGTCGCGGCTTCGAAGGCATGGCAATCACGCCGGACGGCAAGAACCTCTACGCGATCCTCGAGGGCGCGAATATCGGCGATCCCGACCAGAACCGCCGGTACGTGTTCGAATTCAGCATCAAGGACAAGGCGTTGACCGGCCGCACCTGGCAGTACCGCACCACCCGGCCGAACTACATGGTCGGCGACATGGCGGCGCTCGACGAACACCGGCTTGTCCTGATCGAGCGTGACGGCGGCCGAGGCCTGACGGCGGTCTTCCGGGAGCTGAACGTCGTCGACCTGCGGAACGTGGCAGCGGACGGATTCCTCGTCCCGCGGACCGTGGTCGACCTGACCGCGATCCCCGACCCGAACCTCATTTCCCTACCGGCCCTCCACGCCGGTGACGTCGGACTCGGAAACCCCTTCAGTGTCGTGTGCGAATCGGTCGAAGCCGTCCATCGCGTCAACGGCAGCACGCTGCTCGTCGGATGCGACAACAACCTTCCGAACGCTGGGCGCAACCCGAACCTCGCTGATGACAACGAGTTCATCCTCGTGCACGTCGAGGGGCTCCCGGCCGATCCGGATCAGTAATCGTGACCCAGCCGGCTCTCGTTTCCGGCCACCGTCCCCGTGGCTTGAGAGTCAGGTCCGAGGGCGCTCAGCCACCTGGCTGAGCGCCCTCAATCACGGGCACCCGACGCAATCCTTCCGAGTCAGCGACCGCAGATCGGGCTCAGGTAACGGCAGGCGACCGATTGCGGTGTCTCGACCGGTGCGCCGGCGTCGATGGACCAAGCCAGCCGGATGAACTGCGCATGGGTCCAGGCGAGTGGGGTCGCGGAGAACGTGGGCTCTCCGGGTTGGAAGGCGGGTCCACTACCGGAGGGCGGCTGCTGATCCCACACCTGCTCGGGAAGTAGGAAGCTTTGGTCGTCGCCGGACCGGGCCATGGTGTCGAGGTTGTTCCGCGCCTGTGCCCCCGCGGCGAGCTGGTACTCGCCGCGTTCGCCCGTGAGCAGCGGCCAGCCGCGTCCGTGAGTGAGTCCCGACCCAGTCGGGGTCGGCTGCCATTCCGACCCATCATTCGTCTCGCCGTATCCGTCGAAACTCGCGCGATGCCAGAACGGTCCGTTGGGTGTGGCGTAACCCAGTTGTTGGTCCACCACGGTCAGCGTGTCGAGGATGCGTGGGTCATCCGGACGGAGCACGCCGAGGCGAACGAGTTCCAGGTAACTCGGGTCGACAACCGCGCGCTGATCAATCAGCGGTCCGCCATCGGAGAGCTGAATCTTCGTACCCGCGTTGGCGTTTCCGTCAGCAGTGATGCGCAGGAAGTAGGGCCGGCTGCTGTACGGACCGTTAGTGGTGACGGTCCATGGCCCGAGGTTGGCTCGCCATGAATCGGCGACCTGCAGATAATGATCCGCACTGGCGTTGGCGCCGTTCTTGCGGGCGATATCGGCGCCAACGACTAGCCCGGCGATCTCCGCCGCGATCGTTGCCGGCGAGTAGCCGGAGGCATTCTCCCAGCGCTCGCCGGGTGTGCTCGGGCCGTTCAGGACGACGAAGTCTTCCGCCTTCTTCACGTGCGCCCAGTCGGCCGCGCCGGTCCGGCCGAGCTGGCCGGCAAGCACGGTCGGGAACGACACTTCGTCCATCTGTAGGCCGCCGAACACCGGCTCGCCGGATAGCCTGCTGTTCTGCGGATAGGAGCCGTCCGGATTCTGCTGGACGTTGAAGAGGTAGTCGAGCGCGCGGTTGGCCGCTGCGGGATCACCCATCGCGATCAAGGCCGTGGCGATCTCGTAGAGGTCCCGTGACCAGACCGCGTGGTAGACGGCCAGCGACTGCAGCACATTCGCCCATGCCCAGGGGCGGCCCGGAGCGGCCACGAATCCGCCGCGATAGGTCTTGTCCTCGCTGGCGGCGAGGACCATTTGCGAAACGTGGTACTCAGTCGTCCACTGCGCCGACGATCGCGGGACCGGTTTGAGCGTCGCGAGATATTGATGCCATCCGGCTGCGTATGCCTGCAGCTCGGCGGTAAATCCCGAATCCAGCGATGCGCGTGCCGTCGACACCGCCGCGGAGGTTGTCGTCCCGAAACCGATCGCGAGGGTGAAGTGCTGTCGGCCGGTGAGTCCGCTCAGGCTTGTCTGGCCGATTTGCACGACGTTGCCGGGCTGGGGTGCGGTGTACGTCCAGTCCATCTGATGGTCGGTGGCCAGGTCGGTCCAGCCGTCGCTGGTGCCCTGGTAGCCGCTGGAAGTCTTCGTGAAGCCGCGCGAAGGAATGACTGCATCGCTAGTCGCCCCATCAGTGGCTACCAGCGCGCCACCGTGCGTCGACCCGGTGTCATCGTCGCCGGTCATCGTCAGGGCAGGGTCGTGCAGCACGTAGACCTGGTAGGCGTCCCCGGTGAGGGAGCGGAAGTCGATGTCGACCAGAACGGTGGAGCGCGCCGGGTCGGTGACGTAGGTCTTGGTGATCAGGTACTTGCCCGACTTCGCCCGGTCAATCTGCTGATAGATCAGGCTATGGGGGTCGAGCAGGCGGACCTGGTGAACCGTGTCGGTGCTTTCCCGATCGGTGAACGTGCGTCCGTCGGTAATGACGAGTTGCGTGTCTCTCGTGCTCGGGGTGTCGATGCGCGGGTAGTAGATCTCGCTCAATTCGCCGTTGTTCAGCGTGTACCACACCTTGCTGGTGGTGCCCCGGGCCGTCCCGAAGCCATCCTTGTCGCCGGTGACCCAGTCGCTGGCCGCGCCGGGTGCGCCCGGCGCCACTCCGCTGCGGGCCGAGGCGGTGGCCGGTGAGACAACAACTCCTAAGGCCAAGACGAGCGCCGCCACCGATCCCAATGTGACGCCGTTCCAGACGCGCGCGGGCATCTTCCGCACCTCCGCGGTAAACCCCCGAAACTCCGCCGGACACTGTAATCCGACAACTCGGACATCCTCACCATTTCATATCGAGACTGGCTTCACAAGACCCTCGCCGGCTCGTCAAATGGCGTGGTGCAGGTACCGGCGCCCACACCGGCGCGGCAACCAGGACCGGATCCAGTGCGGGTTACCTCACCGCGGCGCGTATGCGTCGTGGTAGTTCCACCACTGGTAGGGCGGGGTCTGGGGGTAGCCCTCGGGCGAGTCTTCCCATTCCTCCTGGCGACCGAGGGCGGTGATGTCGAGGTAGCTCCAGGTGCTGCCCATCCCTTCGTCCCCGCGGCTGTCCAAGAAGTACGTGCGAAACACCCGGTCGCCGTCGCGGATGAAGGCGTTGGTGCCGTGCCACTCGGCGACGTCGAAGTCGGCATCGAAGTCGTCGGTCAGCGTGTACCAGGGGATCAACTGCCAGCCCATCCGCGTCTTCAATCCCTCGATGTGTGCCTGCGGGGCGCGCGATACGAACGCCAGCGACGTGTCGCGGGCATTCAGATGGGCCGGATTCGCGACCTGGTCGGCCATGAGCGAGCAGCCGACGCACGCCCGTTCGGGGTACGCGCCGCCCTCGGCGTAGGTGGTGATGTCCGGCGCGTAGAAGGCGCGGTAGACGATGAGCTGGCGGCGGCCCTCAAAGAGGTCGAGCAGGGTGGCCGGCCCGTTCGGCCCGTCGAAGCGGTATTCCTTCTCGACGGCCAGCCAAGGCATCCGCCGGCGTTGGGCTGCCATCGCGTCCCGTGCCCGGGTGAGCTCCTTCTCCCTCACCAACAATCGCTCCCGAGCCTCATTCCATTCTGCCGGGGACACGATCGGGGGTGTCTTCATTTCGCGGTTTCCTCCTTCAGCACAAGGCTTGACCAATCAGGGGCGTGTGTAGATCTGGAGGGCGACGCCGTCACCGACCACTGTTGATGAGGACAGCTGCAGCCGCTTCTTGTCGGTGGTCTCGCCGAACAGTCGCTTGCCGGCGCCGAGCACAATCGGGAAGACCATTAGCCGCAGCTCGTCGACGAGGTCGTTGTCGATCAGCGACTGCACCAGCTGAGCGCTGCCGTGCACCACTATGTCGCCGTCTTGCTCCTTTTTCAGTTTTGTGATCTCGGTGACCAGGTCGCCGGACAGCACGGTCGAGTTGGTCCACTCCGGGTCGCGCAGCGTCGAGGAAACAACGTACTTCGGCATCGTGTTGAACTTGTCGGCGAACTCCCCGTCGCGCCCGGGCCATGCCGCCGCGAATCCCTCATACGTCCGCCGGCCGAGCAACAACGCGGCCGACTTCATCGTCTCATCCAGCTTGAACTGATTGCCCTTATCACCACGGTCGATCTCGAACGTCCACCCACCGTACTTGTAATCCTCCCCGCCACCCGGTGCCTCGATGACCCCGTCGAGCGAGATGAACTCGGTGACCACGATCCGGCCCATTGCATCCTCCTCAGTACGACGTAAATGCTGATAGGACGGACCGGCCCGCCGAAACTCATCGGCCCCCTGAAAGCATTCCACGAGTGCGACCAGCCCCCGGGCTCATTCGCGGCCGCTAAGCCGGGAGCCTCGCGGCTTGCTGAGCCGGTGCTCCGCCAATGGGCACCACGTCGACCCGGTAGAGCTCTTCCGCTTCATCCTTCAGACCCGACTCGATGCCTTGCACCAGCGCCTCGACCTGAGTACCGCGGAGGCCATCATCGATGTCGACCCGAGCCACGAGCCAGACTCGGCCCGGGCCGACGAAGGTGACGAGGAGTTCACGAATAGCGATGACACCGGGGTACCCCAGAAGAAAGGCTTGTACTCGCTCCTCATCCGCTGGCCGCAATGGCTGGGTCAAGCGAGTGATTCGACGGCCACTCGGCGTGCTGGTGGCCCCCGTCGCCCACGCGCCGACCAGGAAGTCGTGGCTGCGCCGGATGAGCCGGAGACTGACACGGATCAACACCAACGCGATGAGTACCGCGGCCACGCCTTGAGGTATTGACGACCCGGTGATCTGATTCAGCGCCAGCGCGGCCAACGCGATCACGTCTCCGAAGACCGACACCCCGTCCTCGACGAACACTGCCCGCAAGGTGGGATCGGACGTGACCTTGGACTCCTCCAGGAACTCTCGACCGTATCGGCGTGCTCGGCGCGCCATCTGGCCCGCTGACTGGCGGAACGACACCAGATCAAAGACGGTCGAGATCGCCAGCACGACATAGGCCACGACGAAGGATGACGTGACACTCGGATGGATCAGCTCATCGATGCCCTCGCGCAGGGAGAACGCCGCACCGGCGACGAACACGCCGAGGGCCGCGATCAGGGCCCAGAAGTACGCTTCCCGTCCGTATCCGAGGGGATGCTGATCGTCGGGAGGGCGGCTACTGCGACGCTGAGCTACGAACAGGAACAGGTCGTTGGCGGTATCGGCGAGTGAATGCGCAGCCTCGGCAGCCAGAGCGGAGGAACCGGTGAAGGCCGCTGCGCCGGCCTTGGCAAGCGCAACCCCGAAGCCCGCCCCAAGCGCCACCAAGACTGTCCGCATGCTGTCGTTCGGCATGGCCCGACCTCCGCTCTGCCGATCGCCAAGAAATGCTCAGTCGGCAATACCATCTCCCCGGGCGAAAGCACAGGTACTCGTCCTGTCCATTTCCTCGCAGGAACGGATCCGGCCGAGTGGATGGCGCATCCCGGTCCGGTGGATCAGCGGGCGCCGACGAGGTGTTCGATGGCGAGCTGGTTGAGGTGGACGAAGCCGTAGCCGCGCTGACCGGCAGCATCCGGGTCGAGGTCGGTCACGGACGGATCCGTACGCAGGTCGGCGAGCGTCTCTTCCGACGACAACGTTGGTTCGCTGAGGGCGTCAACGCCGGCTGTATGCATAGCCTCGCGCACGTCAGGGTCGGCGCGGTAAGCCGCGGCACGCTCCCGCAAGAGCAAGTAGGTCGAGATATTCGCCCGTGCTGATGCCCATACGCCGTCCATGTCCTCGGTGCGGGAGGGCTTGTAGTCGAAGTGACGCGGGCCGGTGTAGGCCGGGCCGCCGCCGGGAGCGCCGTTCTCCAGCAGGTCGACGGTGAAGAAGGCGCTGAGCAGGTCGCCGTGGCCGAAGACGAGGTCCTGGTCGTATTTGATGCTTCGCTGGCCGTTGAGGTCGAGGTGGAACAGCTTGCCAGCCCATAGCGCCTGGGCGATGCCGGTCGTGTAGTTGAGCCCGGCCATTTGCTCGTGTCCGACCTCCGGGTTCACGCCCACCATGTCGGCGTGCTCGAGCTCGGCGATGAAGGCCAGCGCGTGTCCGACCGTCGGCAACAGGATGTCGCCGCGCGGCTCGTTCGGCTTGGGTTCGATGGCGAACCGGATGTGGTAGCCCTGCTCGAGCACGAAGCCGGCCAAGGTGTCGATCGCCTCGCGGTAACGGTCCAACGCGGCGCGAATGTCTTTCGCGCCGTCGTATTCGGCGCCCTCACGGCCACCCCAGAACACGTATGTCTCCGCGCCTAGTTCTGCCGCAAGCTCCAGGTTGCGGGCTACCTTGGCCAACGCATACCGACGCACCGCCCGGGCGTTGCTGGTGAAGCCGCCGTCCTTGAACACCGGATGGGTGAACAGGTTCGTCGTCATCATCGGTACCACGAGACCGGTCTCGGCAAGCGCATCCTTGAACCGGGCGATGTGTTTGTCGCGCTCGCTGAGCGATGATCCGAACGGCACGAGATCGTCGTCGTGGAAGGTCACGCCCCACGCGCCGAGCGCCGCCAGCTGGTGCACGGACTCGACCGGATCGACCGGCGCTCGGGTGGCGTCACCGAACGGATCGCGGCCCATCCACCCAACCGTCCACAACCCGAAACTGAACTTGTCGTCTTTCGTCGGTCGCACCTGCATCGCAAGAGCCTCCAATATGAAACGAGTTCGGGGGTTATCGGGCCTCTGGCGGCGGTGCCGTCGAGTCCCGCACGACGAGGTCGGTGGCGAGTTCGACGTGGTGGGAGTCGACGCGTTCGCCGGCGGCCAGCCGGAGTGCAGTGCGCAACGCGACGGCGCCCATCCTGCGCAGCGGCTGGGCGACGGTCGTAAGCGGCGGCGAGGCCAGGCGGGCGACTTCAGTGTCGTCGAAGCCCACCACGCTCAGGTCCGCGGGTATGCGTAGCCCGCGGGTACGCGCCGCTTCGAGCACGCCTAGGGCCGTTTCGTCGTTCGCCGCGAAGATCGCGGTGGGCGGCTGGGAAAGGGCAAGCAGCGCGGCGCCTTCGGTCAAACCGTCGCCATAACTGAACGTTCCCTTGCGCACATAACTTTTCGTTATCGGCGCTTCGGCCGCTTCCATAGCACTGCGATAGCCGTGCATACGTGCTTGGTTGCAAGCCGCGGTGGCCGGCCCCCCGATGTAGGCGATGCGACGGTGACCGAGATCCAACAGATGCTGAGTAGCTGTGAACCCCCCGGTGAAATTAGTCGACCCGACGCTGATCACCCGCGAACGCGGCATGTTGATGGGATCTATCACCACGAGCGGCATATGCGCCCGGGCTAGCGCGGCCAGGTCGGCGGCCGAAACTTCACTGACCACAGCGATCACCGCCTGCCGACCGGCGGCTGCGAGCTGACGCACCCACGGCAGCGAACCCGCAGCGGGATCGCGCAAGCCGTGTCGCCGCAAGGTGACGACAACATCGACGGACCGGTTGGCACCTTCCACCACCACGCCGTGCAGGATCTCGAGCGAATACGCCGTGAGGGGGAGGTGGAACACGAGCTCAATTGATGGAAAGCGGACGATGTCCGCGCGACGGGCGACGTACTCGTGTTCGTGCAGGAGGCTCTCGATCAACGCGCGAGTGGTGGATGAGACGTGCGGGCGGCCGTTGACCACCTTGGACACAGTCGCCACCGACACGCCGGCCTCGGACGCGATCGTGGCGAGGGTGGTCCGCTCGCTATTGATGGTCATGCTGCCTCCACCCTCAGCCAGTCGTTACGCGATCGGCGGTTTGCGCAGCTGGGGTCAGGTCGACCGGGGTCACCAGCCGCCGGTCGGGGCCGACGACCCTGGTTCGGCCGGTAAGCCGGACCGTCCCACGGCAAGGCAAGTTTGCCGACGAGTTGCCGACGAGTATTTCTATGTCTCCTGGTTCCACGATCCGCTCGAGACTGCGGTTGGTATATGCCGTGCGGTCGGCATGTATGCGAAAACGGACGTCTACGGCCTGGCCCGGCTCGAGCGTGATCCGTGCGAATCCGGCGAGCTGCTCGACCGGCCGAGCGACCCGCGCGATGAGGTCGTGCAGGTAAAGCTGCACGACTTCAGTTCCGGCACGACGGCCGGTGTTGCGGACCCGGACCGACACCGCAAACTCGCCATCGGTGGGCACCTCGGTGGAACTGATGCGCAGGTCGTCGATCTCGAACGAGGTGTAGGACCTGCCGAAGCCGAAGGGGAAAAGCGGGGTCGGGTCCACGCTGCTGATGCCGGCGCTCTCAGCGCTGCCGAGTGGTGGCTGCAGGTAGGTGCGTGGCTGACCGCCGGGGTGCCGCGGGATCTGCACCGGCAGCTTGCCGCCGGGCGAGATCCGTCCGGACAGCACGCCCGCGATCGCCGGTCCGCCCTCCTCGCCTGGCATGAACGCCTGGACCAGGGCGGCGGCGCGGCCCGCCACGTCGCCAAGCGCGTAAGGACGGCCGGAGACGATCACGACGATGACCGGCGTACCGGTGTCGAACAACGCGTCGAGGAGGTCAGCTTGTACGCCCGGCAGCCGGAGATCCTCGACATCGCAACCCTCGCCGGAGGTTCCGCGCCCGAACAGACCGGCGCGGTCACCGACAAATGCGATGCACAAATCCGCGTCGCGGGCCGCGTCGACCGCGGCCGCGAACCCGGAGCGGTCCGTGCCGGTAACCGCGCAGCCGGGCTGGTGCACGACCTCGACGTCGGGCAGTTCCGCCCGCACGGCGTCGACCGCGCTCGGGATGTCGATGCCGAGATCGTACTCAACGAGGGGCGACAGCACGTGATTCGGGAACGCGTAACACCCCAGGAACGTCCGAGGTTCGGCGGCGCACGGTCCCACGACGGCCACCCGTGCGGGGGGC
>Ga0105245_10006048_pt1 | contig 10641 bp, 6 predicted proteins | sample KBSM54metaG_FD_81523 | JGI IMG/M metagenome (GOLD analysis project Ga0105245, IMG submission 81523) | Miscanthus rhizosphere microbial communities from Kellogg Biological Station, Michigan, USA - KBS M5-4 metaG | ecosystem: Host-associated > Plants > Roots > Rhizosphere > Soil | place: Michigan...
GCTTTCTTCTTGCCCTTCGTGCCGGACTTCGAAGACGTTTCTTCCGCCGCCGCTGCAAGATCAATCCTCTCAGGTTCGGCTGCCGCTTCCGTCATGCTTCTCAAATCGGGAAGCTTCTGTTTCATTTGCACGACGGGTTTATGCAAATCTCCCATTTTTTCCACGCGCTCCAGCACCTGCGGCGCTTCGAACACCAGAAGGCTCGCGTCTTTTTTCTTAAGCGCGCGTTCGACCTCGTCCCACGAGACCGGAGTCGATACGGTAGGGTGTTCCCTCGCCCGCAGTGAATACACCGAAACTGTCGTCTTGTGCTCGTCATTCTGGCTCCAGTCGACGAATACCTTTCCGGAACGCAATTCCTTTTTCATCTCGGAAACAATGAGACCGCGATGTTCGTCCTCCAGCAAACGCGCGATCGCGTGGGCGAACTCTTTTGTCTTTTCGTACGTCGTCGGAGTATTCAGCGGGACATACACTTGCAGCCCCTTGGAGCCAGAGGTCTTCGCAAAACTCTCAAGGCCCCAATGCGAAAAAATATCGCGCAGCCAGATGCCGACCTGTGAGCACTGAACAATATTGGCGGGCGGGCCGGGATCAAGATCAAACACCATCATGGTCGGACACGAAATTTCTTTTCCCAGCGCGAGTGACGGATGAATCTCAAGTGATGCCAGATTCGCCAGCCAGGTAAGCGTTGGCAGGTCGTCAACCAGAAGGAAATTGATATTGCGTTTATTGTGGCGGCTCCAGATCGAAACAGTTTTCACCCAGTCAGGCCGGTACTTTGGCGCATTCTTCTCGTAGAAGTACTCGCCATCGACGCCGTCCGGGTAGCGCTTCATGGTTACCGGCCTTCCCGCCAGGTGCGGCAGGAGAACGGGTGCAATGCGCGCGTAAAAGTCGATGACCTGCCCTTTCGTGAACCCAGTGGCGGGATACAACACTTTGTCAAGATTGGAAAGACTGAGACTTTTGCCTTCAACGTCTACAACCGTAGCCTTGCTCAAGCAGTCCTCCCAAATCTCGACATGGATAATGAGAATTGCGCTGATAGTATAGTTGCCGTCCTACAGAAGCAGACGACCGTCATTCGATGCAAACGCTTCCCAGGGGGATCGCCACTTGCCCACTTCCCGTCGTCAATTTCTAGGCGGCCTCGGCTGCGCCGCAGCGGCCGCGTGGCTTCCGCTCGATCGAACTGAACCCGACGTCATACTTTTCAACGGAAATATTTGGACGGTGAACGCGCGGCAGCCACGAGCGCAGGCCGTGGCCATTTCAGGCGGGCGATTCCTGGCCATCGGATCGAACGACGAGGCATTGCCCCTCGCCTCGGGAGCCGCCAAGAAAATCGACCTCGGCGGCAAAACTGTGCTGCCGGGATTCATCGACGCACATTCCCATCCAGCCGTTGCCGGACTGTCTCATCTGCGCATGGTCGACTGCGATCTGCGCTCAATCTCTGAAATCCTGAGAGCCCTGCGCGAACGCGCCGCGAAAACACCTTCGGGCCAGTGGGTACTCGGCTTCAAGTATGACGACACGAAGACTTCCGAGGGTCGTCCGCTGACCCTCAAGGATCTCGACGACGTGGTTCCGGATCATCCCGCCTTCGTCCAGCATCGCGGCGGACATACCGCCTGGGTGAACACGCTCGCGTTAAAAGCGGCGAAGGTTGACGAAAATACTCCAGATCCTCCCGGCGGCAAATACGACCGCGACCCGTCGACGGGAAAACTCGATGGGCACGTCCGAGAAGTCGCTCGGGAAACCTTCGAGAAGCTGTTTCCTGGCTTCACCCGGGATGATCATCGTGAAGGCGTAAAGCTGATCTCGAAAATGATGTCGCGCACCGGCGTCGCCTCGGTGACGGACGCTTCCGGTTCGCCCGACGACCTGCGCGCTTATCAAGACGCACGCGATGCCGGCGACCTCTCGTTACGCGTGTATTGTCACATCTACAACGCGTTCATCGATCAGATGCTGGCTGCCGGAGTTCGCACCGGGCTGGGAGACGATTGGGTAAAAGTTGGAGCGCAGAAGTCGGTCTGCGATGGCTCGATCTCCGAACGCACCGCGCGCTTGTCGCAGCCTTACATCGGCCGGCCCAATGATTTCGGTATTCTCGTTACGGACGAAGAGCACCTTTACGCTTTGTCGCGCAAAGCACACGAAGCCGGCTGGCAACTCGGTACCCACGCCAACGGTGACGTCGGTATCGACACCACTCTGCGCGTGTACGAGCGCCTGCAAAAAGAAATGCCGCGCCGCGATCCGCGTTTTCGCCTCGAGCATTGCACCGTAATCAACGATTCGCTGGTTGCAAGGATCAAAGCGCTCGGCGCAATTCCGACTCCCTTCTCCACCTACGCGTACTACCACGGTGAAAAGATGAAGGAGTATGGAGCCGACCGCGTGAACAACATGTTCGCATTGCGTACTTTCCTGGATGCGGGTATTCGCCCTACACAAGCCTCCGACTATCCTCCCGGTCCATTCGAGCCCATGATGGCGCTTCGCTCTGAGGTGACGCGAACAGACAGCAAAGGCAACGTCTGGGGTCCCAGGCAGCGCATCTCTGTCGAAGAAGCGATCCGAGTGGGCACGATCAACGGCGCATACGCGTCCTACGAAGAGAACATCAAAGGCTCGATCGAAGCGGGAAAGCTGGCGGACCTTGTCGTGCTTGGCCGCGATCCCTTCAAGGTAGATCCTATGGAACTGATCGACATCCCGGTCGAGCGCACCATGGTCGGTGGCAAATGGGTGTGGGAAAGCTAAGGGCGCCGGCGTCCCGCGAGTCTTCACACTCAACATTCACACTCAAGCTGCGTCACTCAGTTTGACAATCGCCCCTACCGCCACGTAACGTCGATTTCTTCCTTCATGTTCACGCGTCCAACAGTTGTGGAGGTCCGATGAAACGCCGTCATCTCTCTATCCCCCTGATTATCTTCGTCCTGCATTCCATCGTATTCGCCCAGGACGTGGCCTCGTTCGAGAAGCGCACTACCGTCAAGAAATTGGCCAACGGGCTGACCGTCATCGTCTGCGAACGGCCGGAAGCCCCGGTTTTTTCCTTCTATACATTCGTGAACGCCGGCTCGGTCCAGGATCCCTACGCCAAGACAGGGCTCGCACACATGTTCGAGCACATGGCGTTTAAGGGCACTGACACGATCGGCACGACTGACTACTCCGCTGAGAAAGTTGCTCTCGCGAAAGTGGAAACGGCCTACACCGCGTATCTCGCCGAGCGCGACAAGATGGTTGGACAAGACTCTCAAAAGCTCGCGCAGCTTGAAAAATCCTGGAAGGATGCGATCGCGGACGCCGACAAATTCGTAAAGCCGAATGAATTCGGCAAGATTGTCGAGCAGGAAGGTGGCGAGGGCATGAATGCCTCCACCTATGCGGATAAGACGGTGTACTTCTATTCCTTTCCTTCGAACCGGCTTGAGTTATGGGCGTACCTGGAAGCTACTCGATTCCAACAACCGGTGATGCGTGAGTTCTACAAAGAGCGCAACGTTGTCATTGAAGAACGTCGCATGCGCGTCGACAGCAATCCGATCGGACGTTTGGTCGAACAATTCGTGACCGCTGCATTTTCAGCCCATCAATATCACCGCCCCGGCATCGGATGGATGTCCGACCTGAATTCTTTTTCCGCCACCGACGCGTTGAGTTTCTATGACCGCTACTACGTCCCCTCCAATATGGTGCTTGCAGTTGTCGGCGATGTGAAAGCCGACACAACCATGTCAGTGATCGAGAAATATTTCGGACCGCTGCCCACGAAGCCAGACCCGGATGAGCGGACAACCATCGAACCGCCGCAAAACTCCGAGCGCCGTGTTGTCCTCAAGGATCGCGCGCAACCGCTTTACATCGAGGGCTACCATCGACCGGGATATCTGGATAAAGACGACGCGGTTTACGACGCGATTGCCGACCTGATGTCGAATGGCCGCACCTCGCGCCTCTATCGCACGCTGGTGCGCGATAAAAAGATCGCTGCGGACTCGGCGGGTTTCTCCGGCATGCCCGGAGTAAAGTACCCGCACCTGTTTGCCTTTTACGCCTTCCCGCTTCCCGGGCACAGCCCGCAGGAAATGTCGGACGCGATCCACGTCGAGATTGAGCGATTGAAAACGAGCGACATCAGCGACGAGGAACTGCAAATGATCAAGACCCGCGCCAAGGCGAACCTGATCCGCGGCCTTGGCAGCAATGAAGGCCTTGCATCCCAGTTGGCAACCTACCAGGCGATGTACGGAGACTGGCGGGAGCTATTCAAGTCCGTGGATCGAATCGACAAAGTCACGAAGGCCGACATCCGGCGGGTCGCCGGAGAAACATTCATCACAGCCAACCGTACAGTAGGCATTATCGAAACGGCCACGCCTCCCAAACCTGCGTCACCGGCCCAAGGAGGTGCACAATGAAGCGCTTCCTTTTCGCTCTTTCTGCTCTCATCACCCTGACACTCTCCCTGCCCGCTCTCGCTCAATACAAGGAGTGGGGGCAGATTCCGATTCCGCCATTGCCAGCATTCAAACCGCAGCAACCAAAACGAATTGTGCTTCCCAACGGCATGGTGATTTTTCTTCAGGAAGACCACGAGCTTCCATTGATTGACGGTGTGGCGCGCATCCGCGGCGGATCCACCAGTGAACCTGCCGCCAAATCCGGCTTGGTCGACCTCTATGGCGAGGTCTGGCGCACCGGCGGTACGAAATCACAGACAGGCGATCAACTCGATGATTATCTAGAAATTCGCGCCGCGAAAGTGGAGACATCAGGAGGAGCCGACTCGACCACAGCGGGCTGGTCGTGCCTGAAAGCGGATTTCGACGATGTATTCAAGGTGTTCGTGGAACTTCTGCGCTCCCCCGAATTTCGCACGGAAAAGCTCGAACTTGCGCAAGCCTCGGCCTTCGACGGTATTTCGCGCCGCAACGATGACATGGGCGCTATCTCGGCCCGCGAAGCTCTCAAGCTCGCCTACGGCGCCAACAACCCCTACGCGCGCGTGCCCGAATACACCACCATCGGCGCTGTCACACGCCAGGATTTGCTCGACTGGCACAAGAAATATGTGCAACCCAACAACATCATTCTCGGCATCAGCGGGGACTTTGATTCTGCGGCGATGGAAGCCAAGCTTCGACAGGCTCTTGGCTCCTGGGCGAAAGGCCCTACCACCCCGAAGCCTGTTATCGAATACAAAAGTGCCAAGCCCGGCTACTATGTCATCCCCAAAGACGACGTGAATCAGAGCGCCATCCGCATGGTCGACCTCGGGACAATGCGCAACAGCCCTGATTATTACGCGATAGAAGTCTTCAACGAAGCATTCGGCGGCGGATTTTCCTCGCGGTTGTTCCTCGACATCCGCACCAAGCGTGGATTGGCGTACTCCGTTGGCGGCGGCATCGGTACCAACTTTGACCGTCCGGGCATCACTCGCCTGGTGATGGGAACGAAGAGCCAGAGCACGATTGAGGCCATCCAGGCTCTTTACGACGATATCGATAGCTTACAGAAAACTCCGATTGACGATGCGGAAATCAAGAAAGCTAAAGACAGCATCTTGAATTCTTTTATCTTTAACTTCGATACACCAGACAAAGTGCTGCGCGAAAAGATGGCATACGAGTTCTACGGCTATCCGTTGGATTTTCTGGAGCAGTATCGGAGCGGGGTTGAGAAAGTGACGAAGGCAGATGTCGCCAGGGTTGCTTCCAAATACCTCCACAGGGATAAGCTGGCGGTTCTCGTGGTGGGAAACACGAAAGAATTCGATAAGCCGATGTCGTCGCTCGGAAGCGTCTCGGAGATTGACATCTCGATTCCGCCGCCACCGGCTGAGAAGGCCGCAGGAGCGGCCGCTCCTAACAACTAGCTCACGCGTGGAGTTCGATGCGCGCCGTCTCCGCGATGGCGCGCATTTCATTCACCGGCGCCACACGAATATCCGCTTCCTGCATCATATGCAAGGCGAAGGCTAGGCTTTGTTCGTTAGTCTCGTGCGCATCCACCACTGCGGTCATCACCAGGCTTTTTTGTTGCGCTCGAATGCCGGCTGCAATTTTCGGACACCTGTACGCTAATCCAATCGCGGACTCACTTTGTCTCGCGATTGGAACCGCCTGAAACATTTTGACCACATCCCCCACGTGGTACAGAAAATCAATCGTCAGCGGGTCTTCGGGCACCGTGTACGCTGCAATGCTCGTTCTTTGTTGGAGTAATCGCAAGACACCCATTAACTCGAACTCCTGTTTCATCACATTCCAGATAGCGCCCTTCCCGCTCCCTTTCGTGACGTGCTTCAGGCGAAGAGTATCCAAATAAATTCTCGAGATGACCTCCAGTTCCTTCGCGACATCGTTCGTGACCACACTCTTCGGAACGGCCAATTCGAATCCACTGGAGACATAGTTATTAAATATCCGGCAAAACTCGGCCCAATTGGACTTCTCTCGCAGTTCGTTTTGCAGATGGGCCTGCATTGCCTGCAAAGCATCGAGATCGGTGTCAGGAAACAGACACTCCATCCGGCGCCAGTCTTGCGCGAAGCGAAAGCCGGAGACTTCCCCACCTTCCCTCACCAGAACCGCGCCGAAGTTCACGAACTCTCCGCGCACCACGTTTGGCAGGTAGCGTAGCAGGAACAGTTCGAGTTTTCGTTCGTCGGTCACGCTGCTTCTCTCCACTCCGGAAAGGGCCGGCGCTGCGATGTCGCGAACGCCACAATCAGCTCCCTCACGATCGACCGGCGATCGATCAGAGCCCGCACGAGTTTTTCCATTTCACCCCACTGCGAGCCATACCAGTCCGGAGGAATTTCGCTGGCCACATTCCAGATCACGTCCTCGGATAGATTCTCGATCCTCGTAAGCCATGGTCCGAACGAATTCCACCCGCGAATGTGCGAATACACCTCATTGCGACAATAGACGCCCCGCAATGGGAAGTCGGGAAACGTCCATTCTCCAGCGTTGAAGCAGTATCCTTGGTCGATAAAGCTCACCGTGTACTTGCGCTCGGTGAGCCGCCGCCAGAATGCCGCTTGGCGACCGTTGGAGTTGCAGGTCCATTTATCCACGACCAGCATTCCCGCGAATGTTTCCAGATTGCGCACCCGGTCCAGCATTTCCGGCGCGAGATAATCAAAAACCTGGCCCTCCATGGGACTGATTACGTAGCGTGAACCGAACTGCAGCCCCGGTTCGCATGGAATCGCATTACACCCAAGCATGATGTTCAATTCAGAGGTGTGTTCGACCAACCACGGTCCAACCTCGACGATCTCAGTCACAGGGACTGGAAGGCCGACCCGATCCGCAAGTCGAGTCACGAGAAAATCATTGGCCAGCACCCGAACATGTTGCGGATTGTTTCTGAATTTCACCACATAGAAGTGTCCATCATCGCAACGCATGAGGTGTGCTTGTGCGCCACCCCGCATTCTTCTGACGTGTTGGACCGCCGCAATCGCCAAGCTCGATCATTCGGGCCACCTAGACGTGCGCGGCCACTTTCGAAATCCATTGCACATCAGACTTTCGTTTGCTCTCAGTGATAGTTCGCACACCAGTTCGGTCGGAATATCACATATGCTCAATGAAAAAGGCCGCCCCGCGGCGGCCTTGAGTTTGAATAACTAAAAAAGGTCTACTGAGTCGCGGCAACGACGGCCTTGACGAACTTCAGGCCCTTCGGTGTCCCAAGTCCAGTAACGTTGTCCCATCCCGGCCCGGTTGTCAGCGACGAGTCTGTGCCGAACGAGAGCACAAACCAACGTGTCGAGAAGGGGCTGTTGTAGAGGGCGCTCCCATAATTGACTGTGCCATCGAGGGGCCCAGCCAAGTCATCGGCCGACAGTGTCTGTGGTGCCGCGGGCGGATTGAAGATGGTCCCGGTGACGTTATGCGGGAATGTTGCGTCAATCACGTCTGTGACCGCATCGGATGGCAATGCATAGAGCGTCGGCGCTGCTAATCCTAGCGGTTGACCTGCCGCCTGGTTAGCGATCGCCCACAGGGCCGAAAACATCGGGCAGGCAAGACTCGTGCCGCCGATGACTTCCACCACCTGGCCGCCAGCGCTAGCGTCGGTAATGATGAGTTCTACGCCCGTGAAGGGATCGGCAAGATACCCGATATCTGGTAAGTGTCGGCCACTCCCTGTCAAAGCCCCCTGATACGAAGGCTTCGCGAAGAACTCGCTGTTTCCTCCACCGGCTCCAAACACGAACCCGAAGTTAATCGGCGGTACCGATGGCGGATTTGGAGCAACGTCTGCAATGCGGGTTTCATTGTTTCCCCAGCCAGTCTGAAGCTTGATCGACTTGTTCAAATTCAGGAACAAGCTGGTTCCACCTACCGCGGTCGCAAAAGGGCTGCTGGACGGGGCCGAAACCGACCTGAATGCTCCGCCCGACGCTGCCTCAAAATCGCCCTGGTCACCGGTGGAATAGTTTGCGGATGCACCGAGCACCGCTGCAAGCTGATTATTCGTGTCTTGTACGATAAGTTCGGACGGCGGAAGCAGGATCTCTGGCGCTCCGTAGCTGTTCGAAATCACGCTGCCCAGCTGGTTCGATGCGGCCAGAAATACTGCCAGATCGAGATTCGTGAAGGTGTTGTCCTTGGCTTGAATCAGCAGGATGTTCGCTTCTGGCGCGACTGCGTGTGCCCATTCCACATCCAGCGTCGTCTCACCAACCCAACTCGCGGGGTTGCATCCGTCCGCCGGTCTGCAGCCGGTCTCAACTCCAACCTTGATGATCTGGAAGTTCGTAGCGTTAAGCTTAGGCAGCCCGTAGACGGACGCAAATGTATTGGCATCCTTAAGGATGGTAGGCGAGCCGAAGGCATCGACAATGACAATCGTTTGCCCCTTGCCCGTCCAGCCTGCCTTATGAAGTGCAGTCAGACCATATGCGGTCTGGACCTCTGCGGGATCGTATCCGCAGGGCGGCAACTGGCCGACGCCCGAGGTGATGTCAGATCCAAAGCGACTGCCCGTATAGACCGCGCGCGGATTCCCACCAGCCGTTTTGAACGTCCGGGTCTGCTGAGGTCGCAGACAGTTTCCCGAGAAGAACAATCCATCCGGATTGGAAATCGCCGCCAGAGGAACTCCTGGGAACGGCTTCCCGGTGTCTGGATCAATCGGCCGGTGCACGTGCGGGGTATAGACACGAGTGCCAAGTCCTTGAACCGACGAGACCAGCGCGCCTGCTGCTCCTTCGATCATCGGATCCGATAGGTTTGCGCTGCGAATGTCACCGTTGATCTTGAATCGATTGATCTGCACGTGGAACGCATTTTGCACGTCCGCGACGCGGCCTTGTGCGACAACGAAGTGATTGTTTTTGTCCACAGACGAGATCTTCAATCCATGGCTGCTGAGATAGTCCCGCACCGTAGCTGCTTCCCCTGCCGTCGGAGCGAAGCGGGCCGCATACTGCTCTCGCGTGAGAAAACGATGATAGAGCGGAGACCCCTTCTGATACATAGCACTGGCCAGAGCATCCAGTTCGGCCTTGTTGTGCTGACGCAGCCAGAGCGTGACCGTCATCATCTTCGCGGTGTTTTCTGGTCCCAAGTTCTGTGCGTTAGCGGGCATGCGAGGGGTGTTACTTGTGATGGTGTAAACATTCGAGGCGGCAACAAGACTGGCGAATGTTGTAATGAACAGAAGCAACACGGTCATCTTCAGACCTTGTTGCCACGCATCTTTGCCTCTAGACATGACTGATTTTCTCCTTCGTGAGATGCTCGAAACAGCCCGCTCCGGGCGGCTTCCTGGGAGGAGCGGCGGAGAAGCTTGTCATTTGTAATGGTTACTGTCAAGGCGTTGTGTTAAGAGTTGCCGGACAATTACTCGCGAATTTAGCAAACCGACCAACCGGTCTTGGTTTCCCAAAAAGTCGCAATAGTTAAGACAAGATCTTCAATGTCAATTTTTTTGAACGACTTCCCGTTGCAAAAACTTTCATCTTTCCTCTACACAGGAACCGACATAGCTTACTCTGCGAGCCGCTCGGACTCTTGATCCTTCCCGTGCTCGCAACAACGACGTCGGTATAATGCTGTCCGCGTTGCGTTCATTCCCAAGTGCCGCGCGTTTCCCAGGAGGGCCCTGTTGAACTCGATCCGCTGGCAGGTGTCGTGTTTTCTGATTCTCTGTCTTGCACATTCCACCGTAGCTCAGACCATTCCCGCCGCACCTGGCGGAACGACTCGTCTCTATGGATACACCACCAAGTCTTCCGCGGCACAGCGCGAATGGGAGAAGAAATTTCAGGATGGAATTGTTCCCGCCAATATGCGGAACAGTATGCAGCGCCTGGCCGCGCGGCCGCACCATGTCGGTTCACCTTACGACAAAGACAATGCCGAATGGATTCTGGCCCGCTTTAAAGAGTCAGGCTTTGATGCCCACATCGAAAGCTTTCAGGTCCTGTTTCCGACTCCAAAAGAGCGTGTGGTCGAAATGCTTGCCCCTACGCCATTTCGCGCCAAGTTGCAGGAACCGGTGCTTGCGATCGATCCCACTTCGAATCAAACTGCCGAACAGCTCCCTACTTACAACGCCTATTCGATCGACGGCGATGTGACCGGA